>JABAHO010003431.1_pt1 | contig 29106 bp, 40 predicted proteins | sample 7062071 | NCBI WGS metagenome assembly JABAHO01 (sample SAMN14534356, study PRJNA622989) | marine sediment metagenome | biome: marine biome [ENVO:00000428]; feature: marine pelagic biome [ENVO:01000023]; material: deep marine sediment [ENVO:00002113] | place: India: Gulf of Kutch | collected...
CTTGTTGCTTTTGGCGACGTGGACAATCTGCTTTCCGGACTCTAGAGCCGGCGTGAATATCCACGTGATTTTGTCCCACGTTTCTTTTGGCGGCGTGTTTCGCTCCCTCTTCAGAGGCAAGTACAAGGCAGTGCCAGACTCGCCCTGATGCGCCACATAACGAGGGGCTGGTATCGTCCAGTCGNNGTCTTTGCGAAGATCAACTGATAGCGTCCCCTGTCGATTCTCATGGCGGGTGGTCACGTCAATTCTGTGACCGGTAAACAGAAGAGCGTCTTTGACGCCGATCCCGTAACGTCCCAGCCCAGGTGTTCCGTGCCCCATGTGGTCACCAAACACGAGCAGGCGAGTGAGGTCCGCGATTCCGCGTCCGTCGTCGGATACTTCCAGCACGCGGGAGTTTAGTGAGACTTTGACGCGGGTTGCACCAGCATCAAGTGCGTTGTCAATGAGTTCTGAAATCGCCAAAACCCAGTTCATCCCCGACTGCTTGGAGAACGCTTCAAGAACAGCAGTCTTGGGTGTGATTGATATTCTCTCGTCCACGCAACCTCCCTCCGTGTCTTCAAAGCAGTTCCAATTGTCCGTCAGTCGTCGCCGGCTCCCACGTCATGCTCATGTTGCCGGTCTGCCAGCACATGCGTTTCGGACCGTTCCTGACCAACCCCGCCGTACGCAACTCGGGAAGACGACGCGACGGGACGTGTCGCTCGAGACCGGCCTTGTTGGCTATCTCTGCGGCGGTCAGGCCAGGCTCGTTCTGGACGATTCTGAGGCACGTATCGCGTTGTGCTTCAGCCGTGCCGGTCGCTTCAACCATTTCGGCGGCGACGTGCGACGTGTCCGGGTCTGCTGTGCGTGACAGTGCCATGGCGTTAGCTCCCAATCGGCGTCGCGCTTCCGTAGAACTTGAGCGCCGCCTTCGGTATCGGGTGGCCGTCCGGTGCGATAACGCGAATCGTCGGCACGTTGGTATCTCCGAAAGCCTTGTCCAAGTAGCGGACGCCGAGCGTGATCGTGTTGCCGATCCACGCACTTGCCTTGCCGCCGTGCAGCGACTTGATCAGACGTTCGTTCGTCTTGTTGAGAATGAACTTCTTGCGTGCCTTGGCGAACGTCAGAATCGGTTTATCAATCAGCTTGCCTTGCGCGTCCTTTTTGGTGTTAGGTGCGTCGACGTCCGCGATTTCGACGACGCGTGGCGGTCCGTGCATAATGTCGGCGACTTCCAAAAAATCGCCTTCGTATTTGGCCATTGCCTGGTCGAGGTCGGCGGCGGTCATGCGTAATCAACCTCCTGCTCTGGCATGGCCCAGTTCGGAAAATACAACTCGTCAAACCCCTTCGGACACATGCCGTCATACCGGTTGCGTTCGCGTGCGAATCGAATCGTCTGCAACGCCTGGTCCGCGAGCCGCCAACCCTCGTCGAGAACCTGCTCAGACACGCGGTACACAACGACGTCGTGAGGCGGCACGTTCTCGACGGCGATTACATACACGTCGTCCACCTCTAGGCCGTTCTTCTCAGCCAGGCGTTTGTACGTGCCGAGGCGAACGTGATAGTTCAGATTCGCAGCATGGCTGCCGAACGGTCGCATCTCCGCGTTTCGCGTCGTCTTCACGTCCGTGATAACGGCGGTGTCACCGTTATTCAGCCCGCGTAGAGTCCGTCGATTGCTGCCGTTACGGATCTGTAGAACGTCGAGGCGTCCTTTGCATGCCGTCCCGCCTAGTTCTGCGGTGAGCGTTACTTCGGTGACAGCGTCGTCTAGTAACTCACGTGCGGTCGGGTGCTTGGCGATTTCCAACGCCATCTTGTACGCATCTCGCACCGCTTGCTCGTGCTCGTCTATGTCCTTCTGCCGCACGATAGTGCATTCAGCGTTGGCCTCTTGGAACTCGCTCCACGCCTTCCCGTTGCGAACCTTGCCTTGCCATATCGCTACCGGTTTACCCTTCCCGAGTTCGTCCATGGCGAGGGCGCGGAAATCGACGTCGGGCTCCAGAATGCACTGGTGAACCATCGTCCCCAGTCGCATGGCAACGCTCGAATCCCGTTCAATCGCACCGTCGACGGCCGCCTTCCAATGTTTCGCCGACTTCAACGCCGGAATGATCGTCGAGGGTGACAGTCCTTGGATCGCGTCGTATTCGGCTCGGGTTTGGTCCGTCTTAATCATCGCGTGCTCCGTCTGCATAGTCCCGATCAACGTCACCGACGAACCCACACTCAGGACAGAAGCAGTTAGGTAAGTATCCGGGGTAGTCTCGTGTTCGCCGCTCGCCTTCGTCGTATTCAAGGACGGCACATTCACACTCAGGGCATGGTTCGCCAGGCCAGAAGATTTCAACCCGACGGTTCAATCCGTAACCTCCCGCTGCTGTTGCAGACGCGACGCGAAGTCGACAAGATCGTTCGGTGACGCAACCAGGCAAGTAAGAATAGCTCCAGCTGTGGCCGGAATACCCTTGCTGATAAAACCGTCGCGTTCGTCGAGGACCTCTTCCCACAACTGGTCTGGTGTAATCTCTATGCCGCGGTCATGAATCCGTAACGCGACATGACGCAGAAACAGATCAATGCCAGGCGTGCGGACGTCCAGGCAAGTCACGCAGTAGCCGTCGTAGCTCAAATCTTTTGAGTCGATCTCGTCGCCGCAGCAATCGCATTTACTACGCATCGTCGTCGTCTCCCAAAATCCAGTGGGTTAGCCAGAACGCTGGCAGACAGCACAGAATCTCGATAACCACCGGCTGCCACCGTCAATCGATTACATGAGCGACCGGGCCAGCAAGCCCGCCCTTCTCGCAGTGCTTCCGTACATCCATGTTTTCAAACAATGAAAACTGCTTATGGACAGTGTCCACCGCTCGCTGCAAATTCCGACGTGCGGTCTGTGCGTACTTACTCTTGAGTTCGCAGCCGTAGAATCGCCGGCCGAGCTTTATCGACTCGTACCCCTCCGAACCAATCCCGGCGAACGGAGAGAAGACAATCTCATTTGGATTCGTGTACAACTTCACGAGCCGATGGATCACGCCGAGTTGCAGCGGACAGATGTGCTTTGTGTCGTCTTCGTCCTTGCCTTCGGCCGTGTTGAGCGTGTCCGTCTCGCGGATCGTTTGCCAATCCCACACACCTTCAGCCCAATCAATCCACTCATTCCTGGTGATTTCCTTGCTGTTGATTGGCGTCTGGTTCTCGCCAGGTGCGCGGAACTTGATGAGATAATCCTGCAACGCCGGAGCACTCACTGAGCGATCCCGTTCCAGCGTGACAAACAGCAGCTTGTGCGAGTGCGTCCGAATCGCCTGTGCCTGCGGATTCTTTGTCACCGGCCAATCGGTGTCAAACACAAACCCGGCACGCTGCGCCAACCGAATCAGCAAACCGCGGAAGTCGAACGTGCTGTTCTCCTGGTTCCGTGCCAACGCCGGAATCTGCATGCAATGCACGACCATCACACGTCCCGGCTTTAGCACCCGAATCATCTGCTTGAAGAAGAACCCAAGGTGCAACTTGGCATCGCCACGCAGGTCATTGCAGTTGCCGATATCGCTCATCTTGTCCGTGTATGCGAACAACGACGGGAACGGAGGCGAGTAAATCGAGCAATCGACGCTCGCCTCTGGCATTTCTGCCATGTGCTCAATGCAGTCTGATTCTTCGATGTGCCACTGCTGATCTAGTAAGTCCATCAGAACAATCGCTCCGCAATTTGTGACGATTTAAGGTTTTTCAGTAACGACATTGCTGGAATATCCTCTCTTGTTCATCGGTGTCCGACTGCACCAACGCCGCTTTACGCAAGACGTTCTGCGCCATTGGTTCCTCGAATTCCGTCAATGGAATATGCACGTTCAGCGGCCTGGTCGACCCGATGCGATTACTGCGTTTGACGGCTTGGTAGTACTCCTCATAGGAGTCCTGCAGCGTCGAAAACACTTGCCGGGTCGCTCGTTGGAGATTCAGTCCGAATCCGAGAATCTTCGGCTTGCTGATGAGCGTTTTGATCTCGCCGGCTTTCACAGCCTCGATCACCTCGATGCGTCGAGAGTGTGGAGTGCTGCCGCTGATACTCGCGGCCGAGTCGCCGAACAGTGACGCCAGCCGATCCTGCTCGTCGTTGTACCGACACCAAATGAGCGTGGTTTCGCCGTCCCAACCGGCACACAGATCGCGGATGTAGTCCGGCTTGTTCGTGGCGACCAGCTTGCCCTTGTGCTTGCCTTTGCTGAGTTGGCTCAGTGTGGCACGGTCACTGATTCCGCCGGCGTTCCTGGCAAACAAGTTGCCGGTCGACTGACGATATATTCGGACCTGCTCATCGGTGAGCGGCACCGTGTGAATGTGCGTTTCAATCGGTGGGATCTGGCCGATGTTGTCAGACCAGCCGTACGTGCTCGGATTGGTCAGGAAAATCGACCAGTGCGATAACGCTTGGTAGAACGATCGCAGTGCGTGTCGCTTCAGCACCCACCGCTCTGACGTCTGGCCTTTATTGACGAAATACGTCGCCAGGAACGCATTGACGGTCGGGGACTGGTCGAGAAATACGGCGTGGTTCGCGTACTCGATTCGGTCATTCGGCGCCGGTGTACCCGTGTAGCAGCTTTTCCAATCGAGACCGCGGCCGAGTGCCACCAGTCTCGTTGCCCACTTGCCGTAATGGCTCTTGAGCATCGACGACTCATCCAACGCCATACCGCCGAGCTGGCCGCGGCGTAACTCCTGCGTGAATGACTCGTAGTTGGTGATCCCGATCTTCCCGCGGCACCCATCAAGCCACGATTGCAGATTCGCCGCGGATACCTGCTCAATCTCGACGTCGGGATACCAACGTGCCGCCTCTTCCATCGTCTGCGGAATCACCATCAACGGTGAAACGATTAGAAAGCCGCGGTCGCGGGACACTAAGGCACGCTGAGCCGCCTGAGCGAACTCAAGCAAAATCAGCGTCTTCCCGAGTCCGCAATCGGCGAACACCGCATATTTCCGCTTCTGAATCGCCAGCCGAGAAATGGCAGCCTGATAATCGAACAGAAACGACGCCGGCTCCCAATCGACCGACGAGTCGCCCTCCGTGGCAAGTCCAATCCGTTCGGCGTACTCGTCGGGAAAAGTCGCAACGTGGCCGTTAATGCTCCACGTCGGTAACTGCTTAATAGCCAGGAACGTGCGGTAGTCGTCCACGCTATCCGTAGACAAAACGACTTGTGCCATCAAAAACTACTTTATGTTCAAAAACTCCCGCCGGTTAAAACCGGAACGCCCGGAAACATCCCCGGCGGGAGCGAATGGGTCAGAACGTCGTGTCTGAGTTCACCTTGGCTGGGGCACCACGCCCCCAGGCCTTCGCCGCGCTGGTCCGCGGTGGGCGTTCAGCCCGTCCAGCGCGTAAAAAAGGCCGCGCTGGAGAATTCCGAGGGGCACCGGAACACTGCGCGGCCAGAAATCCCGCCAGGGGATGTTACCAGCCATTCTGTATTCCGATGCCCGTAAAGACCAGACCATAAACGGCCCCCCTGTGTCAAGGTAAGTTCCGCAAGGAAGCCCGCCACTTCCTGAAACCTATGGCGGCCATTTCCATTCCAGAGGCTGGCCGGCCCGTGATATTCACCCGCAGCCACCGGCTAGAAGCCCTGTCAAAGTGCCTGGACTTTTCGAAGCTAAACCACTGCCTGTGTTCCGTCAGAAAGCTGAACGGGTTAAGCATCGTGGAAAGCTCTGGCTTGTACCGCCGCGGAGGCCATTCAAGGACAGGTCCGCTGATAATGTCACTTAGCCGCATTTCCCCACCTTTCAATGTAGGCCCATTCCGTCAGGCTGGACCCGCTGCGTCCCTGCTTCCAGTAGCGGCGGACTTCGTTGCGAGGGGGCTTGGTCTGAGTTTCCGCCGCAGATGTCTGCGCAGATCCGCCGCAGATGTCTGCGCAGATTTGATCCGATCCACAACCATCGTACGGCAACGATATTTTCCCGCCGGATACTCGCCACCTACGCGCACGTAGACAACTAATCCAACGCGAACTGGCGTTCCGTCTGCGGTGAGCAGTGTGTTGTGGTCGTCGTTAATCCGGTTCATTCGTTCGTCTGAAGGATTTTCTGGCGGCATCACGCGCCGCTTTGAAACTTGAAAACTCCTGCCGCGTCTCGCGGAAGTTGCCGTTGCGATAACTCGCGAAACCCCACGCGACGGGTCGACCAACGGCCGCCGGTCGTCGCGTGATCTGATACGTGTCGTACGCGTCGATGCGGTACGTTCTGATCGGCGTGTACATCGCGGAACTCCAGGTTGATTAAAAAGATCAAGAGGGTGTGTCATTCGCCATATCAGGATCATACACAATCAACTCGACCAGTCAATCTTGTTTTTGTAATATTTCAGAATATAATTGGGACATGACGAACAACACCCACGGCGGCAAGAGAGACGGAGCCGGACGCAAAGTGCTCCACAGCGAAGGCGAAGTATCCCGCGTCACTGTCACGGTGCCGGCTCGCCTGCTGGCTCGCCTTGACGCGGGTAGACGGTCCCCGCGATCGCAGGTCGTCACGGAGGCGATCAGACGATACCTAGCGTCAAACAAAAGACCCGTAACACCTCCATAGCGTTTTACCAGGCCGCCCTTAATTCGATTTCTCGAAGACAAGTGAGCGAACAAAGCGACGAAAAGAAGCTGGACGACTTGTTGCTGAAGAGCGGCGACACGTGCTCCGCTTGTCAGTAGTTCGTAGGCCTCGTGTAAGGTTAAACCGGGCTGCGGCCAACGGGTCCGTTCCGCTGCTCGCCGTCCACATTGGCGGCGCTTCCTGATCCCTCGAACGCTTGCCAGTGTCCGCAAACCAAAATCCGAGCGAGCGAAAGGTTCCGGCGTGAGCAATGAAACGAGCGACGCGGCGACGTTTGAGAGTTGGGCGATAGTCGAGATTATGGGGCACCGGCGCTTCGCCGGCTTCGTGAGCGAGCAACAGATCGGCGGAGCTTCGTTCGTTCGCATTGACGTTCCGAAGATCGAGCCGGCCGGCGAAGACAAAGGCGCGGAACCGTTCACGAAGTTGTTCGGAGCCGCGTCGATCTACTGTATCACTCCATGCACGGAGACAACGGCGAGAGCGTTCGCAATGTCGCAACGCGCGAAGGCGTTCGCGGAGTTCTCGATCCCGCGACTCGAAGTGAGATCGAACGTGTACGGCGACGAAGACGACGAGCTGTTCTGATTCGTACCCAATAAATCGGTGACAAACGCGGCAACGAACGTGCTCGCCGTACGTAGACAAACCGCTAGGCAAGGACACCTCACCGCCTTCCGTTATTTCTCGGAATGGCACCAACCGTCCCTAACACAGGCCGAGAGCGATGGCGTACGGAAGTACGCGTGCGAGCAACTCGTACTCCTCGTGAACCGTCGCGCACGCTTCGGCCGACATGTTGACGGCATCGACCTCATTGATCCCAGGTTTCATCGTCGAATTGTTGACGAACTCGCGAACCTCATCCGTTAATTGTTCCGCATCCACGCTAACGCTCCTTGGTTAAACAGGCCTTTTGGATTAGATCCAGCAATGGGCCATAGTCGTCAGACTTCCGGATCAGGGTTAAGCCTTCCGCAGCTGCAGCGCGGTCCACTTCCTTCAGCCAGAAGGACGTATGGACGATGGCCGGGATCCCCGCCGCGGGACCCTGCAAAAATGCCACCGTATCCGCAATGCAGGTAGAGTCCGGAAGCAGGACGTCTATCACGATCACGTCTGGGTTCAGAGGCAGCTGACTGTGGGCCTGCTCCAGAGTTTCTGCCCGCAGATGGACCCAGCTGCGTTGTGCAATGGCGTAGCCCATCAGGCCCTGCTCCGCGGGGCTGTCATCTATCACCAGGACCCGCGGCCCTGTCTGCCCGTTTCGTAAGCTCTGCAAGTTCCCGTAGTCTAATATTACGCTCATTTTCCAGGTCCCTTCTGAAGGCTTCCCACATTTCCGCGCGTTCTTTGGCGCACTGGTCCGCCAGCGCCGCCCTTTCCTCCGCGTGGGCCTCCATAACCTTCTGCAGCTGCTCCTGGTGCTTCGGAAGCGTCTTTGTGTGATAGTGCCAGACGATCCACACCAAAGTCCCTATAGCGGCCACCGCGGTCCCACCGTCCTGAAGCAGCTTAATCAGTTCATCGAATCCGAGAAGCATGATTGTGGGCCCTTTCCGCGCGCGGAAACCAATACGAATTGCAACTAGCAGCGTAGGGAATTCGCGGTTAGGGCCGCGGGTTACCTAGCCCACGGCTGGTCCCCGTGGGCTTTCTTTTTGCTCCCATCTTAAAGCCTACCCCCGGGGGTCCTTGGCGTGGGTGGGGCCACGTTTCACCCCGCGGGGGCCGGCGTGGTGGCTAGTCCCTCACGTCTTCTACCCTGACTACCCACTGCTCCAGGGTTGGGTTGGATGAACCAAGGTCCTGGACGTAGACGTCTACCGTATCCAGGGCGGATAAATTGATCAGGTCTATTTCTGTCTGCAGCGGATGGACTACCCCTTCCCCGGTCTGCTGATCACAAGCGAAACGCCGAATGGACCGCGTCTGCTGGGTCCCGTTAACCGTGACGTAGATTTGGACATCGTGGGCCACGCCCGTGGTCACCGCTTCCACCATGCACTGCGCGGTTAAGTAATAGCTCCCCGCAAAGGTTACTTCATTGGTGGGATTCGGGGATCTGCGAAAGATCGTTTCCCCTGCATCCGTGGACCGCGGTTCTCGGATGTTGGATAGCGGATGGTCCTGAAAGTTGGGGCTGCCAAACTTGGTCCCGCTACCGCTGATCGTCGTGGACGCCACCGCGTTGTAGCTGTTGATCCTCCGCCACCGCTCTGCGTGTAGTGGGTAATAGTTGCCGTCCCCGGCCTGGATCATCATTCCGGCGTCACCGCCCCGAAGCTCTCGGAACCCGTCCTCCGGATCCATCAGGGTCACGTCCGTCAGCGTGTCTGTCCCGTCCAGCTCCAATAGGTCTACGCCCATTTCATTGGACGTTGTTTCCCCCATATCCTCATTTGCGCTAAACCTGTGCAGTGAAACCGCACCAGGCCCCGCAGAGGGAAACTGGATCAGACAGTCCTGGACGCCCGTTCCCGCGGTGGACTTCCACAGGATCTTAGCGGCCCCAGCGCCGCCGCTGTCCAGGTGGCCCGGCTGGCCGGTCACAGGGCTGGCCCATTCATGGCCTGTGGCTATCACGTCCACGCGGGCCAGACAGACGCCACGATCCATGGCCAGTCCGTAAGGGTGCCCGGGATCGTTCGCTGGCGTCATGGCAATGACGAAGGGTTCCCCGGCCACCGGGTCAACCGCATTCATCACGACGTTGTATCGCGTCTGGGCCTGCCTGGTCACCAGCGGGGCTGACAGCTTATAGACTTCCCCGGGGAGAACATTGATCTGGTCATAGACCACCCGGACGATGTTCCCCGGCCATCCGTCCCTAGGGCGGCCCTTAATATTTGGTGACAGGGTCGTCTGTCGGTCGTTAGCGTGGGCCTCCGCCGCCTCATCCATCCGGCGGAAGCTGCGCTGGGTGGGGACGATCAGCTTTCCACCAGAGATCTGGCTGCGTGTCTTGGCCATTATGCTCTCCTGTGCCGCCATCCTTGAAGGCAATAGTAATTCGCGACCGTCCTTATTCAGCGGCTAGTGTATCGGTTTAGACATGTTTCACTAATGCTACCGCAGGTAGTTTCTGGCCTTTCTGGGCAATATGCCACGCTCGTAGCCTTTTCTGTATGGCTACCAGTTGCTGTGACTATTCCGGCGTATCCGACCTAGAGCAGGTTTTACAGGACCTGTCAGAAGCCCAGCGTGAAGGCGGCAGCGGTGGCGTGGCTTCCGTGACGATTGACGGCAACTCCGTCCAGTTTGATCGGGAGCAGCTGAACGCAGAAATAGCCCATGTCCGGAAGCTGTTAGCCCGGAAAAAGGGCTGTCGGCCTCTGTTCCGCAGAATGGACATGTCTAGCTGATGGCTACGCTTGCCAATAATCCGAAGCACCAGCAGCGATTCAGCTATGAAGCCGCGGAGGATACGAAGGACCGCAAGCCTGGCCCGTCCAGGATTAAGTCCAGTGACGACCAGCTGACGGCCCATAAGCGGAAAAAGCTGCTGGCCAACAGCCGGCAGGTCCAGCAAAACTTCAGCGTGGCGGCATGGGCTGTCCGGCGACACTTGGACTACGTTTCCCGCTTTTCCTATGAGTCAGACACCGGGGACACCGGCCTGGATAAGGAAGTGGAAGCCTGGGTGGCGGAAGTATCTAAGGCCGGCGCCTTCGACGTTGCGGGCCGTCACAGCCGATCCCGTAGCACGCGGATAGCAGAGGCCCGCCGGACGGTAGATGGGGACGTCTTTGGCGTCCTGATGTCCAGCGGCCACGTCCAGTGGGTAGAAGGGGACCGCGTCAGGGACCCGGATAACATCCCAGACAGCCAGCGGGAAAGCTGGAAGCATGGGATCCGGACGTCCAGGGGTGGGCGGACCAGACAGATAGCCGTCCATAAACGCACAGCCCGCGGGTCCTACGAATTTGAGCGGACGATCCCGGCGCGGAATCAAATCCAGATTGGATACTTCGGTGAGTTTGACCAATTCCGGGGAGTCAGTCCGCTGTCATCGGGGCTAAACGCCCTGGCGGACGTCTACGAAAACTTTAGCTACGCACTGGCTAAGGCGAAGGTTTCCCAGCTGTTCGCGCTGGCCCTGTCCCTGTCGGATGACAGCCCGCTGCGTGACGATGACGACGGCGGGGACCTGCCCACTGGGTCCAGTTCTTTCCAGGTGAAAATGTTGGACGGTGGCCCAGATGACAAATTTGAAGTCATCGAATCTAAGCAGCCATCCACAGAATTCCAGGCTTTCACAAACCTAGTCCTGATGGCCGCCTTGAAGGCGCTAGACATTCCGTTCAGCTTCTATGACGAGAGCTTTACAAACTTCTTTGGCCAGAGGATGGCCCATATCCACTACCTGCAGTCCGCGGAGAGCAAGCGGGAAGACCTGCAGGAGTACCTGGACCGATGGTTTCGCTGGCGACTGTCCATAGCGGCCCTGGCTGGTGACTTTCTTCTTCCTTCAGGGGCGTCTGTGTCGGATCTGTCCGGGCAGTGGGTCCCCGCGGGAACGCCCTGGTGGCGGCCACTGGAAGAAGTCAGGGCGGATGAATTAGCCGTAGCCGCAGGATTTAAGACCCGGACGCAGGTCTGTATGGAACGCATGGGCCGCAGCTTCCGAGATGTCGTGGACAAGCGGGCGGAAGAAGAAGCCTACGCAGCGGAACGCGGGGTGGCTTTGGCCACGGCCTCCGTCACGGACGCAGACGCCCAGATCCTAGCCACACAAGGGGACGCAGATGCCAGTTAATGACGTGAAGTCCCTGCCTGCCGGCGCAGACATTAGGGCCACCGGCGTTATGACGGTGAACGACAACAGCATGCCCATAGACTGGGGCTTCGTAGGTCATCAGCCTATCGGGACGTCCACGCCTGCGCCGGAAGTATTCCGGACCGCAGCTGCGCACGGCGGGAAATCCGTGGACCGCGCAGCTGGCGTGATTTTTGGCGCAAAGATCATCGAAGCAGGGCAGCTGAATGACGACCGGCCCTGGCTGGTAGACCAGACGACCCTGGAGCAGGTGGAAGCCCTTGGCAGCACTCTGGGCAGGACAGGCGTAAAAGCCCGCTTCACTCACCCTTCGATGTCAGATGATGGCCTGGGCCACTTCCTGGGCCGCTGGCACAACTTCCGCGTGCAGGGAAATGCCGTCCGTGCGGACCTGCACCTGTCGGAAAGCGCAAGGACCAGCCCCCGCGGTGACCTGTGGACCTACGTACTGGACCTGGCCACAGAGGACCCGGAAGCCTTCGGGGTATCGGTGGCCACGATCCTAGCCCCGGAGATGTTTGAAGAGGACCCGGAGCTAGACCCGGAAACAGGCCTGCAGCCCCTGCGTTTTGAAGCGATGCGGGCCGCGGACGTGGTGGACGAACCGGCAGCCACGCGGGGTGGCCTGTTCAGTGAATCGGACCCGCGTGATCTTCCGGACGTAGTAGCCCGGCTGATCTATCAGCACTTTGGACCCAACCCGGACCCGGAAATCGTTATGGGCCGGTTTCGTGGACTTCTAGCCCGCTACTGCGGGGAGGGGAAGCAGATGGACAAGGAAACAAAGAAGGACGCAAAGGCCCAGATTGATGCCGCGCAGCTAAAGGACTACGTGGAGCGGTTCGGTACGGAAAAGGGCCTAAAGTGGCTACTGGCGGACCGTAGCCTGGAAGACTGCTACGCGGACGCGCTGTCTGCTGAGAAGGCAGCCGGCGCAGAAGCCATTGCAGCACTTAAGCAGGACAACGCGGACGCTCTGGACGCACTGAAGGCCTTACACGATGACGCGGCAAAGAAGGCCGCGGATGAGCTGGCCCAGGTGACGCGGGAGCGGGACGACGCGCTGGCTAAGCTGGCCGCACTGGAGCTGGGCGAAGAAAGCCCGCTGGACTCCACAGACCGTGATACGGCCAACAAGAAGGCCGGCGGACTTGCCAGCAAAATCCGCTTTGCGGGGGTGAATTAACCAAAACCCTATGGCCTGCCCATGGCCATGAACTGGCTAGGCCAAGCCATCCCACAGGAACTGACTTCTACAGAAAAGGACGCCTCCCATGGCTGACGATCTACACACAATTGGGGACCTGGTATCTAACTCTCTGGACGTATCGGAACGGGAGCTGGATTCCCTGGCGGAGGCCGCGCCGTTCTTTGCGGCCCTTCCCATGATGGGGTCCAGTAACGGGACCGTTCACAAGTACGCCCACAACACGGGCGCGCCGGTGGTCGGGTTCCGTGCTGAAAATGCTGGCCGGGATATGGACTCCAGTGTGGATACGCTGGTGACTGTTAATCTGACGATACTGGACTTCTCCTGGATGGTGGATAAGGCCGTGGCGGACGCATGGATCCGCGGGGGCCGGGAAGCCTACATTGCCCGGGAAGGGATGCGCCACCTGAACGCGGCCCTTTTCAAGGGTGAGAAGCAGTTTATTAACGGTACGGTGACCGGCAGCGGCGGTGACGCCAACGGCTTTGCTGGCTTCGCTGATAACGCCGGCCTGAACGCACTGGCGGACACGATGGTGCTGGGCCACGGTGGCACGGGCTCAGACCTGTCGTCTGTCTACATGATGCGTCTGGGCGAAGACGGCGTTATGGGCGTCATCCACGGGGACAACCCGCTCCAGCTCGGCGAAACCGTGGTGACGGACAAGGTGGAAGACCCGGGGACGACAAACACCCATCACCCGGTCTATTACACTCCGGCTTGTAGCTGGCTTGGCATGCAGGTGGGCGGGAGCTATAGCGTGGCCCGCTACGCCAACATCGAAAGCGCGGGGACGACGTTTGACGATGGCGCCCTGTATGCGTTGCTGAAACTGTTTCCCGTTGGCCACCGGCCCACCCACGTTTTGATGAACCGGGCAGTTGCGGAGCAGATCCGCCAGAACCGGACGGCCACGAATCCCACGGGCATGCCGGCGCCCCGGTTTAGCATGTGGGAAGGGCTGGACGTGATCATTACGGACGCCCTGGTGGAAACCGAAACCGCCATTGTTTAAGCCATGGCTTCCAGGTTTGACTTAGCCGGCAGTGCAGCTGCAGCCGCCATCCGACGGATAGCGGGGCAGCCTGTTACTGTATCGGACGGGACAACCCCCGTTAGCGTCCGCAAAGCGGTCCAGGGGGAGTCCCTTTTCGAGCTGGATAACGGAGAGCAGATCCCCATTAGCTGGGACGGGGTAGACTGGATTATCAAAGCCAGTGACCTGACCCAGGGGGTTCCGGTGGACGGCTGGACGATCACGGACGGCCACGGGGATGTCTACACGGTCTGCGCTCCTGGCGGGCTGAAGTCTGTGGCGTGGCATGATCGGGCCACGAAGACCACTTACAGGATCCACGCGAAGCTGACCCAGAACTAATGCCGGAAATAGGACGCACCATAGCGGACGCGGTCAAGACGGACCTGGACGCCCAGTCCTTTTCCCTTACGCCAACTATTACGAGGACCCCCAACCCCCGCGCGGAACTGGCTGACATCAGCGGTCTGACCATCTTTGTGTCTGATGAAGAAAAGGACCAGACGCGGACAGCCCGCCAAGGAGGCCAGCTGGATTGCATCATCCTGGTAGCGGTCTTCCAGCAAGCCTTAAACACGCTGGCGGCCCAGGACCCGATTGCGGACTTTGTCCAGGAAGTGGAAGACAGGATGGCGGGGACAGAAACAACGAAGGCGCCGCGGATGGCCGGCGCCAAATACATTAGCCATCGAAGTATCAAACCAGAAAATGTCCAGGGCCAGGAATGGCCGGCCTTCACGCGGCTGTTGCGTTTTACATACCGCGCCTACAGATAAGGAACTGACCTATGGCCCTTACAGAATCCCCCGTTATTGGAAATGAGTGTTCCGCATACGAGAACACCGGGACCTACGGGACGCCCACCTGGACCGAAATTCCCAAACTGATGGACGTGGAGCTAGGTCTGACGAAAGGGGAAGCAGATATCCCATCCCGGGAATCAAAATTCCTCCTGAAGCGAGCGGGCCTGAAAGAAGTGGAAATTACGGCCGGCTATAGGAAGAAGCAAGGGACAGACGCCCGATTCGATTCTCTCCGGACGGCCTACTTCACGGACACGATTCTGGACCTGCTTTTCGTGGATACGGAAACGGCCACGGAAACCGGCGGACAGGGTGTCCGGGGATTCTTCCAGGTCTTTGATATGAGCATTAGCCAGCCCAATGCTGATGCAGAGTCCGCCAACTTCGTGTTTAAGCCCACCTACAAAGAAGAAAGCGGCGCCCACGTTGATCCGGTCTGGTTTACGATCAGCTAGTTTCACGGCAGCGCGTATAACCTAGAAAGGACCAGCCATGCCAGAACTGTATGACCGGGGGACTCTGTCATCGAACGGCCAGACGTCAGCCTGGGACCACGAAGGCGGAACGGCCTTTATGGTCGGGGAAGGGACCTTTGGCGGAGGGACGCTAACACTGGAATTTAGCCCGGATGATGGTATCACCTGGGTGGCCACCGGACAGACGCTGACGTCTGATGGGATCGTTAGCCTGGCCCTTCCACGTTGCCAGATCCGTGGCAGCTTGGCAGGAGCTACGGCGCCGACTCTGAACGTCTACGGAGAATAAGCTGTGGGGAGCATTCTGAAGGACTGGCTGCAGATAGGCCAAAACGCCATTGCAGCTGCGGAGCAGCGGAAGGCGGAGGCCCTGGAATTCCTAGACCCAGCGGCCTATGACGACGCGGAGCATATCCGACTGTTTACGGAAAAGGACTGCACAAAGCAGCTGGTCCCCGTCCCTGGTGACGTGGCGGCTACTTTGTTGGCCCAGAGTAGCTCCAGGGATCCGATCTTCCACGCTATGGTGGAAGGTCTGAAACGATCCGGCGGCGCGGCTGTGATTCTGTGGCAGGCTTGTGATATCTGCCATATATGTGACTGTGAACCAGAAAACGGTGGGGAAAAGGATGACGACACAGACGGAGCTGAAGGATAACCAGTTTCGGGACGGTGACGGCCAGGGGAACGTCTGGACGCTACGAGTCAGCGAGCTGACCAGCCGTGGGCTAAAGGGCCTGGGAGCGGATCCTGGGCTGCTAGTGACGGAAAGGGCTGGGGAGCTGGCGCAGGCTTTGATGTCCGACCCTTCCCTGGCCTGCAGCTGCGTTTATCTGGTCCTCGAGAATGACCCACTGGAAGACCCACCGCCCCCGGAAGAATTCGCGGCCGGGATGTATGGGGACGATATCAGCTGGGCCACGAAAGCCCTGATGGAGGCCATGGCGGATTTTTACGGCCGGGGGAAAGCCCCGGCACTAAAGGCCATGATCAAGAAAGCATGGGCCGCGGAGGAAGCGGCAGCGGCCAGGATGATAGAGATGATCGACACACTGGACGTAGAAGCGAAGGTAGTAGCGGAAGTGGACAGGGCGCTGGAGCAGTTTTCAAAACCCCGGAGGAATTCTGGATAGCCTTCTACGAAATGGTGGGAATCTGCGGGGTGGACCCGGGGCCCTATCAGCTACGCCATATCCTTTGGATGGCAAAGGGACGCCTGAAAGCTGAATGGGACCAGACAGGGCTGATGGCAGCGGGGATCTGGAATGCTATCCGAGACCACAAGAAACGCCGCCGGCCCTTTACTCCCCAGGAGATGAACCCCTACGCGGAGCAGGTGGCAGCTGGGAACGGGAAAGACAAAGTGGCTCTGAAGGCGGAGAACCGGGCAGTGATAGCCGGGATCTTCCGCAAGCTGCGGAAACGGTGACGCATGACAGCCATCCAGTTCAACGCCCGGCTAAAGCTGGACTTCTTTGATCGTCCTGGCGTTATTGCCATGATGGACAAGAGGGAGCGGCGGATCATGTTTAAAGTCCTGGGTGACGCCTGGCAGCAAGCTCGCAAAGAAATCAAGATCGTGGCCCCCACGAATCGGCAGCTGCAGAAGCTGGCGGAATCTGCGGATGACCCGGCCAGGCGGAAGCGGCTGCGGCGGAGGATCAGGGATAAGCAGGCCCAGGTCAGCAATCCCGGGGAACCCCCGAAGGCGCACACCCGGTCTCGGAAGTCCATCCGCTTTATTCTGTTTCACATAGACCGGCAGCGCCATACAGGGATCGTGGGGCCGGTGAAGTTTAACGCTAAGGGCCGGAACGTCCCCGAAGTCTTAGCCGCTGGTGGGACAGCCAGGGTCAGCCGGAAGACGAATGGCCGCCGGCGGTACAGGTCCGTGAGAATAGCCCCACGGCCTATCCCGGGTCTGTTAAACGCTATTCCACGCTTCGCAGCCATGTGGAAGGAAAGGTAGCTGAATGAGCGCTACAGCCATCCGCGCGGGCCGCGCCTTCGTGGAGCTAATGACGAAAAACAAGATGGACCGGGGGCTAAACAGCGCCCGGCGGTCTTTAAATAAGTTTGCAGCCTTCGCTGGCGGCCTGGGTGCCAAGCTTGTAGCCGGTGGCGCTGCAGCTGGACTGGCTTTTATGCCGGCGGTAAACGCTGCCAGCAAGCTACAGGAAACCCTGAATAAGTTTGATGTGGTATTCGGGGAAAACAGCGAGGCTATGCAGAAATGGGGGCGGGACTTCGGCCAGCAGGTAGGCCGGTCTAAACGCCAGGTCTTCGACTTTCTGAGTTCTACCGGGGACCTGCTGATCCCGCTGGGCTTTGAACCCGGCGCGGCGGAATCGCTTTCTAAGGATTTGACGAAACTGGCCATAGACCTGGGCAGCTTTAACGAGAAGATCAGCGACGAAAAGGCGCTAGAGGACTTGCATGCGGCCCTGACGGGTTCAGGCGAAGTGATGAAAAAGTATGGCGTCGTGCTGGACGAAGCCGGGACGAAGCAAGAGCTTCTGAACATGGGCCTGGACCCCAAGAACGTGACCAATGCCCAGAAGGCGCAGGCCCGTCTAAATATCATCCTGAGGGGCACCACGGCGGCCCAGGGGGACGCCATTCGGTCCGCCGGCAGCTACGCCAACATGGTTAAGAGGCTGAAGGGCAGCTGGGAGAACTTCCTGGCGGAGGTAGGGACACCGCTATTGGACGCCCTATCCGCTATCGTCGGGCACGCTTCCAGCTTCCTGAACATTGCCGGCAGTCTGATTTCGCAGAATGCCGACCTAGTTAAGTGGATAGCCGGTGGCGCCGCGGTGGTTGTGGCCCTGGGAACAGCCCTGATGGCTGCCGGGGCTGCCGCGTTTCTGGTGTCCAGTGCGTTGGGGGCCGTGGGGACCGTTATTGGCGTGATCACAAGCCTAGTGGGCTTCCTGCTGTCACCCATTGGTCTGGTGATAGCTGGCGTGGCTGCCCTAGGCGTGGCCATCCTGAAGTGGACGACATTCGGAGAAGAAACCCTTTCTTGGTTTTCTGCCAGATGGTCTGAACTGTCCGCCTTCGTGATGGGGATCATTGGCGGGATCGTAGACGCCCTGAAGGCGGGGAACTTGAAACTGGCCGCGGAAATAGCCTGGAAGGGGATCCTGCTGGCCTTCGAATTGGGCAAAGCCCAGGTAATGCGGATCTGGTTGGAAATGGGCCACCTGATGGCTACGGCCTTCGAACAGGCTAGCGCCGCGGTAAAGGGGACCTTTGCCCAGCTGATCACGTCCATGGCCCAGGGGTATCTCCGGCTAAAGGAACTGATCACAGGCGAGAACCAGGCCATAGCTATGCAGGCCGTGGAGATATTCGGAGGGGCTGTGCAACAGGGACTGAAGAAGGAGCTTGAGAGCAATATCAAGGCGCTGAACTTGGCCAAGTCAGCAGCGGTGGCGGCCCTGGACAGCGCCGGCAATAAGACGCGGCAGGAGCTGAAGGGGCTGCTGACCCAAGCGGCCAAGGAACGGAAGGACGCGGAGCAGGCTAAGGCCGCGGCGCAGTCCGCTCCAGCCCCGCCTGGCTTAACTGGCGTCCCCCAGAGCCTGGGAAGCGTGACGGGGACCTTTAGCGCCGCAGGGGCCTCCCTGCTGGCTTTTGCAGGGGCTGCACAGAAAGACCAGAATACAAGCCTGCTAGAGGCCATCCGGAAGAATACGGCGAAGCAAGCGGACGAAGCGGCAGACCTTAACAGCAAGATGGAAAGCGCGTGATAGACCTAGACCTGAGACAGTTGGCGGAAGCAAAAGGGCAGCTGCAGCTAGAGGCTGGCCAGGCCGTCCTGGTGCGCGGGATCGTCACAGCGGTCCATCCCGATGGGTCTGTGAATGTCCGCTTCCCCTGTCCTTCCGGTGAGTATCCTCCGGAATACGCCCTGGACGGATCTGTGGTAGAGCCTGACCCAGCTGGATCCGGTGGCTTTGTCCCCGCTGGCCTAGACAAAGAAAACCCACGATCCCCCAAGTCCCTGGAAGGGGTGGACCTGAAAAAGGAAATGGAACAATGGCAGCGCTGACCATCACCGTCCCTGACCTGGCTATCGTGGCCGCCAGCCCATCCATTGAAGTGGTCCAGGCGGCTGTGGCCATTACGCCTGGGCAGCTGGTCTACTCAGACGCCAACGGGAAGGCGGACCTGGCGGACGCGGACGCGGCGGGGACCGCTGAAATCTGGGGGATGGCCATAACCTATGCAGGGTCCGCAGATGAATGGATTGTGATTGTAAAGTCCGGCGCGCGCGTCGAATTCGGAGCCATTTTGACGGCGGGGACCGCGTATTACGCGCATCCGACGGCCGGAGCCATCGGGCCCTATGGGGACCTGCTGACAGGTCACACCGTTAGCCAGCTGGGGTCCGCCTACTCCACGTCGGTGATGATCTTTGATATCCGGAACAGCCTAGCAACGATTCCATAATGCCCGTCTACGAAGCATATCCCTTTGAGACCGGCGGACAGGATGACAACCTGGGCCGTGGGGCGTCCCGTCAGTATCCGTATCACGCGGTGGACTATCCCAACTTAGGCGTGGCAAAGACGGCACTGGAGGCCTATGGGATCCCGTCTACGGTGACTGTAGCTGGTGGCCCTGACCTGATCCGCCGGCAGACATCCTGGGAACAGCTGACGCCCGATAGCTGGCGTTTTGTGGTGAACTACAGCCACCCGGATAACCGCCGGGAGGACGTGGACACAGGATCTTATCTGTTTTCATTCGACACGACCGGGGGCCGGACGAAGATCACGCACACGCTAAACCGAAAACAGGTGGTGGCTGCCACGGGCCTGACGCCGCTGGACACTCGCGGGCTGATCGGATGGGACGGGGAACGCGCGGAAGGGGTGGAAATTGTTGTCCCTTCACTGCAGTTGGAAATCACGAAGCGCCAGCCGCGCGGGATGATCACTGCGGCCTACGTCAGGACGTTAAGGGGGCTGACCGGGAAGAAGAATAGCGGGACGTTTCTCACGTATGCAGCCGGGGAAGTGGCTTTCCTGGGTGCCAGGGGCCGGCAGTCTACGGAGTCAGACCCGGAAGTCAGCTACTTCTTCACGGTCGAAGAAAACCAGACAGACCTGACCATAGACGAGATAACGGGGATCAATAAAGACGGCCAGGACTACCTGTGGGTTTATTATGAACCTGTGGCTGACCCCTATGCGGATGCTCTGGTGGCGAAACCCCATACCGCATTCGTGGACGAAGTGAGGAAGGCCGCGGACTTTTCCGCGCTGTCGATCTAATATGGCACTCACACCTCGCTACACGATCAAGACGCCAGGATTCACCGAGAACGGGTCGGACCAGACGCCAGTTCCCGGCAACGCCATTCAGATGGGGAAGCTGCGCGGGTTCGTGAATCCGTTCTCGTGTACGATTGTGTGGGACTTCGTAGACGACGACAACGAGGATTCGGTTGGCGGCGTGTGCGAGTTTCGTCGGCAGGGAACGACGACGTGGTACAACGCCCCGGACATGAAGCGGGTCCAGAGCACGTCCGCGATTGGTGGCACGGACGTCAAGGCGTATGGAACAAAACTCATTGGACTGGCGCCGAACACGACGTACGACGTGCGTTGTTCAGTCAGCGATCCTGATGGCGGAAGCGTCTCGAATCGAACCACAACATTCACCACGCGTCGTGTACCTCGCGTGCCGTCGAATGATGGTGATGCGCATGTTGTGACAACCGACGCCGAGTACAGCACGGCCATAACGAATGCGCAAGGAAGTGAGCCGATATATCTTCGTGCGAGTGGTTCGCCTTACACATCGCCAGCGCTCAGCGGAAAGATGCAAAACGGGTCGTACGACGACCCGCTTTTCGTCACGACCTACCCAGGTGATGCGAAGGTCACGCTAGACCAGGCGTCATTTCAGGACACCGGCAACGATCACGTCTGGCTGGACAACATCAGCATCAGCAATCGCATCAGGTCGGAGGTGGCCGGCGAAGGTGACGGGCTAATCGTCACTCGCGTTGACTCGCTGAACAACAGCACAAGCAAGCCGTTCCAAATCCTCGTCAAGAACGTGTTCAGTGCCGATTGCGAATGGAGCCGCAGCACGACGCAAGATGGCGACCTGATCGAGCACGCGGAATTCTCACAGAACGTAACCCTGATTTTCCAAGACCTGTCTACAGGCTTTGACGGGTTCAGTAAGGGTGGAACGACGCCAGCGGCGAATTTAGCGGATCACATGAACATTGATTGGCTGTTTTCCGTGCTGACCGACATAGAAGACGATGTCTTTGAGCATGACAACATGCTGCACGGTATGTGTGTGGGCTATTGCCTAGCCGGACCGAACATCGGCCGAACGGGAATCAGTTTTCAAGACATGCTTACGGGCTGGTGCTACCACTACCACACGCAGATGACGGGGCTGCGGACCTACCAATCGATCAAACACCAATTCAAACAGCCCTCAAACAAGAGCTTGATGTGGAACGTGAATCAGACATGGATCGTAGGGTCTGACAGCAACAACAAAGGCAAGGGGCAGCAGTTTCTCTTCGGTGAAGTGTCAGACCCAGGGGCGCCGGATACCGAAGGAACGGTCTTTTGCAATATGGCATGGGGGGACGAGGAAAACGCACAGGCGGGGCTTCAGGGAGTAACGATTACTGTCCCAGGCGACTCCCTGTTTTCCCTTCCGCGGCTAATCGACGGCAACCTGTACGACGCTGACGACCCCTGGGATGGTCTGACCCTGGCACAAATGCAGACCGAAGGCCATGACGCTAACTCTAGCAAGCTTACGCTGTCTTCAACGCAATACGACAACTACCCCGCAGACAGAAATGTAGGCACGGGCAGTCCGATGTGGCCAGTGTCAGGTCAAGCGGCTGACGGCGCGGGAGTCACAGGCGTTGGCGTAAACGGCATAGAACCATTCATTGGCCCATTCCACGGTAGCACGCCAGACGTTGGCGCGTTTCAGCGTCTGATTAAGTGGCCAGCCGGGTTACGTCAGACGACCGGGTTTGGAGGGACTGAGATTAAACAAGCGTTCGTATTGCCGTCGAACATGACATTGCGAGATACAGCGAACGCACACGATTCCCAGTACACCGCACTTGGTCTGCCTTCGTCTGTGTCCTCGTTCGGCTATGTGCGTTTGTTGATGGACCGCGACGGGCCGACGACACCGACCACAGCCTTGACGATCCAGTTCGTGAGGTGGGCTGAGGCGGACGTGTGGGACGAGTACCTGTCTTTCCTTGACGGCGAGGTAGGCGACACGATCGACCGCAAGTGGCGACTCGAGGGTGGCGACGGCATGGGCTACATCCGCCACGGTCTCGGCGTCACAAAACTGACCCGCGGTAACGATACGCTCATTCTCGCGGCCGCGATCGAGGACGGCGGGCTCGCTCAAATGACGTGGGGCGTGACAACGAGCGACATTACCACGACGCCAACGCTAGAACGCGACGCGTGGGAAGTGGCCTACTCTCTTTACGGTGAATGGGGTGAGGTGGAGCAGGGGGCATTCTCACCGTCGTCTGCGGGTGCATTCGTTCCGATGGCCATGGCCTGAGTCCCGCCGCCAGCTGGAATTGCCCCTGCCCTGACAAGTTCGGGGTTTGACGCTGGCGGCGGGCTCGGCATAGACTTTATTTGACTTGTCAGGGTGCGGGCGCTTCGGGCGCACCCATGGACTTTCCCAAGCTCTTTGCTGCCGTGCGGGACGATCCGTATTCCCGCGGCTGGGGCAGCATGACCGACGCGGAAGTGGCCGCGGACGGGTCAATTAAGCGAAACGACGGTGATCTTGAGGTCGGTTACGTCGAACTCGCTGCATTGCTGCTGGACGCCGACGCCGAGACCGCTCGCGACACGACGACGCGTTTGCTCGAATCTCTCGACGCCAAAGAAGGCAGCGATGCGTTGATCAAGTGGATCGCTGACTCCCTGCGTGGGTCGGCGACGATCAACCTGAATTCGCCTCTCGTCACAACAATCCTCGACGAACTGGCGGCTGACGCAGACGCGTCGGTCACGCTGACCAGCGACGACGCTACGAGGATCAAGGCACTAAAAGAGAACCTCTGGTCAGACTGGGAACGGCTAGAGATAAATGGGTTGCCACACGAAAAAGACATCGCTCGCGTGCGGGGGTGGATCTAAATGGCTGTCAATTGGGGAAGCAAACAGAACATGACGCAATTGACCTCAATTGGAGGCCCACCGGGGTCAACGTTTACGACGTTCTTAACCCCCGCCGCGAACGAGAGAATCCACGTCGAGGTGGAAATCGACTTCCCAGTCTCGGCAGCCGATGACGCGGTTGTATACGTAGACGCCACACTCGACGACGGACCTTCGGAGAACTGGGACGACGTGCACGTGATGGAGTTTGCAATTGACGAAGGAACTGATCCGAACAAAGTGAGTTTTGTTCTTTACGGCCACTACAAGTATCGCATCGGCGTTGAACGAATCAGCGGTGGGTCGGACACGCTGACCTCGGCGGATTGCAGTTACCGTATCGCCACGATGAGTTAAATGTTCACATCTGAACTTTACGCATCGAGCTTCATGAAGCCCCCGCGAGGTGCGCGGCTAAATCAGAATAGTCAGTTTGCGCGCGGGCTCGCTGGGTTCTGGCCGATCAACGAAGGCGCAGGTGACGTCCTGCTCGATCTCTCTCCGCACCGCAACAACTGCACATTCCCAACTGACTCAGCAGACAAGCCAACATGGGAAATCGACCAGTCGGTCGGCGTCAAGTTCCGGTCGCAGATCATCGGATTCAACGATGCGGCCGGCCAGCGCTCCCCCATTCCTGTAACCGCACTCAGTCAAGGACACGCCGCATGCGTGTGGTTCTATCGAAGCGGCGCGAACAACAAGGATTCCATAATTCTCGGCGGCACAGACGGAAGCGCGGTATTGAATTATATGTTTTACATCTCTGGCAGCGGCGGAACTAACGTTAATGTCGATTACCGCAACAGTGGCGGCGCGGTCAGCATCGTATCGGGTTCTTCTATCATCGGGAACTCTTCTGACCCCAATTTCCTCGCCGTTAGTCAGGACGAGGATGGCAATGTTGAGATGTGGAACGGTGACTATGGCGTGGGTTCGTTGAGCAGCATCGGGACAGCCGCCAGGACCGGTTCGATGCAGGTCCAGTCTATCTGTAACTATGACAGCACATCGCAGCAGCGAGCCGGCAACCTGCATTTTTGGGCAGCGGCGATGTGGGATCGGCCGGTGAGTTTCCGCGAGTTCGAGACGATCTTTCACAACCCATGGCAGGGGATTGCGAGCGACCTTGAGCCAATCCTGTGGGCGCCCCCTGCAGCCGCCGACGTTACGCCAACACACGCACTACTAGGCGTGGGAGTTTAACACGTGGCCGACAACACAATCCTAGAACAAGCCGTAACGGCGGGCGATACGCTGGCAACTGACGATATCGGTGCGTACAAGATTCCGATTTCCAAGATCCACACAGGTGCCGATGGTGTGGATGGCGGAGCTGTGACGGCGGCTAACGCGTTTCCCGTAGACATTGCGTCGGCGACCGTCGACCTCATGGAGGGGACAGACTTTTCTGACGTCCTCGGGACGGCGAATCTGGTCGCCACAGACGGTTCAACAGCGTTGACGTTGGGACTGCATGCACTTGGCACTGACGGAACCAACGCCCAGATACTCTCTACGAACACGTCCGGTCACCTTAACATCGCCGATGGTGGCAACTCAATTTCAATCGACGCAGCGTCATTGCCGCTACCGTCTGGCGCCGCGACATCCGCCAATCAGTCGACCGGCAACACTTCGCTGGGCAACATCGACACAAACACAACCGACGTGCCGAACGTGATCGGAACCGATGGTGCCGCGGGGCCTACGCTGGCACTGAGTATTGGTGGCACGGAGGCAGGCGGAAACTTTCAAGAATTGAGAGTCGACAGTGATGGGCACCCTCAGGTTGACGTGCTGTCGAACGCTCTCCCGACAGGTGCCGCGACTGAGGCAACGTTAGCCACCGTCGACACAAACACGACAGACATACCCAACGTTATCGGGACTGATGGTCTAGCCGGACCTTCCAGTACGCTTAGCGTGGGCGGCACTGAGTCAGGCGGCAACATCCAGGAACTAAGGGTTGATTCGGACGGTCACCTGCAAGTGGATGTCCTGTCTGGTGGTGGCGGCGGTACACAATACGCGGTAAATGATCCAGCGGGGGCCACCGACACTGGCACACTTGCCCTAGTCGTTCGAGACGACACACTGACGACGCTCACTCCTCCGGACAGCGATTATGTCCAGATGAGGACTAATAATCGTGGTGCGTTGTGGGTGGAGCACGACGGGAATTTGACGGTCGACGCCGGCACCGGCTGGATGTCTGGATACACCGAAGACGCTGCGGGCGCTGGCGGCGAAGAGGGGCCATTCACAATCGGCCGCCGCCAGGACGCGGACACGAGCCCCGTCGGTGCCGACGGCGACTATCACGGCCTGATCTTCAACGACGAAGGCGGACTAAAGACCGTTGACAAGCCGGTGGCATCGGGTGGCCTGTCGATGCACAAGACGATCAGTGCAGCGAGCGACAACGCCACCAACGTCAAAGCCTCGGCCGGACAGCTATACGCGGTGCAGGTGTTCAACACGAACGCGAGCGCCAGGTATCTAAAGCTATACGACAAGGCGACGGCACCGACAGTCGGCACCGATACGCCAGTAAAAACGCTGCTCATTCCAGGTAACATCACCGGCGCCGGCATGGTGCTGAACTGGGACAAAGGGCTCGAGTTCACGGCCGGTATCGGATTCGGGCTGACGACGGGGATTGCTGACAGTGACACCAACGCTGTCGCAGCCAACGAAATCGCAGTTGATCTGGATTACCGATGAATCTCACGCATATGTGCCTGTTTTCGTTCTTCGACGGTGCATCCGAAGCGGCGGCGCCGGCTGGTGGCGTTCCGCTGTTGATGCTGCTGGGAGTTGGTGACTAATGGCCGACAATGTCGTAGCCAATTCAGGGTCTGGTGGAGCGACGTTCCGCACAGACGACGACGGGACAGCGCACTGGCCATACACCAAGATGGCCTGGGGCGCTGATAACACGCAGACAATTCTCCAAGACAGTGGCGGAAGTCGCCTTCCCGTCAATGTCTCTGCGCTTGGCGATTCGTCGATGGTTGCCACGGACGGAAGTGCCGCGTTAACCATCGGATTACATGCGCTGGGGACTGACGGGACCAATGCGCAAATCCTCAGCACGAACACGAGCGGTCACGTCAATATCGCTGACGGTGGAAACTCGATCACGGTTGACGGCACGTTGACAACAGTAACGACTGTGTCGACGGTCACCAATCTTGCTCAGTTAGGCGGCACTGCGATCTCGATGAACACCGGCACGAGGGATGCCGGAACTCAGCGAGTCACGATCGCTACAGATGACGTTGTGCCGATTAGCGACAACTCCGGTTCGATCACAGTGGATGCGCCACTCGCGACACCTGTGAATGTGCAAATCGGCGACGGCACCACAAGCGCTGGCGTGTACACCGAAGACGCTGCCGGCGGTGGCGGTGAAACAGGCAGTTTCTTGATCGGGCGCCGACAGGATTCGGACACATCTCCTGTCAGTGCAGATGGTGATTACCATGGTCTGATTTTCGATGAGTTCGGATCCGTCAAAGTTAGTCCAGAAAACCTGATTTCAGCGGACGGCGACGGCGCTGGCGCCGGTGGCAACAGTAATACCGCAAACACTCTAGCCGGCGGAACGACGTGGACTGGATTATGGGAAGACGTGCATCGGTTCGCTCTGATCACAGTGATGATCGACACCGACACCACAAGCAAGACCGGCACGCTAAAGTTGCAGTTTTCGATGGACGGATCGTCGGTCGATCGGTCGATTGATTTGGCGTCTATTGATCCAGCGACGGAATCGCCTCACACATTGTGTCCTGTCGCTCAGTATTTTCGCGTCGAATACGTTGCAGACGGCACCTCACCCGCCGACGATTTAACTAACTTTCAGTTGCAGACCTTATATCACGGTGCAAAAAGCAAAGGACTCACCTCGAGAGTTGACCAGACAATTGGGGACACGACTGATGTCGACAATGTAAGAGCTGTTATTGCCGGCAAAACCGGCGGCGGATCCTATGTCAATGTAGGGGTGACGACTGGCGGTGGCATCAAGGTAGATGCCGAGGAGCTCGCAGGAAACCCGGTCAGCGTTAACACAGGGAACGCAGACACGGGCACTCAACGTGTCGTGCTCGCGAGTGATCAGCCGGTTGTAAGCACGGACTGGAACGGGACAGCCCCTCCAATTGGTGCCGGCACCGAGGCCGCCGCATTGCGAGTGACGGTTGCGACTGACTCGACTGGCGTGCTGACCGTAGACGGCAGTGAACTGACGACAATTGCGGGCGCCGTCTCGGGAACCGAGATGCAGGTAGATGTAGTCGCCCCGCTTCCGGCGGGCACGAACGCGATCGGAAAGCTGGCGGCGAATAGCGGGGTGGACATTGGCGACGTCGATGTGCTCTCGCAGCCGGCCAGGGATCGTCTGACGGACAATATGGGAGTGGCCCTGCAAACAGACGCCATTCTGTCCGACACGACCAGCCTGACGCCGCAATTCGCAACAATTGACGCCGCCTCGTCAGGGGACAACCAGCTCGTTGCGGCTGGAACGAACAAGATTCGCGTCTTGGCGCTAATGATGGTTGCGGCCGGTGATGTAAACGTACGATTCGAGTCGGGCGCAGGTGGTACGGCATTGAGCGGACAGATGAACCTCACAACGAACAGCGGTTTCACGTTGCCATTCAACCCACTAGGCTGGTTTGAAACGGCGTCCGCAACGGCACTTAACCTAGAGCTGTCAGCGGCCACGTCGGTTGACGGCATGCTCGTATACGTGGACGTGGCATGAGCGACTTTGAAGAACGAGTTACAAAGTTGGAGGAGATCGTCGGTCGGTTGGAGGAGATCGTCGGTGAGCAGGCGAAGCTGATCAAGCAACTGCGTCAAGCGGTAGCACTCCCTGGCAGTCGACCGGCTAGGAAACTTTACGAGGACGTCACGGAAGAATTACGACAAAGCGCGGTCAAACTCCTGTATGTAGCGCGGCGAAGAGAGATCGCCCAGTAGAGGAACGGCGGCATTTCCATGTTTCTGGATCGACGTAGCGTAGGGGGCAGTTATGCCTGCTGGCTTCTGGACAATCTACATGGGGATTTATGGCGGCGGAGTGGTGGAAAACTACGTCCCCACCGTCTTTGTCCAGGTTAATCGCTACAATGCCGGCTGCCCTGATTTCCAGCTAAACCGATACAACAGCGGCTGCCCTGACGTCCGAGTTATGCAGCCCACACCCAGGTGACCTATGGCTATAGAACTGCCAGAAATATGTCTAAGCCTGGGGGCTACAAACCGCGTCCTGTCTGTAGACCTGACATTCTGGGTAGGGACAGCCACGCTGGTGTCCGGGACAGTCACTGAAGACGGATCTTCTGACGTCACTATAGGGACCGTGATCGTTAACTCAGCTGCCTACGTGGACAGGCTGACGGGTGACACAGTGGCGATTGGCAAGGCCCTACAGTTTCCGATTACAATTGCAGACGCGGACACGCTGTCATCGGGGGTTAGAAAGCTCGAGATCACGCCCACGGACAACAGCAGCCCGGCCCAGTCTGAACCCTTCGTGCTACCCATTCACTTTAAGTAGGTGTCCCATGGCTACTCTGGCAGTTCAGCAAGTGACCACGGCCGGCGTTACACCTACAGAGAATGCGGCCAACGCCGGCGGGGACGATTTCCCCAACGATGGGAAGCGGACTTTTCTATACGTGAAGAATGGGGACGTCAGCCCTACGACGTTGACGTTTGACGACACGCTGACCAATACGCCCACCGGGGCTAAGTCCTTTAACCCAGACGTAGACCTGGTGGTGAATAACGGCGCGGACGCAGTGGTAGGCCCTTTCCCTGTCAATCGGNNATCGTGGATAAGAAAGAACGCAAAGATCTGGACGCAAGTGGCGGAAGCACGCCAAGTGGCGGAAGCGGACCCGTGGCTGATGACCGCCACGGGTCCTACTTCGGGGCCTGTCTGCGGAC
>JABAHO010000690.1_pt1 | contig 28842 bp, 21 predicted proteins | sample 7062071 | NCBI WGS metagenome assembly JABAHO01 (sample SAMN14534356, study PRJNA622989) | marine sediment metagenome | biome: marine biome [ENVO:00000428]; feature: marine pelagic biome [ENVO:01000023]; material: deep marine sediment [ENVO:00002113] | place: India: Gulf of Kutch | collected...
CCGCCCAAAACCGGCTGCAACCAAGAAACCGGCTGCAACCAAGAAACCGGCTATGACCAAGAAGGCCGGCGGATCCTCCAAAGCCGGGTCAGGAGCCAAGAGCAGCCCCCGGGAACCCAAGGCTGCGGCATCCCCGCAGACGATCACCCGGCTGGATGCTGCGCGGCGGATTGTCGACCTGATCACCAAAATACAAAACGATATCCTCCGGCGGAAAAAACCGAGCATGAGCTTCCCCGTACGCTCACTTTCCAACGTAAAATATGACCTGAAGCGCGGGCATTTTGAGATTTTGGGGAAAAAATCGGAGCGGACGCTGACGTACAACACCGTCAAAACCTTTGCGCAATCCGTGCGATTGATGGCAACCACGAAGACAGATCTCCTCGACAAGAACGACATCGCCGGTAAGCGCGAGATTTATTACAACAGCAAGAGCTGGGGACCGTGCCGGTTTGAGCAGCAACCGGAAAGCGATTCGCTCCTCGACGACATGGAGGCCATGCTTGCGGTCAACCGGGAGCAACTGGGCTACATACCCGAAGAGCGCGGAGGCGACGTTGCCGGGCCTCTCAAGGTCCTTGACCAAAACCCGGTCACCGGGGCGGTTGTGGAGATAGACTGTTCCCGGCTTGGGACCGGCGCCTGGAGCATTCCTTCCCGCGTGGAGCAGCTCAAGTTTCAGTGCAGCGCATCATTTATTCTCGTGATCGAAACCTCTTCACTTTTCCAGCGCCTCGTGCATCACCAGTTTTATGAGAAATCCAACTGCGTGCTGATTTCCATGAGCGGGGNNGGGGTCCCGACGCGGGCCTGCCGGCGCTTCATACGAAGGCTGGCTGACGATCAGAAACTGCCTGTGCTTGTTTTCACGGACGGCGATCCATACGGATACTGCAACATTTACCGCACCCTGAAAGTCGGCTCGGGGCAGGCCGCCCATATCAACCGGTTTTTCTGTGTTCCCCAGGCCCGATACCTCGGCGTGACGCCGCAGGATATTGCCGACTACGACCTTGGCGATGCAACGCACCCCCTTGAAGATGCTGACATCAAGCGCGCCCGGGACGCCCTGAAAAATGACCCGTTTATCCGGCATCACAAAGAATGGCAGGACGCCCTGAACCACATGCTGAAGCTGGGGGTTCGTGTCGAACAGCAGGCTTTTGCAAAACACGGCCTGAATTTCGTGCTGGAGGAATACCTTCCGCGAAAACTCAAGGCGAAGAATTTCCTCCCCTGAGTTATGATGCTTTCGCCGGGGGCGGCGCTACAGGCGTGCAAGAAGCAGTTCTTCAATCCGCTCGTGGTGTGCCATGAAAACACTGACCACTGCGGGATCAAACTGCGTTCCGGCATTGCGTGCAATCTCGGCCGCAGCCTCCTCGCTATCGATAGAGTCTCGATAGGTTCGCTTGCAACGCATTGCATCGTAGGCATCTATGACAGAGAAGATTCTTGCGCCAATGCAAATCTCCTTGCCGCGCAAGCCACGGGGATAGCCCGTTCCGTCAAACTTTTCATGATGTGCATAGACGATTTCAGCCGCCTCCTGCAGGTAGCCGCTGTTGGAGAGTATGCGGTAGCCGGTCTCGGCGTGGGACCGCATGATCTCCCACTCCTCCTCGGTTAGAGGACCGGCCTTAAGCAGAATAGCATCCGGCACGGAAATTTTTCCTATGTCATGCAGAAAAGCCCCGTAGGAAATCACATCAAGCTTCTGGCCTTCAAAACCCATCAGCCCGGCCAGCTCGACAGCCAGATCCCGCGTACGCACACTGTGCCTCCCGGTCTGCCTTTCCCGCGCATCAAGCATCGCGACCATGGCTTCGAGCGTAAACTGGTACGACCGGCGCACCTCCTCGAGGGACGCCGCAAGCTTTTCACTTCGCTCCTGCACCATTTTTTCGAGGTCGCTTTGATAGAGCGCATTGTCAACCTTGAGTCGCCGGTATTCCACCGCACGGTTAATTAGCGCAGTCAATTCGGCCAGGCGAACCGGCTTCTGAATAAAGTCATAGGCACCCTCCCTGAGGCAGTTAACCGCGGTATCGACGGTTGCATAGCCCGTCATGACGATTTTGACAATGGAATCATCAATCAGGGAGACCTCCTGCAGCAGGTCGATTCCGCTTTTGCCGTGNNGCAGCAGGTCGATGCCGCTTTTGCCGGGCATGGAGAGATCTGTCAGCAGCACATCGATGTGAACCTCTTTGTTCTGCAGCATGGCCACGGCATCGGCCGCGGAGCCGCAGGAGGTAATATCATATCCGGTTCGTTCCAGCATGCTCTGCACCAGCGACAACACCGTGGGTTCATCATCAACAACCATGATGCGGTCATGAATTTCCTGCCTGGGATCCTTCCGCGTCTGCTGAGCCGGAGCGGAATCCTCTTCGGGCTCAGGCTGTTCCGGCCAAACAGCCAGGCGGTTACGCCCTGCCCGCTTGGCAAGGTAAAGTGCACGGTCAGCCTGGCTGAGAAGTTCTTCGGCCGTGCCCGGCGTCGCGCGGCTTTTACTGCAGGCGACACCGACCGAGGCCGTCATCTTAAGGCTCAGGTTGTTTTCCATGAACACATGATCCCGCAGCTGCTTGAGAAACCGGTTTGCAAAGGTACGGGCATCCGCATCACCGGACTGGGGTAGAATCGCGACAAACTCGTCCCCGCCGTAACGGGCAACAATATCCGAGGACCGGGCCGCATTCCGGATAAGTTGCGACAAATCCTTGAGAACAATATCCCCGACAGCATGGCCGTAGGTGTCATTAACCATTTTGAAATTATCAACATCAATCACGACAACACTCATCGGGGTCTGGTAACGCACCGAGAGCGCCCAGGTCTGCAGAAGCTCTTCCTCGAGACGAATCCGGTTGTACACACCGGTGAGGTGATCGCGCATGGCCATACCGTGCATGCGCCGCAGGGCCATAAAAACGGCCGTGATATGGTTTGCGGCGTGATACAGGAGCGAAACATCGGCATCCGCGTAGCCGGATTCGGAAACAGACGCCAGCGTTAGGGACCCGCAGAAGGCATCATCGAGCAAAATCGGAACCGACAGGACCGAGCCAATGGCATCATCGCCCGTTTCCGTCGTTGTCTCCCCAACTACGTTGACGGTCAGATGCTTGTGATCCGGCATGACCCCGCTCAGCAGCCTGTGCCGACGAAGAATGTCTTTTTCAAGGTTGGAAATGAACAACTCGGACACGGGCTTTTGCACCAGGAGTATCAGCTCCTGCCCGATATCATGTGTGCTGTAGACCAGGATCCCGACAACATCAGAGGGAAGCATCTCGGCAAGCGATTTCCCGAATTCCAGCAACCGGCCCACGAGGGTTTCCGAACTCGAACCGCCCGAATCGAGCCCGCCCAGAAGCCGGAGGTGATCCCGCATGAGTGTCAGCGCATTTCCGCTGCCGTACTCCTCATGACGCACGCGTGCCTCGGCGCCGATTTCGAGCACGCAGGAGCGCAGGTCATCCAGCGAAACAGGCTTTTCCAGCATGCAGGTCACGCCTAAGCGGGAAAGCTGGTCCGTGAGGTCGTTATCAAGGAAACCTGAGACTGCGATCACGCCAATCCAGGGCCAGATCTTGAGGGCCTCCTGGAGAAAGATGACCCCGTCCATTTCCTCCATGCGCATGTCGACAACGATGACCTCGAAGCTCTCCTGCATCAACGACTGCAGGGCCGTGCGGCCATTATCGACGGCACGAACCCGGCATCCGCAGGATTCGAGGGCCGTGGTGAAAATTTTGCGGATGGCAGCCTCATCATCGACGATGAGTACATCCAGGATGCCTGCCGCTTGCTTGAGTTGGCTTTCTTCTTCAGGCATTAGCCCGTCATTCCCCGTTTTCTGACATTGCCCTGCCCCTCCGACCGCCGTACACGGCCCGGCCGGGCACGGCGGCCTCCGGAAGGCGGCATCGCTTCCCTACAGCTTTCGGCTGTAACTGATGGACAGGATGTGCCGGTCCATATCGTACGAGCCGACATAGGCAGGGTTAAGATTTGCATCCACATCCGCATCGTGCAGGCTCACGGCATAGCCGACATCGAGGGCATGCGGCCCCGATCGGTATCCGGCGCCCGCCGAAAATGCATGCCGGTCACTGTCCGGCAGGGTCGGTGACAGGGTCATTTCCGGCACGGGTCCCTCCATGTAATCCCATCCGCCACGCAGTACCCAGCTTTCATTCAGATCGTATTCCACACCCAGACCATAAGTCCATACGTCATCCCAGTCCTGCACGAGTGCAGGAGGGAACGGAAGCAAAGCGCTGTTTGCTCCAAAATTAAGCGGCAGTGCATCGTAGCTTGAAAATTCGATCCATTCGACATCCATTCCGACCCGGCAGCCCTCTGCGACCTCCATGCCGTATCCGGCGGAAACGATATGGGGAAATTCAATTTCGCTGCTGAAACCGCTGCGGGCAAGGAAAGGCGGCACCGAAGGCGATATCGCGGTGTCACCATCGTACTCGACCTCGAAACCGGACCGATAGGCCAACGCGACTTTATGACCTGCGGCCGGCTCAAACGCGGCACCCAGGTTCCAGCCCAGCGCATCGCCGTCACCCTCCGCACGTGCATTAAGGGCCGGGGCGGCGGGGTTGGCCGGATCCACAAGCAACTGCTTTGACTGGATCTCGGACATGATGATATTGACCCCGGCGGCAATGCTGAACTTATCATTCACCCGGTAGGCAACGGTCGGGTTGACGTCGAGCGTAAAAAGCTCGGCGAAGTACGGAGCAACACCACGAAAAGGTCCGTTTTTGTCCCATTCTGCGGACTGTCCAAAAGGCACGAAAACTCCAAGCCCCAGCACCGTATTCTCATTCAGCGGATACGCGCCGAATAGCGAGGGCAGCACCTTGAATTCATCATCATTACTGCCGCTGCGCCCACCGGGTGCATCAAAATCGACTTTCAAAAGAGCAAAGTTTGCCGAAGCAGAGACTTCCGGACCCTCCAGTCCTGACAGGGATGCGGGGTTGTGCACCAGGGCTCCCGCACCTTGAACCAAGGTCATTTTTCCCGCACCCAGAGCCAGTGCCTGCGCACCGTCGGGCGGGTTACGTAGTCCGTGCGCCAGAACGTCATTCAGGCTGAAGACTGCCAGCAAAGCGATGAGCGCCGTGGTGTTAAGTTTTATTGATTTCATCCTCTTGTCCTTTCCGGGCTGCGCCGAGGCGCACCGTTCTTATTTCCTGTGTTTCTTGCACCAATTTCCCCCGCAAAGACACGGCCTGCGCAACCACATGCCACCGCCCTCACTATCCCCAAACCATTCAGACCGGGTTCGCTGTTTCTTTATTCAGCTCAGACAGAACGCCGGTTTTAAACGAAAGGTATCCCCGGGTAATGTGCGCCTTTTCACGGTACTCCGGTTCCTGAAGCAGACGCCGGTGAAGGCGGGGAAGGTTATACCACGGCACAGAGGGGAATAGATGATGATCGAGATGATAGTTGATATTAAAAGGTGATATCAGCCATCTCTCCAAACGCGTCGCCTCGGTGAAACGCGTTCCATCTAGCTCATTTGTCTTCTCTACACCGGTATGCTCACCGATGGCACGCATCCTAAAAATCCAGGACAGCACCGTGGCTGACGGCAAAAACCAGAGGACCGCGGCATAGAACCACCCGCCCACGGCAGTGACCAGCGATACGGCGCAGACCAGAAAAAGCAAAAACGACCCGCGCTCAAGCGGCGTCAAAAGCGGGACATGGTTTTTTTGCCTGAAGAAATTACGTGCCGGAGAAAAGGTCCCGATGATCTTCATAATTTTGGCCGAATTAGCCCCGGTAACATCCTTTAGAAACAGCAGCATAATTTCGCGCCGCATTTTGGGCCAACTCCAGTCGTCATCCCCCTTCATTTCACGCTGCTCGGGGTCGTCCGGGGTATTGGTGTATCGGTGGTGGTCGAGATGAAAGCGGCGATACAGCGAAGTGCTGAGGCCGACGGGAAATGCACAAAAAAGATCCGCCACCAGGTTGTTCGCCGTCCTGTTTTTGAACATCCGATAATGCGCGGCATCATGCACAAGGATAGCGAGGGCATGCTGACGGCTTCCTATGACGACTATGGCCAGCAGGTAGACGGCCCAGTTCCGGGAGAAAATTGCGGCCGAGATGGCTATTGCGATGATCAGCCACTGCCCGATGATTGCCGCGACCGGAATTACCGGGTTCAATTTGCTGAGGTCCTGGATATCGGCGGCCAGCGCTTTGCGATCCAGGACGCGGGCCATGGATACTCCTTCACCGCAGTCGGAATGTTCACCAGCTGCAGGCACATTTTCATTCATACATTCACCTCATATCGGCCGCGCAATTCTCTGCCGGCACCCAAAATGTTCAGCCGGTTATCCCGTGCGCCTAGGCGGAAGCTTCCGCAGCGGCCGGTTCATACCGGATATTAAGTTTTTCCATTCTGTATTTGAGAATCCGCCGGGTTGTACCCAGGGCCCTCGCGGCCCGGGTCTGAATGCCTCCCGCCTCCGAAAGAGCCCTCTCAATCAACTGCCTCTCAAAGTTATTGACCGCATCCGCGAGGTTTCCCCCGCGGGAGGGGAGCCCGGGCGCTGATGCAACGGGGCGCAGTTCTTCCGGAAGGGAGTCGGGTTCCAGCATTCGGGTTTTTCCGTGCAACACGAGCATGCGCTCGATGACATTCCGCAGTTCCCTGATGTTACCCGGCCAGCTGTAGCGACAGAAAATATCAAGCGTTTCAGGAGTAAGGCCCTCCGTTTCCACATCCATGACCCTGCGGTAATGGTTCAGGTAATGCGCCGCCAGGCGGGGTATATCATCCCGCCGCTCGCGGAGTGCCGGCAGTTGCACGGGCACAACGCCGAGCCGGTACGCGAGCTCCGCGCTAAACTGTCCGTTTTCGACCGCATCCAGAAGGTTTTTGCTGCTGGCTGCGAGTACGCGAGCCCCGGTGTGAATTGCCCGTGTTCCACCTGCACGCACAAACGCTTTCTCTTCCAGCACCCGCAGGAGCTTGCGCTGCATAGCCGGAGTAAGTTCCCCGATTTCGTTAAAAAACAGGGTTCCGCTTGCGGCGAGGTCAAACAGCCCGGGACTTCCGTTTTCGGCACCCGCAAATGCTCCCTCTTCGAATCCAAAAAGATCATTGTCCATCCCCGCCTCGGACAGCTCTGCACAATGCACCGCGACAAACGGGTCATCCCGGCGGTGGCTCCAGGCATGGATCGAGCGCGCTATCAGTTCCTTTCCGGTGCCGCTTTCGCCGGTTATCAGAACACACGAACCCGATTCAGCCGCGTTCCTGGCGATGCCCAGGGCCTGACGGAACACCGGCGATTCTCCAATGATCCGGTCGATCGGGTATTCCTTGGAGACCTCTCCCTGGAGCACCTTGACCTGCCGCTGCAGAGAGCTGTTTTCCAGGGCGCGAAGCACTGTTCGGCGAATCGTGCTGACATCAAAGGGCTTTGTTACAAAATCATGGGCACCGCCCTTGATGGCCTTTACGACCGGGTCCACCGTGGTAGACGCACTGACCATGACGACGGGCAGGCCCGGATACATATGTTGAATTTGATCCAGGAGCGCGATGCCGTCCCGGTCGGGCATGATCACATCAAGCAGGACAAGGTCTGCACGTGCCCGTGACAGCAGTTCTACCGCCTCCTCAGCACTGGCCGCACAGGAAACTTCGTACTCATTTTCAAAAACGGCCCGAAGCGATTCGCGGCTTCCGCGCTCATCATCAACAATCAAGATGTGCTTCATACGGTTTGCGCCTCCGGGATGCGCTCCACGGGCAGGGAAATTTTCACGCTGGTTCCCTGTTTACCCGACTCAATTTCAACCTGTCCCTTGTGCTCGGAGATTGTACGTTTCACGATAGGCAGCCCGAGGCCCATTGCCCGTGTTTTGGTTGTGCAAAACGGAGAAAACACCTTTTCGCGAATTTCCGTTTCGATTCCGGAGCCGTTATCGCTGACAGTCACCACAACCGCCTCATCGCTTTCGGAGGAAGGCGCGGCTGCACGGATGGTGACCGTCGCATCCGGCTGCCCCTTGAGCGCTTCGACTGAATTAACGATCAGGTGGGCAAAGGCATCGCAGAGCGCCTGCCGGTCTCCATGGATTTTCGGAAGATCCGGAGGGATATCGAGCGTGATGTTAACAGCCCGGGACGGTTGACGGACGTCTGCCTCCCTAACCGCATTATCCAACACCTCATTAAGCGATATATCCTTCAGCTCATACTTGGGGGCACTGGCAAAACGGTTGATTTCCTTAATGACCGCGTCAAGGCGGTCGACCTCATCGCTCATCAGGGCACTGAATTTTTCTCGGAATTCAGGATCGGAATATCGCTCCGGAAGGAGCTGGGCAAAGGTTTTGATGGCAACAAGCGGGTTACGAATCTCGTGGGACATGCTTGCCGCCAGGTCCGTCCAGAATTCCGCTTCCTCCAGTTCCCGCTGCTTCTGGTTCAGGTGCCGTTCCCGGGTCATATCATGCACAAAGGCAACCGCGCCCCAGCAGCGTTCATCTGAAATCAGGCGGGCCGTCTGCACACAAAAATACCGGGATGAACGGGAGTCCTCCCACTCGAACAGGTCGTATTCCCTCACCTGCCCCCGGAGCGCAAGACGCAACTGCTCCGCGACGGGGTTGCCGAGGGCGTCAATGTTCAGCCCCATCACCTCGCGCCGGTCAAGCTGCAGCATGCGCTCTGCCGACTCGTTGAACCAGCCCACGTGTTCATCCTCATCGGCCGCAATAATCCCGGTCGGCAGGGAATGCAGAAGCGTTTCCGCAAACGATTTCTGCAGGCTGATTTCGTGGTACAGCATCGCGTTTTCGAGTGCGGTTGCCGCATGTTCCGCATACATCAGCAGCGCCTGCAGAGCGCTGTCATCATACGGCCTGCCGGTGGCACGCCGCCCGAGAAAAAGCCAGCCAAGAATTTGTGAGCGACCATGCATGGGAATGATCAGTTCAGCCCCGAGCGTATCAAGGGTTCTTTCCAGCAGCTTACGGTCACGGAGGACATGCAGTCGGCCCAGGTTTTCGCGGGTGACAATCTGAGCATTGACCTCGAGCCAGCGCACAAGCGCATCATCCCGGGAAATCTTCAACTCGCGGGCATCGTCGAGACAGCCCACTCCGGCCATCATGCTAAAATCGGAATCGAGGCTGCTGCCGGCAAAAATGCCGACCCTCAGGGTACCGGCCTCGCTGGCAATCCCGTCAACCATGCCCCTGAGCATTCCGGTAATATCGTCAAAATGCCGCAAAGGCTGAAAAAACTGGCGCATTTGGAGGTTGGGTCGGCGGACGCGATCGGTGCGCTCAAGTCCGGACTGACGGCTGCGGTCAGCCCCCAATTGCTCACGGAGCATGGCGACTTCGTCACTGAGCTGCAGATGATGCGCTGCCTGCCGTACCAGTGTTTCGAAGGCCGGGCCGTCAAAATCAAGCTCGTGCGAAGCGTAGACGCCTATATCAAGCGCCTCCATCAGGGGATCCGACCGCGGAGCTCCCATGGCCACAATCACGTTTTCCGGCCAGCGCTTCCCGATTTCGCGCAGCAGGTCGAGGGTCGTGGTGCCCCGCACATCGAGCAGCACGATACTCGGGCCGTGCTGCTCAAGCGAACGCAGCAGCATGCCGGCAGACTCGACATGCTTCAGGTCAATGGCAGGCGGCATGTATACCTTGACCCGCTGCACCAGGTCCGCATCGCGGGTATGGAGGAGGCAAAGCGAATTCTCGTTCATACCGTTACTGCCGCTTTCTGCGTTGGAAATTGAATGATAAAGGCCGTGCCCTTCCCCGACTGGCTTTCGACATCAATCAGCCCCCCCTGCTCGGTGATGATGCCGTGTGCCACGGAGAGCCCCAGGCCGGTCCCCGTACTTTTCGTAGTAAAAAACGGATCAAAAATACGCACCAGATTGTCTTCCTCAATACCGGAACCGGTATCTGCTATTTCAATTACCATGAAGGCGTCCTTATTACCACCCGGTATGTTGGTCTCAACGGCGGAGGTGAACGGACTGGAGACGGCGGCCCCGGGTTCAGCCCCAACGGCACCGGCCGAATGCGCGCCGTTAAGCAGGCGGGTTGTTACGCGCAGCGAGCCCCCGCGCGCCATGGATTCCTGGGCATTCAGGAAGAAGTTTACGAAGGCCTGGGAAAGAAGATCCGCATCGCCCAGCACGTGATCATTTTTACAATCCAGGTTCCGATAGACCTCAATACGGTTTCGATGCAATTCCTGCCCCACGAGCTTCAGCGAATCCTCGATAATTTCATGCATGCTGGCATGCTCCAGGCGCGGCTTGGACGGCCTTGAGAAGGTCAGCAACTGGTTCACGATCCGGTCAATACGTTTCACTTCCTTACCCACCAGCTCCTGGAAGGTTTCCCGGAATTCGGCATCTTCAAATCGCTCCGGCAGTAACTGGGTAAAGGTCTTGATAGTCACAAGCGGATTCTTGATTTCGTGCGCCATCCCGGCAGAGAGCGTGCCCATGCTGGCGAGCCGGTCAGAGCGGCGAATCTGCACCTGGAGATGCTTGAGGTTGGTGACATCCTGAAATGCCGCCATGCTTCCCAGAACTTCGCCCGTATGCGAATAGAAAACCGAAGCCGTGACGCTCAGGTGGACGGAGGCATGGTCGTCCCCCGCAAGCAGGATTTCAACACCCTCCCGGCGGCGTCCGTCCTCCAGCGTTTCGCGCAAAACTGCGGCCAGTTCCGAGGGCAGGGTCTCGACCGGGGTACCTGCCAGGCTGAGCGGGTCTGCATTAAGAATGCGTCCGGCCTCCCGGTTACACGCGGTAATCACGAGGTCCCGGTCGGTTGCCACGATGCCGTTGCTCAGGTTGTCGAGCAGGATGTCGTTGTAGAGCTGGCTGTTCCGGGCCTCCGTATACAGCTTGGCATTTTCCAACGCAACGCCGAGCTCGTTTCCAAGAATGCGCAGCGCATCCTCCTCCGCAGCGCCGTATATTTTTCCGGACATTCGTTCACCGAGCAGCATAACTCCCCGCAACTGCTGCTTCGACCGAATACCGACAGCCACCATGCTTTCGAGCCGTGAAAGTGTTTTCGCAGCCTGTTCATGCAGAGGTGACAGGCGGAGCCTTCGCATGCTGTCCAGCACCAGCGGCTGCGGCTGAAGGCTCAGGGCCCGCACCAGCGGATCGCGTTCTTTCAGAACAATACCGTCCGGCGATTCCGGATCCGGAAACGCCTGCGCCCATTCGGTACCCTGTTCATTTGCCAGGAGCAGCATCACGTTTGTTGAACCGATGTGGTCGCGTACGATGTGCACAAAATTTTCGAGCAGGTCATCCAGGGTGGAGATAGACTGCATGACTCCGGTTGCCTGCCGCACGATTTCACCCACATCGACCTGCCGGGTATTAACAAACAGCAGGTTGGCCATGCGCTGCACGCGGCCGTGCGCGGGCGCCAGTGAAAATGCCACGACCAGTGCCGCGATCAGCGACGGAAGGTCGCGGCCCGGGATATTCAACAACTCAAACACAGCGCCCGTCACGCCGGACACAAGAAGATAGACCAGCACGAGGTAGATGGTGAGGAGGGTATACGCCGTCGAACGCCGCAAAATATTGCCCACACCCATGATACGCCTGGTGGCGATGCCGTAGGCGATGATGACGTTCAGCAGGATCACGGCAACCGGGGCCAGCGGCGCCGTTCGGGAATTACCGGTTATGCCCGGAATGACCAGACCGAGCAGCACGGCGGTTGCACAGCAAACGGCAGACCCGAACATCAGGTACTGCAGTTCCGACCGCCAGATGCCGCGTGCGTTATGCGTGTCCCGCACAAAGGCACGGATAAGCAGCACGAGAAAAACGAGGTGATACAGCTTGAATATGAAAAATCCCGGACCGTAAACCGGCTCAGGCACATCCAGGGCAGAGCTGCCCGGTGCAGGCAGAATAACCCGCTCAATGGCAAAGTCAGAAAAACACCAAACCGCAACCAGCATGCTGATCACAACAACAGCCCGAGACCGCTTCAACACTGCCCAGCAGGACATTTCCCGGTATTTCATCGACATTCGGATGGCATTGAACGCCACGGGAATAAACAGCGTCGAGGCCAGTACCGGCCGAATCCATATTTCAGCCACATCCGGACTGGCCGCGTTAAGCAGGTTCCATTGGGAGACCAGCCACAGGGCAATGAATAAGGTTAAAACCGCAAAAAGCTGGTTGGTGGCGCGGCGTGGATTGGTCAAAAACACGAAAAGGCCGTAGATGACATCCACGGCACAAGCCACACTAATTGCAATATGAGCCGGTGTCATGAGCCGTTGAGTGCTTCCAGAACAATACTGCAGTTTCCGCCGCCCATTTCATGAATATTGACCAGGGCCTTGCGCACGCTGGCCACCCGCGACCGGTTTGGCACGCAGTCCAGGTCACAGTCCGGATCAGGCGTCTCGTAGTTCGCCGTTGGCGGAAGATATCCCTCCTGCACGGCCTTGACGCATGCCGCGAGCGACATGGGCCCCGCAGCCGAAAGCGGATTTCCGGTCACCCCCTTGATCGAACTGACGGCCATTTCATAGGCGCGCTGACCGAAAACATCCTTGATGGCATCCGTTTCGACCTTATCCATAACGGGATCACTGGGGGCATGGGCACAAATGTATTGGATCTCTGATTCATACAGGCCGGCATTGGCAATTGCTTTCGTCATGGATTCGGCCAGTCCCGAGGCGGGCTGGCTCCCGGGGGCATCTATCGACTGGCCGAAACCGGTCAGCATCACTTTCGGGTCCCGGCCGTGCGCCCGTGCATGCGAAAGGCTTTCAAGCACGACCATGGCGGCGCCCTCGGACATCACGCCGCCAGCGCGGTTCAGGTCAAACGGGCGGCTGGCCCGGGACGGATCCCCCTGCTCGAGCGGAACCATTCCGGAAGCGGCAAAACTGGCAACGGCAAAAGGGCTGACAGGAGCATCTGCGCCTCCGCACAGGGCAATATCAATCTTGCCCGCACTGATCATTTCAGCAGCGCGGGTAATGGCGATCAGCCCGGCCGTGCAGGCGCTCGAGACAGTCTCCACATGAACATTTGCCCCGAGGTGCCCGCTGATAATATTGGCAATCGCATTCGGCTGCGATGCTGAGACCACGTAAGGGCTTACATGGCGCAGGCCGGCTCCGGACATCCGGTCCTTCCCCTGCTCGATCACATCAAAGGCGCTGCTGCTGACCCCGATGATGACAGCCCCGTGGTCATGCTGCGCAAATTTCCGGTAATCAATTCCTGCATCCTGAAGCGCAAGGCGGGTTGCAGCCAGCGCCAGCTGGGTATGCCGACCAAGGCGGCGGGGTTTCAGGTCGCCATTGGTAAACTGCTGAATATCAAAATCTTTGACCTCACCGGCGATTTTGATTGGAAAGTCACTTGAGTCGAAAAGGGTAATGGGACCGATTCCGCTTTGCCCCGCTACCAGCGAGGACCAGAAATCGTCAATTCCGATACCGTTCGGGGCCACAAGACCCAGACCGGTGATAACCACCTTGTTTCTGCCGCGCATCGCCTTCCTCGCCTCGCCGTGATTGCCTGCCCCGGAACAGGCACATTGCTGTGGCCAGCCCTGTTGGACAGAATTGTACATCTGGCTGCCGCTACGCAGTTTCGATGCGCCTCGCTGCTAAATCAGCAGGAGTGTTCAAGATTGAACACTTTTGACGCCCTGTTTATACAAATTTGTTGCAATGGTGGGTCGCAACCCCTAAGTTGTCAACAGGTTTTACAACAAAATTGAACACCTGCTAGAGGTTTAAGACTGCTCTTTGTCAGGCTTCCGGGGTCACGGAATGGGCTCCGGTAATGAAGCCGCAACGAGCGGGTGCGAACGTGCAGCACAGCACGCACGCTGCACAGGAACCTGTAACACAGCCTGGATAAAAGAGGGCCCGGATCATGACTGACGGCCAGGATCGCGCTGCGGTTTTAGTAATTGATGACGAAATTGGTCCCCGGGAAAGCATGCGGTTTCTCCTTAAGGATCAATACGACCTTGTCTGCGCTGAGAACGTGGATGAAGGGCTCTCCCGACTGGAAGAGCAGGCTTTTGACCTCATTATCCTGGATATCAAAATGCCCGGCAAAAGCGGAATTGAGGGGTTAAAATGTATCCGCGACCTGGGGATTCAAATTCCGGTCGTCATGCTCACGGGCTTTGGGACGCTTGAAACGGCCCAGCAGGCGCTGCGACTGGGGGCGAACGACTACATCAACAAGCCATTTGACAAAAACGAGATGCGGGAGACTGTCGAACACCAGATCAGCCTGGCCCGGTTTGAAAAAAAGCGGAAATCTCTACTGGAAGAGCTAAAAAACATGAACAACCAGCTGGTCGAAGAACTCGCCAGCAAGGACCGCATGGCCGCACTTGGCGAGACAAGTGCNNACCAGCTACGTTGACCTGCTATCCAAGCAGCTTGAAAGTGTCAAGGAACAGAAAGACGGCAGCGACGAAGAAATTGCAAATTACCTTGAAGGCATTGAAAACAGTGTCAGGCGATGCTGCCACCTGGCGGACATGTGGAGCCGGGGCGACGGGGCCGCAAATTCGAACGGCTCCGAACGCTTCCTGGTGTCCGACCTGTCAGAGGCGCTCCGCATGAGCGTCGAACCGGTTGCCTTTGTTGCTGACGTACGCATTGGTGTCACCTGCGATGTAAACGGGGCTGAGATGCAGGGAAACCACGGCCAGATTCTACGTGCCCTGCATAACGTTGTCGGCAACGCGATTGATGCCGTGAGCCCAAAGACAGGCAGCGTCGATATTTCGGTTCAAAAAAGTGCTGATAAGGAACTGATTGAATTCACCGTGCGCGACAACGGATGCGGAATGTCCCAGGAGGTCATGGACCGCATGTTCGAGCCCTACTATACAACCAAAAGCAAGGAAAAGGGGACGGGACTCGGAACTGTCATTACGCGAAAAATTGTCGAAGATCACCAGGGCTATATTAATGTGACCAGCACCAAGGACGAGGGCTCCTGTGTAAAAATCATGCTGCCTGCAGCGCCGCCCCAACCCGCCCCGGAATAAGCACCCCAGCCCTCTCCCGGGTCTTAATCTTGATATAAAAAGAACCAACGGCACCCGAAGGCACTTTTTGACGCGATGTCATCAGCCCGCACCACTCAACAGGAATGACCGTGAGCCTACCGCCTGAGCCACATGCACAAGGTCCGGAATTAACAACCGGCCGCGAAGCCGGAAAATCGGCATGGATCAGCCATGTTCTTCCGTTTGCGCTGTGGATTCTGCTCATTACGGTATCCGGGGATGCCGCCGGCTGGAAATATGCGGTGCGTACCCTGATATGCGGCGGGCTACTGCTCATTCTCAGGCCATGGCGGTGGTATACCCCCTGCCATCTTCGCCATATCGCGTACGGAGTTGCGACAGGGGCCCTGGTTTTCCTGGTATGGATTTTCGGCGAATCCAGCCTGGCGGGCAACCTGCCCGCTTTCCGGGAATGGTATGCCAAATTTGGCATCCTGCCCTGGGGCCGTGAACCTGCCCCTCCTGTCGCGCCCGCTGCCTATGCTCCACAGGTATGCGGATGGGCGCTTACGGGAGTACGGGTGCTGGGATCGGCACTGGTCATTGGGGTTATCGAGGAGTTTTTCTGGCGGGGATGCCTTTACCGCGCCCTCGTCCAAAGCCGATTTCTGGAGGTAAAGCTGTCCCACATGCATGCGGGGTTTTTTATCCTTGTTGCCGTTTTTTTCGGTTTAGAACATCAGCGCTGGCTGGTCGGCATTCTCGCCGGACTCGCTTACGGGGGCCTGATGATTCGGACCGGGAGCATATGGCCTCCGGTTGTTGCGCATGCCGTAACGAACCTGATGCTGGGCATCTATGTTGTCGCCACAGACAGCTACGCCTTCTGGAGCTAGGTGTTTTCGGCGATGCCGGGGGCGGGCAATTCCGGAAAGCTCCTTTTTAAAAACGGGATGAAAGCGCATTTTCAATGAACTGCAACTGCGTCTGCAGGTCATTGATTTCCCGCTCCCAGAAAGCGTCTTTTCCCCACTCCGGATATAGGTGCTGAAACCGGTAGTCGTGAACCTGGTGGCTACACCAGGCCAGGAAGTAGATAATCCGCATTGCCCGCAGCGGCTCCACCAGCACAAGCGTTCTGTCATCAAACTCGCGAAAGCGCTCATAGCCTTCCAGCAGAAGATTCAACTCCCGGCGGCAATGCTCCAGCCTGTCCGGCAACAGCAGCCAGAAGTCCTGGACAGGCGGCCCCATCATCATGTCATCAAAGTCGATGATGACCAGGCCCTCCTCCAGGCGGTCCAGCAGGTTTCCACAATGGCAGTCTCCATGGATACGCACAAACTCCACGCTTTCAAACAGGCCCCCGATACGTTCGAGGATGCGGGAGGTGATCATTTCAAAGGCAGGTCGATGCCGCCGGGTTACATATCCCCCCTCAACCAGGTGGCAGACATGGTCAGAAATGGTACGTTCCGGATGCAGGTCCGTGCGATGCGCGGCGGCTTTCCTGCTGCCGGCAACATGAACCCTGCCAAGCAGGCGCCCGATGCGAAGCCAGTCCTCGTCTCGCGTAATTTCCAACTGCCGGCCATGCCGTTTGGGCAACACCGTAAAAAAAATTCCGTCGGCTTCGTGAAGCATTCTGCCGCCGGGGCCGGTTAGCGGCGTTACGACGGGAATTTCGTCCTCCGCACAGTCCCCCACGAAGGCCAGCTCATCGGCCAATGCCTCCCGGGACCAGCGCCCGGGCCGATAAAATTTTGCCACCAGCCGTTCGCCCGATTCGGTCTGTACTTCATAAACGCGGTTGATGTAGCTGGGTAAAGGCGTTGTAAGACCGGTCAGACGCTGATCAACAGCATGTTCGATCGCATCAATGACAACATCAGGCGTGAGCGCCTCAAAATCCGGGTCCCGATCACTCCCGGAGTGCACGCCTCCCTGAATTGCATCGTCGTCGTCAGGCGGCATATCAGTCCTCGACGCAGTCCGGGCGGAGGTTGAGCGGGAAAGCCGCCGGTTGAGCACATGTACTTCGAATGTCTACCGGCACGCCCTGTGAGCCGGACTCATGCAGGCTTAACATCACATCGAGGACGTGAAAGGCCAGTTCACCACTGGCCCGGTGCGGCCTTCCGCCTACGGCAGCGCGCGCCATATCCAGCAGGCCAAGTCCGCGTGCGTTGTCGGCATGCGGATAGAGCAAGGGCACAGTTTCCCAGTTTCCTTTTCCGCGGCAGACCCGGACTTCACCGCCAAACATGTTTGGGTCGGGAACACTCAGGCTACCCTCCGTGCCATGGATTTCAATCGGGGGCAGCGAGTGATGCCAGACATCAAAGCTCATCAGCAAGGTCCCGACGGCGCCCGACTCGAACTCGAGGCTGCCGGAAATGTGGGTATCCACCTTGACCGGAATCCGGCTGCCATTTTTTGCGGCACTCGTAATTACGCGCTCGGCAAAAGGCCGGCTGCTCAGGGCCGAAACCCTTTTGACCGGCCCGGCGAGGTTGACAAGCCCCGCGAGGTAATAGGGTCCCATGTCCAGCAGAGGGCCGCCGCCGGTGTCGTAATAGAACGCCGGATCGGGGTGCCAGGACTCATGACCATGGCAGCACATGAAAGCCGTCGCGCCGATCACCTCTCCTATCCATCCGTCGTCGATCAGCTTTCGGCATGTCTGTGCCGCAGCACCGAGAAAGGTGTCCGCCGCACAGCCGATTCGAAGATTTTTTTCATTCGCCAGCCGAAGCATCTCGGCCCCTTCTTCCCGGCTGACCGCGAACGGCTTTTCCCCGTAAACATGCTTGCCATGCTCAAGCGCCTTCATGGCCACGGCATGATGGGCCTTTGGAATCGTCAGGTTCAGGATGATGNNGGCTGCCCGTCTTCATCCCCGGCAGCCGCCAGGGTTTCAGCCCGGGTCGGATCGAGGTCGGCACAGGCGACAATCTCTGCGCCGCGAAACCGGCCTGTCAGGTTGCGGAAATAGGCCCTACTGATGTTTCCGCAGCCCACAACACCTATCCGCACCGTCTCCGCTGTTTCCATGGATAGCAATTCTCCCAGACTTTACCTTTGCCAAAACTATTGAAGTGTCGCGTATTCAGAAGGATACGGTTTCACCCGTCAACCTTAAAGCCCGGCCCCGGCGCCGACCGCCGGGCGATCGCCCGGCACAGCATAAAAGGCCTGCCCTGCCCCTAAGGTTTGTGATTGAATACCCGGCATGAAAGAACCCGCCAATCTAGTACAGGCCGCCATGCAGCTGCGTGACGACATTGCCCCCCTTTCTTTCTCCGAGCCGGTTACGCATGTTTACAACCCCCTTGAGTATGCATGGGAGGCACATCAACGTTATCTTTCGACATACGGCAACGCGGCCAGGCGGGTAGTCATGCTGGGCATGAATCCCGGACCCTGGGGAATGGCACAGACCGGAGTCCCTTTTGGCGAAATCAGCTATGTCCGCGACTGGATGGGCATTGAGGCACCGGTTGACAAGCCGTCCCGGGAGCATCCCAGGCGGCCGATAGAGGGTTTTGCCTGCACGCGCTCCGAGGTGAGCGGAAGGCGTCTCTGGGGCCTTTTTGCCGAGAGATATCCCGATGCCGAACGATTTTTTCAGATTCACATGGTTTTAAATTATTGCCCGCTGGTTTTCATGGAGTCCAGCGGGCGCAACCGCACCCCTGACAAACTTTCCGCCGATGAAAAAGCCCGTCTCACCACCTTGTGTGACCGGCATTTGCGGCAGGCCGTTGCTATTCTCGAGCCGGAATGGATGGTTGGGGTCGGCGCCTATGCGGCAGACTGTTTTCGGCGCGTGTTCCCTGACCGGCAGTCTCAGATTGCCCAAATCCTGCATCCCAGCCCTGCCTCGCCGGCGGCAAACCGTGACTGGGCCGGCACGGCCTCGCAACAACTTGAGGCGCTGGGCATATGGCAGGCCCCCTGATTAAGGCCTACGACTTGCACATGGCGCTTCCGGCAGCTAAGATAAGTCCGGTTTTTCAGCGTATGACCTTCAGGCTGTTGAGGACGGCGATTGCATGAAGCCCTTGTTAACACTGGCCATGTTGTTTCCGGTGATCTGCATCGGGCAAACGGTTTCCGTTCCTGCTGCGAATGATGAGGCTTCCGCACCGCCTGATCCTGCAGCCATTCTTGAACTGCCCCTTTCCCGCAACACGGACCTGAGCATTCCCCGTGTCGGGGCACCCGCTGATTCCAGGTTCGCCGAATTCCAAACCGACCGTACGGAGATCTCGCTGGAAGCCCGCATCAGGACCGCAGAACAGGAATTGTACAAACTCTACTTCATTCGGGACATATGCCCGGAACTTGAACAACCCATCAGCATCATTGTTCGGGACATATCCGCAAGGCGGGCAGCCGAAATTGTGCAGGAAAAACTCGGCAAATCCTTTCCGGTGGTCTGTACGTCAGATGCCACAATCGGCCGGATCAAAATGCAGGATATCACGGCTATAGAGGTTCTGGAGAGCATTGCGGCATCAGCCGGCCTGGTCATTGTGTATTCGCCGGACCGCATCACCTTTGAAGCTCCGGCGTCAGAAGGTCTCTAGGCGTCCGGGTACGCCTTCCTTAATGAATGCCTCGCGGTATTTCGCCTGCATCAGTCATCAAGGAAGTAATTGGCCCCTTCGTGCTCTTCCGAATAGATGATGTCATGAATCTGTTCGGCGGTCTGTGCCTCGAAAAGCGCCTTTCGCGTCTCATCCCGCTGCACGATACGAGCTACCGATGCAATGATTTCCAGGTGTCGATGCGCCTGGTCATGCGGGGTCATCATCATCACCACCAATCGTACAGGCTCCCCGTCCTCCGCGCCGAAATCGATAGGCGGATCCAGGAGGGCCATAATGCCGCAGATTTCACTCCCGTATTCAACCTTTGCATGCGGGACCGCAATGCCACGCCCAATCGCCGTGGGGATTTCCTCCTCCCGCTCCCGAAGCGCGGTAATCAGCGTTTCAAGCGGAATGTCGAGCTTGTGCGCCCGGATCAGGAAATAGGCCAACTCCTCGAAAACCGCCCATTTGTCCTTGGCGTACACCCGGGGGAGAATAAATTCCTCCTGCAGGAACTCAATCAGGCGGTTGCGGTCCTGGTCCGATTCTTTCACGCGGTCCAGCGTCCGGTTAAGCACCGGTCCGGCCAGCACCTCAAAAAAGACGACACCGCTCAGAACGCAGGCCGTGACGATGTGTTCAACTCCCGCAAAAAGCGGGTCCTTTTCAACGATAACGACCAGGGCGATGGCAATGGCTCCCTGGGCAAAAAGGGCTTTGCCGATATGATGGGAAATTTTAGAAATGGAACCGCACGCAACGGCACCAATGTATCCCCCGATAACCTTACCCATGATTCGCACACCGATATACGTTGCGGCGGCAGGCAAAACCAACCGGGCTGCGCCCATGTCGAAGTGCGCACCGGCCAGCACGAAAAAGAGTGAAAAGATTGCCGCTTCAAGCACCTCGAACAGCCCGAGCACCTCGTCTTTCATGGACGAACAGTTGGCCATGACAAGCCCGAGCGCCAGGCACGCCAGAATGGGCGAAGGATGCAGGTTCCCCTCCATGTTGATGTTGCTGATGTATTCACACAGGCCGGCAGCCAATGAAATGGCGACCAGCATCGCGGTGAACAGCATGGCAGCCCTGTGTCGGGAATGAGAGCCCCCGCTCTCAGCATCACTCTCGTGACGAAGCTTCTTGCCAAAATTAACAAAAATCAATCCGATCACTGTTCCAATGGCCAGGGCAAGCAAGACAGCCCCAACCGAAGGTAACCAGCTTTTCGAGGAATCCCCCGGACCTCCCGTCATGGCATCTACCGCCAATCCCCTGCAAATTGCAAAAATCACGATCGTGAGCAGGTTATTCAATGCAACCACCGCAAGCGTCGTTTTAACAAGGAGGCCCCGCGCCCGTTTCTCCTTGATGATATGCAGGGTGGAAACCGGGGAGGTAGAGGTGGCGATGGCGGCTACGACGAGGCTTACGGGAAGCACGTCATTTCCGCTGAGACCGAAGGGGTTGAACACTTGAAAGGCGACCAGCACGAGGGCAAAGGTCGCGGTAACCTGCGCGATACAGATGAAGAGAATCCGTCTCACCGCATTGCGCAGGCGTCGAAACTCCAGGTGCCCCCCCACTGAAACAGCCACCAGGCTTACCGCAAAGGTAATGTGGGGATCAAAGACCGCCTTGGTTGCATCGGGGATCATGTTGGGCAGCATTTTCCCGATGAGCACACCGGCTATGATCTGGCCCGTCAATGATGGAAGCCTGAAACGCTTGGCTACGGCGCCGGCCATCAGGCCCACCAAAATCAGCATCGCGATCAGCAGCAAAACGGCCGCTCCGTCGAACGGAGTTACCGGGGCATGGTGTTCGGGTATGGCAGTCATGTCGCCAGACTACCGAACCCTATGCGTTTTGGCCACTGCGTATTGGCTTTTAATTTGAGCCGGGCGCTCCCCGGTTCACGCACTGCGCCGGCGGCCTGCTAACATCAACACGGCGGGCAGCCCAAACAACACGGTGCCGAGTGTCAGGAAATAGGCCGCAACGGACAACAGACCGAACTGCGATACAGGAGGGAATGCCGACAGGCCCAGTATTCCAAAAACCCCAAGCAGCAAAACGGAGGTAAACACAATCGGAGGCCCTTTCGCACGCATCGTATGCAGCAGGCGCTCTGTGCCGGATCCGGCACAGCGGCGCCAGTAGGTGATGAAATGCACGACGTCATCTACCGCAATACCCAGGGCAATTGCGCAGAACATGGTTGTCACGGAGTTCAGCGGAATGCCCATCCATCCGGCGGCGCCCAGTGCAAGACTGACCGGCAGGCAGACCGAGGCCATCGACAGCAACGCAAGGGGCAGAGAGCGCCAAAGCAGCAGGAGCACCGCCAGCATCACGGCAAGCGTGATGCCGGCACTTCGTGCCTGGGCCCCTAACATCCTCCTGTCTGCATCCAGGATGCTGTGCAACCCGGGATCAAGAACAAGGGAGGCCCCCTCCGGAAGGGTTGCTTCAGCGCGGGCCCTTACCGCATTGACCAGTGAAAGATATGCCTCAGACGGCATATCGGTCGTGCGAACATAGAGGTTTGCTTCCCGGCGGGATGTGTCAAAAAGCGAGTCCGTAAATGGGAAGTTCTGCATGCGCAGCAGGCTGTCAAACATGAGAACGAGCATGGGCCCGGGAAGCCGGAAAGAGCCGGGCGCCCACCCGCTCCAGACCTCGTTAACCATTGCTATCACCGAGGCATAGGAATAGGTCCCGCTGACGCCCTCCAGGGTCTCCGCAAAGCGCTGCGTGTCGAGCATGTACTGCAGGATCTGCGGAGACACCACACCGCCCTCGCGTCCCGTATCAATCACGAGCCGCAAAAATGTTTTGCCCCCATAAGTGTTTTCAAAAAACTCGGCTGCCTGGCGCGAATACCCGTCCCGGGGCAGCATGCGCGTGATGCGCACATCCGTTTTGAGACGCGCAAAACCGGTAACGGCAAAAAGAACCATCAGCAGCATCGCGACTCCGGCCACGCGCAGCCTGAGACGGCCAACCGCCCCAACTGCTCCGTCCGCCAGTCGACGCCCAAAAGGCCTGGCCATCCCGGACCGCCCCACTCCCGTGTGCATGACCCGCAGCAGGGAAACTCCCGGCCCGAACGTGAACAACCACCCCGCTATCACGGCAATACTTCCAAGTACGCCCAGGTCCGCAGACTGCCGGTACCCTGTAAATGCCAGCGATAACAACCCGGACGCGGTCGTCACGGCGGCAAACAGGCAGGAGGTTCGTGTTTCACCGACGGCCTGTCCGAGAGCGAGATCGGGCGGAAGGCCGTCCGCAAGCGCACGGTGAAACATCCGGCACAGGTGAGCCAGCATCATCAACTCGATCGCAAGCAGCATCGGCAAAAAAGCCAGGTTAAGCGGGCTCAGCACCTTGCCGCTCACACCCGCGAGGAATTGCAGAAGCAACCCGTACAAAACCAGCATGATCCCAACATAGGAGATCATGCGCAGGGTACGAAAATAAAAGGCACACCCGGCAAAGACAAACAGGCCGGCCAGCACGCAGAACCGGGTGATATCCCGCCCCGCGGTTGCAGCCAGATCCGACTGCACCTGGGGAACGGAAATGCTCGCAAAAGTCCGCCCGGCTTTTTCATGGGGCTTGAGAATTTCTGAAATTTTCTCCGCCAGACCGTCCCGTTCGGCATCCTCCCGGAAATAGCCCGGGCGGTAAGTCACGGCAATAATGGCGTTCCTGGCATCGGTGGAAACCAGGATGTTCCTGACCAGGGGATGCCGAACCGAAAAGTCCCTGGCCTCCGCCAGTTTCTGAGGTGTCCAGGGACGGGGAATATAGGGACGGAATTCGAGAGAAAGTCCATTACGGTACGGGAGGACCGAGTGCGTAAAACTCTTTACATCCGTGACACCTTCCTCGGCGAGGAAGGTATCGCCGATACGCTGCATGGCGTCCAGGTGCGCGCGATCAAAAACATCGCTGCAGGTCATGCTGATGAGTACAACCGCGGACTGCTGCAATGCATCTTCGACCAGGCTGAATGAGGAAAGTGCCGCCGCGTCTCCCTCAAGCAGCGTGCGCGGATCCGCGTTCAACCTGACATCCAGTCGAAAGGCTCCGCACAGAATGGCGGCCACGGCTACCAGCACCGTTATCGGCAACGAATACCGGATAAAAACATTTTGGCGGCGGTAAAGGGCCATATCAGGATCCCGGGTTACAAAGAGCCTTCGGAATAAATCACAGGTAATCAGAAAGTGAAAACGCTGACGATTCGAAAAGAGATTTTGCGTGTTCGCTCTTTACAGTGAATGCTGCTTTGGCAGGATATCAGCGTCCGCTTCAGAATTAACCCGCCTTCGAATAGATACAGGACATAACAACAGCCTGCGGGGTCCGCGGGCATATAATCCCATGCAGAAACTGCACCTCCTGCCACAACCCAAACGCCTGCGAGTGAACACCGGAACTTACCGGCTGCCTGCGAGGGCGGTGTTGACCATTTCCGACCGTCGGCTGGCCTCCGCGGCGCAAACGGCTCATGCGCTGCTTCACACCCATCACTGCCGGTCCGAAACAGCCATGGATGTCAAGGGCATCAGGCCGGACATTGCCCTGGCCCTGGACCCCGGGCTGAGGCAGGAGGAATACCATCTTAGAATCCAACAAAGGGGAATCATCCTGTCAGGCGGAACCCCGGCTGCCGTCCGTTATGGCCTTTCCACGCTGTCGCAGGTTCTCCAGCATCATGGCCGACCCGGTCTTCCATGCCTGGCCATTCGCGACTGGCCGGACTTTGCCGAGCGAGGCCTGTACTATGATGTCTGCCGCGGCCGGGTACCGCATCTGGCCAGCCTGAAAGAACTGGCGGACCAACTCGCACACTACAAAATCAACCAGCTACAGCTTTACATTGAGCATACATTTGCATTTAAAACGCACCCCGCGATCGGGCGCTCGGCCTCGCCCCTTACAGCCGATGACATTCTTGAACTTGATGCCTTCTGCGCGGAGCGCGGAATTGAGCTAGTGCCCTCCCTGGCCAGCTTTGGCCACATGTCAAACATCCTGACGCTTCCCGCGTACCGTCACCTCGCAGAAGATTACGGAACCGGAGTTTATGATGCCCGCGCATCAGAATCCCTCGCGCCGCGGTATCGCGGCTGGACCCTGGCTCCCGCCAACCCGGACACCTACACTTTTCTCGACAGCCTTTTTGCCGAGTTTCTGCCTTTGTTCAGGTCCTCCCGCTTCAATATCTGCTGTGATGAAACCTATGATCTCGGCCTGGGGCAGTCCTACGAACTCTGCCGCAGGCAGGGTCGCGGCAAGGTGTATCTTGACCACATTCGAAAGGTTCGAGCATTAAGCCGCAAATACGGGAAAACGGTCATGTTCTGGGGAGACATCATCCGGAAGTATCCCGAACTGATTCCGCGTATCCCCAAAGACATCAGCGTCCTGGACTGGGGCTATACCCATGATCATCCGTTTGAGCGCATCGCCGATTTCAAACAGGCCGGCATTCCCTGCTACGCCTGCCCGGGAACCTCAGGCTGGCATTCGCTGTTTCCGCGCACCGCGGTCGCATGCGCAAACATTTCCGCCTTTGCGGCAGCCGCCCAAAAGCATGGTGCGCAGGGAATTTTGAATACGGACTGGGGTGACGGCGGGCATTTCAACTTCATGGAATATTCCTGGCACGGGTACCTGTTCGGGGCCGAACAAAGCTGGAACACCCGTGCAGAAACGGATTCATTCAACCGTCGTTTCAACGCCCTTTTCCTGGGAATCCGGGACAGGGCATTTGAAAAGGCATTCACAACACTGGGCGACATTTCCACCCTCTCCCTGCCCCCGTGGTACCAGAGCATCTGGAAGCACGTGTTTTTCGGAACGCCTTCCGATGCCTGGTTTCATTTACAGGGACCGCAGGAGGCCGTCGCTGCACGGCTTGGCAAAGTACTGCAGACGCGGTTACAGTTTAACGCGGGTTATGGTGACAAATGCCGCCAAAGACTCCTGGCCGTGCGCAGGGAATTCAAGCGGGTATCCCGGAGGTCCGGGGCGGACCCGGAAGGCATACTGCCCTACTGGATTTTTGCCGTGGACACGCTGCTCCATGCGACAAGAAAGCTTTCCATCCTCGGCCCCGGCGGGAATAACACCCCGCGCAACCGCCGCTCTCTGCAACGCGAGATGGCGGCCCTGCTTGAGCAGTTTGATAAGCTCTGGCATGCGCGCAACCGTCACAGTGAATTTCGTATCACCCGCGCCGCCTACCGGCGTGCGATCAGGTCACTGGACTGACCGGGCCGCGGCAGGGAAACAGGATCTACTTTACGTTTTACAGGCAACCGGGCCGCGGGATAGCATTTGCAAATAACACCTTTTGGGGGCTAAGGCGTTAAATCCTATTTTAAGGTCATAACCGCATTCCAAGCCATGCAGGGGGGAGAAAGAACACCGCATGAATATCGTCCTTATTGGTTACCGGGGCACAGGCAAATCTGCTGTTGCGAAATGTCTGGCCGATGCACTAAACCGTCCATGTGTCGGGCTGGACGATGAAATTGTACGCCTGGCCGGAACGTCCATTCCTGAAATCGTCGAGACATCCGGATGGGAGCATTTCCGTGATCTCGAATCCCGCGCAGTCCGGGAAGCTGCACAGCGAGACGAATGCATTATCGACACCGGCGGCGGCGCCATTCTTCGAGATCAAAACGTGGCCTGTTTGAAACAGAGCGGCATCCTCTTCTGGCTGCAGGCTTCAGTAGCGGATATCGTTTCTCGAATTGGCGGCGATGATCAGCGCCCCTCTCTGACCGGCGCCAAAAGCTTCACCGACGAGGTGGAAGAAGTTCTGGCTGAGCGCACCCCCCGCTACGCCGCAGCAGCAGACCACGTCCTGGACACCGGCAATGACACTCCGGATGCTGTTGCCCGCCATATCATTGAAATTCTAAACCGCAGCGCCTGATAAACAGCCTCTGCCGGGCACCCTAGCTGTTGAGGGTCCATATGCGCGCAATGCCGCGCAGGGTAAGGTGCGGATCAATGGCGAACGGAATATTCAGCCCCTGAAGCGCCCACCGGGCATAGCCCCCGGTGGCGATGAGACGGGCATTTTTCATGCCGGGGTTGGCCCGCAGGTGCGCGACCACCTCCCGCACAATGCCCCGATACCCTACCGTTGCCCCTATGCGCATAGCGCCTACCGTGCTCTTCCCGACGGGGGGCGGGTGTCCGGTCGGGGAAATATGCGGCAAAAGAGCGGTTTTTTCGTGCAGGTAATCCGTCATCACGGGCAGGCCCGGCGCGATGGCACCCCCAATGTATTCTCCCTCCGGGGATACGACGTCAAAAGTTAGGGCTGTACCGAAATCGGCCACAATCACGGGCGGCCGGTACCGCGCCAGGGCGGCGGAGGCATTTGCCAGCCGGTCCGCACCGATGCGCGCCGGTCGCGGAAACCGAATGGTGACCCCAAGCTCCAGCTTGTGTGAGACGACAAGCGGGGCACCAACGCCCAGTACATGCAGGGCCCGCGCCCACCGCGGGGTCATGGACGGAACCACAGAGCTGATAGCGGCACCCTCCAGCGGACCGTGATCCGCGACCGTTTGTATGATTTCGCGCATGCGGCGCAGGGAGACATCCGCTTTCTCCAGGTTTGAAACCTGGGAAATTCTTCCGGCACATCCACGCGCAATGGTTGTGCGGGTATTTCCGACATCAATCACAAGGCAGGCTCCAGGGCGCTGGCGGGGACGGCTAGACATGCAACCACTCCAATGAAAGGTCGACGGCGGGAGCGGAATGCGTCAGGCATCCCAGCGAAACGGCATCTACCCCGGTTGAGGCCACGGCCTCCAGGGTATCGAACGTTATCCCGCCCGATGCCTCGGTCTTGCAAACACCTTTACACAGGCGCACGCAACGTGCCATCTGCTCCGGATCCATGTTATCGAGGAGGACCCAGTCCGGCGATGCCTTCAGGGCCTCCTGCAGTTCCGCCTCGGACTCAACCTCGATTTCCACAGGCAGGTTCGGCGCATGGGCCCTTGCCGCTTCGACAGCCGCATCCAGGCCGCCCGCAGCCCCGTCTCTCCATAAACGCCGGTGGTTGTCTTTGATCAGGACCTGGTCAAAGAGACCAAACCGGTGATTCTGCCCGCCGCCGCATTTGACCGCATACTTTTCAAGCCGGCGATATCCGGGGGTTGTTTTGCGGGTGTCCAGGATCCGGGTTCCATGCGGCCCGGCGCAGTCGACAAACCGCGCGGTCATCGTGGCAACGCCGGAAAGGCGCTGCATAAAGTTCAGGGCGGTCCGCTCTGCAGCCAGAATGGATGCGGCTTTACCGCTGATTGTCATTAATGTCACGTCCGCCCGGGCATGTGATCCGTCCCGGACAAGAATGTCGACCGCGAGCTCAGGGTCAACCGCATGAAAGACCGCGGCGGCCACAGACGTTCCGCATACTGTTACCGCTTCCCGCGAGAGGATGACGGCATCTGCCGTTCGTGTCTCCGGGACGAGCGCCGCCGTTGTAACGTCTCCGTCACCGATATCCTCTTCGAGTGCAGACCGGATCAGGCGCCGAACATCCGCGTGGTCTGTAATATCCGGTTCGTCGGTCATGCCCTTAGAGGTTCCACTCCACCGGCAGGTAGCAAACTCCGTCAACCGGCTTGCCGCCCTCTACGGTCAGGGGAAAACGATTTTCAATACGGTGAAAATTGCGCTTGTGATCTGCGGAATGCACGGAAAGGGAGAGCAGATAGTTTCCGGCGACAAAATTTACCGAAGGAATCCTGAACGTGATCGTACCGGCGCCCGTCAACTTCGGAACCTTCGCATCTTCTATTTGCGTGTTATTGCCATAAACCGTCTGCCCGGTTTCCGTCACGATTGAAAACCCAAAAACCGCATCATCTACCGTCTCTTTAAGGGTATAGGAGACGCTCACTGTCAACGCATCGCCATAGCGAATACGGTCAATTACTTCGCCACCATCATTTGTCAGTACCGCATCCTGCAGCAGGACCTCGCCGGACCCCCATTCGCGCTCAATCGAACGGATACGCTTGTTAAGGGAAAGCTGTCCGTACTGGGCCACCAATTGCTCCGGGTTTCCAATACCGAGAATACGCCCCTCCTCAAGCAAGAG
>JABAHO010004427.1_pt1 | contig 28207 bp, 30 predicted proteins | sample 7062071 | NCBI WGS metagenome assembly JABAHO01 (sample SAMN14534356, study PRJNA622989) | marine sediment metagenome | biome: marine biome [ENVO:00000428]; feature: marine pelagic biome [ENVO:01000023]; material: deep marine sediment [ENVO:00002113] | place: India: Gulf of Kutch | collected...
CCCACGCACAAGCCATTGCTGGCATACAGATACACAAGCGCAGCAGACCGAAAGTCTGCCGGAACCGATTTGGTTGCTAATTGGTTGCTAATTTGGCCCTTATACAGTTCGTATAGGTGGGTACGGGAAGGTACAGGTGTGCAGGTGGCCATCAGGCCGAAATGCGCTTAAAACCCTTGTTTTACAGGCATTTTAAGCTGGTGCCGGAGGAGGGACTTGAACCCCCACGGTGTTGCCACCGGCAGATTTTGAGTCTGCTGCGTCTGCCATTTCGCCACTCCGGCAGGGAGTCGCATTNNCCTGTTCGCCTGTCCGTGCATTAAAAGCCACGGCATCCGCAAGATCTCGGCCCCACCCTCAGCTCTTCTTGCGTTTTCTCTGCTTGAGCTGCTGCTTCTTCCAACCGGGAAGCTCAGCTTTCGGCTTGGGTGCTTTGACATCAGGAATGTCGCCGGTATCGGTTTTCTGAAGTTTAAGCTGCAGGATCGACAGCGCCTGGCTGGTTGTCCAGTACAGGAGCAGCGCAGACGGCATGTTGTACAACAGGAAGAGGAACATGACCGGCATGAGCATCATCATGCGCTGCTGGGCAGGATCAGCCGATGAAGGCGTCAGTTTCTGCTGGAGCACGGTGGTAGCCGTCATCAGCAGCGGAAGAATATTCAGCGGAATCGGAAGCACATCCGCCAGGAGCCTTTCCGGTTCGCTAAGGTCCCTNNAAAGAATACCGGCATCTGAATCAGCATCGGAAGACACCCGGCCATGGGGTTGACCTTGTGCTCCCGGTAGAGCGCCATCATGGCCTGGTTCATTTTCTGCGCATCATCTTTATGCTTCTTGCGAATTTCGGCCATGAGAGGCTGCACCTTCTGCATGCGTTTCATGTGATCGGTGCTTTTCTTGAGCACCGGCCAGAAAATGAGGCGCACGAGAAAGGTCAGCAGGATAATGGCGAGCCCGTAATCGGGGATTACGCGATGAATGATGTTCAAGGTCCAGAGCAGCGCACGGCATACCTGCCGGTACCACTCCCACCAACCAAACTGCATGACTTCGCGCTGACGGTTCCCAAGGTCCTTCAGGGCGGCATACTTTTTAGGACCGAGGTAGTAGCTGTAGGATTNNGCAATTGTCACCGCCGCTTTCAGGCGCGAGAATCTGGACAAAGAACTTATTCTTCGCGGCCAGCCAGTCCAGCGGCTCGCCCAGGTTTTGCGACGCATTAACCGGCAATCCGCGAGCGCTGGGCGTGGAGCATCCGCCGCCCTTGGCACCGAAAAAGGAATTCAGCTTTTTGCTCCAGTGTTTGACTTCCGCCTTTTCGCCGGAGGCCAGGGTGTCGAGCCCCAGGTAGAAGAACCCGTGCACCTTGGACTTGGATTCCTCCAGGCGCATCGGGCCGACAGAAATACCGTGCTGCGGAAGCGCAACCGCGTTGGAGCCGGTGTTGAGAAATGTATCCGACACGGCAATGCGGTAATTATCTTCAAGGGCAATCCGGCGCGTTAGCAATAGGCCGTCATCGGAGCGTGCCCGCACGGTAGCGGAACGGCTGTCGGGCGCGGGCTGGATTTCAAAATCGGCATCGGTACCCAGGCCCGGTACGCCGCTATACGCGAGGGCGGGGAATTTTTCAAAATCAAGAATTACCGGTCCCTGATCAGGGTCAAGGCTATGGTTGAACTCCTGCAACTCCGCCTCGGCGATACCACCGCCGTGCGATGTCATTCGGATCACGGTATTATCGGTTCTCAATTCAATCCGGCGCTCAGGCTTCAGCTTACGGTCAGCGGCGGCAGCACCCCCGGAAGGCGCAGAGACCAGCGAAGTTGTTGCTTCAGCGGCAGGCGTTTGGGTTGCAGATGTTTCTTCGGAAGGGGCGTCAGCGCCCGCCTGCGGCTGCACCTCAACCACCGGAGGTGGCGGAAGGTTCTTCTGTATATCAGCGGCGCGTTTGGACTGGTAAAAGCCCCAGCCGATCAGGGTGGCAAAGAGGAGCGCTACAATCAGGGTCTCGTTTCGATTCATCAGATTTCATTTCCGCGGGGTTGAGGCACGGGATCGTACCCGCCCGCATTAAAGGGATGACAGCGACAGATACGGCCGCCCGCCATCAGGCATCCCCGAAAGCAGCCATGCTTCCGTACGGCCTGGATCGCATACTCGCTGCAACTGGGCTCAAACCGGCAGCATGGCCCCAAAAGGGGGGACACCACCACGCGGTACAACCGGATCAACAGCACCAATATTTCCTGCAAAATTTTCATTCCGTCTCTGCAGCAGTTTTCAGAAGGCCTTTGCGCGATGCCAATTTTTCGAAATCGCCCTGTATCTCGCCGGGACCTGCTTCCAGGATGCGGCGCCTGGCGATCAGCACATAATCCACCTTGTCATCCAACCGGTGACGCACCTTGCGAAATGCCTCCCGAATCTGCCGCTTCGCCCGAGATCGATCAACCGCTCGGGGAAAGGTTTTTTTTCCGGCCACCGCGCCGAGCCGACGGTCGGCCCCGTCCCCGTCACGGGTCCGCATAATCATGAAACGTCCCGCGGTGGATGTACCACGGGAAAATACGTCGTCAAAATCAGAGGCAACCCTGAGTCGGCCGGCCCGTGGTAACTGGTAGCGCAAGGCAGGCCGGGGCTGCTGCTCCGGATCCGCATCAGCGCCCATCCCGAATGCCGCGCTCAGGCTGTAAGCCTGGCACGCCCCCGACGACGGCGACGGCTGATCACGGCCCGTCCGCCGGCAGTTGCCATGCGGGCCCGAAAACCGATTTTACGCTTACGCTTTTTATTGGATGGCTGATAAGTCCGCTTCATGAAGCACACTCCGGTTCATAGCAAAGGTGTCACAAAAGGCGCAGAGACTAGCAGGATGGTGCTGCATGTCAAGCCGCAGCGGTGATTTAATTCCGCGTGGCTGCCGCCGAATTGTCTCAGCGCAATCGGCTGGGTTTCGGCCTTCAGAACCATCGGGGCTTGCCTTTCTGCCGGTCGAATGCCACATTTCGGCCTCTTGCCAATCCGGCACCCATGCGAAAGCACAGGATATTGCTATGCAGGAAGACAACCCAAACAACGCGGATCAGCCCCAGGAGGGCACCTTGATTCCCTTGGATGACCTGGGCCGCCTCGAGGCCACAAGCCTTCCGAGGCAGGTGAATGCGGTTCTCAATACTGAAAAGACTCCCCGGGATGCAGCCTATGCCATCATCGACCTGTTGCATGAGGACCCGCGGGACATGCAGGAGTGGGCCCCGCCTCAGCAGCATATTTATCTCCTCGCACTGGCCGGGTCGATTGCAAGCGAAGATGCGCTGATCCAGACCGTGGAGAGCAACGGCCCATGGATGGCATACCTGTACAATGCCGTGGTGGAAATACGGGCGACCACCGCCGTGGCCATACTGGACAGGATCAAGGCCATACTGCCCGGCGGCACCTTTCCGGCCGATGAAGCGCTGGGTCGCGAGATTTTTGCAAGCCTGACCAGCGATCAGCAGGGCGACCTGATGAGCCTTGAATTTGCCTTCCAGGATTACGTTGCAGATCAACTTCCACTCGACGTGGAACGCTATGCCCGGGCCACGGTGACCGACTGGGTCTAATCCTTTATTCTCCGTCCAGACCCGTTTCTGCACCGTACCTCCCCTTCGACACCTGTTTATACGCACTCGCGTCTTGCCTAAAGCAGACCGCGTGATATTGTCCTCCGAATATCGTCACACCTCAGCAATTTGGGAGAGAGCCGAATGAGCCAGCAAGACCTGAAAGCCGCCTACAAGACCATCATGGATGACCATTTCCCCGCCACAATGGAAATCAGTTTTTCAGACGATACCGGACGGCAAACTCTCGTTTACGAAAAGTCAGCCTGGCAGATTGAAGGCATCGAGAAGGGGCTGCGCTACGGGGAAAATCCCGGCCAGGAAGCCGCACTCTACCGACTGGTCAACGGCAACCTGCAACTCGGTGAAGTCACCTGCATCCAGCCCGGTCGTCACCTCGCCTCGGATGTGGAGCTCCTGCAGTCGGGCAAGCACCCAGGCAAAACCAATATTACCGATGCCGACAATGCCCTGAACATCCTGCGCTACCTGATGGACACGCCCTGCGTCTCCATTATGAAGCACAATAACCCCTGCGGCGTGGCAAAGGCCGACTCCCTGCTTGAGGCGTATACGAGGGCCAACATGGCCGACCGCCTTGCCGCTTTCGGCGGCGCCATTGCGCTTAACCGTGAAGTGGACCTTGAGACCGCCAGGGCCATCGCAGAAAATTACGCGGAGGTGGTTGTCGCTCCTGATTACGCAGAGGGCGTCATGGACGTTTTCGCCAGCAAGAAAAACCTTCGGGTGCTGCGCATTGCCAACATGGCCCGCCTGCAGGAATTTGCCGGGCAGCGGTTCGTGGATTTCAAATCCCTGATTGACGGCGGGCTGGTCGCCCAGTGGTCCTATGTGCCCGAGATACGGGACGCGGACAACTTCCTGCCCGCGGAATGTACACACAAGGGCACCACTTACAGGACCAACCGGGCGCCGACCGAACGCGAACTCGACGACATGATTTTCGGGTGGCTGGTGGAATCCGGCGTGACGAGCAATTCGGTCATTTACGTCAAGGACGGCGTCACGGTTGGTATTGGAACCGGGGAGCAGGACCGGGTTGGCGTCGCCGAGATTGCCAGGGACAAGGCCTACCGCAAGCTGGCCGACCGGCTTTGCTGGGAAAAACACGGCATACCGTTCAACACGCTGGAAGATGAGGATTCACGTGAAGCCTTTGAAAGTGCTGCCGCTGAGCAGAAGGGCGGCCTTATCGGCAGTGTCATGGTTTCCGACGCCTTTTTCCCGTTCCGGGACGGCGTAGAGGTGGGTATCCGGGAGGGCGTTACCGCCGTGGTTCAACCGGGCGGATCCCTGCGCGATTACGAGGTAATCGAAGCCTGCAACGAAGCCGATGTGGCCATGGTCTTCACGGGCCAGCGAAGCTTCAGGCACTAGGTCGCAAGGGCCGTTTCCAAGATTGGGCCGCTCCGGCGCGTTATATAAACAGAAGGAGCCTGCGCATGATAAAAGCCCTGCACATTCTGGTTTCGACGCTGGGTCTAGCAGCGATGACGGCCCCTCAGACGGTCTCCGCCCAGCAACCCTCGATCAGCATCTCCAGCTCGGATGCGGGACGCCTCTCGCTTTCGCTCCAGTACGAGGTGGACGCCGCCATTTATCGCGCGCTGGACTGGCTTGCGCATCAGCAGGCGGAAGACGGCACCTGGTCGGACCAAAAAATGCCGGCACTCACCGCCCTTCCGCTGTGGGCCTTCTGCGCAAGCGAGCATCCCGACCGGAAGGCAATTTCAGACCGGGCGGTCAAGGCGCTGCTGCGCAACCGGCAGGCCGACGGCGGCATTTACACCGGGGCTGAGAGCGGCGGTGTGCTTCCAACCTATAACACCGCGGTCTGCATGACCGCCCTGCATGCGCTTGGCCAACGGGATCTTCTGCCGGTCATCCTGCGGGCCCGCCAATATGTTGCCCGAGCCCCACTCTTCGGCAGCGATGACTACCATGGCGGATTCGGCTACGAACTTTCGACTGGCGAGGCCTATGCAAACCTGCTGACCACTTTTCATTCTGTGCAGGCCATGCGCGCCACCGCTGATGCCGAGGCACAGAGACCGACCGAGCGCAAAGTCGACATTGACTGGGCGCAAACCGTGCGACTGGCAGAGCTGATGACTGCGGCAGGCACCAACCACACGGCTGCCGCCGTTTCATCCGCACATGCCCCCTCTTCAGATGATTTGCCCGCCGAAAAGGCAACGCCCATCCGCGCCTATGGCAGCATGACCTATGCGGGGCTGCTCGCCCTGATTTACGCCAATGTATCTCCGGAGGATGTGCGGGTACGCACCGCCCTGGACTGGGCCGCACATCACTGGTCACTGGAGGAAAATCCCGGCATGGGCCAGCAGGGGCTGTACTTCTTCTACAATGTGCTGACGCGGGCGCTCGACGCCGCCGGCGAGGACTTTATTCCCTCCGCCGACGGGAGCTTCATTCCGTGGCGCGAGGCCATCGCGCAGAAACTTGTCTCGCTCCAGAAGACGGATACGCGCGGCAACGGGTACTGGCGCAATACCTCGGCACGGTTTCTTGAGGGAGATCCGGTCCTGGCCACGGCATACTGCATCCTGGCCCTGCAGCGGCTTTGAGCCGCCCTAAAACGGCTGGCTGTTGCGGCGCCGGATGTAAATCTGATCCACGGCGGCCTTGTCGGACAGGCTGAGCAGGTACTCAACCGCCCCGGCCACGTCCTCGGGCTGCAGCAGTTCATCCGGGTCGAGGTCAGGCCTGGATTGCGTTACCATTTCGGTGGCAACCCCGCCCGGCAGAACGGCACTGACCCGCACACCATGCGCCTGCGCCTCCACGGCCAGCGACTTTGTCAGCCCCATCATACCGTGCTTGGAAGCCGTGTAGGCGGCCTGCAGCGGGTAGCCCTTGATCCCGACGACACTGGCGATGTTGATAATGGTTCCGCTGCGCTGCTCCTGCATGATTCGCAGGGCTTCGCGGCAGCACAGAAACGTACCCCGCAGGTTGACGCGCATGATTTCATCAAAATCCCCGGTGGAAAAATCGACGACCGGCCCGTAATGGCCGATTCCGGCGTTGTTCACCAGCACATCGATCCGACCGTGTTTATTCCGGACCGCATCAAAGAGCGACGTGATGGACGCTTCATCACCGAGATCCACACATTGAACCGAAGCATGGCCGCCTGCGGCCTGGAGTGCGTCGCGCAGGGCTTCCAGCTCAGGTTCCGAGCGGGCGGCCAGGATTACATGCGCCCCGGCCTCCGACAGCGACCGTGAAATCGCCTTGCCGATGCCCCGGCCCGCACCGGTCACCAATGCCACCGTGTTATCCAGCTGTAACGCCAAAACAAACTTCCTTTTTCGCACGCCACCGCGTTCTTGCATGCACGATCAGTCCCCGACACTACACGCCCTACCCGTGGGTTTCGCAAGCCTGTTTTTTCCTGCCGGGTAGGAACGGAACGGGGAAACGCTCTCCGGCATACTTCTCAGTTGTCACGCTGCAAAGCATCGCGTAGGGTCGCAGGCGTTGATATGAATACACATTCCGACCCTGAACCTTTAAAAATCGGCATTCTTGGATCCGGCAGCGGTTCCAACGCAGAATCCATCCTGAGTGCAGTTCAATCCGGAGCTCTCAATGCGGAGGTTGTCTGCGTTCTGGCCGACCGTGAAGAGGCCGTCATCCTTGAGCGTGCTCGAAAATACGGTGTTACGGCACAGTTCCTCAGCGCAGCGCCCTTCAAGACCAAGCTCGACGGAGAAGGCGAGCAGGCTTATATCGACGCACTGCGCTCCCATGGCGCCAACACGGTGGTGCTGGCCGGATTCATGCGGATGGTAAAACCGGGGCTGCTGCAGGCTTTCCCCAACCGCGTGCTGAACATTCACCCGGCACTCCTGCCCGCCTTTCCCGGACTGAAAAGCTGGCAACAGGCCATTGACTACGGGGCCAAGGTTGCCGGGTGCACGGTGCATTTTGTCGATGAGGGCATGGATACGGGTCCTATCATTGTCCAGCGGGCCATACCCGTGCTTGAGAATGAAACCCCGGACTCCCTGCACGCAAGAATACAGGAGCAGGAACACCCGGCATACGTTGAAGCCCTGCAGCTCATCGCTTCCGGCAGGATTCGGATCGAGGGCCGGAGGGTCGTCCTTGCGGATTGATCACGTGGGCGCCAATTCCCCCGCCGCAAAAAAGATGATTTCTTGTATGGACTCCGTACACGGCTTGGCCTATGGTGTGCGGCTGTTTTGGTCCGGTAGCTGCGGCCCGCGGGTGCAGCAGCCGATTATTCCCAATTGAAGTTCTGTTTGTCAGTGGCTATACTTTTCGTGCCCTTGACAAACGGCTGTAACCCGGCCCGCCATGGTGGCGGTAACAACCATATATGCCGGGAGTTATGCAAGGGAGGAAAACGTGGGTTCGATTAAGAAGAAGCGCATCAAAAAGATGACGAAACACAAGTTTCGCAAGCGCTCTCGAGCCAATCGGCATAAGAACAAGTAGCGTTTCTTGATTTGCCGGGTGTCACGGGGCAGTTCTTTGGACTGCCCGGCAACCGGAGAAGAAACTTTACGATGCCCGGTTTTCGCAGCGGCAGAGGAATGTACGCATTCCGCCTGCCGGGCAGCCACCCGGTAAAAAATGGGCATACGGTTCAAAAATGCAGTAACGGCTATTCCGGCGGCAGTGGTCCTGCCGGCGGTAACAGCCTTGTTGTTCCTCTCCGGGGGCTGTGCGACGCCCTCTTCCCGTACCTCTCCGCCCCAGGCCTTCGAGCTGGATTCCCGCGAACGCAGCGAGGCTGCCGCTATCGCCCACTACGTGCAGGGCCTTATCAACGCCGAGGAGTACGGCAACCACTCCACCAAAGCCCTGAAGGAATTTGCGCGTGCAGCGGATGCAGCACCGGGACTCGAACCGCTTTACCTGCGACTGGCGGACGGCTGCCTGGCCAACGGGGTTCCGGACAAAGCCGTGCGTATTCTGCTTGAGGCCGTTTCGCTGGTTCCCTCCTCGCTTGAGCTGCACCTTAAACTTGCCGCCTCGTACCAGCTGCTTGGTAAGCTCGAGGAGGCCGGCGCCGTGTATATCCGGTGCATTTCCCTGGCGCCAACCCTGACAGACCTCTACCTGGCGGCTTCCAACGTGTTCTACCTCCTCCTGCAGGATGACCATGCCCATCGCGTGCTTTCAACCGGAGTTTCCTATGCCGACAACCCGGAACAGCTGATTACCCTGACCTACGGGCGGGGCCTTCACTTCATTCAGAAGGAGGAAATCGAGCGTGCCATCGGCTGCCTGGAATTTGTGGCGACCTACTCCGCACCGAGGNNCCTAGAATTTGTGGCGACCTACTCCACACCGAGGCGCTCGCGCCTCTACAGCCTGGTCGGCCAACTGCACGAAGAGGCAGGCCGTCTCGAGGAAGCCGAAACGTATTACCGGCATGCCGTTGAACAGGATGTTGTGATCCCGGAGGCCTTCATTCAGCTGGCTCGGATGCATATTGACTCCGATACGGGCATTGATGTCCTGCGGGACGGTACGCGTCGGCTTCCGGAAAGCATCTCCCTGCAGCTTGCCCTCGCGCAGGTGCTTGCCCACCAGCAACAGTACGAGGCGTCCATTGACACCTATGCCTACATCGCGCAACTGACAGACAGCGCCCGCGGCATTCCCAATGACACTTTTTTCCTGCGGTACGGAGCCACCTGTGAGCGGGCGGGCTTTTTTGAGCGGGCCGCGGAAATCTTCCAGACCTGCCTGAGGCACTACCCGGATGCACACGCCGTTCAAAATTACCTGGCCTACATGTGGGCTGAGCAGGGAATCGAACTGCACCGGGCACTGGACTATATCAACCTCGCGCTGGGCCACGAACCCGACAATGCCGCGTACCTTGACACCCGCGGCTGGATCTATTTTAAGCAGGGAAATTACCTGGCCGCGCTGGCCGATATCAGCACGGCCTTCAACCTGTTGCCGGAGGACGCAACAATCAGTGATCACCTCGGTGACACCTGGAGCGCGCTCGGAAACCGGCAAAAAGCAATTGAGCACTGGACGGCCAGTTTCAGGGCTGACAGCACTAACCCGCATGTTTCAGAGAAACTGATGGCCAACGGCGTCAACGTTCAGAAAATAAGGCAGGATCTTGCCGCCGCCCACGGGACAGAGTGACAACTATCGCGATCCACCAGTTTGTCGCCGGATATACAAAAGGCGATGCTATCAGCAACGAGGCCCGCGCCCTGCGCGCAATTTTCCGAGAGTGGGGCCACGAATCGCATATTTACTGCGAGCCGCACCGCATCCTTCCCGAGGACCGCAAGGACGCACGTGATGTAGCCGGATACGCAAACGAGATCGGTCCGGACGACATCGTCCTGCTGCACCTCTCCGTCGGATCAGATGTCAACATGCACTTCCACAACGGGAATTTCCGCAAGGCCATTCTCTACCACAACATTACCCCGCCGCATTTCTTTGAGATGGTGAATCGGCAGACTGCAGCCAGCCTGGCGCGCGGCAGGGAGCAACTGGCCCTGCTGAAAGACACCTGCTCCCTTAACCTGGCGGACAGCGGGTACAACGCGCAGGAACTCAGGGAGGCCGGGTACCATGATCCGCAGATCTTCCCGCTCGTGTTGGACTTCCGGCACCTGAAGGCAGCCGCGGACAACAAAATCGTGAAGCGCGTGCGAGATGGAAAGACCAACATCCTGTTCGTGGGGCGCTGTGCGCCGAACAAGAGCCTGGAAGACCTGGTCTGGGCATTTTATGAATACCACACTCACATCAATCCCAATTCCCGTTTCATTCATGTTGGCTCTTATGCCGGCACGGAACGCTACAAGCATTACATCCAGTCACAGATTCGCGAACTGGGACTCGACGCTGATTTTGAATTTACCGGCTCCGTAGACCAGAATGAATTGAACGCCTATTATGCCTGCGCCGATGTATTTCTGATCATGAGTGAGCACGAGGGATTCTGTATTCCCATCATTGAGGCCATGCTGAACGATGTGCCGGTACTCGCCTACGACAAGTCCGCGGTGCCGGAAACCATGGACGGAGCCGGCGTACTGTTTCACCGCAAAGACTTTCCCGCGGTGGCGGAAATGATGGGTAAGCTGGCAAGCCCGGGGGCATTTCGAGCAGCGGTTATCGCCGGTCAGCAGGAACGCCTGCGCCGGTTCCAGGAGCGCAACCATGAGCAGGAACTAAAGACGCTCCTCGCGCCGCTCCTGCAGGCTCCGGTTGCCACGGCCTGACACCGCAGGCCTCTCAGACGGAGTCAATCGGCAGGCTGGGCACGACATCGAGTGCGAGTGCCCCGTCTCCCTGCACACCGAGCCCCAGGCCCGCCACGCCGGCGATCATTGCTGCATTGTCTGCGCAAAAACGGGGTTCCGTCATCAGCAACTGCCAGCCCCCTTGGGAAGCTGCCTCCGCAAGTTTTGCCCGCAGGCGGCTGTTCAACGAGACCCCGCCGCCGAGCGCCAGCGTGGAATAGGATTCCATGGCCTGGGCGCAACGGCTGACGAGGCTGTCCACAATGGCCTCCTGGTAACTGGCCACGACATCGGCAAGCCGCTGTTCATCATCTGCAATGCCGGGGTTCTGCTGCAGGTGGTACAACAGGGCGGTTTTCAAACCACTGTAACTGAACATGAGTGCCTCCTGCCCCGCCGCAACGCTGCCGCGCGGTTTCTTGACCCGGATTTTCGGGAAGGACACGGCTGCGGGATTCCCGGTTCGGCCGACGCGGTCCAGCACGGGTCCGCCCGGATAACCAAGCCCGAGCAGGTGGGCGCCTTTATCAAAAGCCTCCCCGGCTGCATCATCCACCGTCTGGCCCAGAACATGGTACTCTCCCGGCCGCTCAACATGCACGAGGCAGGTATGACCGCCCGAGACCACCAGCGCAAGAAACGGACAGGTTTCCTCAACTTCCGGAGCATCCTCCGACAGAAAGGCACTGAAAATGTGTCCGTGCAGATGGTTGACCGCTACGAGCGGAAGGTCCTGCCTCACCGCCAGGCCTTTCGCCGCGGAAAATCCGATCATGAGTGAGCTGGCGAGGCCCGGGCCGTAAGTTGCGGCGATGCGGTCTATATCGCCCCACCCCATTCCCGCTTTCTGGAGGGCATCCCGCATCACGATCGGAAGTTTTTCAAGATGGCTGCGGGACGCAATTTCCGGCACAACGCCGCCATAGGGGCTGTGGAGATCCTGCTGCGTGAAAATCTCGTTTGAAAGCACTTCGCGCCGGCCGCGAAGCACGGCGACGGAGGTTTCATCGCAGGAAGTCTCGATGCCCAGTGTGATCACTTGAAAATCTTCACCGCCTGGAGCAGGTCCGCAGCCCTCTGCAACTGCCGGTCCACAACATCCTCCAGTTCTTTGATCTCTTCTTCCTCGAACAACTGGGGGCTTTCGAGTTGGGCACGGCGCAGCATCACGCGCCGCCATTCCTCCGGGGGGACCGGCACCGGGATATCAGGCTCCAGGCCCTTTTCATGAATCTGTTTGCCGCTGGGCGTGAAGTACTGGGCAATCGTGAGGCGAATGGCAGATTTCTGCTCCTCTCCCAGCGGGATCACGCTCTGCACAGAGGCTTTTCCGAAGGTCGTCGTCCCGACCACCACGGCACGATGGTTATCCTGCAGGGCACCGGCCACAATCTCGGAGGCACTGGCGCTGCCGCCGTTGACAAGCACCGCCATGGGAAAGTCAGGGAACTGCGCCTTATCTTCCACATAGCGGGTATGGTGCCCATACACATCTTCGCGGCCGCGGGTACTGACAATGACATCTCCCTTGTCCAGGAAGAGACTCGAGACGGCGACTGCAGATTTCAGCAAACCGCCCGGGTTCCCGCGCAGGTCGAGCACAAGCGCTTCCATGCCTTCCTCAAGCAGCGCGCGGGTTTTTTCCTCCAGGAGTTCCGCCGTGGGTGCGGAAAACTGGGTAATCCGGATATAGCCGATTTTTTCCTGTATCAGCCGGGCGCCCTTGACGCTCAGCACCTGGATATCATCGCGAATAATTTCGACTTCGCGCGGCTCTTCCTCATCCAGCCCCTGCACAGAGAGCTTTACGCTCGATCCCTTTTCGCCTCTCAGGCGCTTGACGACCTCCCGCAGGCTCAGCCCGGCGGATTTTTCCCCGTCAATTTCCAGGATACGGTCTCCGGACTGCAGGCCGGCCCGAAAGGCCGGCGTATCTTCGATCGGGGCAATTACGGTGGGAAACTCGTTTCGAATGCCGATATGAATCCCGATCCCGCTGAAGGAACCGGAGGTATCATCCTTCATTTCGGTGAATTCCTGTTCTTCCATGTAGGAGCTGTGAGGGTCGAGGGCATCGAGCATCCCGTGCAGGGCGCCGGCCACGACCTCCTGGTAGGTTTTTTCCGAGAGGTAATGTTTGCGGATATGGATCAGGGCCTGCGCGAAAAGCTCAAGTTCCGGAAAGGCCTCATCCAGGTCCGACTGCTCAATTCCCGGAGCGGCGGGGACCTCGTTGGTATCCGCGGGACCGGCAGCCACGAATCCCGCACACAGCAGGGCGAGCAGGAGCGGAAAAACGGCAGCAAGCGGCCGTTGATGCGGATGGAACCAGAAACATTTCATGCGCCGTATTCTTCCATTCGCTCCGGACCTTGTCGATCCTGAATCGGATCAGTCCTTGCCGGTCACAAACCGCTGGCGGAATCGCTGCTCCGCCGCCATCGAGGCGAGCAGAATCAGCTCTACGTCCGCCTCCAGGACGGTTCCGGGCTCCGGGTTGACCATCATATCCATGTCCCGGTTGATCGAAACCACCCTGCAGTTTGTTTCTTCGGCGATTCGGGATTCGTCCAGGCGCCGGCCAACCAGCGAAGGAGGGGTCTGAACGCTGAACACGCCCAGTTCCTCGTCGAGGATGTAGACATCCCGCCGACTCAGGACGTTGAACATGATGCCGGCACCCATGGAGGCATACGAAAGCACGAAATCAGATCCCGCGCGGTGCAGGGTCGGGACGTTTCGCTCAAGGGTCGCCCGGCTGACGATCAGGATGTCCGGCCTCAGTTTGCGGCAGTAAATTGAAAGGTACACGTTCGTGTTATCGTCCCGGGTCGTAATGATGACGGTTGAGGCTTCGTCGATACCGGCTTTCTGCAGCACCTCCAGCTCGGCGGCATCCCCGAGGACATACTCGTGCCCGCTGACCGGGCGGTCCGGCAGTTTTTCAACAATCCGGTAGGCCACGCCCCGCCTGGCAAGTGCCCGCCCTGTCGCGCGGCCGACCCGCCCGCCCCCGATCACCACCACCCGGGCTTCAACTCCCAGCTTCTGCGTAAACCGGTCATTAAAGGCCTGGATCTGCTGCCGGGATCCGGCCATGACAAGCACCATGTTCTCGGTAATGACGAGGTCCGCACTCGGTGCACGGAACTTGCCGCGCTCCCAGATGCCGACGACACCCATGCCCGCGTCGTTGCGAATACCGCTTTCGCGGAGCGATTTCCCGATCAGGGTGGTGGCCTGTGCGGTAGCCTCGGCGACAACCAGCCTCCCGAAAACCGCTACAATATGAGCGGCTCCGTCATTGCCGATGGTACGTCGGCACAAGCCCTGCCCCATCTTTTCATCCAGCTGAATCACGTGCGAGCAGCCGGCCAGCTGCATGATATCCACCGAAGCCGGGTTGCGGGCCTGCGCAGCAATCGGAACTGTCGGGTTGACCTCGCGCACGCTGAACGCCACGTGTGTATTGACCTCGTCATCCGCCGATGCGGCAACCATCGCCGCATTTTCGACCCTTACTTTGCGGTAGGTTTCCGGGTTGTCCAGGTCGCCGTAGACAACATTGACTCCCAGGTCATGCAGGCGAAGCGCTTCGTTGAGTTCGGGTACCAGCATCACGTAGGGCACATGCTGCTGTTTCAGGCGGCTGATCAGGGCCCGGCTNNGCCCGGCTGACCGGGTTGTCTGCAACAATCACCACGTGGCCGGACGTGCCTTCGGGAAGCTTGCGGGGCGCCCTGAGCTGGGACTGCGATTCCATCCAGGGCACGTAAACAAACTGGATGAAAAGAAAGGGCAGCATCACGAGCAGGAAAAGCGTCCCGGTCATCAGCACCACGACGGAAAACAGGCGGCCTGCATCCGAGGAAAAGGTTATATCTCCCAGGCCGAGCGTGGACATGACAGTCAGCGTCCAGTAGATACCGGTAATGAGGCTGTAATCCCTGCCCTCGGCCTGCATGAGCACGCGAAAAACAGTGCTGTAGGCCGCCACGAGCACAACCAGCACCAGGAGGAACCGCAACAGCAGCGAAACATTGTGCGTACGGCTGCGGTTACTCAGAAACGCGGAATAAATTGCGATCAGGCTTTTCATGTAGCGTCCGCTCCCGGTTCCACATTCGGTTTCCAAAGTACTTCGTCCTCACCCGTCCCGCGCACGATCCACCGGGCAAAGACAAAGAGAAAATCAGAGAGGCGGTTGAGGTAAACCGGCACCGTCTCCGGGAGCGGGGCCTCGGCATGCAGCGCCCAGACCCGCCTTTCCGCCCGTCGGCAGACGGCCCGGGCGAGGTATGCCTGCGCACCGGCCATGCCGCCTCCCGGAAGCACGAAGGAGTCCAACTCCGGCAGCGTTTCGCGATAGCGGTCAATCCACGTCTCTAGCCGTGCCACCTGCTTCGCCGTAACCACCGGCATACCCGGAGCCTCAGTTCCGGGTGCGAGCGCGAGCAGGGCTCCGAGGTCAAACAACTCCTGCTGGACGATGGAGAGGCAGGCCTCCGTATCGGTACGGCAGGCCGAATCCTCGGGTACCGCGGCACGAACAACGCCGCAGATGCTGTTCAACTCGTCCACCGCGCCCATGGCCTCCAGTCGCGGATCGGCCTTGTCCGCTCGCGTACCGCCGATCAGGTCGGTCATCCCCCGGTCTCCCGTGCGGGTATAAACTTTTGAAATGTGCACCATATCGCTTTGATTCCCGGACAGTCGGAACCATATCCGCTGTCCCAGAATAAAATCGAGTTGACAGATTTCGTCCAGCACATTACTTAAACGCGGGCAACAGGCGCATTACGAATAGAGCCTCTTCAGGCAGAAAGGATCCCATGCGCAACAATGCCCATCTTGATGACTTTATGCAGACCTTCAAACACGAAGGCCTGACCTTTGACGACGTGTCCATCGTGACACAGTATGCAGATTTTCTCCCCGATGCGACCGACCTATCCAGCCGACTGACCTCCCGCATCAAGGTTTTTGTACCCTTTGTCAGCGCGGCCATGGATACGGTCACCGAGGCCGGCATGGCGATCGAAATGGCACTGCTGGGCGGAATCGGCATTATTCACAAAAACCTCAGCATCGAGGAGCAGGCCCGCCAGGTGGCGCGGGTGAAACATTTCCTGAACGGACTGATCCCGGACCCGATCGTCTTCCGCACGACCGACACACTGGATGCCGTCCAACTGGAAAAGGACCGGCGCGGGTTTACATTCAGCGGCTTCCCGATCCTCGACACCGATGACAACCTTGCCGGCATTCTGACCGCCACCGATATGCGCTTTGTGCGGGACAAGAATGCAACCGTTGCGGAAGTGATGTCGACGAACGTGATTACCGCGCCGCCGGACACGACCCTGGATCAGGCCTACGACATCATGATGAATGCCAAGATCGGCAAACTGCCCCTGGTGCAGGACGGCAAACTCGTCGGGTTGTACAGTTACTCCGATGTGCGCGCCCTGATCGAGGAGGAGCACCCCTGCTACAACCGTGACAGCCAGTACCGCCTGCGAGCCGGCGCAGCCGTAGGCCCGAACGACCAGGCACGGGTCGAAGCCATCGCCAATGAGAATGTTGATGTCATCGTGGTCGACAGTGCGCACGGGCACTCAAAGGGCATCATGGACATGGTCTCATGGATTTCGAGTCACTACCCTGAAATCGATATCATTGCCGGAAACGTCGGCACAGCGGAAGGCGCGATCGCCCTGCGTGACTGCGGGGCCCACGCGGTGAAGGTCGGAATTGGTCCGGGCTCCATCTGTACGACGCGCGTGGTCTGCGGCGTGGGCATTCCCCAGATTACTGCGGTTTATGAATGTACCCGTGCATTGGAAGGATCCGTACCCGTGGTGGCCGACGGCGGGATTCGTCATTCGGGCGATGTACCCAAGGCGCTGATCAGCGGGGCAGAATCCGTTATGCTGGGTTCCATTCTGGCCGGGACCGAGGAGAGCCCCGGCGAGAAAATAATTCACCAGGGGCGACAGTATGTCGTCTACCGGGGCATGGGCAGCCTGGCCGCCATGCGCGAGGGCCGCGGCAGCCGCGAACGCTACAGCCAGGGCAACACCATGGAGGACGACCTCGTTCCGCAGGGAATCGAAGGCATCGTGCCCTACGCCGGCACGGTTCGCAAAGTCATGACGCAGTACTGCGGCGGCCTGCGATCCGCCCTGGGTTACAGCGGAAGTCGCGATATCGAAACCCTGCAGGCGCAGGGAAAACTCGTGCGCGTCAGTCTTGCCGGTCTCAGCGAAGCACATCCGCATGACGTAAAAATCATGAAGGAAGCGCCCAACTACCGGTCCTGAGCGCCGGGCACATTACGCCTGCTGCCGTCCGGCCCATGCCGGCGAAAACACCGCGCTAAAACGCCCCGAAGAACACGCTGGTAAAGGTGACGATCGGCGAACTTTCCCGCACATCGTCAAGTGTGGCCCGTGCCTCGCCAACGAGGGATTCGAGTTCCTCGTAGAGCGAATCATCCGTCGCCAGTTTCCCAAGAGCCCCTTCCCCGGATTCTATCTTCTCGGCTACGTTGCGCAGCGAGGCGAGAGCTTCGGAAAGGTCCCGGTAAACCGTATCGTCGTCGGACAGGAGGCGCCCCATGGTACCCTTGCCGGCATTCAGGCGTTCAGAAACGTCTTTTAGCGAAGCAAAGGTATCGGCGAGGGACTCATAGACCCTGCCGTCATCATTGAGCAGTCGCGCAACCGAATTGGAGCCGGAGACAAGGGTTTCTGACAGAAAGCTCACCGAGGACACCGTATTACTGAGGTCGCGATACAGGCTGTCATCATCCGAGAGCAGCCTGCCGACAAAACCCTGCCCCCCGTTAACCCGCTCGGACACCTCCCGGAAGTTTTCCATGGCACTCTTGAGGTCGTCTAGAATCCCCTCCTCAAACAGGGCACTGCGTACATCCCGCACCAGGGTGGCTGCTTCGGCAACAAGGTCAATGGGTGTACTGCCCCGGTAGACAACGCCTTTGGACAACTCCGGGGCTCCAAGCGGCCCCTGGTCGATGTGCAGGTATTGCCCGCCGAGGACCGAAGACGGCATGATTTTCATCTCGTAACCCACACGGACGGGGATATCCGAGTCGAGCTCGAGGGAAACCACGACCCGGTTTGTTGCGAGGGCCAGGCTGCTGACCGTGCCCACCTGCATTCCGCGCACCACAACACTGTCCCCGGCGCCGAGACCCATGATATCCGCAAACTCCACCTGCATCGGGTACACGTCGGCAAACCATTTCTGCTTGGAGAGCACAACGGTGAACATGCCGATGCCCAGAAAAATCAGGACCACGAATCCGCCGACAAGAATTTCCATAAACAGTTCTCGGCTGAGACCGTCTTTTTTCATGATGTTTTCCTTTCCCAGGAACCGCGTGTCGTAATGTATTGCGAAGCCAGGAAGGCCTGGACCGCCTTGTTTTCAGACTGAATAAATTTATCCGGGGTAGAGACCTCGACAAATGCACCGCCCTGGAGCATCCCGATACGCGTTCCAATGCTTAACGCGCTGTGGAGGTCATGGGTCACCACCACACTGGTCGTATTTAGCGTCTCTTTCAAATCATTAATCAGGTTGTCGATCGCACGGGACGACACAGGATCAAGACCGGAAGTCGGCTCATCATACAGAACGATGCGCGGCTCGCGGATAATGGCCCGCGCCAGGCCGGCGCGTTTTCGCATGCCGCCGGAAATGTCTCCCGGAAGTTTATCCCCGTCATTTTCAAGGCCGACCAGCGCCAGGGTCTCCATCACTTTCGCGCGTATTGCATCCTCGGCCATATCGGTCTTCTCGACGAGCGGCAGGGCGACATTTTCGGCAACTGTCAACCAGGCCAGGAGCGCCCCGCCCTGGAAGAGATACCCGAACAGCTCCCGGATATTTTCGAGATCTGCCGAGGAGGCCTCCGTCAGGTCATTTCCCGCGATTCGGATCGAACCGCTGTCGGGGCGCATCAGGCCCACACAATGCTTGAGAGTCACACTCTTTCCCACGCCGGAGGGACCGACCACCACAAAGGTCTCATTCTCCACAACATGCAGGTTCATGCCGTTCAGCACATCCCGGCCGCCAAGCTTTTTAGAAACATCGGTAAACGTAATCATCAGATATAAAAGCTGCGCGTGATAAAGTAGCCCATCATCAGAATCAGCAGGAACGAGACTATCACGGTCTTACGGGTGCTGTACCCGACGCCCACGGCACCTCCCTTGGTTTCAAAGCCTTCATTGCAGGCCACCGTGGTGATTATAATGCCGAATACCAGCGCCTTGAAAAGGCCCACGTAAAGATCCTTGGTACGGGCGAACAGGGTGGCATTGTCCATGTAGGCCTCCCAGGGTACGCCCAGCTGGGTGACGCCGACAATACCACCGCCCACAACCCCCATCGCACACATGTAAAATGCCAGCATGGGGGTCATGATAATCATCGAGACCAGGCGGGGCATGACCAGGAAACGAACAGGATCGATTGACATAATCTGCAGGGCGGCCACTTCTTCGGAGACAACCATTGTACCCACCTGGGCCGCAATTGCCGACCCGACACAGGCCGCCAGGATCAACCCCGTCATGAAAGGCCCCATTTCACGCAGCATGGACACCATCACGGCGGTGCCGATGTTCACTTCCTGGTTCCACCGCTGGAGCTCAATCCCGGTTTGCAGGGCTAGAATCATACCGGTGAACAGCGCCACAACCGTCACCACGCCGACGCTCTTCACGCCCGACACATACATCTGGCGGAGGATTTCTTTGCGAGCGCGGCGCGTTAGGGCAAAGCGCATGTATCCAAATGCCTGCACGAGCAGGAGGAAGCCCTTCCCCGTTGAGCGGCAGAAATCAAAGGTAAACCTGCCGACAAAGCCAATCGGCCCATGTGCCGGCGGACGTGTAGGTTCTTCGTACGATAAAATGACTATTCTCCCTGCGTGGTACCGGCAGACTCGCGCTGCCACTTCACGAAGTATAAAAGCTTCAGGTGTTTTTTCAACCCATCCGGTCCCTGCTGAGTTTCAATTTCGGCCAGGCCTTTCAGGAGGCTCCACCGGCGGGTTCCATCACCACTGTGTTCTTTTTCGAAAAGCGGGAAAAGCGAGGTGTATCGCCCTCCCTGCCCGTCCGCCCGCCGTCTGAAAAGTCCCCACAGGATTTCAAAATCCCGGTTCTCCCCGTCACGCGCGGACTGCAGCAGGGTCCAGAAGGGGCTGTAGTTGCGTTCTACCGGGCCGGAATGTTTTTCAGGCCAGAGCTCAAGCGCCCGGAACCGCGTGGAATCACCCACGCGCTGGTACGAAAAGAGCGGCCACACCTTTGTATAGGTATCAGTTGCTTCATCCCCTGCGGCTGTGAGGGCCTCGTGGTAATACAAAGGAAGAATCATCCGCCACCGCCGGGTCAGGTCGCCATCAGCGTCCTGACCGGTACGCACAATCGGCCACAACAGGAACGAGCGCTGATGCATTCCGCTGCGGCGCGACCCGACGAGCGGCCAGATGTACCGCCGCTCCACGTCGCCGCTGCTGAACCGCAGAAACGGCCAGGGACAATACAGGGTACTGTTTTCACCATGACGGGTATGCCGGAAAAACGGCGGCAGAACCCAGGTCGTAGCGCCCCGCGGCTCCGTGGAGCGGCCGTAAAAAGGAAACAAAATCCACCCGCCGGAAACAGAATCGGAGGTCTCTGCACGGTGCGACGTCCAGAAAGGCCACAGGAAGAAACGATGCCGGACCCGCCCGTTGTCCCGGGTGGACGTCCCGTAAAGCGGAAAGAATCGCAGGGCGGACACCCGGTCACCCTCTGCCCGTGATATAAACGGCCACAGGTATCCGGTGGAATGAATGTCCCGTATCCAGGTTTCCAGCATCAGCGGAAAGAGAAAGAAGCGGATACGGTCCTTGAAAAGCATTTCACGCACATCGCCGTAGAGCGGAAACAGGCCGCCGTAGGGCGTTCCTTCGGCACTGCGTCCAAACAGCAGCAGCGGAAAAGCCATCACCCGGTAACGTGACTTTTCACCAACCGCATAGTCATGCCCCGTCAGGGTCGCAAACCGCCAGACCGCTTCGCCGTCCAGGTAGCGATAGGTCGCCAGCGGCCAAAGGACTTCGGTCAACCGCCGCGGCCGCTGGGCATCTGTTGTGCGGCTCCACAGCGGGCGCAGGGCGCCAAAACCCAGCATCGGTTCACCGGCGGCGGCTTCGATGAACGGCCCCAGGCTCCGCTGGCGAAGCTCGCCCGACACAGCTGTATCGCGGGAGTAAAAAGGCCCCCAGTCAGCGTCTGGCGCCGCGAAATACGCGGCGGGTTCGGCCGGGGCCGCTGCGGCAATCAGCAGGAGCAGGCAGACCGGCATCCACCGGACAGCCGGGTTGCGTGAAGTGCGCAGGGAACACCCCGCTGCAGGGCCGGCTTGGCTATCAGGCAGACGGTGCAGGTCCATGCGGAACCTTTCCACTGTATGACTGGATTTCGCCGTCGACCCCGAAGAGCATGGCGATGAGTGCGGTGCGGACCCACATTCCGTTACGGACCTGACGCCAGTACACGGCACGGGAATCACGATCCACTTCCGGTGCAATTTCAGCCCGGCGCGGAAGCGGGTGAAGTATCACGCAGGAGGGTTTGAGAAACGCAAGCTCTTCCTCGGTGATCGCGTAGTCCTCCAGGCTGATCGACTTGCTTTCCCCGGCTGCCGTATCCCATTCATCCTGGATGCGGGTCATGTAAACGGCATCGGCACTCGGAAGGACATCCCGCAACCGGTCTCCCAGGCTAACGTTCGCGCCGCTTTCCCTCAGCGCGGAGAGGATATCCTCCCCGATCTGAAATTCATCCGGCGCAATAAACGAGATATGCAGGTCACGGTAATGCCTGAGGAGCAGCACCAGCGAACGCACCGTGCGCCCCCGCGCCAGGTCGCCGCAGAATACGATGTGCTTCCCGTCAATACCGCCCGTCTCTTCAAAGCTGCGCTGAAGGGTGTACACATCCAGGAGGGCCTGGGTCGGGTGCTGATCGGCCCCGGAACCGGCATTGATGATTGGAACCGGGCGCTCTGAATTCGAAAGGACCCATGCCATCCGCTCGGCCAGCCCCTTCTGCTTTGTACGCATCACAATCAGGTCAAAGTACGAACTGAACGTGCGAACCGAGTCCTCACGGGACTCCCCCTTGATCTCGCTGGAGGTTGCCGTATCCCGGACCTCGCCGATGGCAAGACCCAGGATCTCGCAGGCGGCCGTGAATGAAAGGAACGTGCGTGAGCTGGGCTGGGAGAAATACAGCATGGCGCGCCGGTCTTCGAGCAACCGGCCAAGGTACAGGCGTCCGTCGCGGCTTTTGGAAATACGGCGGATTGTCGTGGCAAGGTCCCCGATATACTCAAGTTCCGCACGGCCGAACTGCTGTGCATACAGCACATGTTCCGGGCGGGATTCCCGCATGAGATAAGCGCCCTTCGCCTCTGCGTCGAGTGCGTGAAAGGTCTCCCAGTCGATCTCGCGAAGTTTCATCGTTCTTTCATTCGGCCGCGCTGCCGCGGCCGCTATCCCTCCCGGGGGCCGGCTCCCAGGGCGGCAACAAACATGGCTTTTATTGTATGCATCCGGTTTTCCGCCTCATCAAACACCTTGGAAAAAGGCGCTTCAAACACATCGTCGGTCACCTCCAGCGCACCGCTTTCGCGCGTGACCTCGGTCTCGTGATCATGAAAGGCAGGCAGGCAGTGCAGGAAAATCACGCGGTCGTCTTCCAGGTTGCCGGTTGCCCGCATCAGATCCATGTTGACCTGGTAGGGCCGCAGCAGGGCAATTCGCTCCTCCTGCTTGTCTTCTTCCCCCATGGACACCCAAACGTCCGTGTAGATTACATTAGCCCCGGAAACTGCGGCGGCGGGTTCGTTAACGACCGCAATGGTACTCCCGTTGCGTGCGGCGATCGCGGAGGCAGCCTCAACCGCTCCCGGATCCGGCGCCAGGGCCTGCGGAGTACAGTTCACAAAATTGACTCCGGTTTTGGCGCAGCCGAGCATGAGTGAGCTGACAACATTGTTTCGGCCGTCACCAACATAGACGAGCTTCAGCCCCTGCAGCGAACCGAAGGTTTCTTTCACCGTGAGCAGGTCGGCCAGGGCCTGGGTGGGGTGCGACTCATCCGTGAGGCCGTTCCACACCGGCACACCCGAGTGCTTTGCCAGCAGTTCGACAGTACGCTGGGCATACCCGCGAAACAGGATTCCGTCAAACATGCGTCCGAGAACGCGGGCGGTGTCAGCCGGTGACTCCTTTTTTCCAAGGTGAATTTCACGCCCGGAGAGATATTCGGCCCGTCCGCCTTCATCCGCCGCGGCCACGCTGGCTGCACAGCGGGTACGCGTGGACATTTTCTCGAAAACCAGCGCAATATGCCGGCCCGCCAGGAGGTCTCCTCGGCGGCCTTCGCGTTTTCCATCCTTCAATGCCTGTGCCAGCGTGATGACTTCCAGCAACTCTTCATCGGCAAGGTCGTTCAACGTCAGCAGATTTCGCCCCAGCAAACTTTCCCGTAATTTAATCATTGGTAAGAATTTCCCCGGACGGTTACCTCATCGCATCCATACAGCCGGCCCGGTCGGCCGCTACAGTTGAAATGGGATATTAGATCCTGAACCGGCGAATTCAAAGAAAATCAACACCCCGGCTGTATTGGATCGACAGGGGATTCCGGGCACACCCCTTGCGCGCCTGCTGTGCCTGCAGGCATTCCGGCCTATATGCAGCGTGCATCCGCTACTGCTTGATTCATCAGTTGGCGCCACATACACTTGGCCCATGAGTATTGAAACCCCTGAACACCTCGCCATCATTGCCGGGAGAGGCGTATACCCGCTGCTTCTGGCAGAATCCGCCAAAGCGCAGGGTGTTAAAAAACTTACCGCTATTGCCTTTCGCAAGGAGACGGACAGGGAGATCATACCCCGCTGTGACGAAACGCACTGGGTTCACATCGGGCAATTGGGCGCAATGCTCGAGGCATTGCGCAACTCGGGTGCGCGGCACGCGGTCATGGCCGGCCAGATTACCCCTACGCATCTTTTCAGGGTGCGAATGGATGGCGCGATGCTGGACCTCCTGAAATCATTACCTCAGAAAAATGCGCATACCATTTTCGGTGCCGTAGCCGATGCCTTAACCGGTATTGGCATAGAACTCCTGCCCGCCTCGTGCTTCATGGAGCAGCACATGCCCGCAGAGGAAGGCACCCTCACCCGGTCCGAACCCTCCGATGCCGCCTGGCAGGACATTCACCATGGCCGGGAGGTGGCCACCGCCACCAGCGGGCTGGAAATCGGCCAGACGGTTGTAATCAAGGACGGCACGATCCTGGCCATCGAGGCATTTGAAGGCACGGACGAAGCCATCAAGCGTGCACACCGCCTCGGGGGCGACGGGCTCGTGGTGGTAAAAATGGCCAAGAGCGGCCACGACATGCGGTTTGACATTCCGGTAATCGGCGAACGCACCGTGAGGGGCCTCGCGCGGTGCCGGGCCGCGGCACTGGCCGTGGAAGCCGGCCGGTCCATTTTCCTGGACCGCGCAGAAGTATTGCGCCTGGCCGATGAGGCAGGCATCGCGATCGTGGCCCTCGCGCCAAGCACGATAGAGAGCACCAGCAGGGAGAACACATAAAATGACATCAGGAATTACCAGCGAACCGGTCAAGGTCGGCGTTGTCGGCGTCGGCAGCCTAGGAGAAGCCCATGCCCGCATTTACCGGGAACTTCCGGGAGCAGAACTTATCGGCGTCTATGACACCAACAGCGGGCGTTGCGAGGAGGTCGCACAGCGGTACAGCACCACGGCATTTACCTCCGCAGAAGCACTCGCCCGGGCCGCGGATGCGCTCAGTATCGTAGTTCCCACTGATCAGCACCATGCCGTTTATTCCTCTCTTGCCCTGCAGGGCGTACACATGCTGGTGGAGAAACCGATTGCCGCCACCTCGGCCGAAGCCGAGGACATGGTCAAAATTGCGCATGAGCACAATCTCATCCTGCAGATAGGTCACGTCGAGCGCTTTAACCCGGTGATGAGCTTCCTGGATTCACACCTGTCCGCCCCGCAGTTTATCGAGGCCATCCGGCTGGCACCCTACCCGCCCGCACGCCAGGGAGCACAACCCCGCGGCACCGAGGTCAGCGTCGTCCTGGATCTGATGATTCATGACCTCGAAATCATCCTGCACCTGGTTAAATCCGAGGTGGTCTCCGTGCATGCAGTGGGAGTGCCCGTGCTGAGTCCCGTCGAGGATATTGCCAACGCGCGTATTGCCTTTGAAAACGGATGCGTCGCCAATGTCACGGCCAGCAGGATCAGTGCCGAGCGGATGCGCAAGATCAGGGTCTTCGAGTCGGACTCCTACATCTCGCTCGATTACATGGAACAGTCCGGACATTTTCACCACAAGTCGGAAACCGGCATCGAAATTACGAATGTTCCGATTGAAAAACGCGAACCCCTCTGGGTTGAACTCGATGCGTTCATTGAATGCGTGGCATCACGGGGAAATCCGCTGGTGACGGGCAGTCATGCATCCCGGGCCCTGGACCTGGCGGTAGACCTGTGCGAACGCATGCGCACCTCACCCTCCTGATTGCCGGGTCATGAAGCCTGACGGCAAAGCACAAACCGCCTGCATCATTGCCGGTGAAGTCTCCGGAGACCACCATGCGGCAGCCCTGGTCGGGGCTGCAAATCGGCGGCTTCCGGGATTGAGCTGGTTTGGTATCGGCGGACCCGAGCTTCGCGCCCACGGCGTGGAAACCCTCTACGATGTCAGTGACATGGCCGTGATGGGAATCAGCGAGGTCCTCAGGCGCTACAGTTTTTTCAAGCGCACATTCAACCACATCGTGCGGGAGCTTGAAACCCGCCGTCCGGATGTTCTCGTCCTGGTGGATTATCCCGGCTTCAACCTCAGGCTGGCAAAGCGGGCGCACGACATGGGCATCCGGGTGGTGTACTACATTTGTCCGCAGGTCTGGGCCTGGCGCAGCGGGCGCATTGCCGACATTGAGCGCTGCGTTAACCGCTTGCTGACTATTTTCCCATTTGAGGCACAGTATTTTAACCGGGACCGGCTGGCCGTAGAGTATGTGGGCCATCCCCTGATTGAATCGCTGCGACGAACCCCACTCACGGAGGGGCCGGAGCTGCCCTGGTGCAGCGGGCCGCGGATTGCACTCCTCCCGGGCAGCCGGGTGCATGAAATTCAAAGAATTCTTCCGATCCTTGTCTCTGCCTGCAGCCTCGTTGCCGAGCGGCATCCCGAAGCCGGTTTCGTAATCGCCTCGGCAGGCCCCGGCCTTACCGGTGAAATCAACAGCATTCTCGACAGCCGGCCGGACGGTGGTCCCGAGATCCGGGTCATCGAAAATGCTGCGCGACGGATCCTATCCGAGGCCGACGCCGCCTTCGTGGCCTCGGGTACCGCAACACTGGAAACAGCACTGCTGCGATGCCCCATGGTCATCGCTTACCGTGTAGCGCCGCTGACCTACCGCCTCGCCCGCCGCCTCGTCAAAGTCGACCATATCGGCATGGCCAATATCATCGCCGGTCGACGCCTCTGTCCTGAATTCATTCAATCCGACGCGACCGCGCAAAACCTGGCATGCGCCCTGCTCCCCCTGATTGGCGATTCGCCTGAGCGCAAAGCCATGCTGGAGGGTTACGAAGGCATCGCCGAGGCACTGGGAGAAGGCAATGCGTATGAACGCGCTGCCGAAGCCGTCGTGGAAGAACTGCGATCCGCCTGAGCGGCGCGGCGTGATTACAACTGCAGCGCAGCACTGACCCTGTCCGGGTACGTAAGATGCACGGCGACCTCTGCCCGGCCGCATTGCCGAAGGGCATCCGCAATGGCTTTTTCCGCGAGAGCGGGGCTGTTGCACTCCCGGCTGAGATGGGCCAGGAAAACGGCCTGTAACTCCGGACCGGCCAACTCGCTGATCAACTCGGCTGCCTGCTGGTTTGAAAGGTGCCCCTGCCGGCCGGAAATCCGCTGCTTGAGCGACCATGGCCGACGGGACCCCATCAAAAGATCCGAGTCATAATTGCATTCCAGCACCAGCGCATGACAGCCCTGCAAGCGCTGGCGAATCAGGTTGGTTGACATCCCCATGTCAGTCACTACTCCCGCCCGGCATGCGCCCGATCGAACCACGAAGCCAACCGGCTCATAGCCGTCATGCGGCACAGAAAAGGGCTCCAGCGTAATGTCCCCGATCGTGAAAGGTGAGCCGGTAGAAAAAACATTCCAGCTCGCATCGTCAAAGCGCTTCATGGATTTGACGGCATCGGCCGTACCATGATTGGCATAAAGGGCTATGCCGTGCCTGCGGTGAATAACGGGAATTCCATTCAGGTGATCGTCATGTTCATGCGTAACACAGATCGCTGATACATCCTCCAACCGGCAGCCCAGTCCTTCAAGCCGACGGCCTGTCTCGCGCGCACTCAGGCCCGCATCAATAAGGATCCGGGTGGTTTCTGATTCGATCAACGTGGAATTGGCGGCGCTGCTGCTGGCTAAAACACAGATTTTCAGGCTCATGGTCTCTTTGTTTTCAATAGTCCGCACTGCGGCCGGGACAAAGCACCTGGAATCCTTCGATTTTCCTTGAGGGTGCAGCCGTTCGGGCGATAATTATTGTGGTTCACTTTCGTAGGAGACGCATGCCAAGTCAAACTCTATCCCTGACCCAGTCCCAGAGGCTGCAAATGATGCTGGCGCCCCAGTTGCGCCAGTCCCTGGAGATGCTCCAGCTGCCGATCCTGGAATTGCGCGCAATGGTTCAGCAGGAAATCGAGCAGAACCCCACCCTCGAGGAGGGTGCCAGCCGGGACGAGCACATTGAAATTGAACCCGGCACCGGATCGGACATGGAAGACACCTCCGAAATGCAGTTCAAGGAGGAGTTCGAAGTCCTCTCCAAACTTGACGAGGAATGGAGGGACTACTTCTTCCAGGAATTTCAAAATGCCCCCTACAATGCGGACAGCGAAGAGAAGCGTCAGTTTCTGCTCGACTCGCTGCCCCAGCAGGAATCCCTCCAGGAGCATCTGATTGACCAGTTGAACCTTGCCGGTCTCTCAGAGAGCGACCGCCAAATCGGCGAGTTGATTATCGGCAGCATCAACGAGGACGGTCACCTCACATCCGACATCGAGGAAATTGCCGATTCGGCGGGCTTTGACACCGAGCACCTGGTCGA
>JABAHO010001218.1_pt2 | contig 28165 bp, 25 predicted proteins | sample 7062071 | NCBI WGS metagenome assembly JABAHO01 (sample SAMN14534356, study PRJNA622989) | marine sediment metagenome | biome: marine biome [ENVO:00000428]; feature: marine pelagic biome [ENVO:01000023]; material: deep marine sediment [ENVO:00002113] | place: India: Gulf of Kutch | collected...
TGGCTCGACCACACCGCGGTTGCTGCCCAGGAGCGGGGCTTGCGGATTGTGGTCGTCGAGCCACGCCAGTCGCACTGCGCCGCCAAGGCCGACGAGTGGATCCCGATTCGGCCCGGGACCGACGCAGTCCTGCTGCTCGCGATGGCGCGGATCCTGATCGAGGACGGCACCGTCGACACCGATTTCCTGACCCGCTACACGAACGCCCCCAACCTCGTCGGAGCCGACGGGCGGCTGCGCCGCGACCCCGAGGGCCGACCACTCGTCTGGGACGCGGGTACGGGGCGCGCGAGCGCCTACGTCGAGGGCGTCCGGCCGGCGCTGCGTGGCGGGCCCGCGGACGACGGCGAGCCGGCCGCGACCGCGTTCGACCTTTTCGCGAGGAGCCTCGAGGGCGTCACGCCCGCTTACGCCGAGGAGGTCACCGGGGTGCCGGCCGGTACCGTCGAGGGACTCGCGCGAGAGGTCGGGCGCACGGCCCTCATCGGGGCGAGCGTGCGCGTCGAAGGGAAGCAGGTTCGCCACCGGCCGGTCGCGGTGCACACGTTCCGTGGTCTGGTGGCGAAGCAGCACGGCATGCAGACCTGGCGCGCCGGTCTCTTGCTGCAGATGCTGCTCGGGAACATCGACGCCGTCGGCGGGATCAACCTGCACGACGTGTACAAGCGGCCCGCGTACTTCGAGCCTTCCAAGGCGGAGTACCCGCCCCGGCGCATCGATCTCGAGGGCAGCGTGTTCTTTCCGCACGCCCACCACAACGTGGCCCAGCAGGTCGCGCACAGCGTCGTCGACCCCCGGCGCTTCGGCCTCGAGTACCAGCCGGAGATGCAGATCTTCTACGCGACCAATCGGCCCTTCTCGACCTCCGACGCCCGCGTGCAGTTCGACGGGCTCGCGAGCACGTTCAACGTGGTCATCGACATCGCGATGAACGAGCTGGCCACGATGGCGGACATCGTGCTCCCCGATCTCACCTACCTCGAGTCGTGGCACCTCGCCCCGACCCGATACACGGTGCGCACTAAGCACACCGCGATCCGGCAGCCGGCCGCCAACGCGTACAACATCCCCCACGACGGCTTCTCGATCCTCTGGGAGCTCGCGAAGCGGCTCGGGATCCGCGACGAGTATGTTCGTGGCATCAACAAGCGGTGGGGGCTGAAGCGCTTCCCACTCGAGACAGACCGCGACTACTCGGCAAGAGAGTTCGTCGAGCACGCCTGGCGAGAGAAGACGAAAGGTAAGAGCTTCGACCGCGCGCTCGCGCATGGATTCGAGGGCAAGCGGCTCGGGGAGGCCGACGTCTACCTCCGTGGAGTGGAGAAGCACTTCGCCGGCCCCGGCGCCCCGAAGATGCAATTCTACGCCGAGCAGCTCGTGGGCACGCTCGACAACGTACGCCGTGCCAGGGAGAGGCACGGGCTCGCCGCGATCGACCTCGACGCTTACCGGACCGCGCTCTCGCCACTTCCGCGCCGGGAGCACGCGTTCCCGCGTGCCCACACCGAGGCGCAGCACCTCCCCCTCTATCTGATCACGTACAAACGCATGTACCGCAACCAGAGCGGAAGCACCGCGCTCAATCCCATCCTGAACGCGCTCGGCCCCGACACCGACGAGAACTTCGTGCTCATCAACCGCGCCACCGCGGCCGCGCTCGGGATCCGGGAGGATGACGAAGTGGTCGTCGAGACACGGGTCGGCCGGGTGCGGGGCAAGCCGCGGCCGACCGAGACAATCCGACCCGACACCGTGGCGGTGTCCTATCACTACGGGCACGTGGTGCCCGGCTGGCCCGAGTTCGCGAGCAAGGGGATCTGGATCAACTCGGTCCTCGAGAGTCACCCCGATCCGGCCTCGGGTATGGACAGCTTCAACGACACGAAGTGCCGCGTCTACCGGTACGACCCTGCGGGGCAGAGCGCATGACCAGGTTCGCACGGGTAATCGACATGGAACGGTGCATGGGGTGTCGCGCCTGCATCGCAGCGTGCCACACCGAGAACCACCTCACTCCGGGATCGCCGTGGATCACCGCCATCGAGTACGAGCGCGGCCGTTACCCGAACGCGCGCACGGTGTTCGCGACCGTGGGCTGCATGCACTGCGAGGATCCGCCCTGCCAGGTGGCGTGTGACGGAGTGGGCGCCCACGCGATCAGCCGCAACGATTACGGCGTGGTGATCATTGACTACGACAGGTGCATCGGCTGCAGGTACTGCGCCGCGGCGTGCCCCTACGGGGCGCCCCAATACAACCACGAGGTGGCTTCTCTGTTTCCGGAGGGGGGCGCCGACACGCCGCACACGCTGCAGGAGCGGCACCCCACGCACCGCAAGCGCGCGGGCGTGGTGGAGAAGTGCACCCAGTGCTGGCACAAGCTCGAGCCCGCGATCGAGGCGGGGCGCGCCGATCTCATCGGCAAGGAGCCGCGCTACACGCCGAGCTGCGACGCGGTGTGCCCGGTCGGGGCGCGGATCTTCGGCGACCTCGACGACCCCGAGAGCGCGGTGTCGCGCCACGTCGCGAGGAAGAACGCGACGCAGATCAAGAAGGCGTACGGCACCCGGCCGCTGGTCCACTACGTGCTGGAAGGCGGTGATTTCTGATGAGGATGCGGCTCGCAGCGCTCGCGCTCCTCGGCATCGGGGTCGCCGTTTCCGGGGCGGCGCCCACGGAGGAGCTCGGGCGCGTAGCCGAGCGCATTCGCGACGGCGACATCGATGTCGGTGGGACCTACTCGATGAGCCTCGCACAGGGGCGGTTCCACCGCGTGCACACGAGTGTGCTGGGCGTCTCGTGCTCCACCTGTCACAGCGGGAATCGCTACCCCGACGACTACTTCCTGGTGGGCAAGTCGGCCCCGCGCCCCGGTGCTCCGGGCGTCCTGGACCGCAGCGCCTGTCTCGGCTGTCATCGTGCCGGGGCGGACGGCAGGCCGCTGTATCCCGCCACGCTCGGCCGATGAGCGGTGACGCGTTCGCCGAGGTCGCCGCGGCGCGCAGCCGCACCTACTGGCTGTTGAGCGAGCTGTTCCTGGTCGCACCGGATGGCACCGGCTGCGACGCGCTGGCGACGCAGCTCGAGACCTGCGAGGCGGGCGCCGACGCGGCGTGGGCCGACCTCGTGGTCGGGCTGCGCCGCGCCCTCGGGGAAGCGCGCCCCGAGGACCTGCAGCGCGAGCACACCCGCCTGCTCGGCGGCGTCGGGCCGGACTACGGGCCGCCTCCGCCNNGAGGCCGGACCCCAGGACCACATCGGGGTCGAGCTGCGGTTCATGGCGCTCGCCGCCATCGCCGAGCGGGACGCGTGGTGCGCCGGGGACCGGGATCGCGCCCGCGCGCTGCTCGCCCGGCAGCTCGCATTCGTGCGCGATCACCTTGTCGCCTGGGTGCCCGGCTACTGCGCCCTGATCGGCGAGGAGAGCCGCGTCGCCTTCTACGCGCGGCTTGCCGCGTTGACCGAGCGGGTAGTGATCGACGACCACGCGCTGGTCGCCGATCTGCTGGCAGAGGTCTCGGCGTAGCGGGGGGCAGCGAAGTTTTCCGCTTTGAACAGCGAGAATAAGCTCGCAGGCTAAAGGGACTTCCGGGCCTCGAATGCCGCCTCTGGGACTCTCTACCAGCCGGGCAGGGCCCAACACGTTCATCCTTTTCGATTACCTCGAGGTTGATGCAGATCAATGTTGGATCTGGAGGCTTCTGTCATATAGATGAGCACGGATCGTCCACGCGAGTGGAGGTGTGTCATGACCATCACAGCAAGAGAGAAGGAGCTCAGCGCGGTCGGAATCTCTGTTGCCTCGGGCTGCAAGCCTTGCACGAGTTTCCACGTCAAGGCGGCCCGCAAAGCGGGAGCATCCGATGACGAGATTGGACAGTCAGTAGATATTGCCCTTTCGGTGCGTGCACTCGCGACCGATGTCATGCGAAATCATGCGTTATCTCGACTGCGAAGTGCCGAGCCCGTTGATAAACCCGATATTCCAAAGGAGGAGAGCAACCGGGATACCGAGCTCGTCAGCATTGGCGCAGCGTTCGGCGTCAACTGCGTATCGACCCTCGAAGATCACCTTGCGGCAGCCGCAACGGTAGGAATCTCCCAGGAGGAGATCGAACAAATCGTCCGCCTGGCGATGATGATAAAGAGACGAGCGGCTTCTCATGTTGAGCGGCTCTGCCCGGTTGAGGAAGAGGAGCACGCCGAATAACGCTTCTGCGGTGACTGGGGGAGGGTTCGCGGCCGGACAGCCAGTGAAAATTGCCGAGGCGGCCGATGGCCGCGAATCCGTTTGGCGGGTGAAGGACGTAAGGATCCGGATCGTCGAATCGCCCGACTCGAGAACGTCGGGCTTGCGTTCCGGCTCGTCTCGCTATTCGTACAACAGAAGTAGATGTTACGTGGATTGAGGCCCACTTATCTAAAGGATTAACAAGCAGCTGGCTGGCGTAAGAAGAGTTGAACCTTCGATTTCTGCCCATCGAAGGCGGACAGCTCGTTTTGGATTGCCTGCGTGCGTCACGCTCCGGGGAGATTCGTGCGCATTACGCTTGGACGATTTTCACCAGCTCGATATCGAAGTTGAGCGCTTCGCCGGCAAGAGGATGATTGCCGTCCACGGTGATGGAGTTCTCGGTGACGGCTGTCACGACCAGCTGTATGGCCTCGCCCTCCGGCCCCTGTGTCTGGAGACGCATTCCTACGACGGGCTCAAGGCCATCCGGCAGGACGGCCGTCGACACTTCCTGGACTAACTGATCGTGGCGAGACCCATAAGCTTGTTCAGCCGGTATTCTCACAGACTTCGTATCACCCGGTGTCATCCCTTCCACGGCCTTGTCGAATCCCGAGATGACTTGCCCGCCGCCAACGGCGAATTTGAGCGGCTCGCCGCCCACCGAAGTGTCGAATTGGGTGCCGTCATCCAGCTTCCCCGTGTAGTGCACGTGCACCGTATCGCCTGTTTTCGCCTCACTCATGGTGGTCTCCGCAGTGGTTTGGCTGATGTAACTCGAGTAGAGCAGCCAAACCAAGCGATCAATCAAGAGGCTGGAGCCAAGCAATCAGGGGGGGGATACAGCCAGCACGGATGGTTGATTGGGCTACATGGCGAATGATAACAAATTCTGCTTGGCGCGCTGGGATTAAACCAAGGATGCCTGAAAACTCGAATCTCTCGGCTCAAAGCCTTTCAGTGGGAGCTGCTCGATAGTGTCTTCCAGTCCCGGCCACGAATCCGGACGAACCGGCATGAAATGCCCCATTCGGGCAACTGCGGCAGGCCATACGGGCATTCCTCGGGGTGGAGCCCGGCGGGACCGGCACCACTACCGCACCGGGCTTGATTGAGATATACTGTTTTGTGTTGGACACCGTTATTGTTTTATACGTCCGGCGCTCGCAGCGAATCCCTCTAGATTTATCCCTCAATTCAAATACGAGAGTCGGTCGGGGCCGCCCCAGGCTTGCCCTGCCAGCCCGTCGCGACGACATACCGTTGCATTGTCGAGATAATCCGAGGCCCAGGAGAGGCGAGATTGATATCAACACATTGGAGAACAGTATGTCTGTTGGAACCGTAAAATGGTTTAACCCGACCAAAGGCTATGGCTTCATCGAGCCGAGTGAAGGCGGCAAGGACGTCTTCATTCATATTTCTGCCTTGCAGCGTGCCGGCATCGGCTCGTTGAGCGAGGGCCAGAAAATCGAGTATGAGGTTGTTACCGGAAACAACGGGAAATCCTCTGCCGAGAGCGTGAAGATCGTCGATTAGCGACGAGGCGCTTGTCGAGGTGGCGACGGCACGGCATGTGCCGTCGCCTTTCATCGCGGCCAATACAGGTGCTGCGAAAATCATTGAAAGAGAAATCTATGGCACGCAAACCAAACTACGCGCTTAATCGCAACAATCGCGCCAAGGCCAAGGCGGCCAAACGCGAGGCGAAAAGGCAGGCCAAGCTCGCCGCGAGAACACAGAAGGCAGACGCAACGTCCGCCGAAGAGATCGCTGACGATTCACCCGCCGGGACCGCAGCGACCAGCGGGATCGGGGATGACCCGAATAATCAGATGACGGATTAGACCCGCAGGGAAACAGCCACCTGCGCTTATTTTTCGATACTTCCTGCCACATCATTCTGCTGACTCTTCAGAGGGGTCCGATCCCTGCCTCTTGAAGGCAGCCGGGGGTCCCTAGCTAGTTGCATTTACCGAGCTATCAAGAGGCGCCCGTGGACGCAATCGCATGACTGTGCACAACGCGGCTGGATTTATTCAGGCAAAATTCCGGCACCGTGAGTGCTCTGCGGGTTCTTCGATGAGGACGCTTGGTGAAGAGGGGCCGCTAAATCGGCCGTCATGGAAGTCGCCAATCCTGGACTTGCCGCCAATGTCTTACTTCCACAAGCCGTTGCTGCCTTTCGCGANNTCGCGACTCAGTACGAGAGCGACTGCAATGCCGTGTATGCGGCCATCCGCTCGTGGTGGCAATGGCATCATGTCCATGATGAAATATGACGTCTTAACTTTGGGATAAACCTACCTCGCAGCTCGCTGCACGATGTTGGTAAGTACAATGTTCTGGTTGGGGCTTGTCGTCTCGCTCGGGATCGGCTTCATCTACTTTCGCGATCTTGGCGATGTCAGCCAGATGCTGATCCGGGTGAAACGAAAGAACATGCTGCGCTTCATTCGGAACGAGTACCGGCTGCTCGCCATTGGGCTCGCGGCTCTGGGTCTCATGACCATTGCCCATTTCGGCCTCAGCGCGGGTTCACGCGAAATCTGGTGGGCAGCAATCCTTCTCGGTGGAGTTCTCTATGGGTTCCCCTACATCTGGGTCCATGTCGGGCTAAGAAATCAGAAGGATTCGGCGCGCTACTACAGCATCGAGGAAGCGAAGGAGTACGTCAGCCCGTCGAGCCAGGTGATCGTGATCGAGAACCAGGGGATCGCTCGAGCCCATCCGCAAGCGCAGATTCTGCGTCCCCATCTGGCCGGTAACGAGGAGGGCCTCGCCGGTGAGAACGTCGTGATGACCTATTGCGCCATGGCGAACCTCGGGATCGCCTACACACCCGAGGTAGAGGATCAAAAGCTCGACCTCCAGGTGTTGGCGCAACACGGCAACAATCTCATCCTCCGGGACAACCGGACCGGCGAACCCATTCAGCAGATTTACGGGTTTCGTGAGGCGGATGCTGCACCGGAGGCAGACGGCGCGGCATGCCCGCTCCGTCCGTCGCTGGCCATGCGTCCCTGGCCGACCTTCCGGATGACGTTTCGTGGCTTCCAAAAGGCTTTTCCCGAGGGCACGGTCTTCCTGAACAAGCCGCCGTCGAACCCGATCCTCTATCTGTTCGACATGGTGCTCGAGATGGTGTTCTCGGCCTCTATCGACCGGCAGCACCGCGAGGCCAAGCCGATCATGGACAACATGACCCACTACGATGACCGCCTGCCGAACAAGACATACGTCTGGGGCGTGAACTTCGGCGACAATGCGGTCTGCTGGACCGACGATTTCGTGGTGGAGCAGGGCAATGTCGTGAATGTCGAGGTCGGAGGCCACCCGATCGTTGTAGCGTGGGACCCGCGCTACGAAAGTCTAGGTGTCTGGTACAACGACACCGGCAAGCCGGTATCCGAAATCGACTTCTTCGGCAACACGCCCGCAGGTCAGCTCAAGCGCGTCGAGGTTCTGAAGCCCGGTCTTTTCTGGCATGTCTGGGCAGAGTTTTTCCCACACACGGATATCAACCGTGTTGGCGCTGGCCTTGACCAACAAGCTGCCTAGCTTTGCCCAGAGGTAGTGCTACATCTGTGGCGTTTTCATCATGAATAGAAATTCCTCTACGGCCGTTTTCGATTCCGGTCTCAGGTTATCGATGCCGTCGTAGGGGATACCGGTGGCTGGGCCTTCATCCGGGTACTTCTTCTTGCGCGCCATGTGGCGCTGGATCATGCGAACGAACTTGGCGCCGCCCCAGGCGCCAACCTCGGTCGCGACCGGATATCTTTCCTGGGGGTCTCGAAACAGGTCAAAGAAATCAGCAAGGATGGCATTGTCGATGGTTCCGCCCGGAATCGCCAGCTTATATTGTTCCTTCACCACCGCTTCAAGCTTGTTGATGTTGTAGATAAACACATAGTCTCGGCGGCCATGGGTTTCGCCGTTCAACAGTAACGAAGTCTGATCGATGCCATCAATGACCCTGTCAGTAGGTATCTTGTCTGTTGCCCCTCCGAGACGGGCGATCGTCGTGAAAAAATCGCTGACATGAATGATGTCCCCTGCCACCGAGTCTGCCTCGATCATGCCGGGCCAACGCACGAAAGCATCGACGCGCACACCACCTTCGGTTGTGTCTCCTTTGCCCCCTCGATAGACCATGGGTGTATAACCTGATTGCGGCGAGTATTTCGTGAAATGACCATTGTCGCCCATGACGATTACCAGCGTGCTTTCGGTGATGCCCAGGACATCCATCTCTGTCATCAGCTCACCGATCCATTGATCGACAAGTTTCATTTTCTCCACGTAAGTGCCACCATTGGGCGTGGTGTACGCATCAGTGGTGGTGCGCGGGCCTGTCAGCGGGTACAGTGGCCAGTACTGCAGGAAGAAGGGTTTTTCGCCCTTCGCTAGCTTGCGCAATTGTTCTTTTGCCTGCTCCTGGTATCGCACATTCATTTCATGATACTTGGCTTCTGTCCAGCGTTCGCCCGACTCCATGTGCACCTCGCGAACGTTCTTGTCGCGGATGCCCTCGACACCAGTGGCCATGCTTGACGCGTCAGTACGCAGCCAGCGATCGAGAGTGAAGCGAGCGTCGTAGTTGTTGTCGCCGATACCGATAGCCACCTCTTCATTTGCTGCGTCATCGTGGAAGATTGTCAGCTGGCCCTGCTGGTGGATGGGAAAGGCGGCGTAGTCAAAGCCCTGGAAATTGGGCCAGGCTTCCCGGATGTCGCCCATGTGCCATTTGCCAATATGGACAGTACTGTAACCCGATTCCGAAAGGATCTCGGCAAGCGTCACTTCTTTTTCGGCCAAGCCAAAACCGGAAATGTCCACCGATGTATTGCCCATCCCGTTTCGGATAGGGTGCCGTCCTGTCATGAAGGCGACGCGGGTCGGCGTGCAGGAAGGCTCCGTGTACATACGGGACAACCGCATGCCTTCTCGGGCGATCTCGTTGATCGCGGGCGTCTTGTAACCGCGAACGGAATTGAGCGTCTTGCTGCCAAGGTCACCGAAACCGATGTCGTCAATAAGAATGTACAAAATGTTGGGTGATTTCCCGCCGTTTCGTTCGCGGAACTCGGCAAGTTTTTCGTCGACGACGGCATCGCTAGCTGCCCACAGCTCCGCGTGCTGGGCCTCGAGGATGTAGTACTCGGCATCGTGGACAATATCTTGTTTGGCGGCAGATGCCGTCTCTCCGATGGCGAAGAGAATCGGTACGAGAAACATCGAGAATAACCGCATCATTTCCTCCTGTTTTGGCATTGAGGGACCCGTGACCGACTCGAGGCGGTAGCACTAGGCGCTAGCACTAGGCGCTAGCGATGATCGCTGAAATTGAGGCCGGCACGATATCAAAATTCGCGAAATTGTTCTAAAGGCTGGACTTCATCCGGTGATGGGATGACCGGAGAGGGTAATCATTCGCGGATTCGCAAGGTCCGCTCCCGGTCCCGGGCTGCCAGTTCCCTGGGGCGTGCTGACTGGCCAGAGTCGGCCGGCGCACCCAGCTCCCAAAGCGCGGCACTGGAAAGCCCAAGGGCAATGGCTGAGGTGCGTCGACGCAGAAGCCGAAGGACAGTTTCGGCAAGAGAGGGCAGGGGACGCGCTGCCTTGGGTCGCCAGGTGGGCTGACAGCTTCGGAAGCTGATGGCCTACCCTCGGAGCATCGAAGCCTGCTTCATCGAACCCGGCAAGCCCTCTCAGAACGCATACATCGAGAGCTTCAATGGCCGACTGCGTGATGAATGCCTGAACGAGAGCGTGTTCTCGTCGCCGGGTCACGCCCGTCAAATCGTCGAGCAATGGCGAGAGCACTACAACGAGCAGCGGGCGCACAGCGCCAGCGACTATCTCACACCGGTTGAATATCGGCAGCAACTGGAGCAGGCTGCTTCATCGATCTCCTGACTCGCCAGTGGATGCAACATGGGAAAGGGGTCAGCGGGGCTTTTTATTGCCAGGACTATCCAACTGTTGCCTTAATAAAATGGTCGGATTTTGTTGAGATTCTTCTTGTATCCCTTTTGAGTATATGCTTTCGGAAATTGATGGAAAAACCGGCTCGGCTCGCCACGACAGAAGTCAGAGATGAGAAAAAAGGGGGGGGGATGATTCGACGCTTTTTGGCGCTTACGGCGCTTTTACTGATGTGGACGCCGAGTTCTGCTCTCATTTGTCCGAGCACGCCACCGGCGTATCGTGGCAAATCTCTCGTATACATACATGGAGATATAAACGACTGGGTCATGCAATGGGAATTTGAGGGTCCTAAACTACAGCAGGAAATGTATTTCAGGATCCTTGATCATAACGAAACCCGGAAAGAATTCGGTCTGATTGAACTTGGTCGTCCTGTAGAATCAAAACACATACTCCGCTCGGTTAGAGGCACCTATCTGTTTGTTCCTGGGACTTTGTCAGGAGCAAAACGTATTACGTTCTCGTGCTGGCACCTCAATCCTACAAATGATGACGTCGAAGACTGGCACCTTAATCCTCTAATGGACGACACTAAAGAAAGGTCCAGAATGCATGTCGGGCGATGGAAAAACAAACAAACAGGCGAGCTTTTACCGCACTATGTAGTCAATTGTGGTGATTCACCAAATCGGTCAGGTAACAATGATTCTGATGACTTTAAAGTCGAAATTTGGGTTTGTGAAATTCCGCCTAGTCGCCCGTCGCCATAAAATTTGATAATGATGTCCGTAGCGGTAACGTTTATAAGAGCGACGCTATGAAATTTCAGTTCGAAATTCGCCGGCCAGGATAAGTTTCGCAACGGTTGACCGAGGTGCAGGCCCCGCCTGGGTAACTGGGGGTCTTCAGCTCTCTGGCCGCTGCCCGCAGGGCATCCAGTCAAGCGGATTAGGCCGCCACTTGGCCGTGGGTTTGTTAAGTTGGCCGAGCATTGAGAGCGCCTGTGCGCTAAGGGATGCTCGACTGCCGCTTCTGCGGTCTTCAAGGATCGGTCTGGACGATGAAATACCTGTTACTGTCCGGATAGCGTTTTAGGGTTCCATCACCGAACGCGATGACCCGATCGTTCTCCAAAATCACATAGTAGCTCGGCGGGTAATGTAGCGCCGTGTAATCCCCGGAAGTCTCGGCGCTCGCCGGTTTGCCCCGCAAGCCCTCGACCTGCGCTCGTGTCATGCCCGTATTGAGCTGAGGGAGATCAACGGGGTCCGATGCGCATCCCACCAGCAGGCCGAAGATCAGAATCGCTGCCAATATTCCCAATCGCATCTCTCGGCCCTCAGAATACCCGACTGCATGAGCGGTGTGCGGATATGGCGGAATCTCGGCACAGGTTTCGCTCCTGGCCCTTAAACGTCTCGCAGTGGCGAGCGTCCAATTAGACCTTCTTGCAAAAAAGGCTGCAATAGCGCGCGCGGCTTGTCGGAAATCTCATGTTAATGTCCGAGGCCCCGGACTTTTTCATCGTCCCTTGGCCTGCCCGCCGTCACATCCGTGCCGAGCAGCGCCGCGCGCGGCCGCGCGCCGGCCACTTGGGTGCGGCTGCACTTTATTTGCACCTTGGCTTTTTCAGCTCTTCGCGTGGGGTGCGGTAAGTCATTCATTTCATGGTCGGGGTGAGAGGATTTGAACCTGCCAGCCCTGCCTCCCGAAGGCAGTTGGGTATCTTTAAGTGGTTGTTTTTGAATGGCTTACTGGAGGCGCCCGTGGAGGTAAGTGCCTGACCGAGCCTAACGACGCTGGACTCGTTCCGGCAAAATCCCCGCAAGTCTAGAATAGGCTCAGCGCATTCTGTGTAACAAACGTCGACGAAGTAGAGGATGTGGGCCGGGGATGTCGGACGTCATGCAATGGCTCGAGCAGCTGGGACTCTCTCAGTATGTCAGTGCGTTCGTCGAGAATGACATCGATGAGCGCATCTTGGCGGACCTGACCGATGCCGATTTGAAGGAGCTCGGCATTACGTCTCTTGGCCATCGAAAGATTCTATTGAAGGCCATCGCTTCGCTGCAGGACGATGGGTCTTCTTCCCGAGCGCCTTCCGGTGAAGGCGAGGCGGAAACAGGTTCGTCGTCGGCGGCTGCCGACGCCGAGCACCGGCAACTGACGGTGATGTTCTGCGATCTCGTGGGCTCGACCGAGCTGTCGCAGCGACTCGACCCCGAGGACCTTCGCGACGTCAATCGCGCCTATCAAGACGCCTGCAAGGCGGCTATCGAACATTTCGACGGATACGTGGCGCGCTACATGGGCGACGGCGTGCTCGCCTACTTCGGCTACCCCCAGGCCCACGAGGACGACGCCGAGCGCGCGATGAGAGCGGGGCTCGAGGTCGTCGCATCCATGGAGACCCTGAGTGCCGGTGTCGGCAAACCACACGCCGTGGTGCTGGAGGCGCGCGTCGGCATCGCCACCGGAGCGGTGGTCGTCGGCGACATCATCGGCGAAGGGGCATCCGAAGAAGCCGCCGTGGTGGGCGAGACACCGAACCTGGCGGCCCGACTGCAGGGCCTGGCCGGATCCGGCCAGGTCGTGGTAGCGGCGGCGACGCATCAGCTGCTGGGCGCGCTCTTCGAGTACGACGATCTCGGCGTCCATGCGCTCAAGGGCATCGCGAATCCGGTGCGGGCCTGGCGCGTCATGGGCGAGCGGGACGTCGGCAGCCGCTATGAAGCAAAACGCGTTGGCCCCCAGTCGCCGTTCGTCGGCCGCCAGGAAGAGCTGGGCTTGTTGCTGCGCTCCTGGGAGGCGAGCAAAGAGGGGCACGGACAGGCGGTACTGATTCAGGGGGAAGCAGGGATTGGAAAGTCGCGGCTGGTGGAAGCGCTGCGTGAACGCGTCTCGAGCGAAGAGCATGTCTGGGTCGCCCACTGGTGCTCGCCCTATCATGCCAACAGCACGCTCTATCCTGTCATCGAGCATTTGAAACGGGTCATGGGCTGGAAGCCCGAGGACGGCAACCAGGAGAAGCTCGAGAAGCTCGAGAGAGCTACCGAGTCGCAGAGCCTTCCCGCGCAAGAGGCGGTGCCGTTGTTTGCAGCGTTGATGTCGCTACCGCTCCCGGAAGGACGTTATGCGCCTCTGGAGCTTGACGCCAAGAGACAACGTGAGCATACGCTCGATGCCCTCGCGGCATGGTTGCTCGACGAGGCCGAGCGCAAGCCCGTGCTCAACGTCTGGGAGGACCTGCATTGGGCGGATCCGACCACGCTCGAGCTGCTCGGCCTGTATATCGAGCAGTCGCCCACGGTCTCGATGCTGAACGTATTCACCTACCGTCCGGAGTTCGCGCCGTCGTGGTCAATGCATTCCCACATGACGCCGATTACGCTCAATCGCATGGAACGTCCCGAGGTGGAGTCGCTCATCGGGCTGCAGACCTCGGGTAAGTCGTTGCCCCCGGAAGTGATCGAGCACATCGTCGAGAAGGCCGATGGTGTGCCACTGTTCGTCGAGGAGTTGACCAAGACCGCGCTCGGATCCGAGTTCCTTCGCGAAGAAGAAGATCACTACGCGCTTGCGGGCCCGCTGTCCAACCTGGCCATCCCGGCAACCCTTCAGGATTCACTGATGGCGCGCCTGGATAGATTTGCAACGCTTCGCGAGGTGGCCCAGCTCGGCGCGGTCATCGGAAGAGAGTTCGCCTACGGAATGCTGCAATCGCTCTCCAACCTCGACGAGCACGATCTCATGGATGGGTTGGGACAGCTCGTCGCGGACGAGCTACTGTATCAACGCGGCAGGCCGCCACGCTCCCGGTACATCTTCAAGCACGCGCTCATTCAGGATGCTGCGTATCAGTCACTGCTCCGCCGCACCCGACAACAGTATCATCAGCAGGTGGCGGCGCTGCTGGTGGAACGTTTTCCAGAGGTGGTGGCGACACAGCCGGAGCTCGTCGGTCATCACTATTCCCAGGCGGGCTGCCATGAGGAAGCCATCGACTTCTTCGAGAAGGCTGGGCGTGATGCTGTCGCGCGATCGGCGTATGTGGAAGCCGTGACGCATCTGGAGAGGGCGCTGGAATGCCTGAGGCAGCTTCCCGAGTCGCGGGAGAACATCGAGCATGAACTCGATCTGGAGATGGAACTCGGTCCGGCAATGGTGGCGGCGCGTGGGTTCGGCCACCCCGATTTGGGCCAGGCGTACGCACGCGCCTTCGAGCTCTGCCAGCGGCTCGACGACGACCGCCATCTACCCATTGTGTTGCGCGGAAGGCAGGTCTTCCACGCTATCACGGGAGAATTGAGAAAGGCGCGGGAGTTCGCTACGCAGCTGCTCGAGCTGGCCGAGCAGCATGACGATGCGGCCCTTATCGTCGGAGCGTGTCACGCGTCGGGTCAGACAGCCTTTTTTCTCGGTAATCTGATTGAGGCACGCGAGCTCGCGGAACGCGGTATTGGCATTTTCGATGCGAGACAACACCGGCTGCCCAACTGGCCCGGCGGTCAGCCGGGTGAGCAATGCTATCTATACGGGGCCTTTGCCCTGTACATCCTCGGCTACTCGGACCAGGCGCTGAAATTCGGTGCAGAAGCGCTGGAACTGGCAACCGAGTTCGCGAATCCGGCCAACCTTCTCAACACACTTGCGTTTCTTACGAATCTTCAGGTGATGCAGGAAGATATCGAGCTCGGACTTCAATGGGCCGATGAGACTGTGAGACTCGGCTCCGAGCAGAGTAATCCTACGTTCCTCGGTCAGGGTCTCGCTCTTCATGGCTGGTTGCGGGTCGCAAGAGACCGTACCGAAGACGGCGCTACCGAGATCGATCGTGGCGTAATGATGTTCAGGTCAGCTGGCGCCAAATTCGCACCCTGGACGCCTCATCTGCTCGCGCTGCAAGCGGAAAGCTACGGACGCCTGGGTAGATTCGACGACGGACTCGCGGTGATTCGCGAATCTATCGATGTGGCGGAGAAAATTGGAATGGGTGCGTGGTTGGCGGAGACTCATCGCGTCCACGGTGATCTCCTGGTCCAGTCCAACCCGGACGACATCGCGAGCGCGGAGCGTGCCTACAGTAGAGCGTTGGAGATTGCGCGTGGCCAGCAGGCGAGATCCTGGGAGCTACGCGCGGCGACACATCTCGCACACTACTGGCAGGGCCGAGGAAAGCGGCGGGAGGCCCGAGAGCTGCTCGCCCCCGTTTACGACTGGTTCACCGAAGGTTTCGATTGCGCCGATCTGCGCGCAGCAAAGCGCCTGATCGAAGAGCTCCGATGAGCCGCCATCGCGACCAGGATCGGAAGCCCGGTTGCCCAGAGACACCCATTTTGCGTCCATTCCCTGAATGGGTAGTCGTTCGCAGACCCTAGCAGCGCTGCACGCCGCGAGCGGTGCTTGCGAAGAGGCTATGTCCAGAAGGGAATCCCGATGTAGGCCAAAGTCGACAAATGGCGCTTCCGCGGAAGCGCCGCTGGGGTGAGAGGATTTGAACCTGCCAGCCCTGCCTCCCGAAGGCAGTCGGGCGTTTTTAACTGGTTNNGGGCCGTGAGTCGTGGTTCTCTCGCCACTCCCGATCAGTCGCGATAGTATCTACCGAGACCGCCCCAAGAAGTCCGCCAAGAAGGCTTACTTATGGCTGATCAGCCCACGGGCAAGCGCGCTGTTATCCTGCACACTGATGTCGTGATGTTCGCAGTCGACAGGGGGGTGAGATGACGGATGCGCTCGACCGCTGCGGCAAGCGTGTGACAGCGCAGCAAACTTCGAGCACGCGGCGCCCCCACGCAACACGAAAGCTATCTTGCCCTCAATCAAGGAGATTAACGTCCATGCGACAGTCGATGAGCGGTCCGTTGAACGCTATTTGTTTGACAGGAGCAATGCTTTTCAGTCATGCAGCACATGCACAGCCTAACTGGTCGGACGCGGCGCCGTTGCCGTCGCCGCGACAGGAGATTTACGCCACAACGCACAATGGGATGATCTATACGGGCGGGGGGCTTGCAGAGGGGGCGTCTGTGGTTCGGAACGAATTCAATGCCTTTGATCTGCGGGCAAATCGTTGGGTTGAGCTGGCTAGGTTGCCCGCCCCTCGCCATCACATAACCCTGTCCGCGCTGGACGGCGCAATTTACGCCCTGGGCGGGTTCTCCGGCGGGTTTCCCAATTGGAGGCCGGAAAGCTCGGCCTATGCCTACGACATTGAGACGGGCAAGTGGAATTCGCTTCCTGCTTTACCTGTCGCACGCGGTGAGCATGTCTCGGCGGCTGTAGATGGGAAGATCTACGTGATCGGTGGGCGGGTCGGAGGAACGCCGAATGCAGCGCATTACAAGGATCACCGCGATACGAGTCGCGTCGATATATTCGATCCGAGAACCCAAACCTGGTCGCGCGGTATCGACGCGCCAACCGCTCGAAACAGTGCGGCGAGTGTGGTAATCGGCGGCAAAATCTACGTCGTGGGTGGCCGGCAGTATCTCGAGCAGCCGAACGGAAACGCGGTCAATGTGAACGTGGCATCGCTCGAAGTCTTTAATCCACAGACTGGGCTGTGGTCGGTGAAGGCACCAATGCCGAGGGCTGCGGGTGGCATCGCTGCAACGACACTCAACGGACGATTGTATGTTTTCGGCGGCGAGCAGTGGACCCCAACCAAGGAAGTGTTCGCCAACGGCTGGGTTTATGACCCGGTTGCGGATGCCTGGGGAGCTTTGCCGGGCTTGAAGACGCCACGGCATGGAGCGGCGGCTGCCGCCATCGAAGGACGCATATTCGTTTTCGGCGGGGCGACCAAAACCGGTGCGGGCGACGTTGATGTGAACGAGGCGCTTGCTGTCCAGCCGTGACCATTCATCAACTGTCTGATTGCCAGAGGGAATCACTGGTCGGGGTGAGAGGATTTGAACCTCCGACCCCCGCCTTCCGAAGGCAGTCGGGCGTTTTTAACTGGTTGTATTTACGGACCTATCTGGGGGCGCCCGTGGACGCAAGTGCATGATCGGGCAGAGCCGGGCTGGACTGAATCCGGCAAATTTCCGGCACGGCGAAGCCAGGGTGCCACTTCACCGTAGTGAGTGAGGCATAATAACTCCCACTGTAAGGCCCGCCGTCGCTCAGGAGCTGCCTTTACTCGAGAGACCCAGCTAGCTCTCTCACGAGGGCCCTCGATGCTCGCCGAGTAGATGATTGACGTAATCGTTGCCGCCTCAGCTTGCAACCAGAAGCGATTATTTCGGCGCCTTCCCACCAGGCGCTCGGAAATGTAGATAATCAAGGAGCGGGTGAATGAAACTGTCCGTTGGCATAGGTGTCAGCAGCAAGGTAGACGGATACGAGGCCGGGCTTCAGGCCGCAAGCATCGTCTACAAACAGCTCAACGAGACCCCCCCCGACTTTGTGCTCGTCTTCTCGACGATAGGGTATGAGCAGGAAGACATTCTTGAAGCTGTCGCTGAACAATTCGGCGATGTTCGCCTGAGTGGTGCCACTTTCGAAGGCATCATAGGGCGAGACTTTGCGGATGAAGGAATGTACGCGGTTCAAATCATTGGATTCAAATCCGATGAGATTCAGTTTCACAATTTCAAGGTCGCAAATACCGTTGGCCAGCCGTTGGAAGCGGGCGAGGTGCTTGGACGACAGGTGGCGGAGGTCAAACGATCGGGAAATCGCGTCCTTTTCCTGTTCCCGGATTTCAGAACGAACATAACCAAACTATTCGAGGGCATCGAAAAGCAATGTCATCTGCCGCTTATCGGAGGAGCATCTGGAGACAACCTGAAGTTTCAAAAATGCTATCAGTTCCACAATGGGGAGGTATCAGAGAATGGCTGCGCCGCCCTTTTGATGACTGGTGAATTCGAGCTGATGACCATTGTTACTCACGGTAGCGAACCATTGGGAGATCCGCGGACCATCACCAAGTGCAGCGGCAATGTTATATATGAAATTGACGGAAAGCCCGCTCTCGACATCGCCAGTGAAGGATTAGGCGAGGTCATTACCCCAGAAAACATCACCTCCGCGATCACGCTCATGGGCATTGGATTCAGAACAGAAGCTTCATCCAACTTTTTGTCGCCGTACGTCGTGCGTGCCATCCATGGATTCGACTTCGAGGACAAGTCTTGCATGGTCCCGACTATGGTGGCCGAAGGCTCGGAAATTCAGTTCATGCGCCGAGATCCTGACAGTATATTAAGCTCGGGACGCGCGGCCGCGGCCAAACTCCGCAGTGCGCTCGACTCGTTGACTGCAACGCCATCCCTGATATGTCAATTCGATTGTGCTGGCCGGGGGCAAGTTATTATCGGTGATGAGGTTCCCAAAGGAATGGCGATGCTTCAGGCAGAATTCGCAGCCACGGTGCCGTGGATGGGCTCGTTCAGCTTTGGCGAAATATCCCCGATCGAAGGGAAGAACTACTTCCACAATTTCACAGCTACCCTGGCCGTATTTTATTGAGAGCAGAAACTTATTCTGTTCGACGTCTTGGAACTGCTGAACTCGGTAGCACGTGATGAATTCAGAAGCGCCCGGCACTCTCGACGTAGACGAATTGCGTCATAGGCTCATCGATGCAGAGAGAAAGTACTATGAGAATCTTCGGGTGCTGCAGGAAAAGGTGGCGAGACTCGAAGCGGTTCAGACGCTGAGCAAGCTCCTCGTTGCATGCACGGACCCTGCAGATGCCCTCGACAAGCTGGTTGAGCTTTCGATCCAACATATGGGGGTCGAGAAAGCCATAGCGATCCGGCCGGTAGACGGTGGATTCGAGATTGCGGGTCTCAAGGGCTATTCGCGAAAGCGGGCCGGTGAGCTTCGACAGCTGAAGATTTCCGGCGACAACAGTCACATCCGTGAGATCCGCGGGGGAAAGACGTCGAAGCTGTTCGATTCTGTCGAGGGCGAGCTGAAGAACGAACTCGAACTAAGTCAGGTCATTCTTTGTCCTTTGCGATCGGAGGAGGGGGTTTTCTTCGGAATTTATATTGTTGGCTTTTCGGAAAAGAAAAAGAGCCTTTTCCGTGCCTTTGATCCATCAGATGTCGCGTATTTCGATACGATTGGATCGCAAGTGAGCGCCTTGCTTCAGAATTTGAGCTTGCGAGACGCGTTCAAGCGATTCGTTCCGTTTGAATTTCTCGCTTTACTCGAGAAATCATCCATCCAGGACGTCAATACGGGCGACAATGTGTCCGTCAACATGCACGTCATGTTTACCGATCTGCGCGACTTCACCTTGATGTCGGAAAACATGGGGCCGGAGGCGGTGTTTGTCCTTCTCAACGAGTACCTGGCGGTGATGGAGCCGGAGATTGCGTCGTCGGGCGGTTTCATAAATCAGTACCAGGGGGATGCGATCATGGCCCTTTTCAGAGGCGAGGCCGACGGCGCCGTTCAGGGCGCGATCGGCATGTGGAATGCGTTGGGTAGACTGAATGAGGAACGCGCGAAACGCGGAGATGTGTCGCTTCGGATAGGTGTCGGGATAAACAGCGGTAGATTGCTCCTCGGGGCTATTGGAAGTAACAAACGTCTGGATTCGAACGTCGTCGGTGATGCGCCCAATCTGGCATCCCGGATTGAGGGGATGACGAAGGTGTACGGGGCGAAGGTGCTCATATCGGGGAGCACACATTGCGACCTGTCCCGTCCCGAGGAATTCACGCTGCGTGAGCTCGACCGGGTCATTGTTGCTGGAAAGACCGAACCGGTCGTGATCCATGAACTCCTGGATGTCGACTCAGAAGAGCTGAGAGAGCAGAAGACCCGGAGTGCAGACTGCTTTGCGCAAGGATTGCGCTGCTATCGGGCCGGAGAGTTCCGTGATGCTCGGCTTCTTTTTGCCGAATGCCTGGTCAAAGCGCCGCTCGATGAGGCAGCGGCGCTTTTTGTCGGACGATGTGTCGAGCTGATTGCGCGCCCCCCCGCAGGCGTGTGGGACGGCACGACAGTGCTCTCGAGCAAATGAGCGAGCCGGTATTGTCACTGAATAAGACTGGTCCGGGTGAGAGAATTTGGACCTCCGGCCCCTGCCTTCCGAAGGCAGTTGCGCATTTCTAACTAGCTGTATTCATGGAGCTATCTGGAGGCGCCCGTGGACGCAAGTGCATCACCGCGCACTACGGAGCTCGACCGGCTCGGACAAATTTCCGGCAGAGCCAAAATGGCTTCGACGTCTGCTTTCGACCCATTGGTTTGGCCAATTTAGGTCATTCGCGGTTGCTGGTATCTGCCGCTCCTAGCCGACAATCTCTGGCCTCTCCTCCACTCCTAACGGCGAATCGGATTAGGCTCCGCCCAAAGCCCTAATCCCTTCTCCCTCGTCTCCGCCCCCACCAGCCGCCCACGCGCCTGCCGTTTTGAATCGTGCTGCCGCTGGGTGCAGGGTGAAACCATGAGGCTTTTGAGCATCGGTGAGGCCGTCGCGCTCTGAGTCACGGTGGCCGCGCTGTGGGCGCTGTGTTGAAAGTTAAGCCCGGTCGTGAGGGACGCCCTCAAGGTCGCCGGCGCGGCTTCCGGTGCGGCTATCGTCGCCGCGCTTATGGAGATGACCGTCATCGCAGCGACTGTTCTTCGTCTCGCGGCGGGCGCGCTATGGGCGTTGTGGCGCGAGGGTGATGCAATCCTGACATAAGAAATCATCAGGGCGCGGACCGCCCGCAAATTTCTCGGATCGCAGAGGCCTGCACAGTCAGTTTTCTTGCCTCGTCATTACGGCCGATGGAATCAAGCAGTACGGCATATCTCTCGAGGGGACCGACGAGATCAGGATGATCAAGACCATAAGCTCGTTCTGCATCCTGAATGGCACGTTCGTACAGCATCGCGGCACCCTCAATATCTCCGATCTGCTGGTGCAGCAACGCGAGATTCTCGACTGCGGTAATTAGTCCTGGACGCATTGCATCGAGATTTTGCTCAAGAATGGACAGTGCGCGCTCAGATATCTTCCTGCCTTCCGCAAGCTTGCCCGTATGCGCGTGGACTCCAACAAGTATACCCAGGCATGCCGCGACATGAGGATGCTCCGTTCCGAATATGTTGTCGAAAATACGTAGTGCTTCTCCCGCGTGCTCTTCCGCCTCATCGTAATCGCCGCGCTCCAGTTCAATGACCGCCATGGATTGCAGAGCCACCGCGCGATCGGGGTGGCCAGGACCGAGCATGCGCTCACGCGCATCAAGAACACGTCGTGCATACTTGTAGGCCTCGTTCAAGTCGCCATGCGCTCGTGCGAGTTCACTCCGGATCGCATCAATCCCGCTCAAATGAATGTCATCACTCGCGGCGTCGCTAACTAATCGCCTCTCAGACGCGTCCACCAATTGTTCCGCATCGGTGATTCGCCCAAGGGCCAACCAAAGGCGGGCCAGCGAATGTTGGAATGAGGCAATTTGACTACCGGAGGCGGGGCCGAGGCGACTCAATGATTCCAAGACCGTTCTAAGCAATCGATCTGCCTCTCGATATCGACCCCTAGCCACGAGAACCTCCGCGAAAACGCCTCTGACACCGGCTATCAGCACGTTTGTCTCATCGAGGGTACGCTCGAGCATCGTGACTGCCTCAGATGCAAGCGATTCCGCACGATCTGCGTGCCCCAAGACAAGATATAACATCGCGAGTGCAGCCAGACTTTGGGCGATAAGCGGGTGGTCTGCCATTTGCACTTCCCGCTGAATGTTAAGCGCCTCCTTGAGTAACCGCTCAGCATCTTTGAATCGGGCAAGAAACTGACAGGCGAAAGCGAGTTGACAAAGACTGGAGGCCACATTTGGATCGCGCGTTCTACTCATCTCCAAGGCGGATTTCAAACCTTGCTCGAGTAGACCCTCAGCCTCCGCAAGCCGCCCCTTACGGCGTGACAGATCGATCAAAGAACAAAGGCTTTTGATTGTCTCAGGATGAGCGCTGCCTAGGCTGCGTTCACGGCACTCCAACGCTTCTCGCTGCAATTGTGTCGCACGATCAAGGCGACCCTGTAACATTTCAACATATCCGAGCTGACTGATGACTGAGGCGGTTTCGGGGTGCGTGCGGCCTTGAATAGCCTCGAGAATTTTCATGGCTCGGCGAAGCATCGGGTCCGCTTTCTCGACGGGCTGTTGCGCCGCCTGCGCAACGCCTAAAACATAGAGGGTGCGCGCGAGATCTAATCCTGCCGAGTCATCTAGCGCATCGCAAAGGCGTTCGGCCTGACCCAAGAGCTCATCCGCGCCTCGGTAGTCTCCAGTCGAGCTCAGATCCAGCGCAAGGCTCGCGGCACCATGCGCTAGCGGCACCTGCTCAATCGCGTATTGACCCGCGACACAATTAAATGCATCTAGATATTCGTCCGAAGACTCGGTGAACTTGCCTTGCTGATGAAGATTGCGGCCCAGCAAGTAGTGGGCGACCCCGATTTCCGGCCCTTCCGACGGATAACGCAGCTCCTTCACACGAATGAGAAGCCGAAGGTGAGATTCAGATTCATCAAAATGTCCCAAAATCTCCTTGACATTGGCTGCATTCATCAGTGCGCTGCTCATCACCCGCTCAAGGTCCGAAATTGGCAAACGCTCGGTTGATAGAATCAGTTCGCAAATCTTCACTGCCTCGATGAGCACCCGGTCAGCGTCGGCCAGATGTCCATTCCGCATGTGAACCACGGCCAAGGCGTCAAGGAACTTCGCGCGCCTTAGATGATCCGGAACCCCTGCTTCCTTCAGCATATCGGATGCCATTTGCAGTGCCTGTCTGGCGCCGTCCAGATCCCCTTGGCTTAAGAGCGCGATGCCATGCTCGCCGATCTTCATGGCTTCGCGTATACGCGACCCAGGAAACTTACGCCACACCCAGAGGAGAGCAGGAACAAGCCAAACCAGGGATAGCCACCAATAAAAAGGCACTTCGCGTCCTTTCGTCCCCGTGTCTGGGCGGGTTGTGACGTCGTATGAGGGCGTTCGATGCCGTTCCTCAGGACCTTGTAGCGAAGTGCGCCCGTCTCCCGCCGAGCCCCATTCCCCTGATGCCTCACCTAATTCGGAAACAAAACGCCCTAACGATTCGTCTGTGCCCGATACCCGGTCCTTCGTATAGATGTCTCCGGTCATGCTCCTCGAGAGGCCGGGGTCCTCTGCTTCTAACGCTGTCAACCAGTTCGACCAAGACGAAAAGGTCAGATCGCGTTCGCGCATTTTCGCCTGTTTCGTGTCTGCAAGCGCGCCTGCAAGCGTATCTTCTACGTGGTAGAGACCGCGGTAACGGTAAACATCGACCAACATTGTCAGAACCTCGACGACTGCTTCGTCTGCCAGCGGTCCAGAGCCTTCTCTAATCGTAAGCGCGCGTATGAGGTCTGCATGGGCATCGTCATACCGATGGCGGCCCATGCGAGTTTTTGCACGCTGCACGAGTGTCGTCGCGAAGTCAGGGTGTTCAACACTCTGAGCATGTTCACGGAGCGCCAGCGCTCGCGTTAATTGCTGTTCGGCTGACCAGGTCTTGCGCTGTTTGAGTAACGCAATTGCCAGCAATTCGAGAATCGTGGCGATCTCCTCGCTTGATGCATCCGCTTTTTCTGCATCCAAGAGCCCACCTCTATAGTGCAATTCCGCTTCACTGTAATCACCTCGTTCCAAGGCGGTATCGCCGGCTTGTATTTCGATGCCCCACTGCCCGGCATCAGCCAAGGTCACACCCGCCGCGATAGCAGTGCTGACGATGATGGTCAGGAAACCCGCTGCTAGACGTTTCAATTGCACTTCGGGGGAAATTGGCATACTCGTGCGCTCGGTTTCTCCTTAAATCGCTCTCTTCACGTAATTCTGCAATGCTCTTCAGCGGCTCCACGCCAAAACTACTACCTTGCGATAGGCTGACACAGCGATTCACTCGTCGGCGCCGAGAGCGCCTGTAGCGCCCGACCTGTCACCTCAATTGCCTGCGACCAGACCCGCGCGCGCCAATCGTCCGAATCCGGGCAGAAGGCGCGCAGAAGCCACGTTTTTATCTCGTGCGCCCGTGGATGGTCCATGCTGCCATGATGATGGAGCCAGTTTTCCGCCTGCAGTGCCCGAAAGACACGCATCCGAGCGATAGTGCCGAACTCGAGCGTTCCGCACGTGAGTTCCGATTGCGGGAGCATCTCTGAAAGGGCGGCCTTGATCGAGCCCGACATGTCTACCGATACCGAGCCACCATCCTTGACCGTTCGTACACGTGTGCCCCACCAGCGGCGGGCGCGCATGAAGGCGTCGGAATCGACCGGATCGCCTACGATGATCTCGCCGTATCCATGCGGGCCGAGTCCTGTGTGCAGGTCGATGAATGCCACACGGTCGGCCGGTGCGAGGTGACTCTCAACGATGGTACGGAGGGTAATGTTGGACCAAATCGGCCGGGTACCGCCGAAGAACAGGCCTTCTGGATGTGAGTATTGTCCGCCACTCACGGCGAGATGTAGCGCGCGCCGGCCGCGGGTGATCCGGAAGGCGCTTACCCGTATCAGCTCATGCAGTCGGGATCTGAGATCGATTCGGGAAGGCGCGATGACATTGGCGAGGGCGTCATAGTCGGCATTGACCGGGTGCGGTGCATCGTGGTCGATGAAGTTTCGGTTCGGGTCGACGTTGTCCTCGTTCACGCGGCGCAGGTGGGCGAAACCGTACGGGTTGATGGCGTGAATGATGACCAGGCGGACACCGGGTGGGAGGCTTGGACCCAGCTGGCAATTAAAAAGCCCGGTCTGAATCGCGGAGCCAGCGAAACCTTCCACGCCGTGGGTACCCGAGCAGATCCCGAGCACCGCCGGAGAATCACGCGGACCCAGTGATGCTACGTCGGTTGCAAGCTCGCATCCGTCTGGGCCCGGCAACGGATGCGCGTAGTGTTCGACAGACGCGCCGACGGCTTTGCACGCATCCAGAAACTTGGCGCGTGCCTCCGAGTAGCTGGCGCTGGTCATGTCTTCGTATAGTTCCACGCTCCACCTCTTTCGCGGTCTGGCCCAGATCGCCTGTGTCGTCACCCATCAAATAAGCCTGCCAGTAAGCCTTCGAATAGCCCACCTGATTCCTCGGTCAAACTAGCGGCATCGGACGTGTTCTCTGTCAGCTCGGTCGATCCGTCCGAGATGTCCTCATCCATGTAATCTGCCACCGCGGACAGGACTCCGGCGAATCTGAAAATGCTGAATAACGAACTGATCAGACTTACCACAACAAACAGGACGGTGAAAATCAGAAAGATATATGCGATGAAACCCACCAGTATGTCCGTCAGCGTGGCCATCTTCTTTGCCTTTGTTTTAGTTACTCAAGGACTCCACACGAAGTCGGGGTGGAGGATGAGCGACAATCGCTGGAAGCGATACAGGGTATTGATTACACTCCCCTAAGCAGTCCTTATGGCGCCGATTGGCGGACGCTCGTGGACAGAGACCCGTACGACGTAATGGATCTCAAGGCACTGAGGTGCCTATGGGCGAGTGCAAAGGAAGGCAGCCTTACCCGCGCCGGTGTCGCGCTGGGGATCTCGGATGCGGCGGTCTCGCAACGTATCAAGACCCTCGAGCAGTACCTCGACACCAAGCTCTACGAGGCGCGCGGCGGAAAGTTTACCCTCACACACGCCGGCGAACTCGCGATGGATCTCGCCATTCGTCTTTTCGATGAGCTCGAAGTGTTCGAACGCCAGGTGACGGAGCCCGGTGAAGATCTGCTCGTCGGAACCCACGATGTCGTGCTCCGATACCTGCTGCCGCCGGCCATCGAGGCGCTGTCAAAGCACCATCCGCTTGTCAGACTCAGGCTTAGGAGCCGTCCGATGGCCGAGACCATCGCCGCCGTGCGTACGAACGAGTTTGATCTCGGAATCGTGCCGCAAGCCGATCTTCCGGGCGAGCTCGAGTTTCGCCCGGTCGAGACGTACCGTTCGTATCTGATTGCACCGCTCCGTCATCCTGTTACAGGAATCGCCGAAAAGGATTTCGCATTGTTGCTGAATGCAGAAGTGCTGGCACGGTATCCAGTTATCGTCTCCGAGACTCAACAGGAGATTGGTACCATCCGAAAGGCGCTCGAGCAGCGCGGGCTGCCCCTGAACGTCGGCATCGAGGTCGGCGACATGGAGACACTCAAGTTCTACGTCGCGAGGGGCTATGGAATCGGTGCAGTATCCGGACTTTGCCTCACTGCGGATGACCGGGAAAAGCTGGAAATAGTGGAGATCCCGGAGGCTTACCATTCCGGCACGACATACGGCGTTGTGATGCGAAAAGATAAGCACGTGTCAAACGCAATTCGTGCCTTCCTGGCCGCGATAGGGGCGGAATGAGTCTCCGCGACGAAGTAAAAGCTTGACGGGCGTTCAACATTATCGGGATAGCTATGCGGGAAGCCCTGCGTCTGCATGACTGCATTCGGTTGCGAAACGGTCATTTCGCTCGAAGTCCATGACCGTGCAAAGATTGCCGGAATTGGATATTGGCGACCGTTTGAACCGGAGCCCGACGACCCCGGGCAGTGCTCATGTGCCAGAGATCATAAGAAGTCAGTGTTTGAGGGTAGAGCCTGCACCACCGCTGGATTTTTGTCGGTAGTGGGTGTCAAGATTCGGTGCCGGGTGTGGGAAAAAGTCGACAATAGGCGATTCCGCGGAGGTGGCGGCCGCACGCGATTTCGTAGCTATCGAGAAACTCCCGTAAATTTCCGGCAACAAGACGGTACTCTAGTGAGTTGACGCTAACTGTATGATTGCGTGAGGGAATTTCTGGTCGGGGTGAGAGGATTTGAACCTCCGGCCCCTGCCTCCCGAAGGCAGTTGGGCGTTTCTAAGTAGTTGTTTTCAAATCGCTATCTGGAGGCGCCCGTGGACGTAAGTGCATAACTGAGCACAACGGGGCTGGACTCATTCCGGCAAAATTCCGGCATGGCATGGCAGGGCAGGAAGCGCACAGCATCCACGCCGAATTGAGGCGTGTGAACGACTTAACCGAGCGGCTGAGGTCGACGGCCACGGTCCCGATGGCCGCCGTCCAATGCCGAGTGCCCGTTAGTCGTACTCGCAGCCCCGAACGCTTATCTCGCCAGTATGCAACCACGCTCCAAAGATAATCACCGGGAAGGGATTTAGGCGCTTGGATATACATATCGCGAGCGCATAGTCCGCAATAACACCTCAGGTATATACGGAGGTGAACTCACCGGCTTCCTCCCCCGTATGGTAAAAAATGCCGCGCCATAGTTGATCTTCGGTCCAGGTGATTGGCTCCATATCAGGCTGGGCCAGGTAGCCCAGTCCGGCAAACGTTTCGTTGCGGTTGCCGGACGGATCGAAGAAATATGTCGTGGAACCACGTGTGATCCCATGGCGTTGTGGTGTCACGTCAATCTTTACGTCATTCATCGCCATGATGTCCGCGGCTTTCAGAACGTCTGTCCATTCATCCAAGTAGAAAGCGCAATGGTGGAGTCCCATGCGCGCCCCGCCGACCAGCGCGATGTCGTGTGGGGTCGAGGTGCGAAACAACCAGGTTGCCGCCTGGATTTTGCTCTCGGGTCCGACCATCACCTGTTCGGCCAGATGGAAATCCATCGTATCCTGCAGAAAGCGCGTTGTTTCCGCGACCATATTGATGCCGGCTTCCGGGTTCAACTCGCACATCAGCAGAGCATGATCCAGCCAGTGCACTCCGGCGCCTTTCAGATCCTGAGGCCAGGGATGGGGATTGACCGTACCGACAGATTTGCCGACACGTTTCTTCTCCGCATACAGATACATTTCGTGGCCGCTCGGCATGTTGAAGCGAATGGCCCGACCACAGTTATGTAGACTACCGGCGGGCACCTCCTCGACCGCAACACCCCAGTCGGCAATGCGGCGCTTCAGGACATCCAGGTCCGCGTCGTTTTCCACTTTGAAGGCGATATGGTTCATGCCGGCGCGATCGGACTCCGACAGCATGATGGAGTACTGATCCCATTCGTCCCACCCCTTCAG
>JABAHO010001492.1_pt1 | contig 28062 bp, 31 predicted proteins | sample 7062071 | NCBI WGS metagenome assembly JABAHO01 (sample SAMN14534356, study PRJNA622989) | marine sediment metagenome | biome: marine biome [ENVO:00000428]; feature: marine pelagic biome [ENVO:01000023]; material: deep marine sediment [ENVO:00002113] | place: India: Gulf of Kutch | collected...
GGTCGGGATCCCCCACTCGCGCAGGGCCCGACCGCGCGCGCGTTGCCGCTCGGAACCCCGGAGCGCCTCCACGCCCGTCCAGGTCGTACCGCCGGCACCGGCGACATCGACCCAGCGGACGCCGGCGTCGCGGAGACGGGCGAGCGTGCGCGGCGCGAGGCCGCAGCCTGTCTCCTTGACGATCACCGGAACACCTTTCGGGATCGCGGCGATCTCGGCGATGGCCGCCAGACAACCGCGGAAGTCGCGATCTCCCTCGTCCTGGGCGAGCTCCTGGGCGGGGTTCAAATGAAGACACAGAGCGTCTGCGTCGATTTCTCGCACCAGGCGCTCCACTGCTTTGGGGCCGGCGTCGCGCGCCTGTACGGCACCCAGATTGGCGAGCAGCGGCACGTTGGGTGCGACCCCGCGCACCCGGTAGGTGTCCGCATAGAAGGAATCGTCGAGCATCGCCCGCTGTGAACCGAGCCCGAGCGCGAAACCGTGGCGTTCGGCGATCCCGGCCAGACAGCGGTTGAGCGCGCGCGCCTCCTCGGCACCCCCCGACATCCCCGAAATCAAAATGGGGGCGGCGAGATCCCGCCCAAACAGGCGGGTGCGCGTGTCGACCTCGTCGAGACTGCGCTCGGGCAGCGCCTCGTGCAGGAGCTCCACCTCTTCGAGGAGGGTGGTGCGGCGCCCCTCGACGTCTCCGGTCGCGCAAATCGCGAGGTGCGAAGCTTTGCGCGCCGCGATGTCGCTCATCGACCCCGGCCGGGTCGCCACACCGATGCGGCGACCGCGACCCGGCGAGCCTTGGAGAGGCGAACCGGAGGACCAAAACAGGGGAAGCCCCGACGCCGGATCTCGCCGAGCAGGTCGCGGTAGATGGCGCCCATCGCCTCGGCGGGCCGCAGGCGCGCGGCGTCTTCCGGTGGAAGGAGGCTCGCGGCCTTGTCGTAGTGGATCTCGGCGCGCTCGGCGGTGCAGGCGAGGAGCAAACGCAGCTCGTCGCTCATCTCACGGGAGAAAATCGTCTCGGGCTCGATCCCGAATCGGGCGAGGTCCTCGCTCGGGAGATAGATGCGCCCCTCGGCGGCGTCGTCACCCACATCGCGGAGCACGTTGGTGAGNNCTCCTCCCGCGGGAGGAAGATCCTCCCGCTCGCGGCGTCCTCGCCCACGTCGCGCAGCACGTTGGTGAGCTGCACCGCGATCCCCATCGCCTCGGCGTAGGCGAGGGCGCCTTCGCTGCGCGCTCCGAGGACCCGCACCACCAACAGACCCACCGTCGATGCGACGCGATAGCAGTAGAGTCTGAGATCTTCGAAGGAGCGCACCGGTTCGGCGAGGAGATCGCTCTCGACCCCGCGCAAGAGATCCTGGAACACGGATTCCGGAAGACGGAAGCGGTGCACCGTATCGCCCAGGGCGATGCCCACCGGATGTTCGGCCTTCTGGAGATAGGCGAGCTCGAGTTCGCGACGCCAAGCGTCGAGGAGCTTGCTGCGGTCTCCCTCGATCGCCGGGTCGTCGGCGATGTCGTCGGCCAGGCGGCAGAAGGCGTAGATCGCGTGGATGGCGCGACGCCGCTCCGCCGAGAGCATCCAGAACGCGGCGGCGAAACTCGAACCGCTGCGACCAGTCACCTCGGCGCAGTGGCGGTACGCCTCCGTGAGCGTCACCGGGCCGGGGCCTCCGAAGCCTCCAACCAGGCCCTCGTGCGCGCGGCGACGGCCGGGGCGTCCATTTGCGCGGCCGTCCACTGGTCATTCGTCTCACCGTGCTCGACGAAGACATCGTCGAGGCCGATCGAGAGGACCTTCGTCTCGGGGACGAGCCCGGCGAGTTCCTGCAGCACGGCGCTCCCGAAGCCCCCTGCGAGGAGGTGGTCTTCGAGTGTCACCAGATGGCCGCAACGGCGCGCCACGTCTTCGAGCAGAGCGCGATCGAGGGGCTTCGCGAAACGCGCGTCCACCACGGCCACCGAGAGCCCCAGCTCGCGGAGGGTCGCCGCGGCGACCTCGGCGACGGCCACGGTCTTGCCAAAGCCCACGAGGGCGACATCGCTTCCGTCGTGGAGCAGCTCGCCGCGCCCGATCGGCAGGGCCTTGGGCTCCGCGTCCATCTCCATTCCGGTGGCCGCGCCGCGCGGGTAGCGGATCGCAAAGGGCGCCTCGGCTTCGAGCGCGGTCGCGAGCAGGTGCTGCAACTCGTTCTCGTCCCGCGGCGCGGCGATNNGCTGATGTCCAGGACGCCGTGGTGGGTCGGCCCGTCGGCGCCCACCAGACCGGCGCGGTCCATCGCGAACACCACCGGCAGGTTCTGGAGCGCCACGTCGTGGACCACCTGGTCGAAGCCCCTCTGCAGGAAGGTCGAGTAGATGGCGCAGACCGGGCGCAGCCCCTCGGTGGCGAGCCCCGCCGCGAAGGTCACGGCGTGCTGCTCGGCGATCCCGACGTCGTAGAAGCGCTCGGGGAAGGCGGCGCCAAACTTGTCGAGACCCGTGCCGTCGGGCATCGCGGCGGTGATCGCGACGAGACGCGGGTCGCGTTTCGCGAGGCGACCCAGCGCCTCGGCGAAACACGCGGTCCAGTTCGGCGGCCCACCCGATCCCTTCTTGCGCTCGCCGCTGCCGCGCTCGAAGGGCGCGGTGGCGTGCCAGCGGAAGGGATCGGCTTCAGCGGGTGCGTAGCCGTGACCCTTCTGGGTTTTCACGTGGACCACGACCGGGCCGTCGCCGGCGCGCGCCGCCTCGAGTGCCGGGACGAGCTCTTCGAGGTTGTGTCCATCGATCGGGCCCATGTACTCGAGACCGAGCGAACGCACATACGACTCGATGTCTCGCGTCTTGTTGAGCCCGCCGACATTCGGCGCGATCGACATTCCGTTTTCGTTGAACACGACACACACCGGAATTCCCAGGTGGCCGGCGTGGTTGAGGCCTTCGAACGCCATGCCCGCGGTCGCGGCGCCGTCCCCGATCAACGCCACGACGCGCCGATCGCTCCCGTTGCGCTGCGCGGCCGCGGCGATTCCGACGGCGGCGGAGACCGACGTGCCCGCGTGGCCCGCACCGAAGACGTCGTACTCGCTCTCGCTGCGGCGCAGGAACCCGCTCGGGCCCTGCGCCTTCTTCACCTGCCACAATCCCTCGCGACGACCGGTCAGCGCTTTGTGACCGTAGGCCTGGTGGCCGACGTCCCAAATCACACGATCGTTCGGGGTTTGATAGACGTAGTGGAGTGCGACGGCGAGCTCGACCGTGCCGAGACTCCCGGCAAAGTGTCCACCGCCCTCGGCGCCGATTTCGACGAGTTCGTCACGGAGCTCGGTGGCGACCACCCCGAGCTGCTCACGCGACAATTGGCGCAAATCTTCCGGGCGTTTAATCGTCTCGAGGAGTCTCACCCTCCCCTCCTTCTTTCACTGCCTGGGCAGAAGCCGCTAAAGATTGAAACTCGGGGGCTTTGGCACAAGGGAAACCGCTGACCGAAAAGGCTTTCTGGTCAGTGAGATCTTCGAATCGGGGGGATAGTCGCCGGAGGCATCCCTGGGGGAGAGGCTGCGACGGCGTCGGTGCGTAGCCCAGCCAATATGGGAAACCCTTCCGGCCGTGTCGAGAGCGACCCTCTCGACACCCGCTTTACGACGCCCTCCTTTCGAGGACGATTGGAATGGGGTGAATTAGACCCAAACTATCGCTCGTTCAGATGGCGATGCAGGTCCTCGAGGGAGGCCACGACCAGGTCGGCGCCTTCCTCTCGGAGCCCCTCGCCGGTTCCGGTTCCGGTGGTGACGCCGACCGCAGTGACACCGGCCGCGCGCGCGGCCCGGATGTCGATCCGCGAATCGCCGATGTAGACCGCATCGCCCGGGTCGAGGGCGAGCGCCACGAGACATCGCTCGATGGGCTCCGGATGCGGCTTGCGCCGCTCGACGTCATCGCGTCCGACGACGGCGCCGAAATGCCGCCGGATCCCCCAGCGCTCGAGAAAGGGCAGGGTGCTCTCGGACGAGGTCACGATCCCGAGCTTGTGCCCACGGGCGGCGAGGCCTTCGACGAGTTCCACGCTGCCGGCGAGGGGCTGCGTCTCTTCGTAGTAGCGACGCACCCAGACGTCGCGGCGGGTCGCGAGGACACGTGCCACCAGACCCTCGACGTCGGGGTAATCGGGCGGGAACAGATCGGGCCAGGGATTCTCTGTGCCTTCGCTCATCAAGGCGTTGACTCGCTCGACCGTCGGGGGCTCTATTTTGGCTTCACGAAAGACGTCGAGGCTCATCTCGTAGAAGAGCCGCACCGAGTCGGCCAAGGTGCCGTCGACGTCGAAGAGCACGCCGCGAAAGGCGCTGAGGTGCGTTCGAGCAGTCATCCCGGCTCCTTTCTCCAAAACTCCAGGGCTCGTTTCCGCTCGGCCTGCGACCTCGATCGACCGCGATGGGTCGCCGAGCTCGGCTAAGATGGCGGGCCTGGCGAAAAATGCGAGGGTGGAGCCCCGCAGTGGCCTCCGGGGACCTCCGCGTCCCCCCGGATCCCGACGGTCCGGGGCCCCTCGGGTGCATACTCAGCGGACGTAGCGGAAGGGGAGACAGCATGGCAATCGAAACGGTCGGTGTCGTTGGATGCGGCCTGATGGGGTCGGGGATCGCCGAGGTGTGTGCGCGCGCCGGTCTCGACGTGGTGATCACCGAGCTCGACAGTCGCGCCCTCGAGGGTGGCGAAGCCCGGGTGCGCCGTTCCCTCGAGCGCGCCGTGAAATCCGGCAAGCTCGCCGAGAGCGAGCTCGAAGAGGTCTACGGGCGCATCCGCTTCTCGACCGACCTCGGCCTGCACAGCGACCGCGACCTCGTGGTGGAGGCGATCGTCGAGGCGGCCGACCCCAAGGTCGAGCTCTTCCGGAAACTCGATCTCATCGTCTCGAAGCCGGGCGCCATCCTCGCGACCAACACCTCGTCGATCCCGATCATGAAGCTCGCGGTGGCCACCAAACGGCCCCAGCAGGTCTGCGGACTCCACTTCTTCAATCCGGTTCCCGTGCTTCGTCTGGTGGAATTGATCCCCTCGCTCGTGACGAGCGATGAAACGTCGCAAGCCCTCGCGGACTTCGCAGAGCAGGCGCTGGGCAAACACGTAGTCCGCTCGCAAGACCGCGCCGGATTCATCGTGAACGCGCTGCTCGTCCCCTTCATCCTGTCCGCCGTCCGCATGGTGGAGTCGGGCTTTGCCACGGCCGAAGACATCGACGCCGGCATGGTCCACGGCTGCAACCACCCCATGGGCCCACTCGCCCTCTGCGACCTGATCGGGCTCGACACCGCCAAGGCGGTGGCCGAGTCGATGTACGAAGAGTTCAAGGAGCCGCTCTACGCGCCGCCGCCGCTGCTCTGTCGCATGGTCGAGGCGGGGCTCCTCGGACGAAAGTCCGGCCGCGGCTTCTACGACTACGCCCGCTAGGCCGCGCCGCGGAGATCGCAGCCGCGTGCGCCGCTAGCGCGGCGCGCGCGTGGCCCGCAGGTCGACCGTTGGGATCGATGCGCTGAGCCCGCCGTCGACGGGTATCGCCGCCCCCGTGATGAACGACGCCTCGTCGCTCGCGAGGAAGGCGACGAGTCGGCCCACTTCCTCGGGCACCCCGACCCGACCGATCGGGTGGATCGGCCCAAAGGACTCGAGTGCGCCCGCATCGCCGTGTGCGGGGCCGAGGATGGGCGTGTCGATCATCCCCGGGCATACTGCGTTGACGCGAACCCTCTTCTTGCCGAGGTCGACGGCAGCGCACTTCACGAGCCCGATCACGCCGTGTTTCGTCGCGCAGTAGGTGCCCAGACCCGCAGAGCCCAGCAGCCCCGCATCCGAAGAGGTGACGATGATCGAGCCGCCCGCGCGCTCCACCATGGCGCGGGCCGCACACTGCATGCCGAGGAAGACGCCGCGCAGGTTGATCGCGTTCACCCGATCCCACTCTTCGAGCGTGGCTTTGAGAATCGACTGGAGCGAGCCGACACCCGCGTTCAGGTAGGCCACCTCGATACCGCCGAGTTCGCGGATCGTCGCCTCGACCGAGGCCTCGTTCTGATCGGGCTGGGTGACATCGAGAGAGAGCGCGATCGCGCGGCCCCCGGCCTCGGAGATCTTGTTCGCGACCGCCTGGGCCCCGGCGAGGTCGACGTCGGCACACGCCACCGCAGCCCCTTCGGCGGCCAACACCGTTGCGGTCGCCGCTCCGATCCCCGAGGCGGCCCCTGTCACCCACGCGCGCTTTCCGTCTAGCTTTCCCACGGCGATACCCTCCCGTCCGCTGTACCTTAGATACCCGGCTCCGAGGCCTCTCCTCGGCCCCCCAGTGTGAGACACATCGATGCCCAAGAATACCGACGCTTTTGTACAGGAACTGATGGACACCATCCGCGCCCGACGTAGTTTCGGCGGCCATCCGCTCTGGAAGAAGATCGCCGCGGGCGACGTCGACGGCGAANNGGCGGGCACCCGCTCTGGAAAGAAATCGCGGCCGGGAAGGTGTCTCCGGAAGGCCTCAAGCTCTTCGCCCAGCAGTTCTTTCTGCAGGTGCGCGAGTTCCCGCGGGCGGTCTCCGCGATGCACGCGAATTGTCCTTTCGCCGACGCTCGGATCGAACTCGCCGAGAGTCTCTACGAGGAGGAGACGGGGCAGATCTCGGGCTGCGGGATGGCGCACCCCGAGCTCTTCATCAAATTCGGCGAGGCGGTGGGCTGCAAACGCGATGACATGATCGACGCGGCGGCGCTTCCGGGGACCGCCGCCCTGATCCACTGGTTCGAGACCTCGACCAAGAACCGCAGCTTCCTCGAAGGCGCAGCGGCCATCAATCTCGCGGCNNTGCCTTCGCCAACTTCGCCCGTGCCCTCCAGGAACACTACGGGCTCTCGAAGGAGGCGGTCGCGTTCTGGGATGTCCACGAAGAAGCCGACAAAGACCACAGCGACGTGGGCGATCACATCGTCGTGCGCCACGCGAAGACGGACGAGTGGCAGGAACGCACACGGGCCGCCGTCGAGCAGTCGCTCGATATGTGGTGGCAGTTCTTCGACGGGATCCAGCAGGAGATCGCCTGAACGCATCTGGCGGCGCCCGTTGCAACGGGAAGAGGTGCCGCCACCCGAGGCTGCGTTTGGCGTGAGGGCCGCGCACTGCGGCGCCGCCCGAGGCGGCATGAGCCCTCGGCGCGACGCTCTGCGTCCACGAGAGCGGTCCGCACGACGCTTTCAACATGGCATGCGATGTGCAGTTTCCCCGGGTGCGTCCACACCACACCTGTAGGGTTTCGCAGCCATGACACCGCTCACCGTTTTTGCCATTTCGATCGCCGCNNCTTTCTGCGATCACGATCGCTCGCCGCGCCGCGTGCGGCGGATTTCATCCCCGCGCGTCGTCAGGCCGCGACCCTCGCGCCGTTGCGCGCGCCCGCGCGAACGGTCCGCACCACTGAGGAGCAACCGGAGGCCGCGTAGCGGCGCCCGGTCGAGTAACCGGAAGCCGCCGCGGACCGAAGGTGTTCAGGCGCCGCGCGCTGTGAGGTCCGACCAGAGGGCCCCGGCGCCGCGGCGTGCGGCATCCCGCCCGAGCTCCTCGGCCCACTGCGCCTCACCCCCGAACTCGGCCCGCCAGGCCCAGAGCCTCCGGGTGGCGTAGTGCAACGCGTGTTCGTAGGTGAAGCCGATGGCGCCGTGCACCTGGTGGGCGATTCGCGCGCCCTCGCCCGCACCCTCCCCGGCCTGCACTTTGGCGACGGCGATTTCGAACCAGGCGTCGCTGTCGCGCCGCTCGGCAGCGAGGCAAGCGCGGTCGGCCGCCATCCCGGCCGTCGCCGTCCGACTCGCGAGCGCTGCGAGCATGTGTTGGATCGCCTGGAACTTCCCGATCGGGCGACCGAACTGCACGCGCTCGCCGGCGAAGCGGACGCTCTCGTCGAGGAGGTGCTCGAGGGCCCCCACCATCTGGATGCTGCGCAGCAGGGCGCCGTAGCGGCGAACAGGATCCTCTCCGAACGGTTCGGGTAGCGACCCACTCGCGAGCGCGTTCGCGCCCTCGAATCGCATCGAATCGCGCGGCTCGAGGGCGACGTTGGATCCGGCTTCGACGGCCGCGCCCGCCGTGTCGACGAGGGCGATCTGTCCGCCACCGGCGACGACGAGGTGTCCCACGTCGCGGCCCCAGGGTACGCGCTCGGCGCAGCCCGTGAGCGCTCCTCCCTCGAGACGCAGCGTGTCTCCGAGCGGTGCCACCGAAAGGGGGCCGTCGGGTACATCNNACATCGAGACCCGCTCGGTCCAGGAACCACCCGGCGAGGACCGTTTCCGCCAGCGGCACCGGCGTCGCGTGAAAGGCGCTGGTCTGGATGATGACCTGGGCGTCGGGCCAGGTTCCGCCACCGATCTCTTCCACCAGGGGTTGGCAGAGCCCGTTCTCTTCGAGTTCTTTCCAGACCTCGGCCGGCCAGGTTCCCGCTTCCGCCGCCTCGCGCGCCTCGCGGTCGAGGTGGTCTTCGAGCAGGCGGTTCAGCGTGTCGCGCAGCAGCTCTCGGTGTTCGTCGCTCATCGGAGGCCCAATCCGCGGGCCATGATGCCCCGCAAAATTTCCCGCGTTCCGCCGCGCAGCGAGAACGAGGGCGCGTGTTGCATGAGGAAGGCGAGCACCTGCTCGTAATCGTGAGGCCCCTCGGCGCTGGGTTCGCGACCCAGCAGATCGTGGGCGATTTCCGGGATGTCCTGCTCGAAGCTCCCGCCCGCGTCTTTGACGACGGCCGCTTCGAGGGCCGGGTCCGCGCCGGCCTCGAGCATACTCGCCACGGAGATCGACATCTGCCGCAGGGTCGCCAGATGGGACACCATGCGACCCGTCGCCACCGCGAGCCGTTCCGAGTCGTTGGTCTCGGATTCGCGGACGAGCGCCCGCACCAGCTCGAAACTGCTCAGATAGCGCTCGGGGCCGCTGCGCTCGAATGCGAGTTCGGCCATCACCTGTTGCCAGCCGGCGCCTTCCTTGCCGACGCGCATGGTGTCGGGCAGGACGGCGTTCTCGAAGACCACTTCGTTGAAGTGCTCGCCCCCGGCGAGGTCCTTGATCGGACGAATCGTGAGACCCGGGGTGTCGGTGGCCACCAGGAACTGGGTGAGTCCCTCGTGGCGCGACTTGGCGTCCCCCTCGGTGCGGATCAGCGCGACCATGTACTGGCAGCGATGGGCGTTGGTCGTCCAGACCTTGGTGCCGTTCGTCACCCACCCCTGATCGGCTTCGCTCCACTTAGCGCTTGTCCGGATCGACGCCAGGTCCGAGCCCGAGTCGGGCTCGCTCATCCCGATGCAGAAGTAACACTCGCCGCGCGTGGCACTGGGGAGAATCAACTCGCGTTGTTCTTCGGTGCCGTAGCGCAAGAGCAACGGGCCACTCTGTCGGTCGGTGATCCAGTGCGCGCCGACCGGCGCACCGGCGGCGAGCATCTCTTCGAGGACGACATAACGCTCGAGGGCGCTGCGCTCCCGGCCCCCGTATTTCTTCGGCCAGGTCATCCCGATCCAGCCCTGGGCCCCCATCTTCTGGCTGAACTCCGGCGAGAAGCCCATCCAGCTGTGCGCGCGCATGCCCGGCGGGTACTCCGCGAGCTCCTTGTCGAGAAAGGCGCGCACCTCTTCTCGCAGGGCCTCGGTCTCCGGCGGGAGATCGTACGGTAGAAAATCGAAGCTCGGCATCGGGAGTTGGGTCTCCTCGCCCGGGTTCTGCATACCGCGCAGGCGTGCACCCGGGGGTGGGGGTCTGCCCGCGGTGCCTTTACCGGGCTCCGCGGCCCGCGTAGGGTACCACCGAACCCGCCGGAGGTCGGTCGATGGAAGCAACGTGTCGGGCCCGCCCGAGAGGTGGCCAGGGGAGAGCGGGCGCAATGCTCGGCCTCCTCGTTGTGCTCTGGCTCTCGGGGTGCGGAGCGAAGACAGAATCCGAATGGATCCGCGAGGCCGTGGTCCCGGGCTCCGCGTTTCACGGTGTTCACGGACTCGCCTTCGACGCCGAGGACCGACTCTTTGTCGGCGATGTGATGGGCCAGGCGATCTATCGCGTGCACCTGGGCGAGCGGCGCGCCGAAGTGGAGATCGGCGCGCCCGCCGGCGAAGCGGATGATCTCGAATTCGGCCCCGACGGCACGCTGGCGTGGACGGCCTTCTTTGCCGGAGAAGTGCGCGCGCGCCGACCCGACGGCGAGGTCGTGACCCTCGCTTCGGGTCTCCCGGGCTTCAACTCGCTGGCCTTCGCGCCCGACGGGCGTCTCTACGCCACCACGGTGTTCCTCGGCGACGCGCTCTACGAAATCGACCTCGCAGGGGAAACACCGGCGCGTCTGGTCGCCGAGGGCTTTGGCGGCCTCAATGGGTTCGATTTTGGCCCCGACGGCCACCTCTACGGGCCGCTCTTCACCAAGGGAAAGGTCGCCCGCGTCGACGTCACGAGTGGCGAGGTCACGGTCATTGCCGAGGGCTTCGGGGTGCCGGCGGCGGTCAATCTGAACTCGCGCGGCGAGGTCTTCGTCGTCGATGCGGCGCGCGGTGAGGTCGTCCGGGTGGATCCCGCGTCTGGCGACAAGGAGATCGTCGCCCGTGTGGCCGCCATGATCGACAACCTGACCTTCGACTCGCAGGATCGCCTCTTCATCACGAACGCGAGCGACAACGCGGTGATCGAGATCGACGTCGATACCGGGAAGGAGACGGTCTACCTCTCGGGCGCGCTGAGCGTGCCGGGGGATCTCGCCTGGGATGCGAGCCGCGGGCAGCTCCTGGTACCCGATGTCTTCACGTTCCGCGCGATCCGGCCCGGCTCCTCTCCGGACGCGGGTGGCGCAGCCGTCGAAGAGATCGCCCGCGCCTTCGCGCGGGAACTCCACCTTCCCTACTTCGTCGCTTCGAACCCGAAGTGGTTTGCGGTGGCGGGCATCCCGATCGGCGATCTGTCTCCGGGCTCCGTCCAGCTCTTCGACGCGTCGACGGACGAGGACCGGGTCCTCGGGGATTTCGACACGCCCCNNCTTCCTCGGGGACGACGAGTTGCTCGTCGCTGAATACCGCGACGGAACCCTGGTCCGCGTCGATGTCGGCAATCCCAGCGATCGGAGTGTGGTGGCCAGCGATCTCGGCGGACCGGTGGGGCTCGCTCCCGCGCAACCCGGCGCGGTCTATGTCAGCGAGCGCGCCGAGGGCGTGGTAAGCCGCATCGATCTCGAGAGCGGCACCCGCCAGGTGGTGATCGCGGGCCTCCGCCAACCGGAGGGAATCGACGTCTTTCCCGACGGCCGCATTGCGGTGGCCGAGGTCGGGGCGAAGCGCATCCTCGCCATCGACCCGGCAACCGGGGGACGCACCAGGCTGGCCTCGCGGCTTCCCGTGGGCCTCGAGCTCCCCGAGGCGCTCCCGCCGGTCGGGCTTCCGACGGGTGTCGCCGTCTCAGACGACGACACCCTCTATTTCGTGTCGGACCAGGAGACCGCGATCTACCGACTTCGGCGTCCCGCGGACACGCCCTAGGCCGGGCCGCGCTAGCCGAGCGCGCTCTTGAAGAGCGCCTTCACCCGCGTCCAGGCGTCGTCGGCCGAGGCCTTGTGATAGCTCTCGCGCTGGTCGCAGAAGAAGCCGTGGTCCGCTTCGTCGTAGACGACCACCTCGGCCTGGGTCCCCGCCGCGTTGAGCGCCGAGCGCACCTGGTCGACCTGGTCGAGCGGGATGTGCGCGTCCTTCGCGCCGTAGAGACACACGATCGGGCAGCTGATCCCGGAGGTGCGGCTCACCGTCGACGCCGCGCCACCGGGTCCTTCGGGCGCCGAGATCCCGCCGCCGTAGAAGCTCGCGGCGGCGGCGACGTCGGTCTCGCACGCGGTGAGATAGGTCATGTGGCCGCCGATGCAGAAGCCCATGACACCGATCTTCGAGCCGTCGACATCGCCGCGCCCGCGCAGATACGTGAGCGTGCTCTGGGCGTCGGCGATCATCTGATCCGCCTGGAGCTTCATCATGTTGGCGATGCCCTCGTTCATCCCCGCCTCGTCATAGCCGAGTTCGAGGTCGGGCGCGGTGCGGAAGAAGAAGTTCGGGGCGATCGCGACATAGCCCTCGGCGGCGACGCGCTCGGTGACGTCGCGGATGTGGGAGTTCACGCCGAAGACCTCCATCCACACGATCACGGCGGGGTGCGTCTGCCCGTCGTCNNCCCGTCGTCGGGGCGCGCGACGTAGGCGCCCATTCCGTTGATGTCGACGCGCTCGGTTTGTACGGCCATGGTGGGGGCTCCCTCTCTGTTGGTTAGACCTGGAAGAGTCTCTGGAAGTTTCCGGAATAGAACTGAGTCTTGGCGTGCTCGGACACGCTGGCGAGCGAGCGCTCGAAGCGGCCGAGCGGGTTGCGACCCCCCTCGATGTGCGGGTAGTCGCTCGAGAACATGAAGAGGTCATCCGAGGAGTCGGCGATCATGCTCCCCACATCCTCGAAGGCGAAGGGCGTGAAGGCCAGTTGCTCGCGTACCTNNTTTCGCGAGAACTTCGCGAGGTCGGGCTCGCTCTTCGACCACACCTCGGCGGCGTAGTCGATGCGGCGGAGCATCCCGGGCACCCACGAAGCGCCGAGCTCGATCGCACCGCCGCGCAGGCCCGGGTGGCGCTCGAGGACCCCGTCCAGGACGAGGACCGAGAGAAAGGTCTCGGCCGCTTGGTGCAGGGTGGTGAAGTCTTTGGAGCGGATGTTCTCGCCGCCGCCCAGCCAATCGTCCGGCTTGGGCCGACCGTTGTTCCAGTATCCGGGGTCGACCTGGAAGGTGCTCCCGCCCACGTGGAGCAGGAAGGGGACACCGGCCTCGGCCAACCGCGACCAGATCGGATCGAAATCGGGGTGCCCCGGTGCGCGACCCCCGGCCGCTTCCGGCGGGATCCAGAACGCCGCCAGGCCGTTCCGGAGGCCCAGGTCGATCTCCACGGCGGCGCGCTCGGCGTCTTCGAGAGAGATCATCCCGACGCCCATCAATCGCTCGTCCTCGGCACAGAACGCCGCCATCGCCCGGTTCCCCGCCCGGCAGGCGCCGTAGCGCAGCTCGAGGTCGGGCTGGGTGAAGGTGTGGAGTGGTGCAAAGGTGGGGAACACCAGCTGCTTGTTGAAACCCAGCAGGTCGAGAGCGCGAGAGCGCTCGCCGGCGTGGAAGGCGCCGAGGGCGTCATAGCCCTTGGGTCCACCGATCACGTTCTTCTCGAGCTCGGCCACCACCTCGGGCGGGTGAGCGCGGGCGCCTTCGAGGCGTTCCAGGGCCTCGATCATCCGTCCGCCGGCGGAGAAGTCGATCGCCGGGATCCGATCGCGCAGGTTCGGATCGGCGTGCGCCTGGAGCAAGTCGGGCAGCTCCATGATGTGGCTGTCGGCGTCGAAGAAGGTGCGTCCTTCGGCGTAGGGCATTGGTCGGTCTCCGCTCAGAGGGCGGCGGCCACCGCGTCGCAAAATGCAGTGGTGGACGCCGTCCCGCCTTGGTCACGTGTCAGGGCCTGGCCCCGAGCGTACACGGCCTCGACCGCTTTGCGCAGCCGGAGCCCCGCGTCCTGAAAGCTCAGGTACTCGAGCATCATCGCCGCCGAGAGCAGCGTGGCGGTCGGGTTGATCGTGTTCCGACCCACCAGATCGGGCGCCGTCCCGTGGGCCGATTCGAAATAGGCGTAGTCATCGCCGTAGCAGCCACTGGGCGCGAGACCCAGCCCCCCGATCAGGCCACCGGCCGCATCCGAGAGCACATCGCCATAGAGATTGGGGAGGAGCACGACGTCGAAATGGTGCGGGTCGGCGACGAGGCGGTGGGCGAGGTCGTCGACGATCAGCGACTCGTAGGCGACGTCGGGATACTCGCGGGAGACCGCTGCGGTGACCTCGCGGAAGAGGCCGTCGCTCTGGGGCAGCATGTTGTGTTTGGTGCCGCAGGTGAGGAGTGGGCCGCGGGCATCCGGGCCGCCGGCGCGACCGCGTTCGGCGGCCCGACGACGGGCCAGTTCGAAGGAGAAGCGCGCGACCCGCTCGGTGCCCGCCTCGCTGATCACCTTGATCGAAAAACGCGCGGGGCGGAGCTCGTCGATCGGTCGGCGCGAGGTGGGGCTGCGAAACTCGAGCGGGGCCAGTTCCTCGAGGTCGCCCTCCACTCGCACATAGGCGTCCTCGAGGTTCTCGCGGACGATGGCGAAGTCGACCCCTTCGGGATGGGCCAGCGGGCTTCGATAGCCGGGACACCAGCGCGCCGGTCGCACGTTGGCATAGGTCCCGCGCCCCCAGCGCAGATAGAGGAGTGCCGGGCCGCTCGGACCGCTGGTCGAGCCGAACAGCGTGGCGTCCGATGTGTCGATCGCCTCGCGCGCGGCGTCCGGAAAGAGGTGACCCGTGGCGGCCTTGGCGGGGAGCCCCACTTCCGGCCACACCCACTCGATGTCGACCCCCAGGCGCTCGATCAACTCGACACTCGGGTGAAAGGCCTCCGGCGCCGCATCCTCTCCGGGAATCGCCACGACGCGTTTCACGGTCGCCCGCTTCGCTCGATCGCCCGCTTGCGGGCCCGGCCGATCACCGGGGCGTCCCGCGCTCGAGGACGAAGATTGCGAGGTCGGCTTCGCGATTCGCGTCCTGGCTCACGACCTTGCCCGCCTCGGTATCGAGGGCGACGCGGTCTCCGATCCGGAAGCCCTGCTCTTCGCAGAAGGTCTCGAAGTCGCGAATCGAGAGCAGCCGGAGCGGGGGCGGGTCGGACCAGCGATGACTCTCGAGCAGCGAGGCCTGCGGCGCGAGTCCCTCGTCTTCGAGGCGACGGCGCTGCGCACCGTGGGCGGCGTTCGGAAAGCTCACGATCGCGCGGCGACCCACGCGCAGCATCTCGCGCACCACCCGCTCGACATCGCGCACGGCCTGGAGGGTGTGCGAGAGGATCACGACATCGAAGGCGTCGTCCTCGAAGATCTCGAGTCCCTGGTCGATATCGCCGTGGATCACATCCACACCGCGGCGAACGCTCTCGAGAATGGCGTACTCGGAGACCTCGACACCCACCGCCTTGGTGCCCTCGGCGGCCTCGCGGCCGATCCGCTCGAGGAGCTCTCCGGATCCGCAGCCGAGGTCGAGCACCGAGTCCTCGGGGGCGATGCGCGCCAGGATGTGGTCGTAGTCGACGCGGCGCGCTTCCAGGAGTTGCGCCGGATCCGGGTCGACAAAGAGCTGGCCCTGGGCGCCGGCCTCGGGGTCGAGAAACGAGCGGATCAGCTCGCCGTAGCGGTCGAGGTCGTCCTCGAGCAGAAAGGCGTCGTGGCCGCAGTCGCTGGTGACGTTGCANNAACGAGCGGATCAACTCGCCATAGCGGTCGAAGTCCTGCTCGAGCAAAAAGGCGTCGTGCCCGCAGTCGCTCGTCACGTTGCAGTAACTGACACGGCTCGGTTTGGCGAGCAGCGCGCGCACGATGGCTTGGGACTGTTCGGGCGGGAAGAGCCAGTCGCTGGTGTAGCTGACCACGAGCCAGCGGCAGGTCGCCTTGTGGAGCTCGGCCCGCAGGGCCGCCGGATTGTCTCCCAGGTCGAAGAGATCCATCGCCATCGAGAGCGTGACGTAGCTGTTGGCGTCGAAGCGCTCGACGAAGCGCTCGCCCTGGTACGCGAGATAGGACCCGACCGAGAACTTCTTCTCGAAGTCGGAGACGATGTCCGCAGCCTGCAGACGGTCGTGCTCGAATTTCTCGCTCATCGATTGCGGCGAGAGATAGGTGATGTGCCCGAGCATCCGAGCGATCGCGAGCCCCACCGCCGGCCCCTGGTTGCGGCCGGCGTAGCGCCCCTCGGCGTAGTCGGGATCGCGGAGGATGGCGTTGCGCCCGACGACGTCGAAGGCGATCGCTTGGCTGGTGAGCCGTGGCGAGGTCGCGAGCGCCACCGTGGCCTCGACCCGTTCGGGGTGTCGGACGGCCCACGCCAAAGCCTGGTGGCCGCCGAGAGAGCCCCCGACCACCGCCGCGAGGCGCTCGACACCGAGCATCGCGAGCGCGCGACGCTGGCACTCCACCATGTCGAATACCGTGATCTGGGGGAAGTCCGGACCGTAGGGTTCACCCGTGGCCGGATTCGGGCTGAGCGGGCCGGTGCTTCCGCGGCATCCCCCGAGCACGTTGGTGCAGATCACAAAGAAGCGGTCGGTGTCGAGGGGGCGCCCGGGGCCCACGAGCAGATCCCACCAACCGGGATCGTCGTCTTCGGCGTGCCGCGCGGCGTGCGAGTCGCCGCTGATCGCNNGCGGGCGGCGTTGAGTGTGCCCCAGGTTTCGTAGGCGACCTCCACCTCGGGGAGCGACCCCCCGAGCTCGAGGTCGAGGGCCCCGTCGAGCCGCAGGGACTTCGCGTAGCGGAGCGCCTTCCCCGAGCGAACGCTGTCGCTGCTATCGAATTGATTCCTGCTCATCGAAGGAGGGGTCTAGTGGCGCGCCCCGCGCGCGCGCTTGCCGCGAACTTCGCCGGTCACGAAGCCCGCGAGATGAAGCCCGCCGTAGAAGCGCGCGTGTTCGATCTTGATACACCGATCCATCACCACCGAGAGACCACCCCGTGTCGCGATCTGTGCGGCCTCGGGGCTCCAGAGACCGAGCTGGATCCAGAGCGCCTTCGCGCCCACCGCGACCGCTTCTTCAGCGATTTCGGGGAGCTCCTCGGGGCGCCGAAACACGTCCACGATCCCCGGCGGCTCCTTCAGGTCGCGCAGGGTCGGCACCACCGGCCGGCCGAGGATCTCGCTCTCCTGCGGGTTGACGAAGGTCACGTCGAAATCGCGCGGATAGCTCAAGAGATAGGTCGCGACGAAGTTGCTCGGCCGCGCCGGATTGCTCGACACCCCGAGCATCGCGACCGAGCGGTGCTCGCGCAGCAGCGCGAGGCGCTCCTTCGCCGAGGGGGGCGTCCAGCCGGGGACCGGATCGTGATCAGCTTCGGGCATGGCTACTTCCCCTGGGCCGCGTCGAGCGCCTGGTCGAGATCCCAGATGATGTCCTCGACGTCCTCGAGACCGACGGAGAGCCGCACCATGTCGGCGCCGATCCCGGCCGCCTCGAGGCTCTCGTCGGAGAGTTGCTGATGGGTGGTCGAGGCGGGGTGGATCACGAGGGTGCGGGCGTCGCCCACGTTGGCGAGGTGGCTGATCAGCTCGAGGGCCTCGATGAAGCGCTGACCGGCCTCGCGCCCGCCGCCCACGCCGAAGGTGAAGATCGCGCCGGCGCCGCGTGGGAGATAGCGCTTGGCGGTGTCGTGATACGGCGAGCTCGCGAGCCCCGCGTAGTTCACCCAGTTGATGCGCGGGTCGTCGTCCAGCCACTTTGCGACGACGGCCGCATTGGCCACATGCCCCTCCATCCGCTGCGGGAGGGTCTCGACGCCCTGGAGAAGCAGGAAGGCGTTGAACGGCGAGAGACAGGCGCCGACGTCACGCAACTGCTCAACCCGCATCTTGGTACAGAACGCGTACTCGCCAAAATTCTCCCAGAAGCGCAATCCGTTGTAGCTCTGGACCGGCTCGGTGAACCCGGGGAAACGGCCGGAGCCCCAATCGAAGCGACCCGCCTCGACCACGGCGCCGCCGATCGAGGTGCCGTGCCCACCGAGAAATTTGGTCACCGAATGGAGCACGATGTCGGCCCCGAATTCGATCGGGCGGCACAGATACGGGGTGGCGAAGGTGTTGTCGACGACGAGCGGAATCCCGTGTCCGCGCGCGACCTCGGCCAGGCCCTCGAGCTCGGCCACCGCGCCCGAGGGGTTCGCGATGATCTCGGTGTAGAGCATCTTCGTGTTCGGGCGAATCTGGGCCTCGAAATCTTTGGGGTCGGTGGTCGAGATGAAGCTCGTCTCGACCCCGAGTTTGCGGAGCGTGACGTCGAACAGGGTGTAGGTGCCGCCGTAGAGACCGGCGCTCGCCACGAGGTGATCGCCGGCGCCCGCCAACGTGGTCACGGTCATGAATTCGGCGGCCTGGCCGCTCGCGGTCGCGACACCGCCGATGCCCCCCTCGAGGCTCGCGAGGCGCTCCTCGAGGGCTGCCGTAGTGGGATTGCCGATGCGGGTGTAGATGCTTCCGAATTTCTGCAGCGCGAAGAGGTCCGCCGCGTCGGCCGTATCGTCGAACACGAAGCTGGTGGATTGATAGATCGGGACGGCCCGCGCGCCCGTGGTCGCGTCGGGCTGGCCCCCGGCGTGGAGGGCGCGGGTGCGAAATCCCCATTCTCGGTCGCGTTGTTCGGGCATCCGGGCAGTGTATCGCGCCGCCTCGCAGGGGCGCGCGCGAACCCGGTGAGCGGGTGGAACTCCCCGCCGCTGCACTCTAATTGCTGGACACAGCGAGTGGGGCCCCCGCGCCACTACCCAAGCCCGCGGATGCGCCATACCGTCCCACTATCTCGCCGGGCTGGCGGTTCCCGCGAGCCCCGCGGGCGTGCCCCGACAAGGAGACACTCCATGCTTCGAACCACGCTCGCCCTTGCCGTCGCGCTGGCCTTTGCCTGCGGCGGGGAGACCCAAACGATGAGCGATGCCGTCGAGAACGCCGCGGACGACGTCGCCACCCAGGCCGGCGCCGCCGGGGAGGCCGCCACGGAAGCGGCGGACGAGGCCGCGGGTGCAGCCTCGGATGCCGCTGATGACGCCGCCAGCGCCATGGCCGACAACTCCGCCGCGGCCAACTGTCTGAGCCTCGTCGCCGACGCGAAGTTCGAGGAGGCGGTCGCAGTGTGCACCGAGGCCCTGGGGATCGACCCGTCGAACACGGAAGTCCAACAGGCGCTCGATCGCGCAAACGCGGAAGCCGCCAAGGCGGCCGCCGGCGCGGCGGCGGACGACGCGGCGAAAGACGCAGCCGACGCCGCGGGCAAATTGATGAACTAGCTCAAACCCCCTCGCGTCAGCGCGGTGATCTCGGCGTCGCTGAGCCCTGCGCTCTCGAGGACGTCACGGGTGTCGGCCCCAAGTTCCGGGGCCGGCGTCTCGTGGCGCACCTCGCTCTCGGAGAGCAGGAAGGGCGGGGCGACGGTCTTGAAGCGCCCCACGGTCGGGTGTTCGAGCTCGGGAAAGAACCCCATCGCGAGCGCCTGGGGGTCGTCGACCACCTCTGCCATCGTTTGTGCCGGCGCCCAGATCACGCGGTGCTCCCGGAGTGGAGCCGCCCAGTCGGCGAGATCGCGTGATGCAAAGGTGCGGTCGAACTCGGCCACGAGTTCGGCGGAGTGCTCCGCGCGTCCTTCGGCGCTGCCGAAACGGGGATCGCTCTCGAGGTCGGGACGGTCGAGCGCCCGACACACCAGGGGCCAATACCGGTCGGTCTCGACCATCACCAGAAAGAGCCAGCGATCGTCCCGGGTGCAGTACTGGTTCCACAGCGGATTGCTGGGTGCGTCGCGTCGGTGGCGCACCGGGGTCTGCCCCGTCGCGGCGGCGACCGCCAGGTCGCAACCCGACACATAGAGACCGATCCCCATCAGCGAGACGTCCACGACCTGGCCCTGACCGGTGCGCTCGGCTACCCGGAGGGCCGAGAGAATCCCCGCCACCAGACTGATCCCCGCCGCGTGGTCCCCGACGCCGGGACGCAGAAAGGCGGGCCCGGTGCCCTCGTCGTGCATGAGATCCATCAGGCCCGAACGCGCCCAATATGCGGCGTAGTCGAAGGAGGGCGTGCTCGCCTCCTCGCCCTGCATCCCGTACCCGGTAAGCGACGCGAAGACGAGGGCCGGGTGGCGTGCGAGCAGGGTCTCGGCGTCGATACCGTATTTGGGCCGACGCGCGGGCAGCATGTTGGTGAGGACCACCTGGGCGGTGTCGATCACCTTCGCCAGCGCGTCCACGGCACCGGGCTGGGTGAGATCCAGGGTGAGAGACCGCTTGCCGCGGTTGTCCATCTGGAACGCCGGCGAGGCGTCGAAGTCGGAATCGATCCCGGCGAATTGGGGCCGGACATGCCGGTACATCTCTCCCTGTGGGACTTCGACTTTGATCACCTCGGCCCCGAGGTCGGCGAGGAGCGCGCCACCCGACGGCGCCGCGACGAAGTGGGCGACCTCAATCACTCGGATACCCTCTAGGGGAGCGACCATTGCAACTCCTTTTGGTGCGGAGGCCCATTGTGGCGCGACCGGCTGCCGTGAACCAGCGCCCTGCTCGTCGAAGTCAGGCCGTCCGGCGGAGTGCGACGCGGTCGCGGCGCCTCGGCGGGGGCGCCGGGGCCGTGGGCCTCGCGCTGGTGTTGGCCACCGGCGCCCTTGCGCAGGCCCCCGCCAACCATTTCGGCCTGTTGTGGGGTCAGACGCGGCAGGAAGCACTCGACGCCTCCGATGCGCAGGTGCTGTCGCGGGCGCTTCATCAGCGATACGGAACGGCGCTCGAGGTGGACAAGCTCCCCGTCTCGATCGGAGGCGAGATCCACCGCATCCTGTACTTCGATGACGACGACAAGCTGCTGCGGGTGTGGATCGACTTCGGGCACCCCGGAGAGCGGGTCTGGGCCGAGAACTATCTGCTCGACGAAGCGGTCGCGAAGTACCAATCGCTCAAGGCGACGACCGCACTGCGCGGCGCGGCCTGCACCGAGCCCGAGCTCATCCTCGAAGAAAAAGACGGCGAGCAGATCCTCGCGCCGAGTTTTGTGCGCGACCGCGCGGTCTGGGCGTGCGAGCACGAGCGCGGAGACACGCGCATTCGAATCTCGCTCCGGCGTCTCGGNNCCGCTTCGACGTCATCTATGACGCGCAGGACATGCGCGCCGTGGCGAACTACCGGAGCCAGCACCGTCTGGACGGCGCCAACTAGGGCGCGGAGCGGAGTGGGCACCCGAGCCCCGCGACGAGAGCCGCGGGGCCCGAGTGTCGGCGCCTTGAACAACCCGGGGGCCCGCGCGAATCGCGGCGCCGCTCAGCCCTCCACGGTGGAGAACGCGAACCCAGGTCTTTGTCGCAACCGCTCTCGGATCAGTCCTCCGCTGCCGAAACCCCTTCGGGCGCGGCGTCGGACTCTGCGGCCTCTCCTTCCGCCACCGGGACCTGACGCTTCAAGCCCTTCTCCGCGTAGACCGCCTCGGCGAGGCGCTCGCGGATGTCGGGGTTCTCCTTGAGGAAGCGGCGCGCGTTCTCGCGGCCCTGGCCGATGCGCTCGCCGTCGTAGGAGTACCAGGCGCCGCTCTTCTCGACGATGCCGCACTCGACGCCGAGGTCGAGCAGGTCGCCCTCGAGCGAGATGCCCTGGTTGTAGAGGATGTCGAACTCCGCCTGGCGGAAGGGCGGCGCGCACTTGTTCTTCACCACCTTGACCCGCGTGCGGTTGCCGACCACCTCGTCGCCCTCCTTGATGGCGGCGATGCGGCGGACGTCGAGACGCACGGACGAGTAGAACTTGAGCGCGTTGCCGCCGGTCGTCGTCTCCGGATNNCGGCCACCGAGTCGATCACGACGACGTCGAGGGCACCGGAGCGGATCAGCATGTCGGCGATCTCGAGGGCCTGCTCGCCGGTGTCGGGCTGCGAGACCAGCAGCTCGTCGATCTTCACGCCCAGGCGCCGCGCGTAGTTCACGTCGAGCGCGTGCTCGGCGTCGATGAAGGCGGCGACCCCGCCCTGCTTTTGCAGTTCGGCCACGGCGTGCAGAGCGAGGGTCGTCTTGCCGCTCGACTCCGGGCCGTAGATCTCGACCACCCGGCCCCGGGGATACCCCCCGATACCGAGCGCGAGATCGAGACTCACCGATCCGGTGGGGATCGCCTCGATATCCCGATCGACCGCATCTTCGGTCATGGTGAGAATCGAGCCCTTCCCGAACTGCTTCTCGATGGTGTTGAGCGCGAGTTCGATCGCCTGGCGCTTCGGGCTCTCCGCATCCTGGGTTTGTTTGGTCGTCTTGGCCATGAGTACCTCGCTTCCTGAATCTGACGATTAGTGAGGGTGAGTTCGGGGCTCGAGCGCAATTCGCTCGAGCGCGTGATACCGCGCGCCCTCGCTCGAGAGCTCGCTTGAAAAGAGCCACGCCGCGTCCACCGAAAAGGCGACGCCGTCCGCGGTTGCGGCGCGATGCGGGGCGGGGCGGTAGCGGCGACCGCGGCGCGTCCGGCCCAGGGTGAGGTGGGGGCGAAAGGCCCGCTCACGCGGGGCGACCCCGGCCTCGCAAACCCCGCGCTCCACCCGTGCGGCGAGATCTTCGAGGGCCCCGTCCGATTCGACCGCGAGGGCGACGGCGCGGGCGCGGCGCGCCTCGGGGAAGAGCAGGAGGGCCCCGAGGCGCGCGGAAAACGCTTTGCGCGCGGCGCTCTCGCGACGCACCGACGCCACCAGGTTCGGAATCGCATCGACTTCGGTATCGCCGAGAAAGCGCAACGTGACGTGGTAGTTCTCCGGCGCCACCCAACGCACGGCGTTCCCCTCGTAGGCCGCGAGCGACTCGGCGACGTCCCGGGCGCGGGTCCGCGCGGCGTCATCGAGAGCCGCGGCGAAGAAGAGCCGCTTTCGCGCAGTGCTCACGACCTTTGCTCTCGCGGGCGCCGCGCCCTCATTGTTTCCGTCCGATGCGGGGGAGTTCGAACGGCACGCCGAGCAGATGCCGGCGAATCCAATCGATCGCCACCTGTGTCGTCATCTGGCGGTGCCGCTCGCGACCCAGGGGAAAGAGGATGCGTGTCGCCCGACTCCCCGACGCGTCGGCAAAGCCGATGAACACGAGGCCCACCGGTTTCTCTTCGCTCCCCCCGTCGGGCCCCGAGATCCCGGTGGTGGACACCGCGAGATCGGCCCCGAGACGCGCCCGTGCACCCTCGGCCATGGCCCGTGCCACGGGCTCCGACACCGCACCGTGCTCCTCGAGCAGAGCCGCCGGCACCCCCAGGAGATCGCGCTTGGCTTCGTTGGCGTAGGCCATGACACCACCCAGGAAGTATCCCGAGGATCCAGGCACGGCGGTGAAACGAGACCCGAGCAGCCCCCCGGTACACGATTCCGCCACCGCAATCCGAAGCCCTCGCTCCCGCAACAGTCCCCCGGTGACGACCTCGAGGGTGTCCTCCCCTTCGCCATAGCAGAGCGGGCCGAGCGCCTCGCGCAGCGCCGCGCAGGCCTCGGCGAGGCGACCCTCCGCTTCGTCGGCGCTGCGACCGCGCGCGACGGGGCGCACGTAATTGTCGGGGAACGCCGTCCGGAACCCCAGCTCGACCTCGTCCGGGAGCGCGACCCCCTGCAGCAGTTCGTCGAGGTTGGATTCGCCGATCCCGAAGGTGCGCAGCAGCCGGGCGCGCGAGTAGTTCTCGATCTCGCGCCGATCGGCGATCCGGGGCAGCACCTGCTCGTCCATCATCTTGACGAGCTCGCGCGGCACGCCGGGCATGCAGAAGAAGAGGGTCCCCTCCGCCTCGAGCATCGTTCCGGGGGCGGTCCCGNNCAGCACCTCGGCACCGTCGGGAAAGTAGGCCTGCTTGGCGTTGATCTCGGCCATCTCGCGGCCGAAACGCCGGAAGAAAGCCCGGATCGTCTCGAGCGATTCCTCGTCGAGGACCAGTTCGCGGCCGAACGTCTGGGCGAGGACCTCGATGGTCAGATCATCGCGCGTCGGACCGAGCCCCCCCGAGACGAGCACGATGGCGGCACGCCCGGCGGCGCGGCGAAAGGCATCGGTCATGTCGGCGGGATCGTCGGCCACCGTGCTGTGAAAACGGGTCTGGATATCGAGATCGAGCAGGCGCTGCGAGAGATGCGATTTGTTGCTGTCGACGATCTCCCCGCGCAAGAGCTCGTCGCCGATGGTGAGTACTTCTGCGATCACAGCGCAGCCCCGGCTCGCGCTTCGGTCGCCAAGAGCAACAACGCCAGAACCCCGGCGGCTAGCCCTCCCGCAACCACATCGTCCGCCATCACTCCGACCCCTCCCCGGAAGCGCCGCTCGGCCCAGCGCACCGGACCCGGCTTCCAGATATCAAACACCCTGAATGCGACGAATCCGGTCACGAGCCCGGGAGTGATTGAGCCCGGCCGGAAAAAAAACAGCGGGGACAGGGCCAGCATCTGGCCGGCCACCTCGTCGATCACGATCCGCCCGTCGTCGTGCCGCCCCAGAAAGCGCTCTGCCCACGCCGCGGACCACACCCCGAGCGCCAGCACCCCGCACCAGGTCACCGCGAAGAGCAGGGGCGAGAGACCTGCGAGGGCGATGAAGGCCGCCACCCCCACCACTGACCCCCAGGTGCCGGGGGCCACGGGAATGAACCCGACACCACCCGCCGTGGCCACCGCCAAGGCCAACGGGCGGGGCGGTCTGCGGGTCTGCGGAGCCTCGGGCGGCCGCCTCGGGCTATGTCCGGGATCTGCGCTGCTCATTGCCTCCGGAGACCCATTTTCGCCCTTTTTTCTCCGGGCGAAAGGGTGGATCGGCTGCGGGCCGAAGTCTGCGGAGGAATCGTCGGCTCAGGTGCCATTCGGAACGTTTCACCCGAGCTTGGGGGGACCGGGTGCGACGGGGGGAGAAAGGGGGAAGGCCCCGAGCGACGGGGGAAAGTTAGCTCCAGCGGGTTTTGGGCTCAATTGGTCACAAAATTCACGCGCAAATGTCGCCGTAAAGGAGCTCCCGCGGCTGGTCGATGGGTAGAGGCGCAGATCCGGACTCGAAGATCCGTACGCCGGCACCCTCGCGGGCCGGATGACCCATGGCTTCGGAGCGCAGCCGGAATCGATTGCCCCACGCCGGGGGGCAGAGCAGGGGACACCGCCCGCGGCATGAGCCAATACGACCTCGCACGAGAGACGCGGATCGGGCGCACAGCGGCCGACACCGCCGCGCTGCTCCTCGAGCTCGAGCGCGGCCTCAAAGCCTTTCAGTACTACACGGCCGGGAGCCGCGAGCGCGCGGATCTGCTCGACCGCTGTTACCGCGCCTGGAGTGACGACCTCGCGCGTTTCGGACCCCTGAACCTCGAGGTGCGGGGCAACGCCTTCTGGTTTGGTGAGCCCCCGCTGCCCATTGGCGCCGGGCGTTGCGAAGACCTCGCACGCACCTTCACGCTGCGTTCGCTGTGGCATCTCGTCTTCGAACCGAGTCTGCACATCGAGGGGATGGAGACACTTCTGACCCATCTCTCGGCGCATCCAGCAGAACTCGAGCCGGGCGTCCTTCCGAATCCCCAATCGCTTCCCGGCATTCGCTTTCCCGCCGAGCCGCGAGAGCGTGAGGTCCCCAGACCGAAGCGCCCCGCGCCGCCCGCGACGACGCCGGCTCTAGCGCCCGAGCTGGAGCGCGACCCGTCGTGCACGCCGCCCACCGAGAGCGCGGAGGCTCCCCTTGCGGACCCGGCCGAGGACACGGCGCCGCATCTCGAAGTCGATCCGGACTTCGGGAGGGACCCCGACCCCGACACCTTCGACCCAGACGCGACGCTGTCGGGTGTTCCGGAGCTCGATGTCGAGAACGCGCAGGTGGCGCTCGACAGAAGCGCGGAGGCAACGGCGTCGTCCCCCAGCCTGCAGATCGAGGCGATGCTCGACGAGCTCGAGGCCTGCGACGACGACGAAAGCTACCGGGAGGTGGGTTTCGCACTGGCCGCACTCGTGGAACAGAGTGTCGAACACGGGTTCCGCGACGAGGGCTACAGCGCGCTGCTCTGCTTTGCGCGACACGCCAGCGACGACCAGAAGCGCACGGTCGAGCAGCGCTTCGTCGCCGAACACGCCGTCACCCGCCTCTGCGAAGGGCCCCTCCTCGAATTGTTGATCGAGCGCGCATGCTCGGCAAAGGCCGACCTCGCGCTTCGCGCATCCGAAACCCTGCTCGTCCTCGGCGCCACCGCGGTGCCGCCCCTGCTCGGCCGTCTGGGTCGCGAGAACGATCGCGTGACGCGAAGCCGGCTGGGCGGTGTGGTGCTGGCAATGGGCGAGGACGCCGCGACGGCGCTTCTCGGGGAGCTCGAGAGTGAAGACCCGACGCGTCGACGTACGGCACTGCGTCTCGCCGGTGAGACCCAGAACCCGCGGGTCGTCGGTGCGCTGCGCAAAGTCCTGCTGCGCGGAAGTGGCGACATGGCGCGGGGCGCGGCGAAGGCCCTGGTCCNNGCGCCTACGAGGTGTTGGTGGAGGCGCTCGGACACCCGCGACCGGACATCGTGCGTCTCGCGATCTACTCCCTCGGGCGCACGGGACGCGGCCTCTTCGTCGCGCCCCTCGTGAACGCCCTGCACCGCGCGCTGGATGTCGACGCCCTCGACCTCGGCCGCGAGGCGGTCCGCGCCCTCGGGCGGCTGGGGCACGCCGAGGCGGTCCCGGATCTTTCCGAGGTGCTGGAGCGGGGCGGATGGTTCTCTCGACGCCACTTCCGTGAACTCAATCTCTCCGTCGTGGCCGCTCTGCGCGCGCTCCCGGGCCCCGAAGCCGAAGAGGCTCTGCGCCGCACACTCCGAACCCGAGACCGCGTGGTGCGCGACGCGGCTCGCGGTGCGCTGCTCCACCGCGGCTCGACCACGAGCTGATCGCCTAGACTGGCGTCGTGGCCGTGCTGGGATTGGATCTGGGAACTCGGCGCATCGGCATCGCGTGCTCCGATGCGACGGAGCGAATCGCATTGCCCCAAGGCGCCATCGAGCGGCGCGGAATGGGGCGCGACCTCGCCGAGATCCGCCGTCTCATCCGCGAGCGCGATGTCGGGGAGATCGTGGTGGGGCTGCCGGTCCACATGAACGGTCGCGAGGGCCCGGAGGCCCAAGCGGCGCGCGCCTTCGCCGACGCCCTCGAGAAAGCCTCCGGTCTCCCGGTGCATTGCCTCGACGAGCGCTGGACCAGTGCGGAAGCGGAACGGATCCTGCGCGATGCAACTCCTCGACGCGGCCGGCGTCGCGACGCGCGGCGGGGGGGCCAACTCGACGCGGCCGCGGCGTCGTTGATCCTGTCGACCTTCCTCGAACGGCGCGCGGCGGGAGCGCCGGAATGATGCGACGTCTGCGCCTCGTCTTCGCGCTTCTGCTCCTCGTCGCGGTCGTGGGCATGGCGACCAGCGCGCTGCGCTTCCGCGCCGAACTCGCCCCCCGCGACCCCGCGGCCGCGATCGAGGTGTACGTGGTTGAGCCGGGCGCACCCTTCGTACGGGTCGCAAACGGCCTCGAGGAGCAGGGCCTCATCCGCGATGCGGGTGCTCTCTACTGGCTCGCCCGCTGGCGCAAAGTGGAGCGCAAGGTGCGCGCCGGCGAATATGAAGTTTCGGCGGCGTGGGACGCCGGCCGCATCCTCGACACCCTGGTCACGGGCCAGGTGCGAACCTACCCGGTGAGCCTTCCCGAAGGGCTCCGCGCCACGCAGATCGCCGAGCGCCTCGAAAGCGCCGGGCTCTGCGACGCTGACGAGTTCCTCGCCCTCGTTCTCGACCCCGCGAGCCCCGAACGCTTTGGCGTCGAGGGGACCAGCTTGGAGGGATACCTCTACCCCGAGACCTACCGCTTCCCGGCGGGTGTGCGCGCCGACGAAATCGTCACCGCGCTCACCAGACAGTTCCACGCGATCTGGGGAGATCTCGAAGAAGAAGCCGGCCGCCAGGAGCGGAGCATGCGCGAGGTCGTGACACTCGCCTCGATCATCGAAAAAGAAACCGGAGCGGCCGAGGAACGGCCGCTCATCGCCTCCGTCTTTCTCAACCGCTTGAACCGCGGCATGCGCCTCGAGTCGGACCCCACCACGATCTACGGCATCCCGGACTTCGACGGCAACCTGCGGCGCGTGCACCTGGAGGACGAGAACAACCCCTACAACACCTATCGGCAAAGCGGCCTCACCCCGACCCCCATCGCCAATCCCGGCCGCGAAGCCCTCCGCGCCGTCCTCTGGCCCGAAGAATCCAAATACCTCTTCTTCGTCTCCCGCGGCGACGGCACCCACGTCTTCTCGAGGACCTACGCGGAACACAACCGGAACGTGGACGAATTCCAGAGGCGCAGGCGCCGCAAGTGAGCGCCCTCCGGGCGCTCACGCGCAGCGGGTCTACTCCGGGCGGAGTGGGTTGCTTCGCGGGTGCGGCCTTGTTGACTTCGCGTCG
>JABAHO010000620.1_pt2 | contig 27119 bp, 23 predicted proteins | sample 7062071 | NCBI WGS metagenome assembly JABAHO01 (sample SAMN14534356, study PRJNA622989) | marine sediment metagenome | biome: marine biome [ENVO:00000428]; feature: marine pelagic biome [ENVO:01000023]; material: deep marine sediment [ENVO:00002113] | place: India: Gulf of Kutch | collected...
CCCTCGGCGTAGATGGTGTCGAAGGCGAGGGAGGACTTTCCCGAGCCGCTGACGCCGGTCACCACGATGAGCTCGCCCAGGGGCAGGCGCAGATTCAGCCCCTTGAGGTTATTCTGGCGTGCGCCCTTTACGAGGATGAAATCCGAAGACATGCAACCGAGATTCGCGAGTCAGCTCTTTCGTGCGGATCTATCGATTGATCATTTGGTCGGGCAGCCAGGTGATGATTTCCGGGAAAGCTAGGAAAACGCCCAGCGTGATGATATCGCAGATGAAGAACGGGCCGATGCCCTTGAAGACCGCGCTCAGGGGTATGTCCGGGCGTACTCCGGCCACTACGTAGCAGTTCAGTCCGATGGGTGGCGTGATCAGACACACCTCGCACATCTTCACGACGATGATGCCGAACCAGATGGGGTCGTAGCCCAGGCCGATGACGGCGGGATACACCACCGGCAGCGTCAGCAGCAGCATGCCGATGGCGTCCATGAACATGCCGAGGATGACATAGAAGAGCAGGATCAGGATCATGATGACGATCGGCGGCAGCGGCAGGTTGACGACGAAGTCGGCGAACATTTCCGGCAGGCCCGCAAATCCCAGGAAGCGCACGAAAATCAGCACGCCCCATATGAGGGAGAAAATCATCACCGTCAGCTTCGCGCTCTCGAGCAGCGCCTCGCGAAGCGTCTTCCAGCGCATGCCGTTCATGAGCGCGATGACGAACACCACGAAGGAGCCGACGGCGCCGGCCTCGGTCGGCGTCGCCCAGCCCGCGTACATGGAGCTGAAGATGACCGCGATGACGAGCATGATGGGCAGCGTGCCGGGCACCGATCGGAACCGATCGCCCCAGGTGAATCCCGTCAGCGGGCGGCCGAGATCGGGGTTCAGCTTCGCGCGAATAATGATGATGGCGGCATAGATCAACGCCGAGACGATGCCCGGGATGAAGCCGGCGACCAGGAGCCGGCCGACGGACTCCTCGACGATGATGGCGTAAATGACGAGTATTGCGCTCGGTGGAATGAGCGATGCAAGCGTACCGCCTGCCGCGACCACGCCGGCGGCGAGCCGCGGGTCGTAGCCGTATTTGAGCATCTCGGGAATCGCCACGCGGCTGAACACCGCCGCCGTCGCGGTGCTCGCGCCGGAGACGGCGGCGAACCCGGCCGTGGCCATCACCGTCGCCACGGCGAGGCCGCCGGGAACCCAGCCCAACCACTTGCGCGCCGCGTCGAACAGCGCCTGGGTCATGCCGGCGTGAAACGCGAGGAAGCCGATCAGGATGAACATCGGGATCACGCTCAAGGCGTACACGCTGCCCTTGGCATGCGGGATCATGCCGACGTTGGTCGCGCCCGCGGGCCAGCCGATCATGGCCACCACGCCGAGCAGTCCGACGGCTGCGGTGGCATAGACCACACGCACGCCCGCCAGCACCAGCACGACGAGCAAGCCGGTACCGATGAAGCCGATGGTGACCTCGTCCATCTAGCGCGACGCCTCTTGGTTCCGCTCGTTCTCGCCGGTCGAGCCCATGGCGCCTTCGATCTCGTGCTGCGCCATCTCCTCGAACTTCTCGATCACGGGTACCGCGACCGGCTCGGCATCCGGATGGAGCGCGAGCCGCGTGTAGGCAAGAAACTGAATCAGCAGTCGGGCCGACAAAACCGCGAACGCAACGGGCACCACCAGCTTCGAGGGCCACAGAATGATCTCGCGATCGATGGTGCTGTCGCCGAGCTGAAAGGCGCGCAGGAAATGCGTGAAGCCGTAGTACAGGAGCACGGAGATGATGCCGATGGCGATGACGATGCCGACGACCTCGAAGATCCACAGGGCGCGGCCGTGCAGCCGGCGCACCAACAGCTCCATGCGCACGTGACCGCCGAGTCGCTGGCAGTAGGCGATACCGAGAAAGGCGAAGGTCACCATAATGATCTCGACGATGTCCACGTAGCCCCAAAGCGGGTAGTTGAACAGCTTTCGGGAGATCACCTGGGTGACCGCGAACAGCATCAGGAAGACGATGAAGAACGCGGCCACCAGGTCGAAGAAGTCCTCGACGCGGCTGAGCCAGCGATCCGCCGCTCTCAGCGCCGAAGTCATGGGAATCTGTGCCCCGCCGGGCTGTGCTTCCATGACGCGATCTCGAACCGGGAAAGCCCCGTGCCGGGTCCGTCAGCGGACCCGGCACGGGGTGCCGATATTGTTATAGATTCTGGTTGGCGCGGGTCGCCGTCGTCATGACGTGATCGAGCAATCCCTGGGCGTCGAAGTCACCCTTGTGCTTGGCCACCCAGTCCCGCCACACCGGCGCGCCGCCCACCTCGCGGAATTTTGTCAGCTCCGCATCGCTGTACTCAATGGCCGTCATCTTGGCCCTGAACGCCGGCAGATTTTTGTCGTCCGCCTTCTTGTAAGCCGCCTTCAAGGCCGCGTAGGCGGGCTTCTTGGCCTCCATCATCAGATCCTGGTACTGCTTCGGCAGCTTGTTCCAGGCGCTGAAGCTGATCACCGTCGGGCAGTCCACGGTGCCCGGCGACAGATTGGCGGTGTACCAGCTCGCCACCTCGTCAATCTTGTAGGCGACGTGGGCGTAGGTGAACGGGAACGACACCGCATTCATGGTGCCGCGATCGATGGCCTGATAGACCTCGGTAGCGGTCAACGTCGTCTTGCGCGCGCCGAGCTTTTCCATGGCATCGCCGAGACCGCCGAGGGCGCGCACCGACAGGCCCTTGAACCCGTCGAGCGTCATCGGCGGCTCACCCTTGCCGAGGAACTCGTACTGGGGCAGCAGGGAGGACATGAGCGGGAAGACATTCCACTTGTCCGCCATCTGCTTCTTGACGATCGGATGCTCGTACACGGCCTCGTGCACCTCCGCCTGAACGTCGGGATTCTTGATGGGCAGGAACGGCAGGTTCAGGACCGTCAGGGCCGTATTCTTGCCCGGGTGATACGACGAGCAGATCTGCGCCATCTCGAAGACCCCGGCTTTGAGGTTGTCGAGGTTCTGCTTCTTCCCGCCGAGCTGATCGCCGTAGTAGATCTTGATCTTGAAGTTGCCGCCGGTCTTGTCCGAGACGTACTTGGCCACCGTCTCGACGCCCTCGGTGAAGGCGCGCCGCTTACCCCAGACGTTGTATTTCCAGCTGACCTTCGGTCCCTGGACTTCCTGGGCCAGGCTCGGGCTCGAGCCGGTGATACCGAGGGCGAGCACGGCCACCGACAGGGCGCTCGTTATCGTTAGTAGCTTGCGCATGCTTCTCCTCCTGACATGAGTGGATCTCGTATCGGTCCCGTAACCAGAGGACCGCGGGCGCATTGTTCCCTGCCCGGCGATGCCGTTCGGCCTGCCTTCCTGGTCGTTAGTCAGGAGAATGTACCCCGTCACCCCGCGGCCGGCAAACGCCGTCGGCCGCGGCCGCGGGCGCGCCGCCGGCCACGAACGCGGCCGGGGAACCCGATAAGATACCGCCCTTTGAGGGGGAGGACGCCGGCATTGGCAGCCGCGAGCCGCAGCGCCACGGCCATTGTGGTGGTCGTCATCTGTGTCGTCATGAACATGCTGGCGCGCGGGGTGAGCGAGACCTACGCCGTGTTCCTGCTGCCTCTGGAGCAGGATTTCGGCTGGCGGCGCGCCGCGCTCACCGGGGTCTACTCCACCTACATGCTGGTGCACGGGCTGTCGGCACCGCTCGCCGGGATGCTTTTCGACCGCATCGGCCCGCGTTGGCTCTACGCCGGCGGCCTGCTGTGTCTCGGCGGCGGCTATTTTCTCGCTGCGCGATTGAATGCCGCGTGGCAGTTTCACCTGTGCGTCGGCGTGCTCGGCGGCATCGGCGTGGCGGCCATGGGCATGGTGCCGGCCTCTGCGCTGGTGAGCCGCTGGTTCCGTGCACGGCTGGGCACCGCCATGGGCATGACCTACGCGGGTCTCGGCATGGGCGTCATCGCCGTGGTGCCGCTGACCCAGTGGCTCATCGAGCGGGACGGCTGGCGCTCGGCCTACGCCTCGCTCGGCGGATTTCTGCTGATCCTGCTGCCGTTTCTGCTCATTCTGCCGTGGAAGCGCTTCGCTGCCGGCGACCCGGAAATCGGTAGCGGGCGCGGGGCGCCGGCGGCCGGCGGCTGGACGCTCGGCGAGGCGGTGCGAAGCTCGGCTTTCTGGGGGCTTTTCGCAGTTTTCTTTTTCACCGCGGTGGCTATCTGGGGCACCATCCTGCAGGCCGTCGCCTATCTCGTTGAGATCGGCTTCGCGCCGCTCGAGGCGGCCACCGCCTTCGGCGTCGTCGGCATCATGTCGGTGATCGGAATGATCGCCACGGGCTGGCTCGCCGATCGTGTCGGGCGCCGGCCGGCCGTCACCGTCACCTTCATGCTCACCATCGGCGGCATCGGTCTGCTCTTCTTGCTGGCGCAATTCCCGTACTATTGGCTGCTCGTGGTGTTCGTGGTGTGCTTCGGCGTGAGCCAGGGCTCGCGGGGACCGGTCGTTTCCACCCTGTGCGCGGAGCTGTTCTCGGGCGGCGGCATCGGCGCCATCTACGGCGCGCTCACCCTCGGCATGGGCACCGGCGCCGCCTTCGGCGCATGGGTGTCCGGATGGCTGCGAGACGCCACCGGCGGCTACGAGGCGGGCTTTGCCTTCGCTGCGCTGATGGCCCTGCTGGGACTCAGCCAGTTCTGGATCGTGCCGGCGCTGGCGCGCGGCGAGCGCCCGCAAAGACGGCGCCGGTCGGCCAGTGGCGACAAAGGCGCCGGGGAGCGCTGAAGCATGGATTTCTCGCTCAGTCAGGAACAGATCGCCATCGGCGAAGCGGTGGGCCGGATATGCGCGTCGTTCGACGACGACTACTGGCGCGAGTGCGACGCTTCGGCGCGCTTTCCGGAGGCATTCCGCGACGCGCTGGTCGAAGGCGGCTGGCTNNATTCGGCGGCTCGGGGCTCGGCATCACCGAGGCCGCCATCATGATGCACACCATCGCGCGCTCGGCCGGCGCCATGAGCGCCGCGTCGACGGTGCACATTAATATATTCGGGCCGCACCCCATCGTCGTCTTCGGCAGCGAGGAGCAGAAGCGGCGCTGGCTGCCGGACGTCATCGCGGGACGCACGACGGTGTGCTTCGGCGTCACCGAGCCGGACGCCGGGCTGGATACCGGCAGCATCCGCACCGTCGCCGAGAAGTCTGCAAAAGGCTACGTGGTGCGCGGGCGCAAAATCTGGACCAGCACCGCGGCACGCGCCGACAAGATCCTGCTGCTGGCGCGCACGTCATCCGCCGACGAGGCCGGCGCGCACACCGGAGGGCTTTCACTCTTCTATACCGATCTCGACCGCGATTACGTGGAGGTGCGCGAGATCGACAAGATGGGCCGCGCGGCGGTGGATTCCAACGAGCTCTTCATCGACGGTCTGCCCGTGCCGCGCGAGGATCGCATCGGCGAGGAGGGCGAGGGCTTTCGCTACCTGCTCGACGGCCTCAACCCGGAGCGCGTGCTGGTCGGCGCGGAGGCGGTCGGCATCGGCCAGAGAGCGGTCGAGCTCGCGAGCCGCTACGCGCGCGAGCGCATCGTATTCGGCCGGCCCATCGGCCAGAACCAGGCCATCCAGCACCCGCTCGCCGACAGCTGGATGGCGCTGGAGGCGGCCTGGCTCGCCTGCATGCGCGCCGCCTGGGCCTACGACAGCGGCCACCCCTGCGGCGCCGAGGCCAACGCCGCCAAGTATCTCGGCGCCGAGGCCGCCTACAAGGCCTGCGAGCGCGCGGTCATGACCCATGGCGGCATGGGCTACGCGCGCGAGTTCAACGTCGAGCGTCTTTGGCGCGAGGTGCACATCCCGCGCATCGCGCCGGTCAGCCCGCAGCTGATTCTCTGTTACATCGCCGAGCGCGTGCTCGGTCTGCCCAGGTCGTATTGACGGATGATTTCGCGCAACGAGCATGCGAACGGCGGTGCCGGCCCTTTGCAGGGAGTGCGCGTGATCGATCTCACCACCATCCTGCTCGGCCCTTTCGCCACGCAGATTCTCGGCGACATGGGTGCAGACGTGCTCAAGGTCGAAGCGCCCGGCGGCGACGCCACCCGGCACGTGGGGCCACCGCCCGCCGACGGCATGGGCGCGGTGTTCCTGGGGTGCAATCGAAACAAGCGCAGCATCGTCCTGGATCTCAAGCAGGCGGTTGCGCGCGAGGCGCTGCTGCGCCTCGCGGCCGGCGCCGACGTGTTCGTGCACAACATGCGCCCACAGGCGGTCGAACGGCTCGGCCTCGGCTACGCGGACCTGGCCGCGGCGCGCGCCGACATCGTCTACTGCGCCTCCTACGGTTTCCGCGCAGCGGGCCCCTACGGAAACAAGGCGGCCTTCGACGACATGATCCAGGCCGCCTCGGGTCTCGCGGCGCTGCAGAATCGCGACGCCGAGCCTCACTACGTGACCTCGGCCGTGGTCGACAAGATCACCGGCATGGCCGTGGCCAACGCCGTGAGCGCAGCGCTGTTTCACCGCCAGCGCAGCGGCCGGGGCCAGTGCATCGAGGTGCCCATGTTCGAGACCATGGTGAATTTCAACATGGTCGAGCACCTCTACGGGCGCGCCTACGAGCCGGCCCGCGGGCGCACCGGTTATCCGCGAACGCTTTCGCCGGATCGCCGGCCGTATGCGACCAAGGACGGCTTCATCGGCGCGCTGCCCTACACCGACCGCCAGTGGCAGGCTTTCTTCGAGCTTGCCGAGCGTCCCGATCTGGCCGCGGATCCGCGCTATCAGTCACTGGACAAGCGACTGGCGAATATCGATGCCCTGTATGCGGACGTCTCCCGTCTGCTCGCCACGCGCACATCCGCCGAGTGGCTCGAAGCGCTCGACGCCGCCAACATCCCCGCGATGCCGGTCCACGATCCGGACGAGCTGCCCGAGGATGCGCACCTCGCGGCCGGCGATTTCTGGGACCTTCGAGCCGATCCGGAGCTCGGCCGGCTGCGGTTTCCCGGGCCTGCGGCGCGCTTCTCGGCGACGCCGGGCGGCTTTCGGCGCTTGCCTCCCCGGCTCGGGGAGCATAGCGTGGAGATCCTGGCCGAGGCCGGGTACGCGGAGGCGGACATCGCGGCCATGCTGGCCACCGGTGCAACCCATCAGCACGCGGCGCAGACTGCGAGAGGCGACTAGATGGCGCAACCAGGCATGCTCGAGGGTAGGGTGGCCGTCGTGACCGGCGCGGGGCGCGGTATCGGCCGCGAGATCGCGCTGCTCATGGCGCAGCACGGCGCGCACGTGGTGGTCAACGATATCGGCGCCGCGCTCGACGGCGCGGGCGCCGATCAGGGTCCGGCGGCCGAGACCGCCGCTGTCATCGAGGCGTCGGGAGGCGCTGCCATCGCCAACGGCGAGAGCGTCGCCGACCCGGCGGGCGCGCAGCGCATCGTCGAGGCTGCCGTCGAGCATTTCGGGCGCATCGACCTGGTCGTCAACAACGCCGGGATCCTGCGCGACGGCATCTTCCACCGCATGAGCCAGGAAGATTGGAAAGCCGTCATCGACGTGCACCTGATGGGCAGCTTCAACGTGAGCTGCGCGGCCGCGCGCTATTTCCGTGAGCAGGAAAGCGGCTGCTTCGTGCACTTCACATCCACCAGCGGGCTGGTGGGCAACGTCGGGCAGGCGAACTACTCGGCGGCGAAGATGGGCATCGTCGGGCTCTCGAAATCCATCGCGCTGGACATGCAGCGCTTCAACGTGCGCTCGAACTGCATTGCCCCCTTTGCCTGGAGCCGCATGATCGGCTCGATTCCTGCTGATACGCCGGATCAGAAGGCGCGCGTGGAGAAGCTGCAGCGCATGACCCCGGAGAAGATTGCCCCCATGGTGGTCTTTCTCGCGAGCGATGCTGCCGTCGGGGTCAGCGGGCAGATCTTCGCCGTGCGCAATAACGAGATATTTCTCATCAGTCAGCCGCGTCCGATACGATCGGTACACCGGGGCGAAGGCTGGACACCGGAAAGCATCGCCGAGCACGCGCTGCCGGCACTTCGGGCGGATTTTTATCCCCTGGATGTCTCGGCGGATGTATTCAGCTGGGACCCGGTCTAGACGAACAAGAAGAGTTACTGGAGAGCGATATGCCATTCGATGCGGAGCAGCTCATGGCCTACGCGATTCCGGAGGCGAGGCAGGCGCTGACACGGCGCGACTGCATGCTCTACGCCCTCGGCATCGGCGTGGGCGACGAACCCACCAGCGAGCACCAGCTGCGCTTCGTCTACGAGCCGCAACTGCGCGCCATGCCTACCATGGCAAACGTGCTCGCGCATCCCGGCTTCTGGATGAAGGCGGCTGAGACCGGGATGGACTGGCGGCGTATTCTGCACGGCGAGCAAAAGTTCACCATCCACAAGCCGCTTCCGGTGGAGGCGAACCTCGTCGGGCGCACCCACGTCAAGGCCATTGCCGACCGTGGCGCAGGCAAGGGCGCATACGTCTATCTCGAGCGGCACGTGGTGGACGCGGACAGCGGGGACGCCGTGTGCACCCTGGAGCAGACGACCGTGTGCCGCGGCGATGGCGGTTGCGGAAGCATCGGCGAGGTCGAGCGAACGCGGCGCGCGATCCCCGTGCGCGAGCCCGACCACCTGTGCGATCTGACGACGCTTCCCCAGGCGGCATTGCTGTATCGCCTGAACGGCGACATGAATCCGCTGCACGCCGATCCGGAAGTCGCCCGGTCCGCCGGCTACGATCGGCCGATACTGCACGGACTCTGCACTTTCGGCGTGGCCGGGCACGCTATCCTGCGGATTTGCTGCGATTACGAGCCCGATCGAATCAGCAGCATGTCCGTGCGCTTCACTGCGCCGGTCTTCCCGGGTGAAACCATCCGCACCGAGATGTGGCACGTGGACGAAGGACTCTCGTTCCGCTCCCGCGTCTTGGAACGCGACGCGGTCGTGCTCGGCAGCGGCTGGGTGGAGTTCAACGATTAGCCCGGATTCAGGCACAACGCAGTACACCCGCAGCGGTGACGTTCACATCGCCTACCAGGTCCACGGCCAGGGGCCGCTCGACATCGTCTATGTTCCCGGCTGGGTCTCGCACGTGGAGCTCGCCTGGGACGAGCCGACGCTCGCGCGTTTTCTCGGCCGGCTCGCGTCGCTCGGGCGGCTGATCACATTCGACAAGCGCGGCACGGGGCTCTCGGACAGGGTTCCCGAGGACCAGCTTCCGACCCATGAGGAACGCATGGATGACCTGCGTGCGGTCATGGACGCGGTCGGATCGAAACGCGCGGCCCTACTCGGCATCTCGGAGGGGGGCGGCCTTTGTGCCCTGTTCGCAGCGACCTACCCCGATCGCACCTGCGCTCTCGTCTTGTACGGCACCTTCGCGAAGAGAATCTGGAGCCCCGACTATCCCTGGGCGCCGACGCCGGATCAGCGCCAGCGCGAATACGAGCACGTCGCTCGCGAGTGGGGCAATCTGATGGATCTTTCACGCTCCATACCCAGCAAGATGGCCGACGAGGACTTCACGCGGCGCATAGCAACATACCAGCGTCGATCAGCGAGCCCGGGGGCGGCGGTCGCGCTGCTGAAGATGAACACGCGGCTCGACATCACCCACGTGCTCCCCGCGATTCACGTGCCGACCCTGGTGATGCATCGAACCGGCGATCTGGACGTCAACGTGGAGGAAGGCCGCTGGCTGGCAGCGCGAATACCCGGGGCGAAATTCGTCGAGCTCGAGGGCGACGATCACGCGCCATGGGTCGGAGACCAGGATTCCGTGCTCGACGAGACCGAGGAGTTCCTGACGGGGATGCGCCCGAAGCCGGTCGCTACGCGCGTGCTGGCCACCATTCTTTTCACCGATATCGTCGAATCCACCCGGCTCGCGCACGAGCTCGGCGACAAGGCGTGGAAGGACGTGCTCGACCGGCACGATCGGCTGTGCCGGGACTGCGTCGAGAAGTTCCGCGGCCACCTGATCAAGCGCACCGGGGACGGTGTTCATGCGACCTTCGACGGGCCGGGCAGGGCGATCGCCTGTGCGCGGGAAATTCTCGAGGGCGGCAGGGCGCTCGGTCTCGACATCCGCGCCGGGCTGCACACGGGGGAGTGCGAGATCCGCGGCGACGAGACCGAGGGCGTGGCTGTCCATCTTGCGGCCAGGGTTGCCGCGCTCGCCGACGCCGGCGAGGTGCTGGTGTCGCGCACCGTTCGCGATCTCGTTGCCGGCTCGGATGTCGTGTTCACCGATCGCGGCAGCCACGCGCTGCGCGGCTTTCCAGACGAATGGCAGCTTTACGCGGTTAGCTGACCGCGCGCGATCTCAGGGCCGGCGCGAAGCACGCCCGGGCACGATCAACGCGTCCAGGCCCACCGCCCCCTGGCCCCGGGGCAGCACCACGAACGGATTGATGTCGACGCTCTCGATGGCCTCGGCGTGCGCGGCGGCGAAACGCGACAGCGCCGCGAGGGCCGCGCACAGCGCCGGGATGTCGTAGGGTCCCCTGCCGCGCGCGCCTTCGAGCAGCGCGCGACCTTTGAGCTCGAGAACCATGCGCTGCGCCTCCGCCTCGTCGAAGGGTGCGGCGCGGAAGCTCACGTCGTCGAGCACCTCGACGAGAACGCCGCCGAGACCGCACATGATCACCGGACCGAATACCGGATCGCGGTGAACGCCGAGAATGGTCTCGATGCCGTTGCCGACCATGGGCGAGACCAGCACGCCGTCGATACGCGCATCCGGTCGCCGGCGGGCGACGCCCTCCACCAGGGCGGTGAACGCTTCGGCAGCCGCCTCGGCGGTGTCGATGCCGAGGCGCACGCCGTCGAGCTCGGTTTTGTGCGCGATGTCGGCCGAGGCGATCTTGAGGGCCACGGGAAGGCCGAGCGCGCGCGCTGCCTCGGCGGCCTCCGCGGGTGTTCGCGCCAAGCGGTCGGCGACCATGGGCACGCCGGCTCGTGCGAGCACGCGCTTCGCCTCCTGCTCGCCGACGGGCGCCTCGGGCAGGGACGCTGCAGGCGCGACAGCGTCGCTTTGTGCTCGCGTGGCGGGCACCTGCAGTGACCGCTGAATCCGGTGCAACGCCGCGATGGCGCGCACCGCGCGGGTCGGATCCTCGAACACCAGGCAGCCTGCCTGCTCGTAGTCGCGAACGATCTCCTCGGGCGCGACGATCACCAGGGCGATGAGGCGCTCGGGATATTTCGCATGGGCGTTCTCGATGGCCCGGCGCACCGGCGACACCATCGATGCGGCGGCTGCGACGTAGGTGAGAAAGACGACGATGGCGTCGTACTCGTCGCACTCGAGCATGATGTCGAGGAAGCCATCGATGAGCTCGGGTTGGTTGAAGACCTGTGCGGTTGCGTCGACGGGATTGCGGGTCGCCGCGAAGGGCAGCAGCGCCCGCAGGCGTTCGCGGGCAGCGTCCGGCATGGCGGCGACATCGAGTCCGGCGGCGACGGCCGCATCCGCCATCTGGATGCCGACGCCGCCGGATATGGTGAGAAAACCCACGCGCGGGCCCTTGGGCAGCACACCCTGCGCGCACGCATAGGTCACATCGAGCAGCTCCTCGGTGTCGCCCGCGCGGTAGGCGCCGAACTGGCGCAGCACCGCATCGTAGATGGCGTCGGTTCCCGCGAGCGCCGCCGTGTGCGAGGTGGCCGCCTCGGCGCCGATGTCCGAGCGCCCGACTTTCATGAATACCACGGGCTTACCCTGGCTGCGCGCGAGCGACAGAGCGTTGAGCAACGCGTCGCGATCCCGGATCCCCTCGGCGTAGGCGACGATGACGCGAACATCCGGATCGGCGGCCAGGCAGGCGATGCACTCGCCGAGCTCCACGTCGCACTCGTTGCCGGTGGTGATCCAGTAGCGCACGCCGATGCCGCGGCGAATTGCCAGCAGCGACACGTGGCTGCCGTACGCGCCGCTCTGACTGACCAGCCCGACGCCGGTGGGCTTGGGCAGCCCGCTCTGCAGGGTGGCGGTGAAGGTTGCGTAGAATCCGATCGCCGAGTTGTAGATACCGAGACAGTTCGGCCCGAGGATACGCATGCCGCTGTCTCGCGCGATCTCGCTCAGGCGATCCTGGAGCGCGCGGCCGGCGGCGCCGGTCTCGGCAAAGCCGGCGCTGAACACCACTGCCGCCTTGATACCCTTGTCGGCGCATTGCTCGAGACTCGCGGTGGCCTTGTCCGCCGCCACCGCGATGACTGCGAGGTCGACCGATTCCGGGATAGCGGCGACACTCGCGAAGCTCTCGAGGCCCTGCACGCTCTTGCGTGCGGGATTGACTGGAAAAATTCTGCCCTTGAATCCTTCCTGGATCAGATAGCGCAGCGGGCGTCCACCGATGCGCTCCGGATCCTCGGAAGCTCCGACGATAGCGACGGAGGCGGGCTTGAGCAGCGCCGTCAGATCACGACGCTCGCGGGTATCGGCTTTCATCGTTCGGCTTCAAAGCAGAAAAATAACCGTGGCGTCAGCGGGCGCTAGCCGTCGTGCCACATCGGGCGGGGACATGATAGGCTGCCACGAGGCGATAGCAAACGGGGACAGGTCGTGGCGGTCGATCAGGAAACCCTCCAGCAGCTCGTCGAGAGCGTCGCGCGGTTCGTGCGCGAGCGCCTGGTTCCATTGGAGGACCGCGTCGCCCGGGAAGACGCCGTACCCGCGGACGTGGTCGCGGAGATGGCAGGCCTGGGCTTGTTCGGCCTTTCGATACCCGAAGAGTACGGCGGACTCGGCCTCAACATGAGCGAGGAGGTGCAGGTCGCCTTCGAGCTCGGCAAAACGTCGCCCGCGTTTCGCTCGCTCATCGGAACCAATAACGGCATCGGCTCTCACGGGTTGATCATGGACGGCACCGAAGAGCAGAAGCAGCGCTACCTTCCGCGCCTGGCGCGCGGTGAGCTCATCGGCGCGTTCGCCCTGACCGAGCCCGGCTCGGGATCCGATGCGGCATCACTCAGCACGTCGGCTGAGCGCGATGGCAATGGTTATGTGCTCAACGGCACCAAGCGCTACATCACCAACGCGCCGCAGGCCGGTCTGTTCACCGTCTTCGCACGAACCGATCCCGGGAAGCCCGGCGCTGACGGAATCTCCGCTTTCCTCGTCGAAGCGGGCACGCGCGGGCTCTCGCTCGGCCACGCGGATCGCAAGATGGGTCAGCAGGGCGCTCACACCTGCGACGTGATTCTCGACGACTGCCGGGTCAGCGGGGACGCACTGCTCGGCGCCAGCGAGGGTGTCGGCTTCAAAACCGCCATGAAGGTCCTCGATCGCGGCCGTATTCACATCTCGGCGGTGTGCGTCGCCGTGGCCGAGCGCCTGATCGAGGACAGCCTCCGCTACGCCGCCGAGCGCGAGCAGTTTGGTCGACCGATCGCCGAGTTTCAGCTGGTGCAGGCGATGCTGGCCGACAGCCGCGCGGAGGCCTATGCGGCACGCTGTATGGTGGAGGAGACGGCGCGCCGGCGCGATGCGGGTCGCAACGTGACCATCGAGGCGAGCTGCTGCAAGATGTTCGCTTCAGAGATGGTCGGGCGCGTCGCCGATCGCGCCGTGCAAATCCACGGCGGCGCCGGCTACATGGCCGAATACGGCGTAGAGCGCTTTTATCGCGACGTGCGCCTTTTCCGCATCTACGAGGGCACTACTCAGATTCAACAGCTGGTGATTGCGCGTAACATGCTGAAAGAGATCGCACAGGAGTGACACCCCGATGAGCAGGCAGCTGGACATGTTCGACCTGACCGGCAAGGTGGCCGTGGTCACGGGCGGCAACGGCGGCATCGGCTTCGGTATGGCGAGAGGGCTCGCGCGCGCCGGTGCAAACGTCGCCGTGGTGGGCCGCAACGAGGAAAAGTCTGCGCAGGCCGTGGCGGCGCTGCGCGAGCTCGATGTCGAGGCAGAGGGCTTTCGCGCCGATGTCGCGGATGCGGGCGCGGTCAGCGGCATGGTCGACGCCGTGGTGCGCGCGTTCGGCGGCATCGACATCCTCGTCAACAACGCGGGGATCAACATCCGCAAGCGCCCGGAGGATCTGGAGCCGGAGGAATGGCAGCAGGTGCTGAACACCAACCTCACCAGCGCCTATCTGTGCAGCCGTGCGTGCTATCCGCTGCTCAAGCGCGCCGGCGGCGGCAAGATTCTCAACAACGGCTCCATGCTTTCGATTTTCGGCACCCCCTGGGGACCCGCCTACGCCGCCAGCAAGGGCGGCATGGTGCAGCTCACGAAATCCCTGGCGACGGCGTGGGCGGCCGACAACATTCAGGTCAATTGCTTTTTGCCCGGCTGGATCGACACCGAGCTGACTATCAACGCGCGGCGTGAGGTCGAGGGGCTGCACGATCGAGTGCTCTCCCGCACGCCCGCGGGACGCTGGGGTGACATCGAGGATTTCGAAGGGCTGGCGATTTTCCTCGCCAGTCCGGCCTCGAATTTCATCACCGGCGTGGCGATTCCCGTCGACGGCGGCTTCTCGGTGTCGGGCTGAATGGCCGGCGATCGTTACGATTTCATCGTCGTCGGCGCGGGCTCTTCGGGCTGCGTGCTGGCCAATCGTCTTTCGGCGGATCCGTCGGTCCGGGTGCTGCTGCTCGAAGCGGGTCCCAGAGACACCAGCCCCTGGATCCACATCCCCGTGGGCTATTACCGGGGGATCGCGAACCCCGCCATCGGCTGGGGTTACGAAACCGACCCCGTGCCCGGCAGCGGCAATCGCCGGATTTCGTGGCCGCGCGGCCGGGTGCTCGGCGGCTCGAGCTCCATCAACGGTCTCATCTATATCCGCGGTCAACACCAGGACTTCGATCACTGGCGCCAGCTCGGCAACAGCGGCTGGGACTGGGACAGCGTCAAGCCGTATTTCATTCGCGCCGAGGGCCGGGAGCGCGGCGCCGACGATTTCCACGGCGCCGACGGGCCTCTGGGTGTTTCCGACGTGCACCGTAACGAGCTCTGCGACGCCTACATCGGGGCGGCCAGGGAAGCCGGGGTACCGTACAACCCCGACTTCAACGGCGCCCGCCAGGAGGGCGTCGGTTACTTTCAGCTGACCACGCGCCGCGGACGGCGGAGCAGCACCGCGGTGTCGTATCTGAAACCCGCGCGCAACCGGCCCAACCTGCGTGTGGAGACGGGCGCGCTGGCCACCGGAGTCGAGTTCGAAGGCCGGCGGGCAACCGGAGTCACCTACCTTCAGAACGGGCGAACCCGGACCGCGCGCGCCGATCGCGAGCTGGTGCTCTCGGGTGGCGCCATCAATTCGCCTCAGCTGCTGCAGCTCTCGGGGGTCGGTCCCGCGGCATTGCTGCGCGAGCACGGCATCGACGTCGTCCTCGATCTCCCGGGAGTCGGCGCCGATCTGCAGGATCACTACCAGGCGCGCAACATCTACGAGTGCACGCGACGGCTTACCGTCAACGACGAGGTGCGCAGCCCGTTGCACAAGGTTGCCGCCGCGCTGCGCTGGGCGCTGTTCCGCACTGGTCCGCTGGCCATCGGTGCGGGGCACGTGGGTCTGTTCGCGCGCACGAGACCCGAGCTCGAAACACCCGACGTGCAGTTTCACTTCATCCGCTTCAGTGCCGACGGACCCGGCGGCAAGCTTCACGATTTCTCGGGCTTTACGGTATCGGTGTGTCAGCTGCGCCCGGAGAGTCGCGGCACGATTTGCATACGCTCGGCGCAGCCCGACGAGCCGCCTTCCATACAGCCCAACTATCTGGCTACCCGCGGGGATCAGGAGACGATGATCGCGGGCATGCAGCTTGCGCGGAAAATCATCGAAATACCTGCTATGAAATCCTATGTGCGCCGGGAGGTGTTACCGGGTTCGGACGTGAATAGCGACGAAGAGATGCTCGAGTATATTCGCGACTACGGCTCGACAATTTTCCATCCTACCAGCACCTGCCGGATGGGCCAGGACGCCATGGCCGTGGTCGATGAACGGCTTCGCGTGCGCGGGCTGCAGTCTCTGAGGATCGCCGACGCATCGGTCATGCCGACGGTGGTGTCGGGAAACACCAATGCGGCCTGCGTGATGATTGGCGAGAAGGCGGCCGACATGATTTTGCAGGACGCCCGATGAATATCGCCGAGCACATGACCGCGATCGTTGCTGCAGGCATCGCGGTCATTCTGCTGCTGGCGATCGTCTTGCTGGCCAAGCCGGTCCGCAACCTTCTCGATCAGTATCGCGTGCGGCGAGCCATTCGGCGAATGGGCACGGAATCCATCAGCAATGTCGTGCTCTCCGATGGCATGGACGGTCACGTGTTCATCGAGTACCTGGTGCTGACCCCGAGCGAGGTGCTGGTGGTCTCGGTGCGGCGCTACGCCGGCGCCATCTTTGCAGCCGACAATATGGACATGTGGGCGCAGGTAACCGACGGGGGAAGCTTCAAGTTTCCGAACCCGCTTCACGAGATCCAGTCCGCCACCGCGGCGGTCAAAGCTCATCTGCCGGATGTGGCGGTCAGCGGAATCATCCTGTTCGGCCGCGACAGCACCTTCCCCAAAGGCAAGCCCTACGGCGTCTTGCACATCAGCGAGCTCACCAGGCGACCCAAGCTGGCTGCGGACACGGTGATACCCGAGACCGTGAGGCGAGCCTGGGATCGTCTCCTCGAGCTCAAGTCGGCGCTCTGAGACGCGCCGGGCTGCTTCTCTGCACGGGCCGTCGAGAGCCCCTGCCGCAGCGCGTTCCGGGCCGAAAAGGAATTAAACTATTGGTCCCAAGTGCCTAATCGGGGAAGGGATATTGCGCCATTGGGAACAAAAGGAGGTTCTATAAGGAATTAGGTCGTGGTATACCGGCACCTGGTCACGAATCGTTACAATCGTTTACTTCTTGGACGCAAAGGGGAGATGGAAAGCTCCCCGCAAATAACAATAAGCCGGCGGTGTGCCGCCCCAACGGGCGAGGCGCCGACGGACACGCAGGCCGTCACAGATAGCGCGAGGGCTTGTCGTACGGACTCACCGCGAGCCGCATTGCCACACTTGGTGTTCGTAGTCCGAATCGGAAGCGGAATGCGGCATTGATTCTCGAACCGCGTCGCTCTGTGCGGGCGCCGTCCCTCACGGGCGGGAAGGGCCGGGAAGGGGCGGGGAGCAGGAATTTGTCACATACATCCGGGCAGGAAGCGAGGATACGCGCACTTGCGCCGATCTCCCGGCTGTCGCTGACAGACCAGGAAGCCATCCTGTCGCAGGGGATGTTCCTCACGTTCTCCGCCGGAGAGATCGTCTACGCCCAGGGGCGTGAGGACAACTACGCCAACTACCTCCTCGAAGGAAGCGTCGAGTTTCTCTGGAACGGGCGCTTTGTCCGGCATCTGGACGCCGAGCAGTCGCCGACCAAGCGTGCCCTCGACGGCCCGGGACCGAAGCGCTACACGGTAAGGGCGAGGACCTGGTCGCTGATACTGCGCATCGAGCGCAGCGAACTCGAGCGCAAGCTCCGGCTCGCCGATCTCGACACCAGGACGTCGGACCTGGAAGAGACCGACATTACCCGCGAGCAGCCGTCGAACTGGATGATTCGGATGCTGCAGTCGCAGCGTTTTGCGAACCTGCCGCCTCAGAACATCCAGCGTGTGTTCGAGCGCATGGAGCGCATCGACGCGAAAGCAAACGAGTTGATCATCCGCCAGGGTGATCCGGGCGGGTACTACTACGTCATCGAAGAGGGTTACTGCGACGTGACCCGTGCGCCAAGCAGCGGGGGGCGCGAGATCCACCTGGCCGAGCTGGGGCCAGGAGATGGATTCGGCGAGGAGGCGCTCGTATCGAACATGCCCCGCAACGCATCTGTGACCATGCGCTCGAACGGCGTGTTGATGCGCCTCGACAAGGAATCGTTCATCGAGCTGATACGCGATCCCCTGATTCACGCGGTTTCCTACAAGGACGCTCACCGCATGATCGGCGAGGGTGCAGTTTGGATAGACGTGCGTCACCGCGATCAGTTCGCGAGGGGTTCGTTTCGCAATGCGAGAAACATCCCGCGCGCGGTCATACGAACCGAATGTCGAAAGCTCGTCAAGGGCCGCAAATATATCGTCTGNNGGTTACGATGTCAGCTACATGTCGCAACCACTGAGCAGGCTGTTCGCTTCCGGGGAGGCGCCGGTCCAACCGGCGGAGGCGATCAGCGAGGCGGCAGATACGCATACTGTCGTTCCGTTTCCACCGTCTCCGGAAGAGATTGCCGGAGAGGATGTATTGGAGAAAGACGTGATCGAAAAAAAAACCGGAGAGAGCATCGAGCCCGAAGAGGAGAGCCCGATCGTCAACATGGACAATGGATTCGGTCCCTCCGAGCCGGCGCCGCGAGACGCTTACGCCGATACCATCACAGGCGCGCGCCTTGCCGATCTCGTCGAGGAGATAAACACACATTTCCAGGAGCTGGAGGGACGTACTTTCGAAAAGGAAGGCGATACGCTCGGCGAAGAAAGTCTCGACATCGAGAGCGTGGAAGAGGAGAAACCGTCCGAGCCTTTGTCGAGGCTGGCGGAGCAACCTGTTTCCGAGCCGACAGCCGAAGAGCTTCGCGACGTTAAGGATTTCGAGCTCAGCATTCCCGAGGAGGAGATGTCGCAAATCACCCGGGAGATGCTGCTCAAGCTTCGTCGCTGCGTCAGTGCTTTCGCGTCAGCGCAGCGATTGCGCTACGAGGAGCAGCTTCGGGCGCGAACGGCGCAGATCGAGGTCGCGGCAACCAAGGAGCTGCATCGAAAGGCCGAGGAGATTCGTCTCATCTACCAGAGCAAGTACGAAGCCAAGGAGCTTGCGCTGCGCAGGCACTATCAGCGATTGCTGAGGCTTGCGAACAAGATCACGCGCCAGAAAGCGGAGCTTCAGCGTGCGCGCAGGGATCTCGAGCAGAAGCTCGGCGCCACCGACAGTCTGTACCGGGAGGTGCACGACATCCGTCGCATGCTCGCGCAACGTATCGGTAACCTGGAAGGCCTCGACAGCGACGACGAGAATCAATCGGCGTCGTAACGTGATCCCTGAGTAAAATCAGGCGGTGTCTGCTCGTGCCATGCGGTTGCCTGCTGGTAGGCATGACCGATACGCAGCGCCAGCGACTCCTCGTAGCCCCTGCAGATAATCTGCAGGGAGGTCGGCAATCCGCTGCTGTCCATACCATTCGGTAAGGCCAGCGCGCAGTATTCGAGCAGGTTCACGATGCGCGTAAAGAATGCCGGCGTCGTGGTTTGGTCGATGCTCTCGACGATGGGGGCCGTTGTCGCTGCTGTCGGTGTGAGCAGCGCATCTGCGCCCTCGAGCGCGCGGCCGAAGGCCGCCTTGATGCGATCGCGTTCCTGCAAAGCCCGAAGATAGTCGCGGGCCGACATGTCTCTGCCGATTTGAATACGCGGCCGCACGTCGTCGTCGAGAGGCAAATCAGGGTTATCGACGAGCTCGCCGAGCAGCGCGTAGCCCTCGGCACCGATTATCCTGCCGACCACGCCGGCCATTTCGCTGAAGCGCAGCGGCAGGCTTACGTCGACGATGCGCGCGCCGAGGCTCGAGAGCGCCTCCAGCGACGCGTCGTAGGCGTCGAGCACGTCGCTTTGCACGCCCTCGCGCTCGGTCTCGGGCATGCGCGCGAGACGCAGGCCCGCGACGCCGGCCGCGAGTGTCGGCATCGGATCGTCGGCCGCGTGCCCGAGGGTCCTGGGATCCCCGGGATCGGGGCCGTGAATGACGTTGTAGAGCACCGCGGCGTCCTCAGCGTTGCGGCACATGGGGCCCGGCGTGTCCAGAGTGGGGCAGAGCGGCAGCACGCCGTGAACGCTGACGCGTCCGATAGTTGTCTTCAGTCCGGTCAGTCCGCACCAGCCCGACGGAACGCGCACCGACCCGCCCGTATCGGTGCCGATGGCCCACGGTGCGAGGCCGGCCGCGACGGCGACCCCTGATCCCGCGCTCGAGCCGCCGGGCGCGCGGTGTTGCCGCATGTCCCACGGGTTCCATGGCGTGCCCAGCTGTTGGTTCGTACCCCAGCCGCCCATGGCGAACTCGACGGTATGGGTCTTGCCGATGACGATCATGCCGGCGCCGATCAGCCGCTTTGCGAGCGTAGCGGTCACCGGCGAGATTCGGTCTGCCCAGAGCTTGCAGCCTCCGGACGTGATGCGGCCTTCGATGTCGACGAGATCCTTGAGCGCTATGGGTAAGCCGTGCAGCGGTCCGACCGCGTGTCCGGCTTCGATCGCCTCGTCAGCCGCGGCGGCCGCCTTGCGGGCATCGTCTGCGTAGACATCGACGAACGCGTGCAGCTTGGCGTCGTGGCGCGCGATGCGCTCGAGATAAAGCTCGATGAGCTGCGCGGAACGAAGCTTGCCGGATGAAACAGCCTGCGACAGATGCACGGCTGGCTGATAGGCAACGGAGCGGTCGGCGGATGTCATGGGTGGGCCTCCGCCGGAACTATTTCACAGTCGGCAAAGCCCTGTCGACTGTCCGGGCGGGGGCGACGCCGCCTGTTAGCTGCTAGCAGCCCTCCAGCGCCGCCTTGACCACGCTTCTCAGGTGCTCGACGCCGCCGCTCGAGATGGACTTGAACTTCAATCCCATGGCAACGATCTCCGGTGCAATGAGCGCGAAGTACATGAGCTTGCCCTTGGCCTTGACGCGTCCCTTGCCCGAGTTCACGGGAACGTAGAACAGCACCTGCACCTCGGGTCCGGCTCCGTCCTTGATTGCCGTGCCCTTGGGATGGATGGCGAGGGCCGCTTTCTTGCCACACCGGATTTGCAATCCGTCCCGCGACAGATCGTGGATCATGACGTTGACGACGTCCCCGTCCGGCAGAATGACCTTTCCCGGGCAGCCGAGAGTGACTCTGGGCAGGGCTCGACGGTCCTTGTGAACCGGCCGGAACTGCGTCTGTGTTTCGCTCGGATCGCTTGCTGGCATGGGAAACGCCCGACTTCCGTTAGAAAAATCCCCATAGTTATATCGGCTGGAGGGCGGCATTCGTTAGCTCGCAGCGCTGCGGGCGTCGTCATTGCGACAACGGGTCGTGCTCCGGGAAGTGGGACACCGGTCACATTCGCAGATGCGGTCGCAGGCTATTGCATCATGTCGCGTTTGCGGTAGCCGCTCGGTACGCGGAAATCCGCCGCGTTGAGCTCTGCGCTCGATCGAGCTACGAGGGTGCTCACGTCACCGTCGACCAGGTCGCGCATGCGCACCGGGATACCCTTCATGGCGCGCAGATTCATGGTCACGGTGCCGGTGTTGTGCTGGCCGCTGATGCGCTCCATCAGCTTTCTGACTGTCTCGGTGGCGCTCACGAGCGTGTTGTAGTCTTTCGTCTGTAAGCCCAGCACGCCGGCGCGCGCAGCACACACCTCGCCCGACGGCTTGTCATTGACCAGAACCATGAATCGCGTGCAGGTGACGCCCGCGACGGTGTCCTCACCCTGCTGCTGGACGGTCATTTTCGCCGGTTGCCTCGCCGCACCCGAGGGCATGCGGTTGCCCATCATCTGTCGGATCTGCGCACGCTGCTCCTCGCTCATGTTCTGCATCTGCTGCTCCATCTGCTGCATCATCGCGCTCATCTGCTGTTGCGCAGCGCCCATCTGCTGCTCCATCTGCTGAGCCGCCTGCTCGTCCATGACCATGTAGGTCCGCGACGGGTGGTCGATGATGGTGACCTGCTGCTTGCCGTCCTGGAACAGCATTTTTGAGCTCTGATCGCCCACCAGCACATCGGTCCCCTTGACCTGGATGACGGTCGTTTCGTCCGGCCGTGCCGCGCTGGCGTATTTCAGCATCATGTCCGCCCGGACGAGGGCCGGAGCAAGCAAAGCCAGAACGAGGAGTGGGCGTGCGTGCATGGTGCAATCTCCTTCAATCGCGGGTGCGTCGTCGCAGGCGGCCTCGATGATAACCCGTTTGCGCCTCCATACCCCCATGGGCCGGCAACCGGCTCCCCCGGTCCAGCGGGCATCGGCCGGGCCGGGGGGCCGCTCGCGGCTCCACTCGCGGCGACCGGCGGGCGGCATGCGACGGGCTTCTCAGATTGGCTCCGGTGGCGCCGCTCAGTGCACCCCGGCGGGCCATGGCCTCTCTAAAGAGAAATTGGGCCGCAGCCGATAATAATTCATGAGCGTAGGAAGCGAACTCCCACCTGTTTCCTGCCCGGGACGTAGACCCGTCGCGGGTCGGATTCGGGCTGCACGCAGCCAAAGCGTCGACTGCGTCGCAAACCCGCAATGGGAACGGGATGTTTCAATCGGGAGTCGGTCACAATCACTGTGATGACCAGAGAACCCCAAAGCGTGGCCGAGCCGGAGACGGTGCAGCTCGCACCGATGCTGCAGACCGTTGCCGAGAACTGGCTTGCCTGGCAGTGCACCATGATTACGGGCACCTGCCACGGCGTCATCGCGCTGGGCGCCCCCGATCAGGGGCCGTACCGGCCGACCGCCTGCTGGCCGCAGGGCTCGGATCCGTCCGTGGCGCTCTCGAAGACGGCCAAGGCTGCCATCAGCAAACGCAAGGGCGTCGTTGCAGAATTAAAATCGTCGAGTGACGAGGACGGCGTGGAGAAGGATGCCATCGCCTACCCGATCGTCATCGAGGGCAAGCTGCTCGGCGTCGCCGCCATCGAGGTGGAGCGCCAGCCCAATGTCCGCCAGAAGTCGGTGCTGCAGATGCTGCAGTGGGGCGCGGCCTGGTTCCAGGCCATGTGCGCCCAGCAGGGACAGGCGCAGCACCAGGGTGCCGTCGCCGGCGGTGACAAGCTGGGTATGGTGCTGGAGCTCGTCGGCACCGCGGTCGAGCAGGATCGGTTTCAGGCCGCCGCAACCGGCGTCGTCACCGAGCTCGCGACGCGCTTGAAGCTCGAGCGCGTGAGTCTCGGCTTCATCCACGGCAAGCACGTCAAGGTCAAGGCGCTCTCGCACAGCGCGCGCTTCGAAGGCCGCCAGAGTCTGCTGCGCCAGATCGGCGCTGCCATGGACGAGGCGCTCGATCAGGAAAGCACCATCGTGTACCCGGCCGCATCGAAGGCCGCCATGGATGTCTCGCGGGCTCACGGCGAGCTTGCGCGTGAACACGGGGCGCGCGCCGTATGCACCGTGCCTCTGAGCATGAATCAGGAGATCTACGGCGCCATGACCTTCGAGCGCCCCGGCCACGAGCCCTTCGAGGCCGAGATCGTGAAGCTCTGCGAGCAGGCTGCTGCTCTGGTGGGCCCGATTCTCGAGGTCAAGCGCCGCGACGACCGCTGGCTCGCCACCAAGGCGCTCGACTCGCTCGGGCATCACTGTGGTCGGCTGTTCGGAAGAGGCCATCTGCTCTTCAAGACCGTGGTGGTGGTGCTGGTCGCGCTGGTGGCGTTCCTCTCCGTCGCCACCGGTCAGCACCGGGTGGCGGCGACGGCCGCTCTGGAGGGCACCGTGGAGCGGGTCGCGGTGGCGCCGGAGGACGGTTACGTCGCGACCGCCTCGGTACGTCCCGGCGACGTGGTCAAGAAGGGGGAGGTGCTGGCAACGCTCGACAGCAAGGATCTCGAGCTCGAACGCGTCAAATGGACGAGCCAGCGCGAGCAGCTCACCAAGGAGTACCGTGAGGCGCTCGCCATGGCCGAGCGTTCGCAGGTGAGCATCCTGCGCGCGCGCATCGAGCAATCGGATGCGCAAATCGCGCTCCTGAACGAGCAGCTCGCACGCACGCAAATCCTCGCGCCCTTCGATGGGGTTATCGTGAGCGGCGACCTCACCCGCACGCTCGGATCGCCTGTGGAGCGAGGGCAGGTGCTCTACAAGATCGCTCCGCTCAACGACTATCGCGTCGTGCTGGAGGTCGACGAACGCGACTTCGCCGACGTGGTCCTCGGTCAAAGCGGATATCTCGCCCTCGCGGCCGCGCCAAACGAGCGCCTCGACATCACCGTCAACAAGATCACGCCGGTATCGACGGCCGAGGAAGGCAGCAACTTCTTCAAGATCGAAGCTTCGCTTGCGAATCCGCCGGAGCACCTGCGTCCCGGCATGCAGGGTGTCGGCAAGATCGAGGTCGGCGAACGCAGGCTCATCTGGATCTGGACACACCGAATCGTCGATTGGCTGCGTCTGTGGGTCTGGGCCTGGTGGCCATGAGTGACTCGCTGTTCAGCCCACATTGGTATCGCGTTGCGGCGCTGACGCCGAGGATACGCAGCCACGCCCAGTTCCGGCGCCATCACTATCGCGGTCAGCTCTGGTACGTCCTCGATGACCGAGCCGCCGGACGCCACCATCGCTTCACGCCGGCTGCCTATCATTTCATCGCGCGCCTCGACGGCACACAGAAGGTTCAGGACGCGTGGGATGCAACCACCTCGCGGCTCGGCGACGACGCGCCGACCCAGGATGAAGCCATTCAGTTGATGGGCCAGCTGCACGCAGCCGACGTGCTCCAGTGCGACGTGCCGCCGGATACCGAAGAGCTTTTCAACCGCCATCAGCGCGAGCAGCGCCAGAAGTGGAAGAAGCGGCTGATGAACCCGCTCGCCGTGCGCTTTCCGCTGGTGGACCCCGATGGTTTTCTCGAGACCTGGCTCCCGTTCGCCCGTCCCTTCTTCGGCTGGTTCGGTTTTCTTCTGTGGACAGGGATCGTGGTTGCTGGCGTCGTTCTTGCCGTGACGCATTGGCAGGAGCTCAGCGCGCACGCGTCGACCCAGGCGCTTTCCCCTATGAATCTGCTGCTGCTCGTCATCATCTACCCGGTCGTCAAGGGGCTGCACGAGCTCGGTCACGGTTTCGCGACCAAGGTGTGGGGTGGCGAGGTGCACGAGATGGGCATCATGTTCCTGGTGTTCATGCCGATCCCCTACGTGGATGCGACGGCGTCGGCATCCTTCCCCGAGAAACGCCGCCGGATATCGGTGAGCGCTGCCGGGATGATGGTGGAGCTCGGACTCGCGGCGCTCGCCATGTTCCTGTGGCTGCAGGTCGAGCCGGGCATCGTGCGCGACATCGCCTTGAACGTCATGCTGATCGGCGGCATCTCCACGGTGCTCTTCAACGGCAACCCGCTGCTGCGATTCGATGGCTATTACATGTTCGCCGACGCCATCGACATTCCCAATCTGGGTTCGCGCTCGAACAAGTACATCGCCTACCTCGCTCAACGCTACCTCTGCGGCGTGCGCAACGCAAAATCGCCTGCCAATGCACCCGGCGAAGCGAGATGGTTCTTTTTCTACGGTATCGCCGCCTTCATGTATCGGCAGTTCATAATCGTGGCGATCATGATGATCATCGCGTTGAAGGCCTTTGCGCTCGCGGTTGTGCTTGGCGCCTGGGCCATCTTTCAACAGCTGCTGATGCCCACCGGGAAAGCGCTCGGCTACTTGTTCTTCAATCCTGCCGTTCGACGCACACGGGTGCGTGCGGTCTTCGTCATCTCGAGTCTGCTCGTGGCCGTCGTCGGGGGCTTGTTCCTGGCGCCTGCGCCGCACTGGACGCGCGCGGAAGGCGTGCTCTGGCTGCCCGAGCAGGCTCACGTGCGCGCCGGCACCGACGGATTCATCGTGCGCCTTCTGGTGCCTGCCGAGAGTCACTTGAAGCGAGGTGACGCCGTCATCGAGCTCGAAGACCCGCTGCTCGATGCACACCTGAAGGTGCTCGAAGCGCAGCGCAAGGAGCTCAAGGCCGAGTTCGATGCCGTGCAGTACGAGGACCGTGTCGAAGCGCAGAAGATCGAGGACGAGCTGAAGACGGTGAAGGCATCGATCGCGCGGGCCCGCGAGCGCATCGATGATCTCATCGTGCGCAGCACCAGCGACGGAATTCTCGTCGTGCCCCAGGCCCAGGACCTGCCCGGACGCTTCGTGCACCACGGTGAGCCCATCGCTTACGTGGTGGACTTCAAAGAGATGACTGCGCGCGTCGTAGTGCCTCAAGGCGACGTAGGCCTCGTGCGCCGGGATACCGAGAGCGTGGAGGTGCGTCTCGCCGACGACGTGGCAAGAGCACTACCGGCAACGATCCTGCGCGAGGTGCCCGCGGCCAGCGACCGACTTCCGAGCGCTGCGCTCGGCTCGGTAGGGGGCGGACAGTTTCAGGTCGATCCGCAGGACGAGCAGGGCACGCGCGCGCTCGATCAAATCTTCCAGTTCGATTTGAGCCTGCCGCCCGACACCGAGATCGGTAACGCCGGTGGGCGGGTCTACGTGCGCTTCGATCACGGCACCGAGCCACTGGCGCAGCAGTGGTATCGCAGTCTCCGCCAGCTGTTCCTGCGCCAGTTCACCATCTGAGCATGAGAGACCAGCGTCACCTGCGACCCGGGGTAAAGCTCGGGCACTATCCGCAACGCCCGCCGAACGGCGACAACCGTTTCGAGCGGGCGTTGGCCGGAGCTGTGCGCGGAATTCGCCCGCCGCCGGCGGCGAGACGGCGCGCGTGGCGTGCGTTCCTTCGACTCGTTAACAGTCATACCGAGACGCTTGCCGACGCCGGCAAGAATCGCCTCGCCGATCACATCGAAAATGCAAAGCGACATCTGCACAACAATGGTCTCACGCAGGCTGCGATCGCGCGTGTTTTCGCAATCGTACGCGAGGTGGCCGAGCGCGAGGTCGGCATGCGCCATTTCGACGTTCAGCTCATCGGTGGCTGGGTCATGATGGAAGGGATGCTCGCGGAGATGCGAACGGGGGAAGGAAAGACCCTGGCTGCGACCCTGCCTGCGTGCACCGCCGCGCTCAGTGGAATTCCCGTGCACGTCGTGTCGGTGAATGATTACCTGGTCACCCGCGACGCCGAGGAGATGGGCCCGATCTACAGTGCGCTGGGGCTCACGGTCGGTGTCATTACCGAAGACATGGATCCGGATGCCAGGCGCAAGGCCTATGCCTGCGACATCACCTATTGCAGCAACAAGCAGTTGGTGTTCGATTATCTCAAAGACAAGCTCGCGCTCGGTTCCGGCGATCCGGGACTCAAGCTCAAGCTCGAGTCCCTGCACAGCGATCAGCCGCGCATCGACAGACTCCTCCTTCGGGGGCTCTACTACGCCATCGTCGACGAAGCCGACAGCGTGCTCATCGACGAGGCCCGCACACC
>JABAHO010013178.1_pt1 | contig 26944 bp, 30 predicted proteins | sample 7062071 | NCBI WGS metagenome assembly JABAHO01 (sample SAMN14534356, study PRJNA622989) | marine sediment metagenome | biome: marine biome [ENVO:00000428]; feature: marine pelagic biome [ENVO:01000023]; material: deep marine sediment [ENVO:00002113] | place: India: Gulf of Kutch | collected...
CGCTCGCGCTGCGCTGCTTCCGGACCGCACGGGCTTCTCCGTTGTCGCTTCCGAGGGCGCTGTGGACCTACGTCGAACGAAAGGGTTTCGCGGGGAATCGGGAGCGAGGGTCCCCGCGCCTCGTCTCCCGAGTNNCAGCAGCCCGTTGTAGGCCACTCGCAGTCGCGCAGGCTCGTCAGCCGCACTCGCGAAGGAATTACACCTCGAAGCGACAACCCCCGTTCCGCGTGCGGAGATGGCCCGCCGTCGGCGTCGGGTAGTGGGTGCCAATCACGAGGGTGCCGGAGTCGGCGTGTTCGCGGACGAGACGGCGGCGCGCGTCTCTCCTGGCCGCCATCCTACCGAAGTTCGCGCACGCGATGAGGTCATTTCGCGGGGGCCGCTCCGCCGGACGTCACCGTTTCACGGTTCGGCGTTATTTCCCCATTCAGCCGGGCGAGAGTCGAGGGTCTCATTGGGGCGGGGCATGAAGCCGAAGAGCGGGGTCTTTCGGAGCTTCAAATATTAAGGATTCGGCGCATCGTCGTTCGGGCTGGAGCCGGGAGTACCGCTCGCGCCGTGCTTCGGAGCAGTCGCTGGCCCGGAGTCGGGAGCATGCCGGACTCACGAATGGCCCGATCGAACCATCGGCTCTTTTCGTCGTCTGAANNATCGAAGCGGATGTCGGAGACCGGCGGTTCGAAAAAGGCCGTGGTAGTGCGCCGTTGTGATTTGGTCGAGCTTATCGATGCGACGCCGATGCGTGCGTTCGTCGATCAAATAGGGAAGCGGATAGTTGTAGCTATTGCTTAGATGTTTGACGCTAAGTCCGAGGATCGTCACCGTCGCGGCCAGGCACGCCTGTTCCAGGTAATGACTCCCGAGCGGATCCGCATCGATCTTCTTGTAGGCCTTGACGAAGTTGTCTCTCCAGGTTTNNCTTTTTCTTCGTGCAATGATGTGTCCAGCGTTCCAATAGGCGAAAATTCTGTAGTCATCCACGGTGCTGCGTACGTATTCGGAATCGAGAATGTCGCCACCCAGGAGACGGTACAGCTTCTGCCAATAGCCAAATCGCGGGTCCAGCTCGTCCGTAGCGCCTACCGTTTTGAAGTGAACGGGTCGAAGCGCGCAATCGGCGTCACCGAGTTCGATGAATTCCATAGGTTCGTTGCAAACAAAAACGTCGGTGTCCAAGAAGACGAGCGTTTCACTAGATAGATTTTCTTCAGCGTAAGCAGCCGCGAAGATCTTGTTGGATAGGGGGTACTCGGGGGAGAACTGGTTGAGGTCTTCCTCGATCGAGGTCACCGCGTGGTCGAGGAAAAAATCTCGCGTTGATTGGTCAATTCCAAACCCCCTCCTCGGCGAAAAACTGTAAATCGGCACCTTTGCGAGAGCCCCACCAAACTTTCGAATGGACGAGACAAGCAATCGGGCCATCTTTTCCAATTCACCCCCCTCGGTGCAAATGATGACCGAGGCGTCTTGCCGCGGGGGGGCGAGTTCGTCCATGGGCAGGGTCCTTCAGGCGCGCAGATCGACGAAGGTTCATTTCGCGTCGGCGGTACCGAACATGTCGCCGGTGCACCGAGACAGCAAGGTAGTGCAAAAGTGCCGTTCGATGCCCGAGCAGGCACCGCTTGGCGGGAGGCAACCCAGGTCGCCACGAAGAGCGGGCGCTCGTGGAGCGCAGATGTCGAGAGGCGGTGTATCGGCGAGGCGGAACAGTGGGCTTTGGAGGGTGAGACCACGTCGGCCACCGGAACGGGATCGCGGCCGCGGTGCGCGAAGAATTCCAGCGCTGGTGCACCGCGGGAAGGAAAAAAGGTCGGACCCAAAAAACTCGATGAGCCAGGCGACCCCTTTCGGTACTGGGGTAGCTGGTATCATCGAACGCCGCGGAAAACGCCCTCCGGGGTGGGTGTAGGTNNTGGCCGCGCTCGATCTGGAGCTTCCCCCCACCCATCCCGATCGGATGTGCGGCCTGAGTTGTCTCGCTCGGATGTCCTCCGCGTTTTCTCTGGTGGCGTTTGCGCTCTCGGCCTGTGTCTGCGAAAACTGGGCACACGACGTGCTCTACCACGAGTTGCAGGTGCAGGCGCTGACGCCCCACGTCGCCGCACTCCTCCTCGTGCTGTTGGCGATTTTTCTCTNNTTGATCGGCCACCACGATCGTCTGGTCGACCGGCGGTGGATCCGTCGCCAGAACGTCGACGCGGACGAGATCCTGGATGCACCGGAACTCGGGCCCGTCGCCGACATCCACCAACTCTTTGCCGCCGTGCTGGCGATGCGACCCGTGTGCCGATGACGGTGCGAACCGTGGCCGCGATCCTGATTCCCGTCGGAATTCCGATTCTCGCCGTCTACGCGATCCAGATCCCGATCAAAGAGATTCTCCTCGGTCTCCTCAAGGCCGTTGCATAGTTTTCGAGGTATGATCGGCCGCCCAACCTCTGAGGGCCGACCGACCCCGGCCGGCTCTCGTGACCGGACCGACCTCGGACGGCCCGCGTGACCGGTACCTGCCCGATCGCTTCGGCGGGCCCGGAGCCCGGGAGTGGAGAATTACCCATGGGTGATCACAAGCGTCTAGTGCTTTCCGTCGCGATTGCAGTGGCGTTCGCATGTGGCGGAAGCGATCCGCAGGACCCGGCGGAAGCGCAGGACGCCTCGGATCCGATGGCGGCGGAGCAGGCTCCCGCCCAGACCGCCGCGGAGGCGGCGCCCGCTGCCGCACCCGCGCCGGCCGCACCCGCGGCACCCGCGATGAGTGCCGAAGAGCGGGCGGCGAAGGACCGCATGGAGTGCCAGACCATCGCGATGCGCCAGACCGGATTCGACCCGCTGACCGCCGAGGCCCCTCCGCGCACGATCACGAGGACCCAGAAGCGCGAAAGTGGCTCCGTCGTCGGCGGCGCCGCGGGCGGCGCGGCGCGGGGTGCGGCCGTGGGCGCCATCGGCGGTGCGATCGCCGGCGACGCCGGCACGGGGGCCGCGGCTGGAGCGGCGATCGGTGGGCTCTTCGGGGGTGCGCGGCGCCACCGAGAGAACAACGAGATGGTGACCGTCACCGAGCCCAACCCGGAGTACGAGGCGTACATCCAGAGCAAGAACGCCTTTGGGACCGCATTCGAGACTTGCCTGGCGCAGCGCGCGGGCTAATTGGAGATCGATATGACTCGCCTGACTGGAATGACCGCTGTTTTTGCCCTGCTGGTCGCGGGCCCCGCGGCCGCGTTGGACAATACCCAGAATCTCGTGTGCGACTTCACGCAAGCCGCGCAGTGCGACACCGCCGCCTCGTGTGAATCCGTGAAACTCGAAGAGATCGGACTCCCTCCGGTGTTCCTGGTCGATTTCGAGGCCAAGACACTCACGTCGGAAAACGGGGACCGCTCGAGCCCGATCGCAGCGGTCGAGGTGGGGGAGACGTCACTTCTGGTGCAGGGTCACCAGAACGGCCGGGTCTGGGGGCTCGCGCTCGACCGCACCAGTGGTCACGCCTCTGCTGCGGCCGCGAGTGTCGACGGCGCATTCATTCTCGCCGGCGCCTGCACGCCGCGCTGAGCAGCCGGGGGAAACGAAGATGAATACCAAGTTGTGGACAGCCGTTGTCGCGTCGGGCGTGCTCCTGGCAACGCCCCTCTCGCCCGTTCTGGCACAGACTCCCGAGCAGGAAGCGCAGGATCGGGCCGCGTGTCAGATCGTGGCGACGCGGGTCACCGGGTTCGACCCGATCACCACGGAAGAGCCCCCGCGCACCATTACCACTACGGAGAAGATGGAGAGTCACGCGGGCAGCCAGGTCGTAGGCGGTGCCGCGCGGGGCGCGGCGGTGGGCGCGCTCGGCGGCGCGATTGCCGGGGACGCCGGTACCGGCGCCGCGGCGGGCGCGGCGATCGGCGGGTTGATGGGGGGTGCACGCCACCGCCGTCAAAAGAACACCGTGGTCGAGCACACCCAGACCAATCCCGAGTACACGGCGTACAAGGCCGCGAAGGACGAGTTCCGCACCTCCTTCAATTCCTGCATGGTGCAGAAGGGAATGGAACGGGAGGCGGCGGGCAACTGAGCGACGCCCGTTCATCTCGCTCGACGGCGTCGGTGAATCCTTGAACTCGGACGTCGACGAGCGACCGAACGATTTCAGTGGAGGCGTCGAGGATCTCGGGTGGGAAATGAGCGCGCGTCTGCCCACCGACTCGCCGACACGCGCTGCGGGCTTTCAAAGGGGGTTCGGTTGATCGCGACGCTCTCGACCTTTGCGCTTCGCCTGGGCATCGTCGCCACTCTACTCGCGCTCGCTGCCCCTGCCGCGGGCCAACTCTCGGCCTCCGTCCGCGACGGAGACGGCCCCGTCGAGGGCGCCATGGTGACGGTGCNNGAGGGCTCCGCCCATTTCTCCGGCATCGCCGCGGGGCGCTACACGGCGATTGCGAAGATGCCGGGTCGCCGTTCCTCCGAGCTCTCTCTCGAGGTCAGCGCGAGCGCGCCCGTGTCGGCGCCCTTCACCCTGAAGCCCGACCCGGACTACCGGGAGCGGGTGCCGAGTTCGGAATGGCTCGCACTCCTCCCGGACGGGGACATGAAGCTCGAGTTCGTGCTGAACTGCGGAAGTTGCCACGAAATCGGCCACGAACGCGTGCTGCGCGAGGGAGTCCCCCGCGCCGAGGCCGACTGGGCTTCGGCCATCGCGTTGATGCGAGCGATCGACGTGTACGGGCTCACGCCGCCCGACTTCGAAGACGCCCGCTACTCCCGCTGGCTCGCGGAGCACCTCGACGCCGACGCAATCGAGACGCTGCAGCCCGGTCCACCCGTGAGCGGGCCCGCGCTCACGGCGCGCTTCACCGAGTACCCCGTTCCAAAAACGCCCTCGCTTCCCCACGACCTGGTGCTCGGCCCGGACGGGACGGTTTGGATCACCGCGTTCTACAACAACGTGTTGTGGGCGCTCGATCCGGACACCGGCGCCACGCGTGACTTCCCGGTGAATCGAAGCCCCGAAGTGATGGGACAGGTGCGGGCACTCACCTTTGGCCCGAGTGGCGAACTCTGGACACTGCTCGGCGGCACCGAGTCGCTGGTGCGCCTCGACCCGAGTGACGGCGGCTTCGAAACCTTCCCGGTCGGGATGTACCCACACAGCATCGAAGTCGATTCAACCGGGCGTTTGTGGTTCAACGACTATCTCTCTGCGTCCCGCCGGATCGGGAACCTCGACCCCGAGAATGCGTCGGTCGACATCATCGAAATTCCGGGTGCGGCGATGGCCGAAGGCGCCGGGCTGCCCTTGCTCTACGGCCTGCAGGTGGACGCACNNTACGACCCCGCGACCGGAGCGGCGAAAACCTTTCCGATGCCCGCGCACAACTCGGGTCCGCGGCGCCCGGGGGTGGCGCCGGACGGCTCTCTCTGGATCCCCGAATTCAACACCGGCACCCTGACGCGCTTCGATCCCGCGACCGAGCAGTTCACCCGGCATTCGCTGGGTGTGTCTACGCTGGGTCTGTACGACGTCGCCGTCGACCCCCGAAACGGCCACGTGTGGGCGGGCGCCTCGCTCGGGAGTTCGCTCATCCGCTACGACCCGGCCACGGGTCGCCGCGATGTCTTCCCCTTCCCGACCCAGCCCGCCTACCCCAGACACCTGGCCATCGATCCCGAAACCGGTGACGTCTGGACCACCTACTCCTCGATGCCCGACGCGACCCCCAAGATCGTGCGGCTCGAGCTCGATGGCGGCGCGGCGCGGCGGGCCGCCGCGTCCATTCCCTGACCCCTCTCGTCTAGTCGCGACCCGGCGGGACGAAGCGCGGCGCCGCGCGCTCTTCGATCTGTCGGTGACGCCGAGCGATCGGGGCGTCCCACACGTCGTCGGTGAACACCCAGAACTGACCCGAGAGGACCGCGTCGTGGATCTGGTCCGCCACGGTCTCCGGTGCCAGGCCCGAGGCGACGAGCTGGCGCGCCACCTCGACAAAGCGCGTGCCACCGCGGTCGGATCGAGTGCCGCCGGCACCGCCCGGTCGGTTGCGGGCCGAGTCGACGATGTTGGTCGCGACGAAGCCCGGGCACAGACACGTCACCCCCACCGTAGACCCCTCGCGCTGGAGCTCTCCGAGCAGGGTCTCGGAGAGCGTCACCACTCCGTGTTTGGTGACGTTGTAGGGCGCGCCGTAGGGGGAGGACACGTGGCCCGCAATCGAGGCGGTGGTCACCACGTGACCGTCCCCGTGCTCGATCAGGTGGGGCACGAATACGCGCACGCCGTGGATCACTCCCCACAGGTTGACGTCGAGGGTCCATTTCCAGTCGTCGGCACTGAGGTTCCAACTGGTTCCGTTGGCACCGCTCACTCCGGCGTTGAGACACACGACGTGGACCTGCGAGAAGCGCGAGATCGACTGCGCGAGGAGACGCTCGTTCTCTTCGGCAGTCGACACATCGCAGCGAACACCCAGAACTTCTGCGCCGCTCGCTTCGAGCTCGGCCACCGACGCTTCGAGCGCGCCGCCCTCGACATCCGCCGCCACGATCTTCATCCCGGCCCGCGCGAAGCGCGCACAAAATGCCTTCCCCATTCCCGAGGCGGCTCCCGTGACGACGGCGGTCTTTCCATTGAGGTGGTCCACGGAGCTCTCCTTGTTGCGATGCACAGGCCGCGGGCGGCGCCTGCGGAGATCGCATGCTAAGCGCGGTGGCGACGGGGCGCACCACCTCGAGGGGTGGAAGCGGTGCGGCTAGGGGGAGCGGCCGCTCGTTCGGCGTGTGCGCAGTCTTTGCCCTTGCGCGCGGAGTCCGAATGCGAGGAGGACCGCCAACGCGGCGGGCCCGGACACCGGCTCGGGGGCCGCGACGAGGGGGTTGAAGGTGAGATTGTCCCAGTAGACGTCGTTCAGACCGAGACCACCACTCCCGTCGAGGACGATCCGGTGGATGCCGGGTGTCTCGATGGAGAGTTCTCGAATCCCAAAGGGCGGGCCCATGAACACCAGGCTTTCGAGCTCGCTCCCGTCAGCGTCGAAGGCCGTCATCGAATTCGCAAGCGAATCGACGTGGAGTGCAAAGAGCGTGACCGAATCCGTCGCGGCCGGGGTCCCGGGGTCGGCGGGATCCACGAAACGGAATTCAAAGGACGAGTTCAAGGCGATCGGTGGAGATTGTGCGTTCACGCCCAGCAGATCCGCCTGTAGCGCGGTCGCCCCGTCGAAGATCACCCCCTCGTTCAAGAACTGCTCCTCGACCGGATCTTGGTGGGCCAGCGAGTCGAAGGTGATCGTGACGGGGAGGCGGCCGCCCGCCTGGAAGCGGACGGCGTCCACGCCGAAGGCATCCGAACCGCTCCCGATGATGCGGATCTCGAAGAAGGGCTCGTCGGGTGTCGACAGGCCGAAGAACATCTTGTTCGCGTTCGGTTGCGGCGAGCCGGCGACGACGAAGAGGCGGATTCCGGTCNNCACGACTTCGACGAAGAGGGTCGCAGTGCCGACGTCGCCAAAATCGGTGGCCTCGAAGGCGAAGGCCGTCTGCGTCTCGGGAAAGAGGAAGATCATCGACAGCGGTCCCTCTGACGTCCGCAGATACTGGACGCCGTCGGTCGCAAAGGCTCCCAGATTCGGCAAGTCGTAGACGCCGAAGGTGTCGCTCGCCGACATATCGATCCTGAAGCCCGGGAGACTCAGACGCGGAAGCGCGGTGTCGTCGTTGTGGGGCTGAAGCGATTCGAAACTCTCGAGTGTCGTGGCGCCGACGCCCGCTTCGAAGCTGCCCAGGTCCTCGTAGACTGCGAACCTGGCTTCCGCGGGCACCGCGACCCCGGCGGCCGCGAGCAGACTCGCGATCCATGCGAGACGGAACCCTCCCCGGCGGCGCGGACAGCAGAGGTCGGACACGTGAGGCGACTCCCAACGGAGCCCGGACTAGCTGAGTCGAATTCACCCCGGGACCCGAAGGCAACAATACCAAGGCACCACGGGCGTGTTCAGCAAAAAATGCGCACGATTTGCCGCCTTATGAAAGGGGCGGGAGAGGGCGGTTGCGGCTCGTCATGATTCCTCGCGTTCGAGAATCTCGGCAATCCGCCCCGCGGGGATTCTCACTTCCACCCCGGCTCGCTCCTCCTGAAGCAGCATTGCGGAGCGGGAATCGCGGCGACCCCACCCGCGATTGAGGGCCTCGGTCATCTCCTGGAGCGTGAGATGCGAGAGCCGCAGGGGAACATCGAGCTCCCGACCGAGGGCGCAGGCCAGGTCGACATCTTTACGCGCGAGCTCGAGGGCGAAGGCCGGCGGATCGAAGGAACCCGGGAGGTAGTTCCCGGCCATCATGTCGAAGGTGCGACGCCGCCCGAGTGCGCCGGTGCGCACGGCCTCCCACAGCGCGTCGGCCTCGACGCCCGCCTTGACGCCCAACGTGAAGGTCTCGGCGAGCGCCGCGTTGATGATGTAGCCGCTCAAGTTGTGTACGAGTTTGGCGACCGAGCCGGCGCCGACCGGACCCACACGACGCGGCGCATCCGAGAAGGCCTCGAGGACCTGGCGGTAGCGCTCGAAGAGGTCGGCGTCGCCCCCCACCCAGATCGCGAGCTGGCCGCTCCGGGCCCCGGCCGGTCCACCGCTCACCGGCGCNNCGGCGCATCGAACACCGCCACGCCGCGTTCCGCGAGCGCCGCGGCGATCTCGCGGATCACCGTGGGCGAGTTGGTCGAGAGGTCGAAATACGCGAGGCCTTCGCGCGCACCGGCGCCGATGCCTTCCGGGCCGAGGGCCACGGCTTCGACCTCGAGCGGCCCGGGCAGCGAGGTGAACACCACTTCGACCTCCGCCGCCATTGCGGCAGGGGTCTCGCACCAGCTCGCGCCCTCGGCCAGGTGGGGTGTCACCGCGTCGCGCTCCAGATCGTGCACGAGGAGTTCGTAGCCCGCGCGCACGAGATGGAGGGCCATGCTCGCCCCCATCGTCCCGAGTCCGATGAAACCGATCTTCACGTCGTTCNNTGGGCCGAGGGCAGGATGTCGAGCGCGACGCGCCCGGCGTTCACCGCGGTCGGCCAACCCGCGTAGAAGGCGAGGTGGGTGATGAGCCCCTTGATCTCGTCCTCGGTCACCCCGTTGGCGAGCGCGCGCTTCATGTGAAGGGTGAGCTCCTCGGTGCGGTAGAGCGCGGTGAGCACGGCCACGGTGATGAGGCTGCGGTCGCGTTTCGAGAGCGAGGGGTCTTCCCACACGTCGCCGAACACGACTTCGTCGCGCAGGGTGCCGAGCTTGGGGATCAGGTCGTAGACGGCGCTGGGAGCATTCTTGTCGGGCATGGGGTCCTCCTGGTGGCTCGACGTGGAAACGCGCGCGCTTCGCGCTAGCCGATCGTGAAGCCGGTGCGCGCCAGATCGTCGGCGAAGCTGCGAAAGTCGGGATCGTAGAACTCTTTGCGAAGTTCCCAGACTCGTGCGATGGGACCGGCGGAGAGAAACGAGGCGTACTGCTTGACCATGACGTCCCAGATATATTGATCCAAGCGATTCTCGCGCCGCTGATGGAAGGCCTCCTCGAAAACACGCAGCACCTGTTGGCAGCTCGCGATCATCAGAAGACGCTCTCCATCACTGAGCGAGTCGAAGTCCTCGAGAGCTCGGGCGAAGACGTCTGCCGTTTCGATATTGGCGAGTCCGGACACCGCCTCGCGGAAACTCGCAGAGATCTCGTGCATCGCCGAAAGACGGGCCTCGCGGTTCTGGACGCGGATCTGCGCCGCGAGGTACACGAGCGACACCACCACCGCGAGTGCGCCACCGATCTCGCCAACGGCTCCGATCGCTTCCCAGTTCACTAGCGCTTTCCGAACAGCGACTCGCGGGCGTCGTCGCTCGGGTCTCCGATCTTTTCTTCGTCGGCGAGGAGCGCGACGCCGCGCTGCACGCCCGGCCGCGCCTCGATCGCTTCGTACCAGCGCTCGACGTGGGGGAAGGCGCTCAGGTCGATCTCGTGAAACCAGCGGACGCGCACCCAGGGCCAGGTGGCCATGTCGGCAATGGAATAGTCTCCCGCCAGATACTCGGCGTTCTCGAGATGGCGATCCATCACACTGTAGAGCCGGAGCGTCTCGTTCGTGTAGCGCTCGATCGCGTAGGGGATGGGTTCGGGTGCGTAGCCCTTGAAGTGCCCGCACTGGCCGAACATCGGGCCCACGTTGGCCATCTGGAACATCAGCCACTGGTTGGTGAGGTGGCGTTCGCGGGGGTCCGCGGGCCAGAAGCGTCCACACTTTTCGGCGAGATAGGTGAGGATGGCGCCCGATTCGAAGAGGGTCAGGGGTTCGCCGCCCGGGCCCTCCGCATCGGTAATCGCGGGGATGCGGTGATTGGGGTTCACCGCCAGGAAATCCGCCTCGAGTTGGGCGCCCTTCAGGATGTTCACGGCCCGCGTCTCGTAGGCGAGCCCCATCTCCTCGAGGGCGATCGAGGCCTTCCACCCGTTCGGGGTGGGCCAGTAGTAGAGCGTGATCATCGCTTGCCCCGCGCCGCCACCACCTCGGCCAGTTGTCGTGCAAAGAACTCGGGGCTGTCGTCGCCCTCGTAATCGCGGCCGAAATGGGACGCGACGCTCGGGCGCTCGAGCTGGGCCTCGTACCACGCGGCCAGATTCGGTCGCTCTTTGCGGAAGTCGTAGCGGGGATGGAGCGGGTCGACGGCTTCGTAGAACTTCGACCCGAAGTCCATGTAGCTCAGCGCGTGAAGCGTGGCCGCGTGACCGATGTCGAAGCCCTGCTCGGTTGCGCACTCCTCTTCGAGCTCGTCGAGCACCCGGTGGAGCTTGGGCCAGATCCATTCGAACACATCGAGATGGCGCTCGTCCTCCGGTCGCCAACCCTCCATGTTCATCATCACCGTGTTTTCGAAATAGGTCTGTGCCCGGTCGTGACGGCGCAGCGCGTCCCAGCGCGCCGGGCCCGGTTCGGGATAGAGGCGGTTCGCGCGGCTCTGCGAATCCAGGTATTGGCAGATCGGCTCGCTCCCATAGATCACGTCCCAGTCGTCGGTCACGAGGGTCGGGACCTTGTCGAGCGGATTGATCGCCACGAGCGAATAGCGGTCGCCCTGATCCACCCCTTCGCGATTGCGGAAGGGATAGGTGGGCACGAAGGTCATCGCGTCCCAGAGGCCCGCCTCGTGGGTCGTGACGAGCGCCTTGTGGATGAAGCCATGGAAGGGGGAGTAGAAGAGCTTCACGGGGGGCCTCCATCGGAGCCAGACGCTGCGATTCACACGCGCGCGGGACACTCGTGCGACACAGAGTACAGAAGAGCGAGACGCCGCCGCCGGCCGACCATGCCGGGAAAGCTACGTGGTCACCGTGAACATCGCGATTGCGTTGGCTCTATCGGTGTTGGCTTTCAGCGCGGTCGCGCAGGCGCAATCCCTGCGCTTCTACGGACACGGCGAAAGCCCCGGAGAGCAGTTCGTGTTTTCCGATCGGGTGAAGATCGACCGGGCGCCGCCGTCACCGGTGGCGAACCTCGGCGCGGCGGATCTCACCGTGGAGTTCTTCGCCCGCGGGTTGCTCGCGGAGAACCCGAATGGGGGTGTCGGCTGCAGGGCGGGCAACGCCTGGGTGCAGAGCAACATCGTGATCGACGCCGATCGCTTCGGGGGCGTCCGGGCCTGGGGCATCGGGTTCCTCGACGGTGCCGTGGCCTTCGGAATCCTAGACGACTTCGTCGCCTACACCCTGTGTGGCACCACGAATGTTCTCGACGACGCCTGGCACCACGTCGCCGTGGATCGCAACGCGGCGACGGGTGAGATGCGGATCTGGGTGGACGGCGCGCTCGAAAGCGCGGGCCCACCCGGAGGGGGCGGTCCCGCCGGCTCGCTCGCCTACCTCGACACCTTCGTACCCGGCACCTTCTGCAGCCCCGACGGCGGAGGCGGCAGCCAGAGCTGTATCCACTCCGACCCGTTTCTGGTGTTCGGGGCCGAGAAGCACGGGTTCATCGGCATCAACTACAGCGGGTACCTCGACGAAGTGCGGCTCTCGAACGCGCTCCGCTACGACGCGCCCTTCGTCGCGCCGAGCACGGCCTTCGCCCCCGACGCGGACACCGTTGCGCTCTACCACTTCGACGAACCGTCGGGGACGGTGATCGTGGACGCGGCGGGCGCGCAGGACGGCGTGCTCTTCTTTGGGGGCAGCCCGCCCGCGGGGCCGATGCGCAGCGCGGAGACGCCCCTTCCGGAGCCGGGTGTCGCCGCGGCGGGCGCGGGCGCGCTCGGTACGCTCCTCGCGCTTGCGCGCGGCGCGCATCGCCGCCGCCGCGAGCGCTAGCGCGCGAGAAACTCGAGCACAGCGCGGTTCCAGACGTCGGGCCGCTCGGCGTAGCCCAGGTGTCCCACGGCCTCGATTTCGGCCCGCTTCGCGCCGGGGATCGCGGAAGCGAGTTCGCGCCCTTCTTCGGGTGGGATGACCCGGTCGTGCTCTCCGATCACGACGAGCGTGGGGTGAGGGATCGACGCGACGCGGTCGGACACGTCGAAGTCGCTGAGACCCTCGGTGAGGACCTGGGTGTAGGCGCGCTTGTCGTTCGCGACGAGGAGCTCCTTGATGAACGCGCGCAGTGTCGGACTTCCGCCGGAGGCGGTGGCCTGATCGAGCACGAGCTCGGCGTAATCCGAAAAGGATGCCTCCTCGAGCATCTCGAGGCGCGCCTGCAACACCTCCGGGGGGATGCTCATCCGCGGCCCGGTGTGCGCGAGGACCAGACGGCGACAGCGTTCGGGATGCGCGAGCGCCAGCGACTGGCCCACGAAACCGCCCATCGAGGTGCCGAGGAAGTCGAAGGTCTCGAGGCCGAAGTGGTCCGCCACCCCGACGACGTCCTCGGCGAGTGCTTCGATCGCATAGGAGCCCGGTGCGCTCGGCCGGCTCGACTGCCCGAATCCCCGCAGATCGAGGGCGATCATGCGGTGCGCCGCCGAAAACGCCTCCACCTGGTGCTTCCAGAGTGCGCCACTCATCCCGAGCCCGTGCACCAGAATCAGCGGATCCCCGGCGCCCCACTCGCGCACAAAAATCTCGACGTCGCCGACCGGGACCTTCAACGGCGCCTCCACGGGGTTCCGCGTCGCCCCGGTGCGGGGCGCGGGACGCGCTCTGCGGAATCTTCCCACGCGGCGGCGGCTTTCCGCAAGGTCCCGAGCCGGTTCCGACGAGGGTCTAGTGCAGGTCGGGTCCGTCGAGCGGTTCCTGCCCTCGCCGCTTCAACACGAAGTCGAAGCTCCCGTAGTGGATGTAGTCCGCCCAATCGATCGAGTCGGTGGCGCGGACGGCGTCGCGTCCGCGCTGTAGCGCCGCGCCGATCGGATGTCCGCGAACGAGGTCGCCGTAGAACGCCGCGGCGAAGGCGGAGGCGGCGCGGTCGCCCACCGGCCAGTAGGTGCCGATGTAGTTGGCGATTCCCCCGCGCAGGAAGGCCTCGGCGAGCCCCACGTTTCGCGCGATCCGCGCGCCCATGTCGCCGCGCCGCGCCGGGTCGTCGCCGCGAAGGGTCCCCGCGCCCCGGGTGCGGCCCGATTCACAGGCGTTGAAAAAGGCGAGGGCGGGGAGATTGGAGAGGGTGGCGAGTTGGGCGCCACTGAGGACCTCCTCCCCCGCGCAAACGAGACCGCTCCGCTGTGGGTTGGCGCCGTCGAAGAAGGCGTGGCCCGCGTAGTGGAGCACGTCGTAGCGGCCCGACGAAAACTCTTCGAGCAGGGTGCGACGCGTGGCGTCGGATCCCTCGATGCGGTGGAGGCGGACCGGGTTCGTTTCGCCGAAGAGTTCCCGGATGCGCTCGGCCTCGTCGACGGCCCCGTCGAGATCGCCCGTCGGATTCACGACGAGAAGGACGTCGAGCACCTCGTCCTCCTGGCGCGCCTCGAGCCACTTCGCGACGGAGAGTTTGTCGGCGGAGTAGCGACGCGAGAGGCCCAGCTCGGCCGCGGGGGTGAAGTCCTGCACGCGCATCACTTCCCAGGGAATCCGCGCGGGTTGTCCCGCGTCGTGAATCACCACCAGATGGTTGCCGCGCATGGCGTGGAGGCCCGCCTGCACCTCTGGGGTGAGCACGGCGCGGACCAGGCGGTCGCCGAGACGGCCCAACGCCGTGGGGCTCAGGTCGTTCTCGGTGGCGCGCTGAATCGCGTCGAGCTCCGCCACGGGCACCGCCAGGTTCCCGCTCAGCACCGCGGCCTTGGCCTCGCGTCGGTCGGTCGCCGTGAGGAGCGAGGCGCGGAGGTTCACCTCGCGGGGAGCCGGGCCGGCGGGGTTCTCGTTCTCGGTTTGCGAGACGATCAGATACACGAGACCCGGCGCGTCGGTCGCGCGTCGCCCGGGCGCGGCGGCCGCGGGCGCCGGGTCGGGGAGCACCACATCGTCGAGGGTCACACTCACATCGGCGAAGAGCGCGGTACTCGTGAGGCGCACCAGCTCGGCCTTGATCTCGGCAAAGCGCTCGACATTGTTCTCGCACAGGGTGATGCGACGGAAGCGCTGATCGGAATCGGTATCCAGAAGCCCACGCAAATAGCCGCGGAGTTGGTGGGTCAAGGCGCCGCGCACGCCGTGCCCGGACCCGGCGCCGATCAGGACCGTCGCAAAATCCTCGACATGGGTGCGCACGAATGTGCGCACGACATTCTCGGCGACGAATTCCTGCACCTCGCCATCGAAGGTGTCGAAGGGTCCGAGGCCCGCGAAGAGGACCGACTCGGCAAACACCCGGCTGCGCCCGGTGGGGAGAACAAACACTTCTCCCACGTGCCCGGTGAACATCCGGCGGTCGGTGAAGGCCTTGACGGCGCCCCCCAACGCGGAGTCGACGGCGCGGGCGGCTCCGGCCGGGGCGACGTCTCGGAAGAGGCCCAGGACCAGGGCCCGCGTGTCGACCTCGGTGATACTCCCGCGCGCCAACCGGATCTCCAGGGCGCGCTGGCGTCGGCGGCTCACGACCACCTGGTCCAGGTCGGCATCGCTCGGCCCCTCGCCCCGCGCCGGGCTCGCCGGGCGACCACTCCGTTCGTCGTCCGATTCGGGGGAGACGAAGAGATCGAGCAGGGTCCGGCCCTCGCGTGGTCCCAGGGGCTGATCAGCGCCGACCGGGTAGGGCGTGGCGCGAAGCTCTTCCTCGCGGAGCTCCCGCCGCACGTCCGCGCGCCGTCGGTCGAAGGTCTTCGGGAGGCGTTCCGTCTCTCCCCTCGCGAGCAGGTCGATGGTGGCGGCGCCAACCGTCGCGTTGTTGGGAAGCCTGCCGTGGGCCGCGTCGACGTAGTAGGGGGTCGCTCCGGGAAGCTCCGCGAAGGCGAGCGGCACCGTCCCGTCCCCCGCTCGACTGGTTTCGTAGACGAACTGCCCGCCGTCCCGGCGCAACCCGACCGTGGTGTTCTGGTTCACCCCGGCGATCAGGGAAAAGCGATCGTCCGCGGGGGCGAGTCCGTCCTGGACGGCTCCCGCGCGGTTCAGCAGCGCGGCGCGCGGCGCCGGCCCCTCGGGCCACTCGCCCCGTATGTAGAGGTCGATTGCATCGAACACCTGTGGGAACGGCAGCATCTGGATCAGGCCGGGGAGGGTGGTGAAGACCCGACGCGAGAGCTCTTCGGCGTCGTGCGCGAGATCGATGCCGGCCATCAACGAGACCGTGGACAGGGTGGCGCGCAACGCCTGCACCGGAACGAAGGAGCCGTGGTTGGGGGTGCCCAGCATCACCACCCGGCCCACCTTGGAGGTCTCGCGTGAAGCCCCCTCCGCGGCGAGGGCGGCCCGTGCCACGAGCCCGCCCATCGAGTGGGCCACCAGGTGCACCGTCTCCGCGGGTTGGTCCTGGATGTGCGCGTTCATCTGCTCGCCCAGCTCGTCGAGACTGAGACGCCAGTCGAAGGGGGCGAACGCCGCGTCGAAGCCGGCGGCCTCGAGCCGCAGTTTCAACTTGAGGTACGCGAAGAGCATCACCCCGATGGGCTGGATCTCGCGTCGGCTCGGAAGCGCGAGTTCGACGAGTCGGCCGAGCGCGATCTCGACCGGATCGATCCAGAGCGTATCGCTGAGAAAAGACAGCACCTTTCGCGGGGATCCGAGTTTCGAGCCCATGATCCCCGGGAGCAGCAGCACGCGCGGGCCTCCGCGCACCGAGCGCTGGCCGGCGCGGCGCGCGAGCTCGACCAACTCGGCGTACTCCGCTTCGCCGAAGTACGCCTCGAGGATTCCCCGGTACTCCCCGGTTTTGAGCAGCCGCTCGATGTCGGCGTCGTCGACCTGGAAGCCCGAGTACCGGGTGGGCCCGCCGCGCGGCCGGCGCGTTGTCTTCGCCGCTCGCGTCCCCGCTGTGGACGTCTTCGGGGTCCGTGTCTTCGATGCGGGCTTCTTCGCCGGCTTCTTTGCGCTGCGCTTCGCGGTCGACCGCTTCGACGCCGCCTTCGTGGCAGCACGGTTCTCGGTCGTGCGCTTCGCGCTGGTTTTGCGTGTTCGCTTCTTGCCCGCGCTCTTCCGTCCGGAACTCGTCTTCTTGCGGGCCTTTCGTTTCCGAGAGGTCTTGCTCCCGCCCCGAGCCTTCCTCGCCGACACGTCGCACCTCCCCTCGAAAGAGTCGCACGAAGTGGGACGGGCGGGGCCGCGAATGCGAGGAGAATCGAAACGCCGTAGGGCGAAGCCCCTAGCTCGTGGGCGGGGTCTCGCCGTAGAGGCGCGGCGCATTGGCCGGGTCGATCTGGACCTCGACGAATTCGCGGAATCGCTCTCCGTACCAATCGCGGCGGGTCCCCCACCACGCCTGCACACCGGGGTAGGCCACGACGGAACGGATCTGTGTCTCGAAGCCCTTCCAGATTTCGGGCTCGATGACACCGTCTCGGGCCTGGTAGAACACTTGCTCGAAGGTGCGGAACCCGTGCATCGAGATCACGCTGAAGCGCAGGCGCTCCGCCGCGCCCAGTTCTTCGAAACGCGAGACACCCTGCATCCAGATCTCGGCTTTCTCGTTGGAATCGCCGATGGCCTGAGCGACCGTGGCCATTTCGCGCGTGGCCTCGCGCATCGTGGCCATGCGCTGCTCCTTCGCGCCGGCCCGGATCTGGAGGGCGAGATAGATGAGGGTCACGAGCACCGCGACACCGCCAATGAATTCCCCGAGATTCGCCAGCTGGTCGAGGTCGACGCTCACGCCGTCCCCTCCCGCGGTCCACACGCCCGCTGGTTGTACGCGGGGGCCGTCTCGTCCAGGGCGGCGAGTCGCCGCTTCGCTCGTTCAATGCAGTCCATGGGGATCCTCCTCGAGGAGAATCCTACCCGTCCCGCGGTCTTCGGCAGGGCCGGGTCAGGACGATTCGGAGATCCGACCCTCTGATTCGCGGGGCGCCTGGATCTCCCGGTCGCGTGCCGGAATAGGAAAAGAGCCAGCGCAAGGTGTCGAGTTCGGCGCGCCAGAGGTCTTCGTCGCCGGTGCCGCGCTGGATCTGGTAGTAGAGCGAGTCGTAGATGCGGAAGGCCGCCAGCCACATGAAGTCGAAGCGCGCGCGTTCGGTGGCGTTCAGATCGTCGTAGGCCTCGGCGCCGCGGTGCCAGAGTTCGGCGAGGCCTTCGTTCGAGGCGATCAACAGGTTCAGATTGTTGAAGGAATCCGTGACCCGGTGAACGTTTTCGGTCTGGACTTCTCTCGTGTTGTTTCGAATCTGGCGGGAGAGATAGACGAGGGTGAGAAGGACCGCGAGGGCTCCCGCGATTTCTCCGATCGCGCCCATGGCATCCCAATTTATCGAGGCCTCCGGGTCAGCGCCGCGATGTCCGCCGCGCCGCGCGAGGCTACCGAAGTGGGATCGGTCTCAGCGAGACGCCTCGATGGGTCCCGCCGTACAACAGCGGACGTAGCAGGTGAACGAGCCCTGCGGATCGGCGCGTGATTCACAACGCCATCCATTGGCGACGGGGTACGACTCTTCGACGACGCCCCGAGTCCCCGACTCGTGGCCCACCAGCGTCTCCGCGCCGCCGCCGGTCATGACGCTGCCGGCCGGACAGGTGAGGGTGTAGGAGCCCCCACGCGGAATGACACCCGAGGAGAGCGTGGTGCAGGTGAACCCGGCGCGGCGCGAGGGATCGAGTTCCGAAGCGGAACCCGCCGCAGGGGTGCTGTCGGGGCCCCTCTCGAACCCTTGGAGGGCGGGGCCACCGGCATCGAGGTCGGACTCGACCGGGTTCATCGGAATCACCGAAGCCCTTTCCGCGCGGGGGGCTCCGGGCCGAGGGCCGCGCCCTTCGGAGTGAAGGGTCACGGCGGCGATCGCGAGGAAGCAGAGAAAGAGGCCACCGCGACGAGTCAGCACCGATCGGTCTCCGGGTGGGGCGCCAGGGCCCGACAACCCCGGTCAGACGCGGGGAGCCGACGATCTCTTCAAAAAAAGGTGGAGGACGGTGAGGGGCGGACCGACGCCGGGCCCCGGATGCGCCTACGACGCCCCTTCCAGGGGAGAGAGGCAGCGCGCCGCATCGAGCCCCGGGTGAAGCCGTTCGCGGGACTCCGCGGGAAGCGCCCGCCAGGCCTCTCGCAGCGCCAGGAGACATTTGTGCTGGTAGCCAAAGGGCCCTTGCTCGTAGGCACCGGGGCCGAGTTCGATCCGGAGGCTCTCCTCTCCGGCGCCGAGCGCCCGCGTGTTCGCTTCGAGAAAGGGGAAGTAGAACTCGCCGGCCATCTGGAGCAGGGCCCAGGCCGGGCGTCCCTCGTCGAGGGAGCCCGGATCCCACTCGCCGTCCACGCCGGAGGCGTCGTCGAGGCGACGCACCCAATGCTCCGTATAGGGCGCGATGTCTCGGATCACCGCTTGGCCAGACGGGTCGGTGGCCAGGGTCTTGAGTTGCGCGTAGAGCGCGAGGTCCGCGAGGGAGGGGCGCGACCCAAAGAGGAAACACCCGTTCCCGACAAAGGCCTCGAGGATGCCGAGTAGACGGCGATAGGTGGCCTCGAGGACGGCCGCGTTCCCCGGCGTGACTCCGACGCGGCCCTTGCGCCCGACCTGACGGTCGCGAAACGACGCGACGGCTTCGCTTCGATTCGCCGCGTCGCCCGTTCCCCGATGGGCGTCGCTCATCACCCAGCGGGCCGCGAACCACCCGGTGTCTTCGAACGAAAAGCGGTAGCGGAACAGACACTTCGCGATCCACTCGTCGGCGAGGTCTTCGATCACACGCGCCGCAAAGCCATGCGCCGGATCGTCGGGGAGAAGCGAGCGCTGTTCGGGGTGGTCCGCCTCGAGGGCGAGGAGCATCGGGGTGCTGTCCACGCGGTAGCTTCCGTCGGGAAACTGCACGACCGGCATCAGCGCCGGTTGGACCTCTCGCGTTTCCTCGAACATCTGCGGAAAGCAACAGATCCATCGATAGGGGAGCCGGCGGTAGCGAAACGCCGCACGCATCTTGACCGTGTAAGGGGACGACTCGACTCCGAAGAGGCGATAGGGCGTAGTCATGCGGTGGATCCTACGCCACGGGCGGGGCGGGCCGCTCGGCGGGAGGGCGGTAGGATCGGGGCATGAAGCACTGCCGGCACTGCGACGCCCAGATTCCCGACGAGTATCGGNNGCTGAGCTCACCCACGGCTCGGCGTCCCGCGAGCGCTCCCGATCTCTCGAGGCTCCACCACCTGGCCGATGATCATCCCTCCACCATCGCGGGTCTGCTCGATCGCCTTCGCGAGGCCGGTGTGGCGTTTACACTCGTCACCGACGGGAGGATTCGGCACGTGAACCTCCAACACGGGAGCGCCGGCCACCTGGCCAAGGCTTCGGTGTTCGTCGACCCCGACGACCGCGCACGGGCGGTGGCGATTCACCGCTCGTTTCTGGAGACGCTCATCCCGCACCTGTCCGAGATGGACACGCGGGCGCGCCCGCCCGGTGCTTGTCCCGCGTGCAACGCGAAGGTCCGGGCCGAGGCAGAGACGTGCGCTTCCTGCGGTCTGGCTTTTCCGGAAGAATCGAACTAGGGCGCGTCGCGCCGCGGCGCGTGAGGGCGAGGCCGTCGGATTCGCACCCGCCGGCCCGGCTGTGGGTCAGGGCTGGACCCACAGATCCTTGTCCGGGAAGGGGGTGAGAACCTCGCAGCCATCGTCGGTCACGAGGAGCTTGTCCTCCACGATGAAGATCCCCGCGTGGCACTCGGGCCCGTCCATCCCCGCGATCACCGGTTCGACACAGAGCACCATGCCGGGCTCGAGCCGCGTCTCGGCCGAATACACCACCTCTCGTTCGCCGAGCCAGGGCAATTCGTGCACTTCCATCCCGGTGCCGTGTCCCACGATGTTGATCAGGTTGTAGCGCTCGAGTCCGTGGCGCTCGAAGACGCCAATCCCGGCCTCGTACACATCTGCGCCGGTCACGCCGGGTTTCACCGCATCGATGCACGCGTTGTTCGCTTCGATGCAGATATCGAACCAACGCCGCTGCTCGTCGGTGGGCGGGCCGATACAGGCCTGCCGGATGAAATCCGTGGCGTAGCCGCCGTGGGTGGCACCGCCATCGAGCATCACCATCTCGCCGCGTCCGATGGCGTGGTCACTGGCGAGCGAGTTCACCATCAGCGCCCGGCCCGGGTAGGTGGACACGGTGAGGAAGGTGGGACGCGAGCCCAGTTCGGCCCCTTCGCGATACATCGCGGCACCCAGGACCGCGGCGAGCTCCTTCTCGGTCATCCCCTCGTGGAGTGCGTCGAAGCCCTCGGCCACGGCCTTCCCCGAGATCTCGCAGGCGCGCCGCACCCGCTCCACCTCGGCGGGCGACTTGATCATCCGAACCGCCTGCATGAGCGGCGTGGCGCTTTCGATCCTCGCATCCGGGAGCCCGCTCCGCAGGGCATCGTAATCTTCCTGGGTCATCCCGAGGCGCTGGCCAAAGCCGAGCTCCATGCCGAGACGCGCCCCGGCGAGGCCCTTCTCCTCGAGCGCCTGAATCAGATACGGCACGCCGTTTTCCTGGTCGGGGTAGATCACGCGGTCGGGCACCCAGGAGGTGCCGAGGGCGTTGCCGGTCTCCTGACCGGGGATGACGAGGGTGGGCCCGAGGGCCGGGTCGCGCGGCAGGATTGCCATCAGCGAGCGAAACCGCGACTCCCACAAAATCGTGAGATACCCGGTGAAGTAGCGGACGTTGAGCTCGTGGGTCAGCACCAGAGCGTCGAGCTCCGCGCTTTCCATGGCGCGGATCGCCCGGGCATAACGCGCTTCGTATTCGGCGGTGGGGAACTCGGCGTGGGCGGGGTTGGCGGCGCGGAGCGAGAGCGCCGTCCCCCGCGCTCCCCGGAGCGCACCCAGTAGGGAGTTGAAGTCGGGGGATTCGATCATGCGAGCCTCCGGTTTGCGCCGCGCGGCCCTCGGGGCGCTCGGAGAAGGGTAGGGGACCGGAGCGGGTGGCGGCCGCCCGTGCCGCGTCCCCGTTCCGATCGGTCTCAGGTAGGATGGGGGCGAGGAGGACAGCATGCCGAACCTGACCTGGACCGTTGGAGACGCCCGGATCACCCGCGTCGTAGAAGTCGAGGCGCAGCTCCCGATGGGAGAGTTCCTGCCCCAGAGCAGCCCCGAGGCGCTCGAGCCCTATCACGACTGGCTGAAGCCCCACTTTCTCGACGACGACGGCAACCTGACGATCTCCGTCCACGCCCTCCTCGTCGAGTCGCGTGGCAAGCGCATCGTCGTGGATACCTGTATGGGCGAGAAGACCGTCCCGGGTTTCGAGATTCTCAACCCGACCTCCTTCGATTTCCTCGACCACATCGCCGAGGCCGGCTTCCCGCGCGAGAGCATCGACATCGTGCTCTGCACGCACCTGCACTTCGACCACGTCGGCTGGAACACCATGCGCGAGGGCGATCGCTGGGTGCCGACCTTCCCGAACGCGCGGTATCTCTTCGCTCAGAAGGAATGGGACCACTGGCGTCAGGAAGAAGAGTCACCCTTCACGACCACCCTCAAAGACTCGGTCACCTGCATCATCGACGCGGGCCTCGCCGATCTGGTGGGGACCGATCACAAACTCACCGACGAGGTGCGCCTCGAGGCGACCCCCGGGCACACCCCCGGCCACGTTTCGGTGCACATCGAGTCGGGCGGGCAACNNCCGCAGACGTCGACCCGGCCGGCGCCACCGAGACGCGGCGGCGCCTCGCGAAAGAGCACGCCGATCGCGACACGCTGGTGATCGGCACGCACTACCCGACGCCCACCGCCGGACACCTGCGCAACAAGAACGGGACCTGTCGCTTCGAGGTGTAGGGGGACGACGGATCCGGTGGCCCGCCCGCGCGGCGGAGCCGCCGCCTGAACCGGGGAGGGCCGATGCGAGCCATGCGCCTCGAGGCGGTCGGGGAGCCGCTCGCCCCGCGCGACCTTCCCGACCCCGAACCCCGGCGCGGCGAGCTCCTGATCCGCGTGCACGCCTGCGGGGTGTGCCGGACGGATCTGCACCTCGTCGACGGAGAGGTGGTTCCGGCGGTGCTCCCCATCACACCCGGCCACGAAGTCGTGGGCGACGTGGTGGAGAGCCGCGCTCCGAACTGTGACTTCCGCCCGGGAGATCGCGTGGGCGTCCCGTGGCTCGCTTGGACCTGTGGCGAATGCGCGGCCTGTGCGCGGGGCGACGAAAATCTCTGCGACCGCGCGCGCTTCACAGGTCACGGGCGCGACGGGGGCTACGCCACCCACGTCACCGCCGACGCCCGCTATTGCCTGTCCGTTCCGACGTCGTACAGCGCCGTCGAGGCGGCCCCACTGCTCTGCGCGGGCCTCATCGGCTACCGCTCCTACGTCATGGCGGGAGCCGCAGAGCGCCTCGGGCTCTACGGCTTTGGCGCCGCGGCCCACATCGTGGCGCAGGTCGCCCGGGCGGACGGCGCCGAGGTCTACGCCTTCACGCGGCCGGGCGACCGCGACGCCCAACGGCTGGCGGTCGAACTCGGTGCCCGCTGGGCCGGCGCCTCCACCGATACGCCACCCCAGCCCCTCGACGCCGCGATCCTCTACGCCCCTGTTGGTGCGCTCGTGCCCCAGGCCCTCGCCGCCGTCCGCCCCGGCGGCAGTGTCGTCTGCGCCGGCATCCACATGAGCGACATCCCGAGCTTCCCCTACGACCTGCTCTGGCGCGAGCGCAGACTCCTCTCGGTCGCCAACCTCACGCGCGCCGACGGCCGCGCCTTCATGGACCGCGCCGCACGGCAGCGCATCGAGACGCGCGTTTCGCGCTTCGAGCTCGGCGCGGCGAACGAGGCGCTCGGGAAGCTGCGCGGCGGCGAGATCCACGGGGCCGCGGTTCTGGTACCCGACGGGTTGGCTTGACGCCTTCGCCCGCCCGCGCCCGTCGCTAGGACGGACGGCGAGGCTTACCTTCCCCGACCCATGGGCGTGTGGTCCGAAATCGTGGCGTGGGCGAACGCCAATGAGGGGCTGGTCGCGATGTTGCTCGGCATCGCGGGCCTCGCCGGGTTCTTCTTCCGCCAACGCGAAACGGCCCGCACCCTCCGCTACGCCGCGGTGCCCCGGCCCGCACGCCTCATTGTACGGCCTGTGGCGGCGGATGCGGTTGGGCCCGTCTCGCTCCACCTGGCGCAACAGGGAGGTCGGGTCAGCGAGGAAAGCGGGTCGCACCGGGAAGCGGTGTTCTCGGACGCGGAGTACGCGGTTCGCGCGGCGTTTTCGATCCGCGCGGAACTCGACGACGAGTTCGGCCCCTTCGAGCTTCTCGTGCTCGAGCCCGACGGAGCGGTCCCCGCTCGAGTCGGGACGGATCACATCTGGCTCACCGGTCCGATTCGACGCGCGCTGGCGGATGTTCCGGACCTCAGCATCGACGCCGTGGGGGGGGATGCGGCTTTACCCTTCGTAGTGAAGCGCGGCGCGCCGCCCAGAGGCGCCGCTCGCCGCTATCTGCTCCCCGCGGCCAGCCTCGCTCTCTGCGTGTCCGCGTTGGTCGTGCTCGTCGGTGGCGAATCGGGCGATGGCGATCAAGAGATTCGGTCCATCGTCGTCCTTCCACTCGAATACACCGAGGGCGACTCGACGCAGGAAGAGTGGGCCGAGGGGATCACCGACTCGTTGATCGGAGAGCTCGGCCGCTTGGGAGAGTTTCGCGTCATCTCTCGCACCACCGCGGAGAAAGTCAGAAACAAGACGCTTCCCGAAATCGCCGACCTGCTCGAAATCGAAGCTGCCGTCGAAGGGTCCGTGCGCGTGGCCGACAACACGATTCGCATCCGGACTCGACTCGTTCGTGCGCGGAGCGAGGAGCAGCTTTGGAGCGGCCGCTATGACCGCGAGTTGCGGAAAGTGCTCCAGCTCGAACGCGAGATCGTTCGGACGGTGGCGCAGGAGATTCGCGGGGGCTTGACGGAAGCGGGGCTCGCCGGACTCGGCGAGCAACGAGAGATTGACCCCGAGGCCTACCGCGCGTTCCTCCGCGGGCGAACGGGATGGCTGGCGCGTACCGCCGAGGCACTTGAACTGGCGGAACTCGAATTTCGCCACGCGATCTCACTGGAACCCGAATGGGCAGACCCCCATGCGCTGCTCGGTCTCGTGTATGTCGTCTTTCCCGGCTACAACGTCGAGAAGAGTGCATCTGCGTGGGCCAGGGCGCGCGCGTCGATCGACCGCGCGATCGAGCTCGACCCCGATCACTCTCTCGCGCGAGCGGCTCTCGGCCACCTCCAGTTTCTTCAGTGGGACTGGGAAGAAAGTCGAGCGACCTTGAAGCGAGCCATCGAGCTCAATCCGAACAACGCGACGGCGTTTCAGTGGTACGCGTATTGTTTCACGGCGGTTGGCGATCACGAGCAGGCGATCGATATGGCGCGGAGGGCGGTCGAAGTGGATCCGCTGTCCACCGTCGCGCGGCTAGACCTCGGACAAGCGCTCCGCTCCGCCGGCAAGACCGAAGAGGCTCTCGAGTTGATCTCGACGACTGTGGCCGAAGATTCCCAGTACGAACTCGGCCACATCTATCTCGCGTCGCTTCTTTTGCAGACCGGAGCATTCGAACGCTCGCTCGACGCGATCGAGCGAGGGGAGCGGGTCGAGCGGGGCCTCAACGGTTATCTGCAGGCGTTGCGGGTGCGAAATCTTGCCGCGCTCGGTCGAAGAGCGAATGCGGATGCGGCTCTAGAGACACTCCTCGACCTGGCCGCGAACACCTATTTCGAACCGGTAAGCCTCGCCGCGGCGCTTTACGACGCAAGCCGGGAAGAAGACGCCTTCGCTGCACTCCAGCGAGGGGTCGATGAGAAATCGACCCAGGTCCCGTTCATCGCGAACCCGACATTTTCCGCCCTCGTCCGCGATCCACGAGCGCTTCCCATCCTGCAACCCGTCGGTTTGCCTCTCCATGAACCCCCGTCCAACGACCCCTAGAGCTTCCCGGACGCCACCGCCCCGAGATCACGCTGCCACTTGGATTCGTCGTCGCCTTCGATAAGAGAGGTCGCGTACGCGCGGAACTCTTCCGAGTGCGCCCCCATCTCCGTGTTCCACCACTCGTTCACGAGCCGCGATTGCAGCAATCGGCGGATCACACGGGCGACCGGTCGCCACGACTCGTCGGGCAGATAGCCGAGTCGCCACTGTCGGTAGAGGCCTTCGAGCAGGTGAAAATTCTCGGCGACGATCGTGACGAACTGCGGGAGTTCTTCTCCGGACAGGGTGTCTGGATCGCCGAGTCCAGCGAGCCAGAGTCGCGCCAGATCGGGTCGCGAATTTGCGCGACCGTGGAGCTCGGCCATGGCTTGGGAGGCCTGCCAGGTCGTGGCGGCGACGGCGGCGTGGGTGCCGCTGCGGATCTGTTTTGCGAGATAGGCCAGCGTGGCGACCACTGCGATGGCACCGCCCACTTCGCCCATGGCGCCAATGGCGTCCCAGTTCACGGTTGCACTCGCACGGCGTTCGCCGAGAGCAGAGCCTCGACGGACAACCGGAACTCGTCGTACCCGTAGTCCGCGAGATCTTCGGCGACCCGGGACCACGCCTCCCGCAGGGTGCGCGAGCGCAGTTCGCGCGCCACCGACATCGGGGCGAGCTCGTCGAAGCTTCGATCACCCACTGCGCGTTGGTTGCCGAGCGTGGCGACGGCGACCCAGGTGAGTTCACACAGCGTGACATAGAGGCGCCGTTCCTCCTCGGGGGAGAGAGTTTCGTCCCCCTGCGCCTTGACCCAGACGGCGTTCAGACCCTCGTCCGCTACGAGTTGACGCCAACCCGAAAAGGCACTGGTTGATTTGTGATAGGCCTCAGCCGCCGCCAGGATGTTGGATTGGCGCAATTGCACGGCCAGGTACACGAGGGTCACCAACACGGCGATGCCGCCGACGAACTCTCCCACGTTCGCGAGTTCCGCGAGGTCCATCAGGAACTCCTCCAGTAGATGACCTTCGAAGCCCCTTCGCGGCGGAGGGTCTCGACCTCGCGGTCGATGAAGGCGGTGAAATCGTCGTCGAACCAGGTGCCGTCGCGGCCCCAGGCCCACCAATCGAGCGCCGACTCGGTGACGAGGTGCATCCGGATCCAGGGAAGGATCTTCTGCCACTGGCGGTCGTCGAGCGCGCCGTCGATCCGCGCACGGTGCTGGCTGTGAAACTGTTGGAACAGCCGGTACATCGTGAGCGCGAGCAATGTGAGATCGTCCCGGTTGAGCCCCGCCGGATTCTCGAGCGGGGCGCGGTCGGCGCCCTCTGTGGCGACGAGCCACACCTCACGGGTCTTGGCGTCGGTCTGGAGGTTCTCCAGGACGCGGTCGAATCGATTGGCCACTTCGCGTTCCGCGGCCTCTTTTGCGTGGCGGTTGCTCTGCCGCACCTGCAGACCCACGTAGATCAGCGACCCGATCACCGCGACGCCCCCGACCAGTTCGCCGATCGCTCCGAGTTCCATGATGTCCATGAGTGTCCCTCCTTGGGGAGGGAGCGTATCGC
>JABAHO010030558.1_pt1 | contig 26908 bp, 30 predicted proteins | sample 7062071 | NCBI WGS metagenome assembly JABAHO01 (sample SAMN14534356, study PRJNA622989) | marine sediment metagenome | biome: marine biome [ENVO:00000428]; feature: marine pelagic biome [ENVO:01000023]; material: deep marine sediment [ENVO:00002113] | place: India: Gulf of Kutch | collected...
ATGACCTCCAGGGCGACCGGGTCCGGGGTCCGAACCGCCAAGCCATCGGCGAAAGTATTCGCCGTGTCGGTCGATACGAGTGCTCCCGATGCCATTGAAAGTGCATAGGCCGGCGCGCGTTCGGCCACGACACCCACGACCTCGCAGNNTCGAATCCGTAGGTGGCGACGCCCTCGATGAGCGTCGGATGGAACGACGGGACCATGTGAAACCCGTCCGCGCTGAGTGCCTGGGCGTGTTCGAGGGCTTCTTGAAAATCGCCGCCGTGCTCGACCAGCGTGGCGCCGTAGGCCGCCATCGCCCGGTTTTTCGCCGGGCTGTTGCCCCGCGGCACCACGATGGTGGCAGCGACCCCTTCGCGCACGGCGGCAAAGGCGATGCTCTGTCCGTGGTTTCCCCGGGTCGCGGCGACGACGCCCGAGGGCGCGTCAGGTGCAGCGCGCTGTAGGTAGCGCAGGCCACCGCGAACCTTGAAGGCACCGGTCGGGAGATGATTTTCGTGTTTGACCACGACCGCGGTGCCGAGGCGCTCGCAGAGCAGGGGCCAGAGGATCTGGGGTGTGGGAGAGAGTGTGCGGTAGATCGCGTCTGCCGCCGACTCGATCGCGGCGCGGTCCGGGAGCATGTGCCAAAGGTAGGGAGCGGCGTTTGGATCGGCGACATGGGGTGGCCTTGGGGTCTGGGAGGGGTGCGCCTATCTTCCGGCGCGCCAAAACCGGAGGCCTCCAAGATGAATCGATTGCGTCTGATCCAGGCGAGCGCTGTCGCGCTCGCCACGTGTCTGCTCGCCGGGACGAGCTTTGCCGGCCATCATGAGGGCGGTGGCGAGGGCAAACATCACCACCACGGCAAACATTTCGACAAACGCGACAGCGACGGGGACGGATCGGTGTCCAAGGCCGAATGGATGGCGGCCGCCGAGGCGCGCTTTGATCGCATGGATGCCGACGGCGACGGCGTGATCACGCGCGAGGAATACCAGGCCGCTCACAAGGCGAAGAGAGAAGGAAAGCACGACCACCACGGCGGCCATTGAGATGCCGAGTCATCGCGCAAGGCTCCGCGTGGCCTGGGTGGACACCGACACGAGCGGGCGCATCCACTATACGGCGGCGATGCGCTATTTCGAACACGTCGAGCACGCTCTGATGCGCGAGGTGTACGCCGGTGTGCCCGAGGCCGAACGCCTCAACCTCCCGCGCGTCCACGTCGAAGCGGACTACAAGGAGGCGCTGCTCTTCGAGGACGAAATCGACTGCAGCGTGCGGGTGGACGCCGTCGGCCGCTCCTCGATCACCTATGGGTACGAGGTCCATCGGCTCGACGGCGCACTCGCCGTCAGCGGAAAGATCATCGCCGTGGCGATCGGGAAGGACGGACGACCCGAAGAGATCCCGGACTCGCTGCGAGCGGCGCTCAGCGTTCCCTAGGAGGTGGCGGCCCGCGCCTCTTGCGACCAAAGCGGGGTGTAGTCGGCCGGCTCCCCGGACCCGAAGTGCTCGCGAACTTCGGAGAGCGGTCGGGAGAGCAGCGTTTCCCAATCCGCGTCGACGAGCCAACGCGCTGCGCGGCCGCGGCGAAGCCCCTGACGGATCAGGCGTCGGTCTTCGGCGTCCCCATTCAGATAGGCCATCGCGACGAGGAACCCGAGTCCGAGCGTGGGGGTCTGGGCCACGGAAAACGCGAGCACACCGGCCTCGCCGTGGAGGTCGCGTCCGTACCCCGTGACCACGTGGTGGAGGTCGTGCATGTCACGCCAGCGATCGACGAAACGCTGCAGGTCGGCGTCTTCGTGCGGCGGTTCACCCAGTTCGCTCGCTTCGGCGAGTCCCTCGGCGCTGATCTCTTCGGCATCCATGAACGCCGCATACGTCGCCCCGAGGCTGCCCGGGTCCAGGCTCCGCAGCGTGTCGCGGTCGTCGAGCATCGCGAGCAGATCCCGCTCCTCGGCGAGGATCTTTGCGCCCATGGGTGTGGCTCGGAAGCGCCGGTACACCCGCTCCTCGGCACCGCCGCGCAGGGCTTCTAGGATCTGGAAGGCCGCTANNAGTTACGACGGCTCATGAGTCCTCCGTGTCATCGGCCAATCTTTTACTTACAGTAATGTAAGTATTATTTACATTACTGTAAGTATCAGAGAGCGTCAACCGATTCTGTACAAGAAATCTCGGAAGGATGTGGCCGGCGCGCTTCGCGAGAGGCCGCGGAGAGCTGGAGGGTCAGGGGTACTAGATGACCGCGAGGCGCAAGCGCAGAAGTCCCGAAGAGGCACGGGCCCGGATCCTCGACGCCGCGGAACGGCGCCTCGCCGAGGGTGGACCAGAGGCGATCCGGTTGAAGGACATCGCCGCAGATCTGGGCATCTCCCACCCGGCGATCCTCCACCATTTCGGGACCCGAGACGGTCTCGTCGCCGAACTGGAGACGCGTGCGATGACGCGTCTTCAGGACGATCTCCTCGAGAGAATCGAGGCGAGCGCGGGCGAGGGGTTTGCCCGAGCCTTCGCGACCCTCGGCGACGCCGGCCACGCCAGGCTCCTGGCGTGGCGGATCCTGAGTAAGGGGCCGGAGGGCGTCCACGACGAGGTTCGAATGCTCCACACCCTCGGCGACGCCTATCACGCCGAACGCTGCGAAGCGGCGCGCGCGGAGGGACGAACAGAACCGAGCCGCGAGGACACCGCATTCTGGGTGCGGCTCGCGGCCCTCGCGCTCTTCGGGGAGGCGCTCATCGGGCCCATGCTCACCGAGAGTGCAGATTTCGGCGACGTCGATGCGACGCGACAACGCTTCCAAGGCTGGTTGGCCGCTCTCTTCGATCGGGAGCACTGAGGCGCAACCGGAACGCCCGNNCGATGGGCTCGGCGGACCGCCCGCGGGGTGTTTCGGTCGACCCGCAGCTTCCCCTTCAACTCGCTGGCGTGATTCGGGGAACTCGAGTTCGCGAATACTTGAAGAAGGCTCTCGTCTCACCTCCAACCAGGGCTCGACACCGAGCCGAACGCCTGGGCCGCCGCGCGCGGACACAGGCGGGGAGGAAGACTCCATGGCCCTTCATCGATCAAACGGTTGGCTCACGGGCGCTTTGGNNGCTTTGGCGCTCGCCTTTGGCCTCGCGCTGGGGATTGCAGGCGAGGCCGATGCGGATCGCGATTCACGGTATCGGAGTCACGATCCCATTCTGGAGGTGGACCATCGGCAGCGCGGAGTTCGCCACGATCGCGCGCGCTACGACCGGCTCCACGAGCCCTACGGTTCTCGCGCGTACCGTCACGACGCCCATTACGACCGCGCCGTGGACCGCTTCGAGCGCAAGCAGCAGCGTCGCTACGAACGCTTCCATCGGCGCGCGGAGCGGGAGTACTACCGGCACGGCAATCGGGCACGCTACGAACGAAAACTTGCGCGCTTCCACCAGAAGCAGGCGCGCAAACGGGCCCGCTTCTACGACCGCCAGGCACGAAAATTTGCGCGGCGCTACCGGGGAAGAGGCTATGCGGACCTCTATCAGCCCTACGGCCGCCACGCGGGGACGTACCGTGGCTCGGGTGACCACGTGCACGGTCCGCACTGCCGTCATTGAGGTGATTCCCACGGAGGGTTCGGGCGCTGCCCGAATCCGCACGCCCACGGCCGACCCCGCCCACGCGGGGTCGGCTTTTTCGCGCCGCCGGCTTGCTAGCCTGCGCCGCCATGAATGCTCCGCGCGACGGACTGCGCCTCGGCATCTTCATGCCGAACTGCAGCTACGGCACCTCGATCAGCCGCTACAAGCCCGATCCCGACGACTGGCGTATCGACAAAAATCGTGAGATCGCGCTGGCCGCGGAAGAAGCGGGATTCCACTTCCTCTTTCCCGTGAGCCGCTGGCGCGGCTTTGGCGGAGAGACCAATTACCTCGGCACTTCGATCGAAACGATGACCTGGGCGGCCTCGCTGCTCACGGTGACGACGCGTATCCAGGTCTTCTCCACCGTCCATGTCCCGGNNATGATGGGTCTCGACATTCTGGACCACGGCGATCGCTACCGCCGCACCGCGGAATTCATCGAGATCCTGAAGGGATTGTGGACGGAGGAGCCCGGGAGTTTCGACTACGACTCGCAGTGGTACACGATTCGCGGCGGTTACGTATCGCCCCAGCCGACGGCGCGGCCCCATCCCCCGATCGTGAACGCGGGGAGCTCGGACGACGCACGAGAGATCGTGGCACGCCACTGCGACTGGGCGTTCATGAGTCCTCCCACCCTCGAGGCCAACCGTGAGGCCGCGGCGGATTTTGGCGCCCGCGCGAATCGTCACGGACGCCGGGTGCGCTGCGTGAGCGCGGTCTTCGTGATCTGTCGTGACCGCGAGGAGGAGGCCCAGGCGGTCCGCGACGCCATCGTCGCAGACATCGACCGGGTGGCGGCGGAGAATTGGTGTCGAGAGCTGGGTCTGGAAAGCGGCTCTTTCGACACCCATACCCTCGAGATGATTGCGCTCGGGTCGGGGGCCATGCCGATTATCGGGACGCCGGACCAGGTCGCCGACACACTCGCCGCCCTCTACACCGCGGGCGTCGACGGCGCGCTGATGAGCTACCCCGACTACCTNNCGCCGGGCCAGCCGAACCCGTGAAGCCCGCGTCGTTCGTGCTCTCGATCTCGGCGACCCCGCGGTGACGGACACCCGCGTCGACGAAGTCCTCCGCTTCTGGTTTGGCACCGAGTCCGACGACGCGAAGCTCGCCGACGCACACAGCACCCTGTGGTTCGGCGCCAGCGGAGAAGACGACCAGCGGATCCGCGCGCAATTCGAGTCGATCCTCGCCCAGGCCGAAGCGGGCGCTCTCGACGGCTGGGCGCAGACGCCGCGGGGTTGTCTCGCTCTGATCGTCGTCCTCGACCAGTTCTCTCGGGTCATTGGGCGCGGGACGCCGCGGGCGTTTTCGAACGACGCGGCGGCGCTCGGGTGGGCGCGGGCGTGTGTGGAGAGTGGAGCGGCGGACACCCTGCGGCCGATCGAGCGCAGCTTCGTCTACCTTCCCTTCGAGCACGCGGAGGACGCCGCCGCCCAGGATCGAAGCGTCGCCCTCTTCGACGCCCTCGCGGCCGGGGTGCGGCCCGCCTGGCGCGCGCGATTCGAGGAGATCGCCGCATTTGCGCACCGACACCGCGCGGTGGTCGAACGCTTCGGCCGCTTCCCGCGGCGCAACGAGACGCTGGGTCGAAGGTCGACCGCCGCGGAGCGTGCCTATCTCGAGTCTTCCACCGGGTCCTTCTAGGTTCTTACGCGGACCCGATGCGAACCGCGCTACGCCACCTCGTGCCCGCGACGCGGAACGAGGGCGCTCCGCTCCAGGGTGAGGAAGACCGTGCCGTCCGATTTTTTTCCGGTGGTGCGCACGGTGACGATCCCCTGAGTCGGGCGCGACTTCGATTCGCGTTTGTCGAGCACCTCGGTCTCCGCATAGATCGTGTCCCCTACGAAGACCGGGGCCGAGAGACGGATGTCGGTCATGTGGAGATTCGCGATGGCCTTCTGACTGATGTCGCTCACCGACATCCCCACGACCATCGCCACCGTGAGCATACTGTTGACCAGGGGTTGTCCGAACTCGGTCTCGCTCGCGTAGACACGGTCGAAATGGAGGGGATGGGTATTCATGGTGAGCAGGGTGAACCACGTGTTGTCGCTCTCGGTGATCGTTCGGCCCGGCCAGTGCTCGTAGACATCGCCGACTTCGAAGTCTTCGAGACAGCGCCCGATGTCCTCTCGATAGCGTTGCGGTCCGACCTCACGGGTTCCGTAGCTCATGGCTCTCCTCTGCATCTCGGGCCTCGGCTCGAGACGCTACCGCGCGAGAGGCGTCCCGATCGAGGGGCTCCCGCAGGCGGGTCAAGTCTTCGAAGAATTGGGTGTCCGATTCGGTGCCGAGCAGACGCGGGNNATTCGGTGCCGAGCAGACGCGGGTCGAACGGCTCGAGCCGGCTCCAGTACGGCAGCACCTGTACCCAATCGGGGCGGCGGAACACCGTGTCGAGTTGGTCGGTCGACACGAAGGCGAGGCCGAGGATGCTCGCGAGGGCGAGGCGGGTCGTGGAACGCAGTCCGCCGGTGAGCGACACGTGGGCGTAGAATACGGCGACCGCAGCCACCAGTGTGGCCAGCAGCTCGAACACTTCCAACGGCGTGATCGCCGTCACGAAAAAGCGCAACCAGTTGCCCGCCCACCCGAGTGCGGCCTCGAAGAGTGTGTAGACCGCAACAATCATGAAGTGGGCGAGGACTCGCGTCCGCGGCGTCAAGACGCGGGTCACGAGCGCCCACAGACCCACCCAGACCCCGAGCGTGAGTCCCGTACTCAGAAGCTCCTCGGCGATGCGGCCCCAATCCGGGTCGCGGCGGGCACCGTCGAGCGCCCCGAGCACGGTCGTCGCGACGACGGCGATCAGCAGGGCCAGTGCGAGCCATGGACGCTGCCCGAGGCGGTCCAGCCCCAGCGGGGAGTACGCGGCGTCGCGCAGGGCCTCCGGGAGGGCGTGTCCGCTGTCGCGCAGCCGACACCGTGTGCGACCCACCCGGAATTCCGCGGGGACGTCGAGCTGGACCTGCTCGTCCCGCACGGTGCGATCGCCGATGCGCACCCCGTTTTCCGACGCGAGATCGCGCAGGGCGAGCCGGCTTCCGGGCGCCTCGTCGAGCACCGCGTGGGACAGCGAGACATAGGCGTCGTCGAGGATGATGTCGTTGTGATAACCGCGACCCAGACGGACGGGGAGGGCGGTGATCCGTTCGCGCTGTCGCACCTGGCCGCGGCGGTCGAGCACCTCGAGAAAGATCACTCGCTCCACGAGATGCCCTCGAGATGGCGAGCCGCGAGGCGCTGGGCGTTTTCGAACTCGATCGCGGACAACACCAGCGCCGTGTCTACGCCTTCGTCGTCCCGGCCCAGGAGCGCGGCCTTGAACACCACGTCATAGAGACCGGGGTAGTCGAGGTACCGCCGGGCGCAGAAGGCCGTCTTGAAGGGATGGTCGCGCGAAGTGACAAAGCGGGTATGGCAGCGAAAGCGCGTGAAATCGCGGGGTGACCCCCACTTTTCGCTGTGATTGCCTTCGAAGGACCGCGAATAGACCTCGAAGAAACGCCCGCTCGATAGAGACGCCGTTTCCACCTGCTGGTGGCGCAGCTCCATCGGGATGAGGTTGATCCTCCGCGACAGATAGATGGCGTCGTCGGTGGCGCACTCGTGGACCCGGGTCTGGTAGCGCAGCTCCGCCTCGCGTTCGGCCTGCCCCCAGCAATCGAAAAAGGGCGCCGGTTGGGTGGGGACCGACGCGTTCCCCAGCCGGATCGTCGCCTGAGGTGAGGCGAGCACCGCCTCGGTGAGCCGTTCCTGATAGCGCTTCAATTGGGTCGCGATCTGTGCCTGCAGGCGGCGGGTGGGAGACGCCTTCGTGCCCGCCGGGGCGCTCGCGAGCAGGTCCGCGACTGCGCCGGCGGGGACGAGAAAGCTCACCTGGTTTCCCGAGGTGGCGACGTTCACGCCCACAAGGCGGCCGTCCCCGTCGAGCGCGGGCCCGCCGCTCATCCCGGGATTCAGTGAACCGGTGAAGTGGATCTTCGCCACGAGCGTGTGACCCAGGAGTCCGTTGTAGGTGCCCTCAACGATGCTCAAGCCGATGTCGTAGGGGTTGCCGAGCGCGAAGATGCGCTCGCCCTGCGCCACCGGTTCCTCGCGGAGGCCGATCCCACTCGAAAACGCGTGCTCGCTGGCCAGGAGGGCGAGGTCCCGGGTGACGTCGAGCGCGAGGAGCGACGCGGCGTAGCGCTGCCCGTCCGGAGCGATCAACACCGCGCGGTAGCGCTCGGGCTCGTGCACCACATCCGCCACCACGTGAAAGTTGGTGACGACCCGTGTCGCCGGGGTGCCGGTGCGGCCGGGAACCGCGAAGGCGGTACCGGCGCTCGCCTTGGTCCCGCTACCGCGATCGACCACTTCGATCTGCGCGACGAGAGGCGCACGGCGATCGAAGACCGCGCGGGCGCTGCGACTCCTGGGCTCGCTCTCACCCGGAGGCGCGCCCGGTTGCGGCGGCTCCGCGAGAGCCAGCGAGCAGACAAAGGGCAGCAGCGCCGCGAGGCCCGCGGCGGTTCGCCCGAATCGAGCCACGGACTACAGCCCTTTGGCCTGGAGGGTGGCTTCCAGTTGGTGGCGGGTGGAGCCGTAGCTCTGCTCGAGGGTCTTGGTGCGCTTGTAGTAGATGTGCGGATCGTACTCCCAGGTGAAGCCCACCCCGCCGTGGAGCTGGATGGATTGGCCGCACACGAAACGGGCCGCGTCGCCCGCGTAGGCCTTCGCCGCGGCGACCAGAAGCGCCGCCGATTCGGGCTCGTGGTCCATCGCCCACGCCGCGCGGTAGACCGCCGAGCGACTGCTCTCGGCGCGCAGCAACATGTCCGCGGCGCGGTGCTGGAGCGCCTGGTGGCTCCCGATCGGCGCGCCAAAGGTCTCGCGTTCGTTCATGTAGGCGAGGGTGATCTCGAGGGCGCGTTCCATCAGGCCGAGCAGCGTCGCGGCGGCGGCCAGACTGCCGAGGCGCCGCGTGCCCGCGAGCACCTCTGCGCTTCGCTCCGCGTTGCAAAGCGCCGTTCCAGGTCCGTCGAAGCGGACGTCGGCCCAGCGCTGGGAGTGATCGACGCTGCGCAGGGGCGTCACGTCCACCGCCGTTTCTGAACGGTCGGCGAGGACCAGCCCGGCGCCGGTGGTGACCACAAAGGCATCGGCCGAGGCCGCGAAGGGCACAAAGCGTTTGGTCCCGCGCAGTGTGCCGCCGTCGAAGGTCGCGCCGGGATCCGCGGGCGCATCCCCACTGGCGCCCTCGGCATCGGCGAGTACGACGAGAGCGTCTCCGGCAATCATCCGATCGCGGGTTGCGCGGTCGCCGCAGCGATGGAGCGCCTCGATTGTCGTGCTGATCTCGAGCGCCGGGCCCGGGCAGGCGACGCGGCCCAGCTCGTGGTGCAGCACCGCCGCCCCGAGCACGCCCATTCCGGAGCCCCCTTCGGATTCGGGGAGCCAGAGCCCGAGATATCCGAGTTCGGCGAGGGTGCGGTAGAGCGAGACGGGCGTCGCGGCCGCGTCGTCCTCCATCACGGGTCGCATCTTCTCGAGCGACGCTTCGGCCTCGAGCAGTTCGCGGGTCGATTGGCGCAGAAGCGCGAGTTCGTCACTCAGTTCGAAACGCATGAGAAGCCCCGATCGCCCGGTCAGCGGGTGGGAAGGCGGAGTGCCCGTTTGGCCACGATGTTGCGCTGGATTTCAGACGAACCGGAGTAGATGGTTCCCGCCCGGCTCCAGAGCAGCTCGCTCGCCCAGTCCATGTCGGGCCGCGCACCGGGGCTGTCACCGAACAGGTGGGCTTCCGCTCCGAGCAGATCGAACGCCGCATCCGAGAGCCGTTGCGAATACTCGGACCAAAAGAGTTTGTCGATCGACGATTCGGGCCCCGGCGCATCGCCGGAGGACAGATTGGCCATGGTCCGCAGCCCGTTGGCCCGCATCACTTCGTTGTCGACGATGAGTCGCGCCACCGTCTCGCGCACGTCGGGCCGCTCGAGGGTGCCCCGTTCCTGGAGGCCCGCGACGAGATCGGTCATGAAGCGGTCGTTCTTCGCCGGGTCCGCAAGCGAGGTGGCCCCGCGCTCGTAGGAGAGCACGGTCATCGCGATCCGCCAGCCCTCGCCAACCGCACCGACGATGTGCTCGCCGCGGGCGAGGGCGCCGTCGAAGAAGACCTCGCCGAACTCGGACTCGCCGGTGATCTGGCGAAGCCCGCGCACTTCGACGCCGTCCTGGTCGAGAGGCACCAGGAAGAAGGTGATGCCGCCGTAGCGGTCCTCCGTATCGGTGCGGGCCAGCACGAAGATCCAGTCCGCCCAGGGACCGAAGGTGGTCCACACCTTCTGTCCGGTGATGCGGTAGTGCTCGCCGTCGGGCTCCGCCTTGGTCCGGAGACTCGCCAGGTCGCTTCCCGCCCCCGGCTCGCTGAAGCCCTGGCACCAGATCTCCTCGGCGGAGAGCATCTTGGGGATGAAGCGGCGGCGCTGCTCCTCGGTGCCGTGGTGGATCAGCGCCGGGCCGAGCAGGGCGAGGCCCAGCCCGTTGGCGATGGGCGGCGCGTCGGCGCGTTGCATCTCTTCCTGGAAGATGGCTTTTTCGACGACGGTGGCGCCTCTCCCACCCCATTCCTCGGGCCAATCCATGCCGAGGTAGCCCGCGTGGTTGAGCTCGCGCTGGAAGGCCCGGCGGATCGCGACGAGCTGGTCGGCGTCGAGGCTCGGGTCGGCGCACTCCCGAGACCAGGGGCGCTTTACGTGGGTGCGGAGCCAGTCGCGAAGTTCATCGCGAAAACGATCGTGCTCGGGTTGGAAGGCGAAGTCCACCGGCTAGAGGGCCTTCAACTTTTCCATCACGTCGTCGGGGAGGCGACCGAGGATGCCGCCCGGCTGGATCAACTCGATGATGTTGCCGTCCGGGTCCCGGACGAAGATCTGTCCGACGTCACGACTCAGTTCGACGAATTCCGCGCCGCATTCGCGCAGGCGCGACACGGCGGCGTCGTAGTCCTCGATCTCGAAGGCCGAGTGGTTCGCGATCGGCGTGAGTTTGGGAGAGGGCGTCCCGGTATCCGCACCCTCCGGCTTTCCGATCAGGTGGACCTGGGTTTCTCCCGCGCCGTACCAGGCGCCGGGGATCCCGAAATCCGGGCGATCGATCTCCTCGAGGCCCAGGACGCCCGAGTAGAACGCCTTGGAGCGTTCGAGATCCGACACGGTGAAGGAGTAGTGGTGACCTCGGATGACGTTCACGAACGGATCCTCCAAAGGGTGGAATGNNGCAGCGCAGCGGAAGACTACCCCATTCAACCCGCCCCGGAAGAATCCCCGAGCACCCGCTCTACGGTCTCGGAAAAGCGCCGATTGCGCAGAAGTCCCAGTAGATCTTTGCGTTGCAGGAGCCCCGCGATCTCGGGGTCGCGTGCGAGTGCGTGGATCGCCGGATCGTTGCGGGCGCGGGCGACCCGGGGGCCCACCTCTCGAAGGACTTCCCCGGCGCGGGCTCGGAACAGGCTGGGATCGCCCGCAGCGCCCGGCCCTACCAACCCCACATCGGCGAGTTCGTGGCGCAGCTCCGTGTCGTGGAGGATGCCGTAGAAGCTGCTGTGGTTGAGCGCCGAGTCGATCGCGCCGTTCTCGACCAGCGTCCAGAACCCCCGGTCGTTTGCGAGGGCCGCGACGCGGGGGTGCTCGACGACCTTGCGCAGGCTGGTGAGAGACTCGGTGGGTCGCGCGATCATGCGCGCCGTCACGGCCGCTTCGGGGGAGTCACCGAGGAGTGCGTCGAGGCCTCCACCCACCACGCTCTGCGTCATCCGCTGGAGCGGGCTACTGGCGTCCTCCACCCCCCGCCCCGCGAATACGGCCGCCGCGTGCAGCCAATTGGCGAGGATCCCGAGGAGCAGCACGATCAAGGAACCGCGGAGGAATCCGAAGAGGGCACCCCCCGTACGGTCGAGGCCGCTGCGCCCGGATTCTTCGACACGCCGGCGATCCCAGCGACGAATGAAGAACCCGATCACGCCTCCCACCACCGCGACGGCCAGGAACGCAAGGGTGCCGACGATCGGCGCGGTGATCAGAGTGGGTTGGCCGGTGATCTCCGCGAGGGCGGGTCCCAGCCGCCACGCGCTGAGCGACGCCGCGAAATAACCCAGGATCAGAATTCCTGTCGAAACCAGACCCGCGACGGCGCCCCGCCAGGCTCCGAGGGCGACGAAGAGGGCCAGCACGAGGACCGCCACGAGGTCTAGAAACGCCATGACCTCGTATCGGGCATCTCCAAGTGGTGCCTTAGGAATCCGGCGGGACGTCGAGGAGGCCCGGCGGGAACAGTGCATCCAGGCGCGAAAGCGCGCTCTCCGGCAGGGGTTTCGCCAGGGCGCGGACATTGTCGTCGAGCTGCTCGGTCCGGGTCGCTCCCACGATGACACTTGCCACCCGTGGACTGCGAAGACACCAGGCGAGGGCGACCTGTGCCCGGGTCATGCCGACGTCACCCGCGAGTTCGCCGAGGGCCTCGACCCGCTCGAGGACCGCGGTCTTCAGAAACTCCTCCATGAACTGTGAGCGGAACGAGTCGGCCCCGCGCGAGCCCTCGGGTGCGCGCCCGTCTCGATACTTGCCGGTCAGCACCCCCTGGGCGAGGGCACCCCACACCACCTGTCCGACACCGAGCGCGGCGCCCTCGGGCAAGAGCTCCTCTTCGATTTCTCGCCGCAGGAGCGAATATTCGGGTTGGCTCGAGATCGGGGGGTACCCGCCCGAGTCTCGCGCGATCGCCGCGGCGTCTCGGATCTGGCCGGCGGTCCATCCGGAGACGCCCCAGTAGCGGACCTTCCCGACCCGGATCAAATCTTCGTAGGCCCGCACGGTTTCTTCGAGCGGAACCTCCGGATCGAAACGGTGGCACTGGTGGAGGTCGAGGTAGTCGGTGCCCAGCCGGCGCAGCGAGCCCTCCACGCTCTCGAAGAGGTGCTTGCGGGAGAGGCCGCGGTCGTTGGGGTCGTCGGACATGGGGAAGTAGGCCTTGGTCGCGAGGACCAGGTGGTGACGCGGCAGGGCGGTGATCGCGCGGCCCAGAGCCTCTTCGGTCTGTCCCTCGGAGTACACATCGGCGGTGTCGAAGAAATTGATGCCGAGGTCGACGGCGTGTTCCACGAGCGCCGCGGTCGCCCGGGGATCGATCGACGAGCCCAGTGTGAGCCAGGAACCGAGGCCAATGGCGCTCACGCGCAGGCCGCTGTGTCCGAGCTGTCGCGTTTCCACGGGGCGAGAGTACCGGACCCGCATTCCCGACGAGTCCGCCGCCTCGACCCCGCCGGCTCCGGGCTCCTAGACTCCAGGGGTGCTCAACCTCGCCAGCGACACGCCGGCCCACTGGGCGGAGTGGGCGTGTAGTGACCTTCCGTCGCTCCTGATCGATCACGCTCACCTCGAGAAGAAGGCCGCGGGGACCGCGGTCACCTTGCTCTTTCGCTATCCCGGCGAACTCGTGCTGCAGGCGCCGCTCGCCGACCTCGCACGCGAGGAGCTGGCGCACTTTCAGGGTGTCCTGGGCGAACTCGAGCGCCGCGACCTCCAACTCGTGCGTCAGCGGGCGAGCCCCTACGCCGGGCGTCTCCACCGCGGTGTTCGCAGCGAGGAGCCCGAGCGTCTGCTCGACACGCTCTTGTGCGCTGCGCTGATCGAGGCGCGGAGTTGCGAACGCTTCTCGGTACTCGTGCCGGCGCTCGAGGCGATCGGCGATCCGCTTGCGGAGTTCTACCGAGACCTCCTCGCCTCCGAGGCCCGGCACCACGGGGTCTATCTCCGTCTCGCCGAGTTGCTGGCGGAGACCGGCGCGGTGCGCGCGCGTCTCACGGAACTGGCGAGCCGAGAGGCGGAGATCGTCACGGATCTCCTACGGAACTCCCGGCGCCCCGGATCGCCCGTCCGGCTGCACTCCTGAGCTAGTCGAGCTCGTCGCGGAGCGCGTCGAGTAGACGGTCGACGACCTCGGGCCGCGCGTTCTCGCCCATCAGGCCGATGCGCCAGATCGCCCCGGCCAGTTTCCCGAGCCCGGCACCGACCTCGATGCCGTGGCGTTCGAGGAGCGCGCTGCGGACCTCGTCTTCGCCCCGCTGCAGCACGGTCGCGGGCAGGCGCACGGCGTTGAGCATCGGGAGACGGTGCTCGGCAGCGACCAGGGGCTCGAATCCCCACCGCGCCAAGCCCTCAAGCAGGCGGGCCGAGGCATCGCGGTGGCGGGCTTCGCGCGCCGCCATCCCCTCATCCTCGACCCGACGCAGGGCCTCTGCCAGACCCAGGATGGCACTGATCGGAGCCGTGTGGTGGTACGCGCGTTGGCCGGTTCCGAAATATCCGGCGAGGAGGGAAAGGTCGAGATACCAGACCGGGACGGGTGCCTTCCGCGCGGCGACCCGTTCGAGCACGCGTTCACCGAAGGTCGCGGGTGAGAGGCCGGGCGGGCAGGACAGGCACTTCTGCGTGCCGCTGTAGGCGGCGTCGACCCCCCATTCATCGAAGGACAGCGGAAGGCCCGCCAGGGAGGTCACGCAATCGAGGATGAACAGCGAGCCCGCTTCGCGGGCCGCGCGCCCGATCGCTTCGACCGGCTGACAGACACCGGTCGACGTTTCCGCGTGGACCACGGCGACGACAGTGGGTCGGAGCCGGCGCACGGCCGCGGCCATCTCGGTCGGGTCGAGGATGGTGCCGGGCTCCGCCTCGATCCGGGTCACGTCTGCGCCATAGCGCCGCGCGACCTCGCACATCCGCTCGCCGAATACTCCGTTCACACCGATCAGGACCACGTCGCCCGGTTGCACTGTGTTCGCAAAGCACGCCTCCATTCCGCCGCTGCCGGTCGTCGACAGCGGGAGTGTCATCCGGTGTCGGGTCCCGAAAAGACGGCGCAGGCGATCCTGGACCTCTTCGAGCACGGCGTGGAAGGCCGGGTCCATGTGGCCGGCGAGTGGCGAGGCCATCGCGGTGAGGACGCCGGGGTGAACGTTCGAGGGGCCGGGGCCCAGGAGCAGTCGCGGCGGTAGGGAAATCGGCATGGCCCCGGAGAGTACCCGGGTTCGCGTCGGGGACACCGGGGAGACCTTGATTCCCTCCCGATTTCTCCCAGAGTCTGGGTGCGGAACGGCACGCCGGCGGAGGTGGATTGGCGGGTTCGAAATCGAAAACGGCACGAGCTCCCGGATCGCGCACACCGCGCCGGCGCTCGGGCCGCGGGGGTCGGCCGGGTGTCTCCGGCGGAGTCCGGATCCTGCTCCTCGCCGGAGGCCTGGCGTTGGCGGCCGCCGCCCTCTACGCGCTGCTCGGCCTCGGCTNNCGACGACGCCTCGCGGGCGCGGCTCGACGCGCTGCTCGAGGAGGAGACGAATCGATGAGGCGCGCGACCCCCGTGTCGTCGCGGGCCGTCCATCCTCGCAGTGGGCGCGCCGTCGCGGGCGAGTCATGACGCGTGCGGTGCCGCGCGATCGCGAAACCACCGAGCGCGAAGAACAGGAACGCCTCGCTCCGTGGGCCGCGCACGCCGCCGAGAGCGCCGGGCGTGTGGTGTCCGAGGTGCCCCACCGGTATCGCACCGCCTTCCAGCGCGACCGCGACCGCATCGTGCACTCGCGCGCCTTCCGCCGCCTCGAGTACAAGACGCAGGTCTTCGTCCACCACGAGGGCGACCACTACCGCAACCGGCTCACGCACACCCTCGAGGGTGCGCAGATCGCCCGGACCATGGCGCGGGCGCTCCGGGTGAACGAAGACCTGGCAGAGGCGATCGCGTTGGCGCACGACCTCGGCCACCCCCCCTTTGGCCACACCGGGGAACGGGTGATGAATGAACTGCTCGAGGGGGCCGGAGGGTTCGACCACAACTGGCAGACGCTGCGCACCGTCGATCTTCTCGAGGAGCGCTACGCGGATTTCCGGGGCCTGAACCTCAGTGCGGAAACCCGGGAGGGCCTCCTCAAACACGGCATTTTTTTCGAGCACCCGCTCCCCCTTCCCGCACTCGCTGCGCAGCCGAGTCTCGAGGCGCAGCTCGCCGACCTCGCCGACGAAATCGCGTACATCAACCACGATCTCGACGACGGACTCCGTTCGGCACTCGTTCAGGAGGGCCAACTCGAGGAACTCGAGTTGTGGCGCGTGGTCGGGGCCGAGGTCCGCGACCGGTTCCCGCGTGCCGACCCCCGAATCCTGCGCTCCCAGCACATCGCGACTCTCATCGACGCGTTGGTCACGGCTGCGATCGAGGCGACTGCGGAGCGTCTGACCCGGGCACAGCCGGCGGATCTCGACGCGTTGCGCCGTCACCCCGATCGTTTCGCGGGTCTGCCCGCCCCGATGGCCGCGCAGGTCCGGGAGCTCAAGCTCTTCCTCTACGACAACCTGTACTATCACCCGGCGGTGCGGGCGGCCGCAGCCGGTGCCGAAGAGGTGGTGCGGATATTGTGGAACGCGTACCGCGAGCGACCGGGTGAGCTACCGGAAGGCGTGAGCGCGCGGACCGAGCGAGATGGAGAACGCCGGGCGGTTGCAGATTATCTCGCGGGGATGACCGACCGTTTTGCGCGCGCCGAGGCGGAGCGTTTTGCGCGGGCCGGCGACGCGGATCCCGCCGGCTAGAGCGGTCGGCGGGGAATGGCCGTCGGGGCGCGCCGAGGCGAGAGGCTGTCGGCAGGGGAGGGAACACGATGAGTCTGGCCAACGCGCTCGATCGCGCTGCCGATGCGATTCCGGCCGCGGAAGACGTGATCCGCCCGGCAAACGGCGATGCGGAGCGCGTGCTCAGCGGCTTGTCGCCCGCGCTGGCGAGCGAAGTGCTCGAGTGGATGCTGCGAGAGGAGGCCGGCGCGGCCGAGGAACTCCTCGCCGTGTGGTGCGAGGCCGAGACGGGTCGAGCCGCGGTGACCTCGCTCGATCCCTCGTCGTTGCCCAAAGCGGCCAAGAAGGTGCTTCGCAAGGCCCGCCACCGTCTGCGCTCACAGGGTGTCGACGTACGCGAATCCGTCCCCGAGGTCGTCGCCAAGCTCCCCGAGATCGAAGACAACCTCGGGGGCTCCTATCTCTCGTTCCCGGATCCGATGGGCGCCCAGATGGCCGTGCACGTCGAGCCCGGAACGAGCGGAGGCGCGCGGATCCTGCAGGCGATTTTCGATTTCGAGCGCGGGGTTCTCGAGTTCGTCTCGCACGACGCGAATCGCTCGGCGGGGCGCAAGCTGCTCCGCGAGCTGTCCCAGGCGAAGCGCTCGGGGTTCGCGCCCATCGCTCCCGAGGTGTGGGCCGGTCTACTCCGGCTCGCGAGCGCCGCCCAGGCGGAGGACCGGCCCCTTCCGATGGGATACGCCGAGTCCCGTGGCCGATTTTCGGGCGACGAGGCGGCCGTGCGAACGGCCTTCGACGACCTCGCGCCCGGTGGGGGTGTCGAGGCGGAGCCCGCACAGCTGCGTNNCGAAGGCCGCGTTGGGCCCTGGCCGCCCAACCGGGCGGTTCTCGAGAGCGCGGGAGAGGGGGTGCGCCAAGCTCTCCAGAGCCGCCTTCTGGTCGATGACGCACAACGGCGGCGCCAGGTGGATGCGGCCATCGGCGATTCGCTCGCCGAGCGCTACGGGGGCGAGGCCGGCGAACGGACCGCGCTTCGTTTCGAAGCGGCCGCCTACATCTTCGTGTCGGCCAAGCAGGAGGACGAAGCCCAGGTGTGTCTCGCGACCGCCAAGGCCTTCCGCGAGCAAGCGCCGGGCGAAAACCCCGTGGCGCGCGCCCTCCTGTCGCGAAGCCTGGAGCCCCTGCTGCGGGAGTGGCAGGAGGAAGAAGCGGCGAGTCTGATCGCCAAGCCCTGATCGGCGGTCCCGCGCATCCGATTCGAAACCGAATCGAAGCCCGATCCGGGCCGATCGGTTCGACTCGCGCTCGGTCGAACAGACGCATCAGCCCCTTACTGGCAGCGCCGACGAAAGGCAGGGCGGAACGCGGTCAGAGACCCTAGGATTGGGTCTGTGGGACGGGCCGCCCGGCGGCACCGGCTCACCGGCGCGGTGCGCTGGTTGGGTACCCCCCCGACCCCCCGGCCGAATCCCCCCGATGGACCTGTTTGCGCGGTCCTCCGCACCGGAAGCTGGCGCGGCCGGAACGCCCAGACGGACCTGAATCCGGGCCCGAAGACCGTTCGAGCGACCGCTCGACGGGACAGGGACCAGACGGCACTTGTATTGCGGACCGGGTCCGCTTCCCGCATCCCGGTCGTGGAGGATGATTGAATGCGAAGACGCTTCGGGCGTCGACGGCGCGGCGGGGACGAGGCAAAACGCCTCGACGTCGCGCGCGAATTGAGCCGNNAAAGTGTGGGCACTCTCACCAAACTGGCGCAGCGCGGGCAGGGCGCTGCTCCAATCGGTGGTGTCACCTCCCTTCGAATTGATCGCCCTCGCCACCCGCGCCGAGCGCGTCCAGGACGGGGCCGGAACCCTCGTGCAAGCGGAAGTCGGCCCCTCCATCGCCTTGTCCACCGAGATCGCCGGGGGTCTCCCCCGCGCGTCCGGCGACCGGGCGGGCGACGCTCTGCAAGGCCTCGCCGCAAAGCACGGCGGCGTGCTCCAACGCGACGGCGCGCAATTGCGCCTCGTCCTGCTCGGCCAATCCGTGGCACTCGTGGGGCCCGACGAACTCGAGATCCTGCGCCCGCGTCGGGACCGCGTCGCGCTGCGCCCCGAGACCTTTTCCGAAGCCTTCGATCAGCTGGAGGGATCTCTCCGTAAATTCCTGGGGGATCGAAAGAATCGTGACGGCGAGCCCGGGCTGCGGGCCCGTCATCGGGAGGCCTTCCGGGAATATCTGGGCCTGCGCCAGGCTTGGCCCTGGCCCGTCGGGTGGGGCGACGAATGTCCTCTCGACGCGCTCGCCGTCGACGATGCGAGCCGGGGCGTCGGCATGGCGATTCGCGAGAGCTGCACGCTCGCCTCGCTGCTTCCGATCTTCGAAGCCGCGTCCTATCTGGCGCCGGTCATGGCGTGGCTCGTACCGAGTGTCCGCCGCGAGACCGCGGGCCTGCCGGTGTCTCTGGCGGTGGCGGCCGGTGAGGTCTCGCCGGCCGCGCAACGTGTCCTCGAGGCCCTATCGCCTGCGGGCGCCGCTCACACGCTCGAGGCGGGCCGCGGCGAAGCGAAGTTCACCAGCCTCNNGCTCGCTCGACACCGACGCGTCGACGCGGCCTAGCGAGGACGCGGACGGAGACCGTGCGGAGAGCTCGCGCGAGGGCGAGGAAGGCGCAGCGGACGACCCCGCGAAGCCGGCGCGCCGCTTCGAAGAGATGTCGCTCTTCGACCTGTCCGACGAGGACGACGGTGCCGGTGAGGGAGGCGCGCGTCGTCGTCGACGGCGCGGCGGCCGCGGTCGGGGTCGCGGCGGCGCCGAAGGCCGGAGTCGGGGTGAGAGCGTCGAAGGAGGCGCCCGCGCCGAGACGGCGGGGGAGGCGTCCGAACCAGCGCCAGAGCCCGAAGAGGACGGCGGGCGTCCGCGGCGGGGGCGCCGCCGTCGTCGCCGCCGCCGCTCGCGCCCGCTCATGGTTGAAGACGTTGCCGAAGAGGAGGTCGACGACGAGGAAGAGTCCACCCCGGCCGACGAGTCCGAAGAGGAGGAGACCTCACTCGACAGCGGCGAGGACGAGGGTTCGGACGAGGACGAAGACGTCGACGCGCTCCAGGAGGACGCCACTTCGGCAGCCCTCGAAGAGACGCCGTCGCCCGCCCGACCCGACCGACCGGCCCGCCCGGTGCGCCGACGCGCCGCGATCGTGGCGCACGCCGACCCGGTGTCGATCGGCGCGGCGGTGCTGCTNNGAGTGGCCGCCCGAGGACATCGACGCGATGCGCAACGCGATCGGAGACGACGATGTTCACATCGTCCCCGGCACCGGGAGCTCGTTGCCCCTGGTGGCGGCGGTCTGCACGCGGCGGAGTCGCTTCTCGGACAAGTTCCTCGACCTCTTGACCGGTCGCTTCACGCCCCACGACTATGAACGCTGGGGTCGGCTCTGGTGGTGGCGCCTCAAGGAATTTGCGAATCAGAGCGGCGAGCGCCGTCGAGACCTCGAGCCGCTTCTGAGCGGGCGCCCCTCCGATCTCGCAAAAGAAGCGTCCAAGCACGAACTGCCGCCCCTCCCGCCCGAGGCCGAGTTCGTCGCAGGCCGCGACATTCCCTTGGTGCACTTCGGCGGCTACACCTTGCTGCGTCTGCTGGTGCCCGCGGAGCTCGAACTGACGCTCACCGCACGCATCGCCCGCGAGCGCTACGGGGCGCAGCTGGTGGTGGCGGCGCACGAAGGGGACCGGGCCGTGGTGCTCATGGGGGATGAGAGCAACAACCGCAGGAGTTTCGACCTCAACGCCATGGCGGAACATCTCGCCACCAAGTTTGCGTGGGTCGAGCCCCTTCCATCTGCCGATCACGTGACGCGGATCCGGGTGACGGATCTACTCCAACGGCCGGATCGGATGGACGAAATCGTCGCGGAGATGGCGATGGGGCGNNGTTCGTGCGCTTCGGGGGGTGCGACCTGCGCTGCCGTTGGTGCGATTCGTCGGGGACCTGGACCCCGACCCCGACCTGGCGAGTCGAGACCGAACCCGGGAGCGCCGCCTTCCAGGAGCGGCGCAATCCGGCCGATCTCGACGACGTTCTCGCCCAACTCCGGCAGCCGGAGTTCACGAGGGTGGCCTTCGTGAGTGCGACCGGGGGCGAGCCCCTGCTCCAGGCGCGCGCGGTGGGAGAGTTGGGCCGCGGGCTCGCCGACCACCCCGCGCGTTTCTGGCTCGAGACCCACGGCCTGCACGTCGACGCCCTCGACCAGGTCGTGGACGTCGTCGAGGTGGTCTCCATGGATTGGAAACTCCCGAGCGCGGTGTCGTGGGCGGCGGGGGTCGGAGATTCCTTTGCGCCCCGCCACCGCGCCTTTCTCGCTCGTGCGCTGCCGGACGCCGAATGCATCGTCAAATGCGTCGTCACCCACGACACGCCCGACGTGGAATGGGAGAGCACGTGTCGGGAGATCGCCTCGGTGTCGCGGGAGGTGGTGTTCATCGTCCAGCCGGTGACACCGGTGCGCAACGCCCTCGGGGCCACCCTCGAACGGCCGTCGGCGCGGCGGCTCTTCGACCTCCAGCAGGCCGCCGAACGCCACCTCGACACGGTTCGAGTGATTCCCCAGACCCATCCCATTCTCGACGCCCTCTAGCGGGGAGACGAAGCGTCGCCGGCGGCCGGGTCGGGGGCGGCGAGGAGACGTTCGCGGGGATCGTCCTCCAGCGCTGCCGCGCGGGTGGCGTCGACAAAGCGCCGGAGGTCGCCACCGAGCGCGTGCAGGCGCCGCTCGTAGGCTTCGAGATCTTCTTCGTAGGTCGCCGCGAGCGCCAGACAGGCGTCCCCCAAGCGCGCGCGCTCGGCCACGCGTTCCGAATCGCGCGTGGAGAGCGGCAGCGCGCGGAGACGCGCGCGGGTCTCGGCCGTAATCTGTGCGCGGAGAGCCTCGAGGGTCCCACCGGCGGGCTCGCGCGGCGCGGCGGCGTAGAGCGCCCGGACGCGTTCGCGGGCGTCGGCGACCACACGTGCAACCGCGCGGTCGTCGGCGATGCGTTGCCGTTCGCGGCGTTCGGCGTCGGCGCCCTGTTGTCGGCCGAAGAAGGCGACCGACGCCTCTTGCCCGATGAAGGTGGCCACGCCCTCGTTGAAACTCCCTTCGCCCCGCACGTAGACGGTTGCGTGGACCCATTCGTGGAGGGTCATCTCGGCAAAGACACTCGGGCCGTAGCGCAGCATCGGGCCCGTCACCGGATCGGCGAACCAGCCGAGCGTCGAGTAGGCGGGAATCGCCGAAACGCAGACGTCGAAGCCCTGCTCCCGCAGTCGCGCGGCTTCTTCGTCGGCCAGGGCTGGATCGAAAAAGCCCTTGTAGGGAAAGCCGCCAAAAGGCGGGAAGCGAAAGGTGTGCGCCTCGAGGAGACCCGGCTCGCTGGCGACGACCGTGGTGAGCACCCGATCGCGTCCCGGCGCCACGAGATGGCGATACTGTTTTTCCGCGTCGAGACCCAATTCGGTGGCGTAGCGGCGGAGCGCGGGAAGCAGCGCGAGAATCTCTCGGTCCGACGCCGAAAGGGCGGGGTCGGCCTCGAGCGAATCGATGGCCTGGCGCTCTGTCCACAAGCGCCATTGTCCACCGGCCAGGTGGGCGTAATAGCAACCGCCCTGGGTGAGACCCGCCACCGCGACGAGGATCGCCATCACGATGAGCCCGGACCCGCGCTTCCATCGCTTCGTCATCCGCGGAGACGCCGTCGCACTCGATGTAGCCGCCGCGTTGGCGTGGGAGTCGGGTGCGGTGGGTTGCGAAGAGGACTCCGACGCTTCATCGCTCACCGTCTACGCCCCCGCCCCGATCGCCGCACGGGTTCAGTCTAGCCTGGGGGCCTGGGCGCGCGGCTCCGGGGCGGCGGTGGGCCCGGCCGAGCCGGTCGTCGAGCGCGACTGGGAGAGCGAGCACCGCGTGTACCAGCCCGCTGTGGAGATCTCCGAGCGACTGCGGATCCGTCCGCCCTGGGTGTCCGCTCGAGACGGCGACGTCGTGCTCGAAGCCCGTCAGGCCTTTGGAACCGGAACCCACGCGTCGACCGCGCTCGCGCTCGAAGCGCTCGATGAGGAGCTCGAGCGCCAGCCGGGGGGCCAGATCCTCGACGTCGGCAGCGGGAGCGGTGTGTTGGCGATCGCGGCGCTGCGCCGCGGCGCGTCGCGTGTTTTTGCCTGCGACATCGACCCGATCGCGGCCCGCGAGACCCTTCGCAATGCGCGCAACAACGGGGTGGCCGGCTGTGTGGTGGCCTGGTGTGGAGGCCTGGAGGCCCTGGGTCCGCTTCCGCTGGCGGGAGCGGTGGCGAACATGATCCGCCGCGAGCTCGTGCCGCTGGTGCCCAAGCTCTGTGGGAAGCTCGGAGACGGGGCGTGGCTGTGGTTGTCGGGACTCCTCGAGAGCGACCGCGACGAAATCGAGGCAACGCTCGCGCGCCGCGGCTTCCGCGTCGACGCCGAGCGCACCCGTCGCGACGGCGACGAGCGCTGGATTGCCCTTCGCGCGCGTCGCTTGACGGAATCGACACCGCACGCCAGGGTCGACCCGTGATCGTTGGAGTCGCCGGGCCCTATGCCGCCGGGAAGAGCGCCGTGGTGGAGCACCTTCGCGCGCGCGGTTACGAGGCCCACTCGCTCTCCGATGTCATCCGCGACGTCCTGCGCGAGCGCGGGGTCGAGGAAACGCGGGAGCGCATGATTCAGGCGGGCCGCGCGCTCCGCGCGGAGGCCGGGCCCGCGGCCCTCGCGGAGCGCCTCGCGACGCAGTTCCGCGAAGACGGGCACTACGTGATCGATTCGATCCGGCATCCGGCCGAGGTGGAGGCCCTGCGGGCGCGCTCTCCGCGCTTCGTGCTGCTGTGGGTGGATGCACCGCTTCCGCTGCGTTTCGAGCGGCTCCGCGCGCGGGGTCGGCCGGGCGACCCGAAGGATGCGACGGAACTCGCGGCCTTCGAGGCGCGCGAGCGCGGGGGAGAGGAGCCCGGGGGCCAGCAGCTGGACGCGGTCCGCGCACTCGCCGACGAAACGGTCTGGAACGAGGGCGATCTCGAACAACTCGAAGAGCAACTCGAGCGCCTCCTCGAAGCACCCGCCTGATCCCGCCCGCCGTCAGGCGCGCGCGACGAGCTCGTCGTGCAGCCGCCGCAGCTGGCCCCGTGTTTCTTCGGGGGTGCCCGCATTGTCGATGATGTGATCGGCCAGGGCGCGCTTGTCCTCGATCGGCATCTGCGCGGCGACGCGCGCTTCGGCCTCCTCGGCGCTGCACTGGTCGCGCGCCACGGTGCGTTCGATCTGGACCGAACGCGGGACATAGACGAGAACCGTCGCGTCGAAATCCATCGCGCCGGCGCGCCGCGCGGCGCCTTCGGCGGCGCGTCCCTCGAAGAGCAGGGGGATGTCGAGCACGACCACCGGGACCCCGTCGCGCTCGGCCGCCGCCACCCGGGCGGACATTTCCTCGCGTACACGCGGATGCACGATGGCCCCGAGACGGGCCCGCGCGTCGGGGTCGCCGAAGACGACCCGACCCAACGCCTTGCGATCGAGGGCGCCCTCGGCATCGAAGATGTCNNCATCGAGGAGAGGAGCGCCCGGTGCTTGCAGCTCGTGCACGATGGCGTCGGCATCGACGATCACCGCGCCGAGTGCGGCCCACATCGCGGCGACGCTGCTCTTTCCACTCCCGATTCCACCGGAAAGCCCCACGCGAATCGTCAAGGCCGCCCTCCTCGGCGGTCGAGGCTACCAGAGACCTTCGCGGGCGCTTCGGACTCGCCTCGCGCGAGGATCACCGCCTCGCCCAGGCCACCGCTTCTTCGAGGCGGTCGTTCCCCCAGAAGAGCTCGCCGGAAACGATGAAGGAGGGCGCGCCAAAGAGCTGGAGGCGACGCGCTTCGTCCGTCTGTGCGCGCAAGGCGCTTTTGGCGTCCGGGGTCTGCGCGTCGTCGAGGAGACGATCGGCGTCCTGGCCGAGCTCCGTGAGGCAAGCGCCGAGGACCATGGGGTCCGCGATATCCCGGTCGTAAGCGAAGTTTGCTCGATACACCGCGCGCACGAACTCGGGCAGCCACGCGGCGTCGGCAAACCGGCAGGCGACGCGCGCCGCGAGCAGCCCGTTGCGCGGAAACACCGAAGGCCGCGAAAACTCGAGTCCTTCGGCCGCGCAGATCCGCTCCAGGTCGCGCCACATGTAGGCGCCCTTGTCGGGCTAGAGGTTGAAGGGAGAGTCGTTCCAGCCCTGCTCCCGAAAGATCGGCCCGAGCAGGAAGGGCTTCCAGCGCGCTTCGACCCCTTCGGCGCGGGTGAGCGCTTCGATCCGCATCGCCGCGGGGTACGAATAGGTGCTTCCAAACTCGAACCAGAAGTCGATGGGCGCGGGTCTGCTCGGCACGGAGCGATCCTACCGAAGAGCGCGACCTCTGCGGGCACCGGTGCGGCACACCCGGCTCGGCGATGGGCCCGGTCGTCGCGTTCGCTCCGCGGGTTCCGTCGCCCGCTAGGCCGGTAGGTCTTCGGCGCCGGCCGCCACCACACAGTCCTTGCCCGACCCCTTGGCGCTGTAAAGCGCCTGGTCGGCAGCTTGGAAGAACGACTTCCGGTCGCCCAGATACTCGGCAACCCCGATCGAGATCGTGGTTCGGATGATCGGCCGCTCTTCGTCGTGGAGGACGAAGCTCGATTCGCTCACGCTCTGGCGGATCTTCTCGGCGAGAGCACACGCGCCTACGAGATCGGTCCCCGTCGCCAGGACGACGAACTCCTCGCCCCCGTAGCGGGCGAGAATATCCGACTCCCGGACGGACTCGTTCAGGATCTGGGCGATCCGAATGAGAATCTCGTCTCCCGCGGCGTGTCCGTAGCGGTCGTTGAGCCGCTTGAAGTCGTCGATGTCGAGGAGCAGCATCGAGAGCGGCTCCTGGGTGCGGCTCACGCGCTTGATCTCGCGAGTCAGCTGGTCCTGGAAGAAGCGGTGGTTGTGGAGCTTGGTGAGGCCGTCGGTGATCACGAGTTGTTCGAGCAGCTCGTTCGCATCCTGCAGGGCCTGGTTCTTCTCGAGCAGCGCCGCGTGGTGCCCTTCGAGCTCGGCCTGGTTGCCCCGCAGACGCCCCGCCATTTCGTTGAAGGCATGAGTGAGCAGGCCCACTTCGTCGCGACCCGGTGCGTCCGGGAAGGACACGTCGAGTTCGCCCCGCGTGATCCGCCGCGCACCGTCGGCGAGCGCCTCGAGCGGTTGCACCACGGCGCGTGCGATGCGCAGCGCACAGGCGCTGAAGAGGAGCGCGATCAACAGGTCCGCCATCAGCATTCGCGTGAGCAGTGCGTACGCCGGGGCCATCGCGTCGTCGACCGGCTGCGCCACGACGAGCGCGCCCGAGAGAAACGGGAGCGGCATGGCCTGCGCGAGGGCATGGGTCCCGTCCCGGCTCTGGAACTCGTGCACGCCGAGCGATGGATCCCCTTCCATCACGCCCGCTGGGAAGGACCACGCGGGCCACGCACCGGGTGCATCCGCGATCACCTGGCCTGCGCCACCCACCAGGTACACGGCTTCGCCACCCGGACCTCGGATACTCGCGAGGGCGCCCTCGAGCGCCCGGGCCGAGATGACGCCGCGCAAAATGGCGGAGCCTTCGTCGGCTTCATTGCGGATCACGACGGAGATGACGACCGTGTTGCCCACGAGAGAGACCGGTTCGGACACGGAGGCCACCACCGATTCCACGACGCCCCCACCGAGCGTCGGTTTGAAGGCGGCCGCGAGGGTCGATCCGCCCGAGTCGGAGAGCAGCAGGGCGTCGAAGCGTCGCCCCTGGGTCAGCACGTGGTGAACCCGCATCCCGGCAGCGCCACCCGAAGATCGCCCGTTGGCGATGTCGAGCAGGGAGCGTTCGGAGGCGAGTTGGCGGAGCTCCTTGCCGGCGGTGTCCACCAGCTCGGCGAGGCGCACGGCGCTGCGCTCGAGGCGGACCGGGAAGCTCCGGTCGATCCGCGCCCGAAGCGAAGACTGGGTGGAGTGGACCGCAATCGCCGTCATCGCCAGCGCGGTGACGAAGGCGGAGAGGAACACGAACAAGACCAATCGAGTGGCCAAGCTGTCGCGCGAATTGCGGGGCGCGCGCGGACCGGAGTGACCCATGGAAGTGCGACCTTTCTCCCATCTCCGTATCGACCTTCCCAGCGCGGGGCTGAAGCGCCGCGTCGAGCCTCGGCAGAAGGTTTCGGCGTTGCGGCCCGTTTTCGGCTCCGATACCTTTTTCGACGTTTTTTCAGGGGGTTGCGGCCCGGGCCGCCCGCCGCTCGATGAGTGCCGGTCATTGCGATCGGGCCCATNNGACCCAAGACGTGCGCACCGAGAAAAAGCGGCCTCCGCAATGACCAAGACGGGCTCGGATGACGCCACCCGAGAGCTCGGCCGGCTGCGCAAGGCGATCGACGAGGTCGATCGCGACCTCCTCCGCGGACTGAACCGGCGGGCCGAACTCGTGCAAGAGGTGGGCGCCTTGAAAGCCGGCACCGGTCTTCCAGTGTACGTCCCGAGCCGCGAACGCGAGCTCGCCGCGTCGCTCCGGGAGAGCAACCCCGGACCCTTCCCGGACGAGGGCATCGCGCCGGTGTTTCGCGAGATCGTTTCCGCCACCCGCTCCCTCGAGCGCCGCCTGCGGGTTGCCTTCCTCGG
>JABAHO010008114.1_pt1 | contig 26826 bp, 29 predicted proteins | sample 7062071 | NCBI WGS metagenome assembly JABAHO01 (sample SAMN14534356, study PRJNA622989) | marine sediment metagenome | biome: marine biome [ENVO:00000428]; feature: marine pelagic biome [ENVO:01000023]; material: deep marine sediment [ENVO:00002113] | place: India: Gulf of Kutch | collected...
CGATGCGAGCCAGCCCGCAGCCAAACCTGTTGCGAAGCCCGTCGCCAAGCCCGTCGCGAAAGCGGCTTATACAGGAAAGACCGGTGCTGTACCCAAGGGCACGTTCCTGGGTAAAGGCAAGGCCAAGGCGGTTGCAAAGGCTCAACCAGTGGCGCCCTCATCAGAGGGTACCCCCGCACCCGAGGTAGATGAGGCTGCAGCGAGCGAATCGCCTGCCGCTGAAAAGGTGCCAGTTTCCGCCGAAGGTGTTTCCCCGGTTCAGGAGAAACCGGCTGCCGAGGTCCCTGAGCAGGGTGCTGTATCCCCTGAGGCTGCCAGTCAGCCAAAAACGGAGACTGCGCCGGATGACATGGGAGAGGAGCTGCCTTCCGGGCCAAAAACAGATATCGAATCAGAGGATGCGGAAGCCTTTCGCCAGGAAACTGCTGATATTGAAAATAAATTGAAAGCGGGCGTAGAGCGGCTTCAAAAAAGTGCCGAGCAGCTTAAGGCGCGGCTGGAGGAATCCGAAGCGGCTCTTGCCCGGCAAAAAGCCGAAAACGAACGTCTGCGTGAGGAAATTAACAAACGTGAGGAAGATTTGTCTGCACGTATTACGGCCCTCACTGAAAAGCTGGAAAAAGCGGGTGCAAGTCTCCGGAAAAGCCTGGAAGCTCAAACGGATTCGGCTGCGGCAGAACCGGAAAATGACTGATCTCTGCTGCGGGCTCTAACTAAACCAGCCAGGGCAGTAAGTGAGCGTTACAGGCTTTCGGGCTGCAGGAGCCACTTGTTCCCCGGCACGAATGGCGCTTCTTCATCGGCAATTGGCGAATATCGGGACGAAAACGGTTCTGAAATCGACATGACAGGATAAGACCATGTCAGTTGATGCATAGGTCCGTACGCGAGGGGCAAAGGTAATGAAATCAGGCAGGGCTAAATATGGACTGTTGGCCGGCCTGCTGTTCCTGCTAGGGCTGCAGCCCGGTACCTACGGGTTTGAGATCACCATTAATACGCCTGCCGGGCCGGTATCTGTTGAACTGAGTCATGCGGGTCCCGACGGTGAACTGGTCACCCCCGGCGCCCCTGATGCATTACCCTTTCGTCCTCCGTCAATTTTTTCGGCGCCATTGCCGTCCGGGTCAGGTGCGCGTGCGCTGGGTGTGGCGGGAGCGTTCACTGCCATTGCAGACGATGCAACCGCTGCCTCCTGGAACCCGGCAGGCCTTATCCAGTTGGAAAGACCCGAGGCATCGGTCATGTATCGCTATGACCGGGAGACGGATAAACACAGGTCCTCCAATGCCGACCTGATTGTTGGACGCGATGAGTTCGATAATCACAACCTGAATTACCTGAGTGTGGTGGTTCCGTTCTATATCCTGCCTGTAAAACGAAACGCCGTGTTCTCGCTTAACTACCAGGAGGCCTATGACTTTACCACCCGGTTCACGGCCCGCCTTGACCAGTCGGCGCGTGAACGGATGAGCCAGTCGACGGCGGAGTCATTTTTTGAGCGCCAGGTGTTTAACCAGACCCTTGTTGAGCGTCTTCCCCAGGGGACAAACACGGTGGTGGTTTCTATAGCGGCAGACGTTGCCACTGAGGTGAACGGGCAATCTGATCAGACGTTCGGAGCCGATACCCTGACAAGTCTGGAGTATGACCAGAAGGGAATCGTTGAGGCGATATCGCCTGCATTTGCTGTCGAGCTCACGCCTCGTCTTTTCGTCGGCGGTACCTTCAATTATTACCAGAACAGTGCCCTTGACGCTCGCGGTATTCGCTCTCACACATTGGCGACCTACAGCGGTCGCACTACGAGGAGCTCACGAAACACCACGCAGCGTTCATCGTCAGGGCAGTATTCTTATTCGGGGACCAACTTTGTTGACAGTGGATTTGGATTCCTGATTCCTATTGGTTTTAGTGGCGGGCCGGAATCCTTTTCCTTCAGCAACACGGAGATGACCTACCGCTCCGATTCGGTTGAATTTGACGGCGAGTATGAAGAATTCAGCGAGATGGATGATTTTCGGGGCTATAATGCTACGCTCGGCTTTATGTACGCAGCCAGTCGTTTCCTGACACTGGCCGGTGCGGTCGACCTTCCATGGACAGCAAAAGCAGAGCAGACCAAGCGCGTGCGCACGCGGGTAACGACCTATAACGACAGCCGGTCGCGTGTTCTGGATGTGTTTGAGAGCAACAGGGTTGATGTGAAAGACATTGAACTGGTGTTTCCCATGTACTGGGCACTGGGAGCGGCAATGCACTGGACCCCGTATTTTTACACCTCCCTGGATATCAGCCGGACGGAGTGGTCCGAGTTTTCATTCAAGGCCGCGGGGGAGCCGAGAATCAACCCGCTGGACGGATCCCTTCACAGCGAAAATCCGCTGAAGGATACCTGGGCGGTACGCGGCGGAATGGAATATCTCAAGGTAGGGCGCAGGAGCGAAATTCCCTTCCGGTTGGGAGGCGCCTGGGAACAGCGGCCTGCGCTCGGGAGCCCGGATGACTTCTACAGTATCAGTACGGGTACGGGAATTGCCTTCGGAGAGGAAAATGAAAAAGTCATTATCGATTTAGCCTACATTTATACCTTTGCCGATGATGTAAGGGGTATTATACCCGAGGAACCCGGCCTGAGTTCAGATGTTGAGCAGCACCAGGGATTTGTGTCGGTCATCAGGCACTTCTGACTCCCCGCTCAATCGGTTATCCCCGGTCCTGGCCTTATGCCGGTCGCGTATTCAGGACCAGGGTTTCTATCTCGTACCAGCAGGATGCACGGAAGGGGAAGGCGTCACCCGTAACAAGGTGGCGGTTCCACGGGCGGTCGAAAATGATGGTCGGGATGTCCGCCTGGTCAACCAGGTGCTCGACCATGTGCGGGGCATCCTCGATGGCAAAGCTGAACTGCAGCGAGGGCAGATCGGCGAGGGGGGTGCAGTTTCGTTCTTCCGGGGAATTGCGCTGGTACTTGTCCACGAATATCAGGTCATCAAAGGCAATGCCGTTCGCATCCAGCCAGGCTTCCGAAACATCGGATGTATCGGGGGGGCGGCCGGTAACAATGCTGATGATGACATCGGCGTCCTTTAAGCGTCCCAGTGCCTCCCTGCAGCCCGTAACCGGTTTAACGCTGAATAAAAACTCATCTTCGTGCCCGCGCTGCATCAGGTCGTCGTATTCGTCCATGGTGAGCGAAAAAGATTTCCATAATTCAAATGAATGAATGTTTTCAAAATCAACCGTTCGTCCATGGAGTTGAAGATGGAGGTCGGCAAGCGCTCTGGCGGTCTCGCACAGCACGTCATCAAGGTCGATGTACAGGCGTAACGGCCGGGCATCAGATCTTGCAGAAATATGGCTCATTACACCTCGCGGGGGGGCTTACGTCCTGCGCAACCGGGTCGGGACGCGGCAGGGATAAAAAGGAAAACCCTACGGTTCGGCCTTGCAGCCTGTCAATGGCGAAGGCCTTTCCCGAGAGGGTGCTGGCCCTCCTTTGCCGGGATCGTGCATCCTGCTTGAGAGGGGCTTGATTCACTCGGCCTTGCAGCGTAGTCTGAAACCGTATGAATTGCCCCGAAAGGAACAGCTGATGAACAATCTCTGGGCTCCGTGGAGACTGGAATACATTAAAAGAGACAGGGGGGGAGATACCTGTTTTTTGTGCGGGGCCCTCGCTTCAGAGCAGGATCGGGAAAACCTGCTTCTGATTCGCGGGAAACACTGCGGTGTGATGCTTAACCGCTACCCCTACAACAATGGGCACCTGATGGTCTTTCCCTATCGGCATGTCTCTGATCCTGCTGACCTTACTCCGGAAGAAGACCGGGAAACGGCTGCCCTTGTGCGTGACTGTCTGCGGCGCTTGAGAAGCTGCCTGCAGCCGGAGGGGTTTAATATCGGCCTGAATCTCGGAAAAGTGGCGGGGGCCGGTCTTGAAGAGCATCTGCACACGCACATAGTGCCGCGCTGGACCGGGGATTCGAACTTCATGCCGGTCATTTCTGACACGGGCGTGGTGCCGCAGTCACTGGACGCGCTATGGGAACAGCTGCATGCAGCAGGAGATGCGACAGGCTGATGTCTCGCGTACAGCTTGAAATTTCGTTGTCCCGACTCACGGGCAATGCCCGGGCCGTGATGCGGCATGTGTCCCCCTGCAGGGTGATGGCCGTGCTCAAAGCAGATGCCTACGGGCTTGGGGCCGTTCCAATTGCCGGAGCGCTGGTCGAGGCCGGGGTTTCCTGTTTTGGTGTGGCCGATATAGCCGAGGCGCGAGACCTCGTGAAGCTAGGACTGCCGGTACACATGCTTGGTGGAATGCTTCCACAGGAAGTTCCGGAGGCTGCGGAACTGGGGGTGGTGTGTCCCGTGACAGATGTCGACATTGCGGAACGCATCAGTTCTGAAGGCGTGCGCCTGGGGCGGGCCCTCAGCGTGGAGTTTCTTGTTGATACGGGCATGGGCCGGCTGGGGATTCCTGTCTCGGAAGCGGCGCCTGTTATTCAGCACTGCCTGGCCCTGCCGGGGGTAAGCTGCCGCGGAATATATTCGCATTTTCCGGTGGCTTATCGCGCCGGTGAATCCTATACGCAGCAGCAGGTAGCCGCCTTCAGAGAGCTCCTTGCGGCGTTTCCCAAAGAGGCGTTTCAGAATGTTCACATGGCAAACAGCGACGGCGTTAACAATGTTCATGAGGCCATGCAGCCCCCTTTTAACATGGTGCGGACGGGCATCAACCTGTATGGCGCCTACGATATAGAGGGGGACCGTCGTCTTGCACTCGAAGACGTACTCAGCCTGAAATCGGTTCTGGTGGCGGTTCGAACCCTGCCTGAAGGCGCCTGCATCGGCTACGGGTGCACCTGCCGGCTGGCAAAGAGCACGCGTGTCGGAACGGTTCCGGTCGGCTATGCGGACGGGATGCCGCTGGCGCTTTCCAACCGGGGACATGTGCTTGTGGGGGGCAGGGTCTGCCCAATCCTGGGGCGGGTCTCGATGGATTATACCACGGTTGATTTGTCGCAGGTGCCGGATGCCGTGCCGGGTGACGAGGTGACCTGCCTGGGAGGGGAGGGGCCAACCGCAGTTTCTGTCGAGGACTGGGCGCGCCTGAAGGGAACGCATCCCTATGATATCATCTGTTCTTTCGGCAAGCGCGTGGAGCGCAGGTATATTTGACCAGGAAAATCAAAACCGGGAGGAAATCCATGAAAATTGTTGCAACCGAATCTGCACCTGCTGCGATTGGCCCCTATGCCCAGGCCGTAAAAACCGGGGCCCTCGTCTTTTGTTCCGGCCAGCTCCCGGTTGATCCCGGTTCCGGCGTGGTGGCGGAAGAGAGCATAACGGGACAAACACGGCAGGTGCTTCTAAACCTGGCTGCCGTGTTATCCGCCGCAGGATCCTCTCTTGACCGCGTGGTGAAAACCACCGTTTTCCTGGCGGACATGAACGATTTTGCGGATATGAATGCCGAGTATGCGCAGCATTTTGGAGATCACACCCCGGCCCGGGCAACAGTGGAAGTCGCGCGACTTCCCAAGGATGTCCGGGTGGAAATCGAGTGCGTCGCGGAATGCGAGAGTTAACGGGCCGGGGTATCCGGTTGCCCGGTTTCCACGATAGACTTCAGTGCGCTGAGTCCGCTCTCAAAATCATTCGCGATCATTTTTGAAAACATGGGGCCGAAGAAGCGTCCCATGGGGTTCATGCCAAGGTCGGTGTCAAATGTCCAGGTGATCTCTGTCCGCTCTCCATTCGACTCGGAGAGTGTGAGGCAGGTATGGGCGGTATCGGCATTGCCCATCTCAAGCCGTGTGCGCACGAGACGGTTTGTCTGAATTTCGGAAATTACGAGACGGTTGGATATGTCCGGCTCGTTCTCCGTCGTCCAGCTAATCTGGTATCCGACCCTGCCTTCCGGGCCCGAGGTCTGCGGGGAGACAGCCTGTGAATTTCCGAGCCATGGAGACCAGTGTGTCCAGTTGTCGAGATTGGCGATCTGGGGGTAGATCGCTTCGACGGGCGCGCGGACGATAATGCGCTGCTCTACATGCACGGTTCGCGACAGGGAGAGTCCGTAGACCGTGGTGATCACAACGAGCACAAGAACGATCAGGGCAAAAATGCGCATGGCTTTCATGAAAAAACTCCCGAGAGAAGGACTCCGATGACCTGGAAATGCCTGGCAGCATGGCATGGAGTTCTGCGCATGGCAAGCACGCGGGGATAGGCGAATGCAGCGGGTATGTTAGCCCCTTGCCTTTGGGAAAGGCGCTGCTAGACTTACCGGCATGAACCTCAGACATTCGTTTAACATTTTCGTGTCGGCTTGCTGCCTCCTGCTGGCCCCGGGAAGCCTGTCCCTTCATGTCTGCGCGCAGAGCCTACCGCCGGAGACACCCCGGCGGTTAAAGGGAATGGCCGAACAGTTCGAAAAAGACGGGCACAAACGCGAAGCGGCCGATGTCTACGAGCGCCTGATTCTCAAGGATCCCTCGACGCGGCGCATTGTCGCGCCGCAGTTGGTGCGCCTCTACATTGAAACCCGACAGCCGGCAAAAGCACTGGATTGGGCACGAGCCGTCAGTGCGGATATGCCGGAGCCCCAGGCCTACATGGCGGGAGTCTATGCGCAACTTGGTGGATACAATGAGGCCCGGTCGATTCTCAACCGGGAAATTGAAACTGTGCAAAATGTGAACCGCAAGGTTGCGCTGTTATGGCAAATGGCGGACCTGTGTAATCGCACGGGGGACGTAAAGGGGGCGCATCGGGCCTTGGAAACAGCTGTTGAGATATCTGCGGGACACCCCGAGTTCGCTACAGCAAAACGGCGTTTGTCGGTGTTTGAGTCCAGGCACTCGACAGATTTGAATAACCTGTCGCCGCAACCCGGGCAGGATGCGGGCGGAGGAAAATGAACTTCGGGTCTGCATGGCATACACAGCCCCGCCGTGTTGCATGGACACAGCGCCCAAACCTGCGCTGCGCGCTCCGGGCGGCATTGGCAATGGTGATGATCGGGCTGTTTCCGGAAATGTGCATCGGCACCGAGGAATCTTTTTATCTCGAATCAGCCGCCACCGGCCGTCAGCACGGCCCTTTTGTCTTTCGAGAGGGGGAAAAGGTTAAAATCGGAAAGTCCGAGTTTACGCTTGTGCGCGCACCCTCCGCTTCGACGCAGGATGAATCCGGCGGCGCCAGGCCTGCCCCGGGTTTCGAGCAGGCTGCGGTTGATGCCGGTCTGCCCTGGTTGGCGCTGGTGGATGCCGGAGACTTCGACTCGGCCTGGGAACGCGCGGCCGCGTATCTCAAGCTGGCGCTGGCGCGTGAGGATTTCGTGGAATCGCTCAGCGTGACCCGGGAAACACTCGGGCGGGTGTTGAGCCGTGAACTGATGTCGGTGCGCCATGTTCAAACCATGCCCTCTGCGCCGGATGGAGACTATGTCATTCTTGAGTTTCGAACGGAAATGGAGCACAAAAAATCGGGGCATGAAACCGTGATTCCCATGCGGGAAGAAGACGGGGAATGGCGAATTTCCGGCTACTGGCTTCGGTAGTTTTGGCCTCGTTGCTTTCAGCGCAGGCGCCGTGTCCGATTAGCCCATCAATTCCTGTTCGCCCGGTTCCGGATTGAGATTTTCGTCATTGTTGACGAAACGTTTCAGTCCCAGGCGCTGAAGCCCGAGCAGGAAAAGGTAAAGCGGGTTCAGAAACAGGTAGCGCTTCCAGAGCCTTCCGGGTTCACGGCTCAGCCTGAAGAGCCACTCGAGCCCGTGCTTCTGCATCCAGGGCGGCGCCTGCGGCATCGTCCCGGAGTGAAAATCAAATGCAGCGCCTACCGCGAGGACAGGCATTTCGAGGCGGTGCCGGAAGTGGTAGGCCCAGGTTTCCTGTCGCGGACATCCGGTTCCCACAAAAGTGATACGTGCACCCGATTCCCGAATCTGTGAGACGACCGCTTCCGCCTCGGCGGAGAGGGGTCTGAACCGTGACGCCTGTTGGCCGGCTATCGTAAGAGCAGGGAAGCGCTCCTGGAGTTGCCCCACCAGCCGCGAAAGGGATTCTTCGGTGCCACCATAGAGGAAGACCGGCAGCCCCTCCTGCGCAGCGCGCTCAAGTGTCTTGAGCATCAGGTTTGGGCCGTACACGCGATCAGGAAGTGATATCCCGTGTAACCATTTCAATGCCCAGCGTACCGGTTGGCCGTCAGGAACGACTCTCTCCAGCGACCGAAGCCGCGCGCCGTGACGTGCGTCCAGGACGCCGCTCATCACCCCGTGGACGGCCAGGGCGGAAACCGCGAATCCCCGCCGGGTTTGCGCCGCCTCCGTAATGTCGGCGACTGTCGACTCGTAATCGACGGCATCAATTTCGATGCCCAGGATATTATGCCGACCATGGTTGATCATACAGGATTTCAGACCGCACCGGTTTGCAGATGCCGCTCCAGGCCTGACTCGTAAAGTTCCCGGAGTGTTGAATCAATGGTGTAGGCCTGTGACCAGTCCGGGTAATGCGATTCAAACCTGGAGGTGTCACTGATGTACCAGATGTGATCACCGCGGCGGGCTTCGTCGGAATACTCCCGGCGCATGGGCCGTCCGGTCAGGGTTTCGCACATCCCGATGGCTTCGAGCATGGAGCAATTGCTGCTCCGGCCACCGCCAATATTATAGACCTCACCACAGCGCGGATTTCTGAAAAAGCAGTCAAACGCATTAACGAGATCAGAAGAATGAATGTTGTCCCGAACCTGCTTTCCCCCGTAACCGTACACGGTGTAGGCAGAGTCGGTTATGGCACAGCGTACCAGGTAGGAAAGAAATCCGTGCAGTTCCGCCCCGCTGTGATTCGGTCCCGTAAGGCAACCGCCCCGGAAGCAGACAGTGGGCATTCCGAAGTAGCGACCGTACTCCTGAACCAGGAGGTCTGCAGCCGCCTTCGATGCGCCAAAAAGGCTGTGCAGAGATTGGTCGATGGACATGTCCTCCGGAATTCCCTGTGACCAGGGGTGATCCGGGTCCAGTTCCCAGCGCGTTGCCTGTTCGACCAGCGGCAGGTTGTTGGGGCTGTCTCCGTAAACCTTGTTGGTTGATGTGAATATAAAAGGGGCCTCAGGGGCATGCGCGCGCGCGGCCTCGAGGAGGTTCAGGGTGCCGGTTGCATTGACCGAGAAATCCGTTTGCGGATCGCGGGCGGCCCAGTCGTGTGAAGGCTGCGCCGCCGCGTGAACGACCACGGACACATCATTGCCGAAGCGGGCAAAGAGGCGGCTAAGCCCCTCTGCATCCCGAATGTCGATGTCATGGTGCTCGTAACGGTCTCCGAGTTGATCCTCCAGAAGCCTGCGCTGCCAGCGGGTCGAAGCCTCTTCACCGAAAAAACGGGCGCGCATGTCGTTGTCGATACCGATGACGCGGAGTCCCTGCCGAGCGAAATGTCGTGCGGCTTCCGATCCGATCAGGCCGGTAGAACCCGTGATGATGGCAATGCTCATGAAAACCTTCTGTGAAGGGCCTGATGTGGGCCGGTTTGCATGCGCCGCATACTGGCAGATCGGTTGCTTGAAGGCAACGCGATTCCGGAAGGTTGTACTTTGCCCTCGCGGGGCAGGGGGATTCTGGTAGCCTTGGGAAATGCAGCAGGCAGTCAAGATCGTTGTCCTGGACGGGGGCGCTATGAATCCCGGCGATTTGAGCTGGGCACCGCTTGAGGCGCTTGGAGAGCTTCGTGTTCATGATAGCACGGCCCCGAACGATCTGGCGGTACGTGCCGATAATGCCGATGTGCTTCTCACGAACAAGGTGGTGATCACGGCGGATACCATTCGACTCCTTCCTAAACTCAGGTACATAGGCATTACGGCAACCGGCACGGATGCCGTGGATTTATGTGCTGCACGGGCTGCGGACGTGGTTGTGACGCGGGTTCCCGCCTACAGCACCGCTTCCGTCGCCCAGATGGTCTTTGCGCATGTCCTCAATATTACCCGCCGCGTCAGTGATCATGCAGTCGGGGTATCCTCGGGTGCATGGTCGCGCAACGGATCGTTTTGCTATTGGGAACATGACCAGCATGAACTGAGCGGAAAAGTACTCGGGATTATCGGCTACGGGCAGACCGGTCAGGCCGTGGCCCGAATCGGGGCGGCCTTTGGCATGCAGGTGATCGTGCATACGCGAACCCCCACAGACAAAGAAGAGCCCGTAGCGTTTGTTGACCTCGATACCGTTTTTGCCCAAAGCGACATTCTCAGCCTGCATTGCCCCTTGACGCCTGAGACAGAGCAACTGGTGAATGCGGCGCGGCTGGAAACCATGAAGCCGAGCGCTATCCTGATCAATGCGGCACGCGGTCGGTTGGTGGATGAAGCCGCGCTGGCCGATGCACTGCAGGCAGGCCGTCCGGGAGCCGCAGGACTGGATGTGCTGGCATCGGAACCGCCGGCGGACGACTGCCCGCTGCTCGGAGCGCCGAATTGTTGGATAACGCCCCACATGGCCTGGGCAACCGTCGAATCCCGCCAGCGCCTTTTGCATGCTGTGGCCGCGAACCTTCGGTCCTTTCTGGCAGGAACGCCGGAAAACGTGGTCCGGGGATGACGGCCTCGGCTAACACCCGCTCAGCGGCAGTGCGGCTCTGCCTGCTTGTTCCGGCTCCTTCATTGGGGGTATGCGCGGGCATGATTTGGTGGCCGGGGACTTTCGTCGGTGCTGCCGTTTTTGCGGTTTGCAAAGTCTGGCTGCTGCTTTTTCCGCTGCTGTGCCGCCTGGCTGTTGACCGCCGGCCGATAAGCTTTTCGCCGGTACGTCGCGGCGGATTGTGGCCCGGAACCATCCTCGGCATTGTCATCAGCGCTGCGATCCTGGGCGTCTATGTGTTGTGGGGGGAGCAGTTAGTTGATGCAGACCTGCTGCGGGCGCGCATGCGGGGCGGGACATCGGCCTCGACAGCTTGCCGCTTTACATTGCCTGTGCACTTTACTGGATCACGGTTAACTCTCTGCTTGAAGAATATGTGTGGCGCTGGTTCGTGGTGCGTGAGTTTGAGAACCTGGCCGGTTCGCTGCGGGCCGTGTTTCTAAGTGCGCTGGCCTTTACGCTGCATCATGTCATTGCACTGCGCGTATACCTTGGCTGGGAGGGGGTCGTGCCGGCTGCCGCCGGTGTTTTTACGGGCGGGATTCTCTGGTCAGCATGCTATGTGCGCTACCGGTCAATCTGGCCGGGGTATATAAGCCATGCCATTGTGGACATCGCGGTTTTTGGTGTGGGGTTTCACCTTATATTTCTCCAGGGGTAGGATGTCTTGACGGGGGCGGCCGTGAAGCGTGTCGCAACCCGGGGAGCCGCAATTTGCGGTGCCGGCAAAAAGACGGTTCCTTTTTAATCGGTTTTACGCTAAAAAGACCGACAGCTATCAGGGCTCTTGCATCATGTGTGAAACGGCCAGTCTGCTGGAAGCGGAGCTGGCCCCATTGGTAAAGTACTCCTCGGATGTCGGAGAACGGGAAACGAATTTACGCGCTGGGCCTCCTTAACGGGAGCCTGGACAGCCAGCTTGCTATCCGTCTGCTGCAGGCACAGGGCATCTGTGTGCATGCCGTAAGCTTTGACTGTCCCTTTTTTGATGCGGGCATGGCCCGTAAAGCAGCGGGCCAGCTGGATGTACCCCTGCACACCCTTGATTTCTCCCAGGAAATGGTTGCCGTGCTCAGGAGAGAGCGCTGCACCAACGGCAATGAAGACTCTCCTGCATGCCGGCTATGCCATGTCATGATGTTGACCCGCGCCCATGCACTCATGCAGGAGCTCGGATGCCATTTTGTTGCGACAGGCGAAGTGCTGGGGCAGCGGCCGGGAACCCAGTCTGCTGAGGCACTCGACTATGTCGCGCGGCAAAGCGGAATTGGCGATCTCCTGGTGCGCCCGCTGAGTGCCCGCCTGCTGCCGGAAACAGAACCGGAACGTGCGGGATGGGTCGACCGCGAAAAGCTGCTGGCAATCGAGGGTCGCGGCCATAAGCAGCAGCGGGCTCTCGCCGCCGAGCACCGTATTGCGGAATATGCCCCGCCAACGGGTGCCTGCCGGCTTGTAGATCCAACCTTTGTTAAACGGCTTGATGACCTGCTGAAGAATGAGGGTATTGACGGGGTGCGGTCTCTTGTGCTTCTCAAGTACGGGAGACATTTCCGGCTCCCTTCGGGGTTGAAAATGGTTGTCGGACGCAACGAGAAGGATAATGTGTACCTTGAAGGAAACGCGGAGCTCTACGATCTTCTTTTGAAGGTTGAGAATGCCCCCGGGCCAACCGCGCTGCTCCCTTTCTCGGCGGCTGAGGACGAAATTGCGCAGGGCGCATCGATTTGCGCGCGCTACAGCGATGCGGCCCGCGAATCGCAGACAACGGTCAAGATTCGATCCTCACGGGGAATCAGGCGGATCGCGGTGAGTCCGGCCTCTCCCGACGAAATAGATAACTGGCGGCTTTAAACCATAAAAGAGGCGAAATGACGGAAGAACGAAAACCGGCGGAGGCGCTGGCGGAACAGGAATGGCAGATTTACAGGGCCTGCCTCCCGCTCCAGGTGTGTGTGCAGGAAATCCGGCGTGCCGCCGGACGGACAGAAGGCCTGAACTGCCTGGAGACGGGTGCTTCCAACGGCGGATTCAGTCAGCAGTTGCGAAGAGGCGGCGGGACCTGGACCAGTATAGCCAAAGGCGAGACAGAGGCAGAGCGCGTCGGTGCCGTGCTCGGTGAAAACGTTGCGGTGGTTTCCGGAGAGGCGATGCCCTTTGAGAATAAGGTGTTTGACCTTGTGGTGGTGAACGGCCTCCAGGACCAGGTGGATGATTTTGAATTCATTCGGGAATGTCACCGTGTGCTGAAACCTGAAGGCCGCATTGTCGTCGAAGTGCCGCGCTTACGGCGTTGGTCGGTGGTGCGCCTGCTGCGGTCGGCGTTGGGGGTTACGTTCGAGGTCCGCGGCATGGCGCGCGAGGGCTACACCGAACCGGAACTTTTTGATGTTCTTAAAACCGGTTTCGATGTGCACCTCATGCGGGGGTATTCCCGATTTTTTACCCAGGTGGTTGAGGCCTGCGCCGACCGCCTGCGGAAACGGGTTTCGACAGGTGCGTTTCCCCGGTATGCCTTTGGAACGGCCGGTGTATTCTTTCAGATTGCTGACCAGTTGGATATGCTGCTGTTCATGGCCCGCGGACATCGGCTCATCGCAGGCGGGAAAAGGCGCGGATGGCGGTCACGCAATGCGCCGATTCTGACCGACGGCCGGTCGATTACCGAGGCTGTGCTGAGCAGGGATTTCAGCTCCTCGGGATTTTCGCAGTAAAGCCGGGTTAAAGGGCCTCGCCGGGTGCGGCGATGTTGAAGGAATTACTCCTCCCTGTAATCCCGCGACAGCAGGTCTTCGACAGCGCGCAAAGGATCCTTGCCCTCGTGTACGATTGCACAGACCTCATCCGCAATCGGGGTTTCAACGCCCTGCTCCGCTGAAATTTGGCTGACAATCTTGCAGTTCCAGACGCCTTCCACGGCCTGTTGCGTGCTGTCGAGAATCTGCTGCATGGTCTCGCCGCGTCCCAGGCGCTCGCCGACGGACCGGTTTCGGCTGTGACGGCTTCCGCAGGTGACGATAAGATCGCCCATTCCGCTCAACCCCGAGAAGGTTGCCGGCCTCGCGCCAAGCGCGGTGCCNNATTTCGGCCAGGCCCCGGGTGATTAACGCCGCCTTCGTATTGTCTCCAAACCCGAGCCCGTCGCATACGCCTGCGGCGATGGCTACCACGTTTTTCATGGCACCGCCAAGCTCCACCCCGGTAACATCATGGGTGGTGTAGACGCGGAATGTTTTGCATGCAAAAAGTTCCTGGAGCTTTGGTGCGGAATGCCGGGCGGCGAGCACCACGGCGGTTGGTTTGGCAAGGGCAACTTCCTCGGCATGACTGGGGCCCGAGAGTACAGCAACATCCGGGTGGTCCAGTACTTCGGATGCTACTTCGCTCATGCGTTGGCGGGTGTCCACGTCAAACCCCTTTGCCACGCTGACGGTGGGGACCTCCTGTCCAATGCGCCCTGCAAAACCGCCGACTGTCCGGCGGAAAAATTTTGTGGGCATTGCCAGTACGACGGCTTCCGTTCCTTCAACCGCCTCGTCGGGGTCGGCGGTCCACTGCAGGCCGGGCGGAATAGGAACCCCGGCAAGGAACCTCGTATTTTCGCCGGAGGACTTGATCTCCTCGATATAGTCTGCAAAGGGACCCCATACCGTGACCCGGTGGCCGTTCCTGTGAAGCACAAGGGCGAGGGCTGTGCCCCAGCCGCCGTCGCCGATTACTGTAACGTTGCTGCTCATAATCTACTCAGTTCGGTGGTTTGTGTTTACGTTGAAAACGGTTTTCGGTTCCATTGAGAAGACGCCGGATATTGGTCCTGTGGCGAAGAATACCTATCAGCGCCAGAACGGTCAGGGCCACCGCCAGGGGCTTGTCCGTTTCTGCATAGGCTATCCAGGCATAAACAGCAACCGATGCCGATGCGAGGATTGAGCCCAGCGACACATATCGCGATGAAAAGAAAACCGCAGCCCAGACACACAGCCCGGTGACCACGGCACCCGGCGCCAGGCCAAGCAGCACTCCGGACGTTGTCGCGATTCCCTTGCCGCCCTTGAACCCGAGATAAACGGGCCAGTTGTGTCCTATCACCGCCATAAATCCGGATACAATCGCCAGTTCCGTTGAAGCGCTTCCCCGGGCGATCAGGGCGGGTAGCAAACAGGCGCCGCACAGGCCTTTGCCCATGTCCAGCAGGTAAACAGCAATGCCGTACGGTTTTCCCACGGCGCGAAATACATTGGTTGCACCAATATTCCCGCTGCCCACGGCACGAATATCCACGCCGCGGCTGCGTGCGATCAGAAGCCCAAAGGGAATCGCCCCCACCATGTAGGAGGCCAATGCGCACAGGATAAACTGGACGGTCGGGCTCATGATGTGCGCTCCTGCAGATGCCGGACGAGGGCGGAAAGCACCTCTGTTTGCTGTCCGGGCAGCGAAGACAGCGCCTGAGCAGACGCCTGCGTGAGCGAGTCGACCCATTTTCGGGCGTCTGCAAGGCTCATGATTCGCAGGCAGCTCATGCCGGCCTCCCGCGTGGAGCTTCCGTCAGAATTATCCTGCTCTGCATCCAGTATGTCGTCTACAACCTGGAACGCCATCCCAAGAGCCTCCGCATACCGCGTGAGTGACTCCAGCGTGTCCTGCGGAGCATCGGCGGCAAGGGCTCCCATCCGGATGGCGGCTCTGAAGAGCAGGGCGGTTTTGTGCCTATGCACATACTGCAGCGTTTCATCCGTCAGCGGACCCTCGGCAGCAGCGAGATCTTCAACCTGCCCGCCAATGACCCCCCGGCTTCCCGCGGCTTGCGCAAGTTCGATCGAAATGTTGCCAAATTCCGGGCTGGCCCCGGCCTGCGCTTCGGCCGCCTGCTCAAAGGCCAGTGTCTGCAAGGCATCTCCAGCCAACAGGGCATTGGCCTCGCCGTAAACAATATGAGCGGTCGGTTTTCCGCGCCGTTCGGAATCATCGTCCATGCAGGGCAGGTCGTCATGAATAAGGGTGTAGGTGTGCAGAAGCTCCACGGCGACGGCGGAACAGAGTGCCGGGCCCGGCTCGGCAGTCGCGGTTCCGCCTGCAGCGTCAGCGGCAGCCAGGCATAAAATGGGCCGTATGCGCTTTCCCCCTGAAAATACGCTGTAGCGCATGGCGTCATGCAGTATTGCAGGCCGCGTATCGCCCGCCGGCAGCACCTGCTCAAGAGCGTTATCCACCGTGATGGCGGCATCACGAAGGTAGGATTTAAGGTTGAAACTTGTCGGCATGCCGGGGAATACCTTGAAAATGTATAATTTCGATTTCGCAGACTACCTGAACCGGCATCGGGGCGCAATCCCCCTGATTGACAGCCTTGCGAGCGATGCGGTATCTTTTCCTATATCGAACTGTTTTTTATGAGGTGTTCCGAAATGCCGACCTACGAATATGAATGTCAGAAATGCGGACATGTCTTTGAAAAGTTTCAGAGCATGTCTGATCCGCGGCTGAAGCGATGCCCTGAATGCCGCGGCGCTGTAAAGCGGCTTCTGGGTTCCGGTGCCGGGATCCTCTTTAAAGGAAGCGGTTTTTACGAAACCGATTACCGGAGCGAAAACTACAAGTCCGCAGCCAAGCGGGATTCCGACAGCGGTTCCGCCAAGACGGCTGCATCCGGCGATTCAAAAAAATCTTCTGCCGGTAAAAAGAAATCCTCTGATCAGAAACCCTCCGCAGGGAAAAAAGGGGTCTCTAAGGCTGGATGATTGTCTGCAAGGTATGCGACTTCGATAATCCTCCCGGTTCCGCCTTTTGCCAGGTGTGCGGCAAGAAACTGGATCTTTCAGGTCTGTTGCCCCCCGCAGTGGCTGCGCGAAAGCGCGTGCAGCGCACCGTACGCCTTGTTGTGAAATCAGCCGTGTCCACGGTATGTGCCGTCGTGATTATCCTGGTGGGGTTGAGCTTCATTCCCGCCAGGGAGCCAATCGGCGAGTCCGGTACAGTTGCCCAGGCTCATCAGACAGCGTCTATCCTTCGGGGGCTGGCGAAAGCCTCGACAGGGCAGTCGCTCGGAACCACATTGACAGAGGCACAGGTTAACGCGTTTTTCGAGTTTTTGAATCCCGAAGCTCTGCAGGTTGACAGGGTAAGTGTTCACCTTGGGGAGAGCCGCATGGTTTTCAGGGTCACCGACAGCTTTCGTGTCGGATCGTCACGGTTTGCGTTCTCCATTTCCCGAGAGTTTTTCTGCGTGCCGATAGCAGGCGGCCTCCGTGTTGAAAAAGTTAAACAGGGTCGCCTGGCCCTGCCCGGCCCTTTAAAAAAGCAGGTAGCCACAAAGTTTTACAAACGGCTGCAAGCCTGTGATGAATGGTCGGCGCTTGAACACCTTTCCGAAATTCTTATTCGGCCGGGGCGGGTACAACTGGTCATTGACCGGTAGATCGCCTGCGAAGACATCCCTCGAGGGAAAGCTTGTAGTGCGAAATGCGTAAGCTGAGAGTCCATGGGACAGCCTGTGTAATGGCCGCAACCCTGGTATGCGCAGCTCCTGCGGCAGATCGGGAGGACGCGTATTTCCCCCTGCATGCTCCGACCGCTTCGCTGCCTGAAGAAGGAGAGCGGCCTCGTTTTTCCGTCCAGGGCACGGATCCCAGTCAGCGGCTGGTGATGTACCGTTGGGCTCAGCGGGTTTCCGAGTCTATCTCTGCGCTGGTTGGAGTTGACGCGCCCTGGAAGGATCGCCGGGTTACCATTGTTATTCGTGATACGGAAGGTGAGCCGGATGCGTTTGCATGGCAGCGGTTTTCCCAGGGCGTAATTCTCCAGGAACTGCAGGTTCAAAACCTGGATGCGATGCCGCGTGATTTGTGCGATACGGCCCTGGCCCGGCTGATTGTGATGGCCCATCTCAATACGTATTCGGCCGGGAATGGGGAATTCGATGTCGCAGCCCGTGCAGAGTGGATTCAGCGTGAAGTGCCGCGACGCACGCCGGCCTGGCTATGTCGCGGCATTGCCCGGGCTTTGCACCCGGGCTACCTTGCCGAGGATCACCGCACGCTGCGCGGGTACCTGGAGCGCGGAAATCTTCCCGGCATTGAAATGTTTTTTAATGAGCTGCAAAGCACGAATTCGGTGAATATTGAGATGATGACGGCACTCGAATCGATGGGATCCGTCATGGTGGACTGGCTGGCCGGGTTGCCGGAACCGGGGCACCGGTTTGGTTCTTTGTTTGCGGAGCTGGCCAAAGGCGGAGCAGGGGTTCCCTGGTTTGTCGAGAATGTGCCGGGCTGCCTGGGCTCGGGCGGTGTTGAAAAAGCCTGGAAGGCCCGGGTGGCGCAACTGCGGATTATTGAACCCGGCCTGGTGACGCCTGACCATGTAGAAGCCCTGGAAAAAACGCTTCGAATCAGCCGGGAGGATGTTCTCGATGTGCCCGGGTACTGGCCGTCCGACGTGATGCATGTGCGCGATTTGACCCGGTGCAGGACTGTGTCGGGAATTAGGCAGCTGGCGCTGAACAAGATCCACGCCCTGCGCCTGGTTGCTCTCGGACGGAATGACGCCTACAGGAAAGTTGTAAATCTCTATTGCAAGTATCTCGATGGATTCATACAAGAAGAGGAAAGCGGGCAGATCCTGCTGAGTTTACGTGAAGCTGAGGCTGCCCTGATGCGCTTCAAAGAGGACGTGGTGCGCCCGGAATCGCCGGAAAGATGAGGCTGCAGGCGTGAGCAGAAAAAAAACAATTACAGGTCGAATGACGGCTTCCACGCTGGAGTTTACAGCAGGCGGCGATGTCTCCCTTGATCTCACTCTGCTGGAATGGGACTGCATTGGTACCGCCGCCCACGTGACAATGCTGTCGAAAATGCGCGCTCCGTCACTTTTTTCAGCGGAAGAACGTGATGCGGTTGTAGGTGTTTTGGTTGAAATCATGCGCCGCGGCCGGGAAGGGAAATTTTCCATCCGCGCGGAGGACCAGGATATCCACCTGGCCGTCGAGAGGGAGTTAACCCGGCAGCTGGGCGATGCGGGCAAGCGGGTGCATACCGGGCGCAGCCGAAATGACCAGGTGGCGGTAGACCTGCGCCTGTATGGAAAGCAGCGTCTCCTGGACCTGACGAACGAAGTGCTTTCGCTTAGTGACGGTCTCCTCAAGCTGGCCCGGCGCTACCGCAGTGTTCCGATGGTTGGACGAACCCATATGCAACCTGCCATGCCCAGCAGTGTGGGGCTATGGGCCTCTGCCTATGCGGAGGCACTCCTGGACGATTTGGTGATTGTGCGCGCAGCCGCGGAATACAACGATGTCTGTCCGCTGGGAGCCGCTGCAGGCTACGGGGTTCCGCTGCAAATCGACCGGGAATTAACCGCGCGACTTCTTGGATTTTCCCGGCCCCACCTGAATGTGATTCATGCCGTTGACTCCCGGGGAAAATGCGAGGGCATTATTCTTTCTGCCTGTGCACAACTGATGCTGACCCTGTCCCGGTTGGCGCAGGATATCATGCTTTTCAGCATGCCGGAGTTCGGGTATTTCCGCATCCCTGCCGATTTTGCGACGGGAAGCAGTATCATGCCCCAGAAAAACAATCCGGATATCTTTGAGCTGGTTCGGGCCCGGGCAGCGGTGGTTCAGGGATATGCCCAGACCGTACAGTCTATCCTGCGCGGGTTGCCCAGCGGGTACAACCGCGACGCCCAGGAAACGAAAGCCCCGTTCATCGCGGGGGTAAACTGCACAGAGAATTGTGCGGCTATTCTGGGCGAAGTGGTGCCGTTGATTGCCCTGGATCAAAAACGCTTAAGGCAGGGATTCACCGGGCCGGTGTTCGCCACGGACCGCGCCCTGGAACTGGTTGCGGACGGTATGCCCTTCCGGGATGCCTATGCGCAGGTCAAGGCCGGGATTGAAGAGCTGGAAAAACGCGATCCGGTGGAGGCCATTGCCGCCAAAACGCACCTGGGCACGACAGGCGGACNNAAACTCACCTGGGCACGACAGGCGGACTCGATTTTGATGCCTTTAATGAGCGGGTTCGTTCAGCCCGCCATGCCACGCGCCGGGATATGCGCAAATTCCATCGCGCGATCAGTCGCCTGCTGGGTTCGGCCTACCCCGATCTAAGCTGAATGCGCCTTTTCCTCTGCGCCCGGCATGCCGGTTTTTCTGTACGGCAGGTTAAGTCCTGTCAATTTTCACGGGGTATCATAGAATTTCCGCATGCAGATTCCGGAAAAAGTACAGGCAAAGCTGCGTGAATTGCCCGACAAGCCCGGTTGTTACCTGATGCGGGACCGGCGGGGCCGCATTATTTACGTCGGTAAAGCTGCCTCTTTACGCAAACGCGTCAGTTCCTACTTCCGCGAGGCATCGCTTCGACGGGGGTCTCCCAAGCTGCGGGGCCTGGTCAAATGCATTGAAGATATTGACATCATGCTCGCAAAGAATGAAGCCGAGGCCGTCCTCACGGAGGGGCGCCTGATCAAAGAGTACCGGCCCCGGTTTAATGTGAGCTTCAAAGATGACAAACGCTTTCTGCTTTTGCGGGTGGACCTCGATGAGCCCTATCCTGCTTTCAGGCTTTGCCGGATACGGCGCGATGACCGCGCCCGGTATTTCGGCCCTTATGCCTCTGCCTCCGCGGCCCGCACGGCCATGGATTTCGTCGAAAAAAAATACGGGCTGAGGAAGTGTTCCCCCCGCGTGCCGGATGAACAGACCTACCGGCATTGCATGAATGATATTGTCCGCTTCTGTTCCGCACCGTGCATGCAGCGCGTGTCGGAAACGGAGTACCATGAGCGCGTTGAAGAAGCCTGCGCATTTCTGTCCGGAGAGCGTCCCGGTGTGCTGCGCGAACTGCACGATGAAATGAGCAGGGCTTCACAGGCGCGGGATTTTGAGCAGGCCGTGCTGCTGAGGGATACCTACCTCTATTTGCAGACGGCACTGCGCCAGCGGGCCCGCGTGACTCCTACCCGGGAAGAAAAACGCACTCGGAGCCTTGGCGGCGTCAGGGAGCTTCGGGATCTGCTGGAGTTGCCGGAGTTGCCGACCGTGATCGAAGGTTTTGACATTTCGAATATTTCAGGAACGCATGCCGTGGCCAGCATGGTTGCAGCGGTTGACGGCATGCCGCAACGCAACCGCTATCGGCGGTTTCGGATTAAAACCGTCGAGGGCATTGATGACCCGGCCATGATGGCGGAGGCGGTTCGCCGGCGCTACAAGCGGCTGCAGGCCGAAGGCGGCAGCCTTCCCGGCCTGGTGCTGGTTGACGGCGGAATTACCCAGCTGCGTGCAGCACGGGGGGCGCTGCAGGAACTGGGGCTTGAACGTCTGCCGACCGCCGGACTTGCCAAGCGCTTTGAAGAAATCTACTGGAAAGACGGAGAACCCCCGCTTGTGCTTCCGCGAAATTCTGAAGCACTTAAAATCCTGCAGCGCTTGCGGGACGAAGCGCACCGTTTTGCGCTGACGTACCACCGCCGCCTGCGCAGCAGGCGCATACGTGAATCTGTGCTTGATGATATTCCCGGTGTCGGTGCGGCCAGAAAGCAGGAATTGCTGCAGCATTTCGGCTCCATTTACCGGCTTGGACGCGCTTCGCTTGCTGACATTGAAGGCGTCAAGGGCGTCGGTCCCGGCCTGGCCCGCCAGATTTTTGACTATTTGCATAACCCGGAGCCTGGGGAGGAAAAGAAGTGAGGGCAGCTTTGAGGGGCTTATACGTTCTGTTTGGGCTGGTGTTGCCGGTCGTGGGAGTTCCAGGGCAGGTAGCCTACGAGGGGCGTCTTTTTCAAGAGTCCGAGGGGCCGTCCCGGACGAATGTGTCCGTCGTAGTGGCGGTGTATACGAATGCCGTAGGCGGAACACCCCGGTACGTTGAAATTGCGAGCCGGGTACCCGTCATTGACGGAAAGTACCAACTTAATTTCGGCGGGGATGATGCACGCTTTCTGGCGGCCTTGCGCGGGCCGCAAGCCTGGCTGGAAATTACGGTTAAGGGCTCCCCGCCCACCAGGCGTCAGCAGTTGGTCTCCGTGCCCTATGCGCTGGTCAGCGCAGAAACACTGCGGATTACAGACCGTACCCGGTTTCCGGAGGGAGCGGTTCCCGGAGCCGCTATAGCCGAGCGCAGTATTCCCGCCGACAGGCTTGGCGATGAAATGGTGCGTGCCTCAGGCCATGAAATGAGCGGTTTGCTGCGGCTGCCGGAAGGAGGGTTGCGGGTAGGGGAGAACCAGGTTGTCGTGCGTCGTTCCGGCGCCGTCGGTATCAATACCGCCACTCCTGAACATACGCTCTCGGTGGCGGGAACCGTTGGTGCCGAAGCGCTGCGCCTGGCACCCGGGAAAAGGGCCCCGTCGGCGTTTGGGCCGGCCCATAAACGCATGTCGCTCGCGATGTTGCGAAACCACGTGAAAACCTTTGGCCGCCTTCCGGGCTTGCCGACACGCGAGCAACTGGAATCCGACGAAGTGGACGTCGGAGGCATGCAGTTTCAGCTGCTCCAGAAAATTGAAGAAATCGTGCAGTATCTTTTGGAGCTTGAGCAGGAAAACGCGGAGCTGCGTGCCAGGCTCAGGGCACTGGAGGAGGCGAAGTAGCGAAGGCTTCCTTCAGGAGTACCTGCATATCCCGCCAGGATTGCGCATCCGCCCCGGCATGGTAGGCAAGGGGCAGGTTGAATTTTTTGCCAAAGGAATCGGCTTCCGGGTTGGTGAAGCTGTGAACGGCTCCCTCGTAGGCAACAAAGCGGAAGTCGGCCCCGGCTGTGGACATCTCCTCCTTGAATGCGGAAATTTCCTCATCGGAGACAAAGGGGTCGTCAGCCCCGTGGCATATCAGGATGCGTGCCTTTACCGATCCATTTTCTGCCGGAGTTTCCGTGCCCAGCGAGCCATGGAAGCTGACCACGGCATCCAGATCCATGCCGCTGCGGGCCATTTGCAAAACAACGGCACCGCCAAAGCAGTAGCCAATTGCGGCGATTTTATCGGGATCGGTCATGGGGTGCGCTGCGAGGGTTTTGCGCGCGGCTTCAAACCGTGCCGTGCCGAGTTTCATGTTCGCGCGAATTTGGGAGGCAAACTTCCCTGCATCTTCGGGATGCTCTGCAAGCTTACCGTCGCCGTACATGTCAACCGCAAGGGCCGTGTACCCCAGTTCGGCCAGCATGCGGGCACGCTGGCGGGCATAGGGGTTATGTCCCCACCATTCATGGACCACCAGAACGCCTGGCCGCTTTTGATCGCTGTCGCTGCTGTAGGCTATATAGCCCTTCAGGGTATCGTCCCCCGATGTGTAGGTGATTTCTTCAGAAACAATTTCCGCCCGTCCAAGGGTTACGGTCAGGGCCAGCAACAGAAAAGACGTCGTCATGCGCATTGGTGTTCCTCCATGGTTTGAATGCCTTGCAGCATACCCGGTTGGCACACGCTTCGCAAGAATCGGAAAACGCGCGCTCCTGCGGCCCTGCTGCGGATACAAACGGCTGGACTTTAGGTGGCCGGCTCCTGATGATGTTGGCCAGACACAGCAAATTGAAACCGCGGTTGCCTTTCGAGGCTTGCCGATGGTTCGCCCCCGTTCACATGAATACACACCAGAGCGAAAAAGCATCCCCGCGCATCCTGATCATCAAGCTCAGTTCGATCGGTGATCTTATCCATGCACTTCCGGCAGTACATGCGATAAAAACCGGGTTAAACGCGACCATTGACTGGGTGACGCAACCGGAGTATGCCGAATTTGTGGGCTGTTTTACGGACGTAGATGAGGTGTTTGTTTTTCCGCGCCGGAGATTCTGGGCCGGACTGCCCGCTTACCTGCGCGCGGTGCGCTCCAGGCAATACGACATGGTGATCGACCTGCAGGGCCTGCTCAAAAGTGCATTTGCCGGTGCCTGCGCACGTTCGGTTCGCAGGCTGGGTCCCTCCTTTCAGCGTGAGGGCGCAAGGTTCCTCTATCACGAGGTATGTGGCGAACGTAACCTTGAACGACATGCGGTGGAACAATGCATGGATGCGGTGTCCTGCCTGGGAATCCCTGTGCAATCGCCGCAATTTCGTGCCGAATTTCCCTCGGTTGCCCTTGAGGGGCCCCGACCGTGGATCGGTATCGCCCCTTTTTCCCGCTGGCCCTCAAAGAATTGGCCGATTGAACACTTTGGCATGCTGATTCGCGACCTGCAGGAGACCGTGGGCGGCACCTGCTTCCTCGTCGGCGGAGCGGACGACCGTGAGCCCTGTGAGATTCTCCGCCGGGAGTTCAGTGACGGCGGGGTGGTGAACCTTGCCGGCCGTTTCCGGTTGGCGGAAACGGGTGGGGCACTTGCCGCCATGGACATGCTGGTCTCCAATGATTCGGGCCCCGCCCATATCGCCTGCGCCGCCGGAACACGGACGGTGGTCCTTTTCGGGCCCACGGATGAAACGCGTACCGGTCCCTACGGTGAACAGCATCGCGTGGTGCGCGCACCCTCTCCATGCGAGCCCTGCTACAACCGCAGCTGCAGGCGGTTTGGCGATCCATGCCTTTCAAAAATACCCGTTCAACAGGTTGCGGAAGCGGTCAAAGCGNNGGCAGGAGCGGTCGCAAACCGCCCCTATAGAAGGTTCGGGGCGCCCCAGGGCAACCACTGTCCTGATTGAACTCGCTATCATGCTTACCGTGGCCGGGGTGCTGAGATTTGTTTTCGACAAACACATCCTGTCCGCAATTGTCTGTGTCATTGCCTTTCTCGTTTTTATCGGCGGTTTTTTTATTCTTCCCATTTATGCAGGTTTTAAGCGCTTTGGTCTTTTCCTGGCCCATATTGTCGGGGTGGGATTGACGTGGGGACTTCTGGCTCCCTTCTTCTATATTTGTTTCACTCTGGGGCACATAAGCCTGGCTCTGAAGGGAAAGGATCCGCTTCATCGCAAGCTGGATGCTGACCGTGAAAGCTACTGGTTGACCCATGCCCCGATCGGCGAAACCGGGCGCTACAGAAAGCAGTTCTAGATACCCATGAATATTCTCGGCATAAGCGCATTTTACCATGACTCAGCGGCTGCACTGGTGCGGGACGGGAAGATTGTCGCAGCCGCTCAGGAAGAGCGCTTTACGCGAAAGAAGCACGATTCCGGGTTTCCGTCCAACGCGGTACGTTACTGCCTCGCGGAGGGCGGTATCAGCGGGGATGGGGTTGACGCCGTTGCATTCTATGACAAGCCGATCACGAAATTCGTCCGAATCCTGGAAACCTACTTCGGAGTCGCACCGAAGGGCTTGCAATCGTTTATGATGGCGGTGCCCCTCTGGTTGAAGGAAAAACTCTGGATTCCGCTTCAAATTGAAAAAGCTCTCGATGAGTGCCATGTGAAGATGCCTCACGAAAAGCTGTTTTTCCCTGAGCATCATGAGTCGCATGCGGCCAGTGCCTTTTTCCCAAGTCCATTTACCTCTGCCGCGGTACTTACGGTTGACGGGGTGGGCGAATGGGGCACGAGCAGCATCGGGAGGGGAAACGGTAACAAGCTGGAAATGCTGCAGGAAATGCGATTCCCGCACTCACTTGGCCTGCTTTATTCCGCGTTTACGTATTTTACCGGCTTTCGCGTCAATTCAGGTGAATACAAATTAATGGGCCTTGCTCCGTACGGAGAACCCAGGTTTGTGGACAAGATCCGGGATGAACTGATCGACCTCAAGGAGGACGGATCCTTTCGGATGAACATGGATTATTTTGGTTATCTCGACGGCCTGACCATGACAAATGATAAGTTTGCAGACCTGTTCGACGGCCCGGCGCGCAGCCCGGAATCGGATATCACGGTGCGCGAGATGGACCTCGCGCGCTCTATCCAGGTCGTAACCGAAGATGTCGTGATGCGAATGGCCCGGCATGCGCACCGTGAAACGGGCGAAAAGAACCTGTGCATGGCCGGCGGTGTTGCACTCAACTGCGTTGCAAACGGCATCGTGCTCAGGGAAGGTCCCTTTGAAAACGTATGGATTCAGCCTGCAGCCGGAGATGCGGGGGGTGCACTTGGTGCAGCCCTTTCCGTCTGGCATACCGTTGAAGGCCGGGAGCGCGAGGTCGATCCCGAGGGGCGTGACGCAATGCAGGGGTCTTACCTGGGACCCGGGTTTTCAAATGACGAAATCGGGGAGTTCCTCGAAGCAAAAGGATACCCTGCCCGCAAAATCGAGGGCCCGGAATGGGCGGAAACGATTGCCGCGCTCATCGATGAACAGAACGTGATCGGGTTATGCCAGGGCAGGATGGAATTTGGACCGCGTGCATTGGGCGGTCGCTCCATTATCGGCGATGCCCGCTCTCCGAAAATGCAGTCCGTGATGAATCTCAAAATCAAGTACAGGGAATCCTTCCGTCCCTTTGCGCCTTCGTGCCTGATGGAGCGGGTGGGGGACTACTTCGAGTTGGACAGCGCGTCCCCGTACATGCTCCTGGTTGCGCCGGTGCAAAAGAAGCGCTGCCTGGAGGTCGGCAACCAGCGCGACACTCCGATTCGCGACTGGGTAAACCAGGTCCGTTCCGATGTGCCGGCTATCACGCATGTCGACTACTCGGCTCGTGTGCAATCCGTTGAGCCGAAAGTTAACGGGGCGTACTATGATATTATCAAGGCTTTTGAAAAAAGAACGGGTGAGGGAATTATTATCAACACCTCGTTTAACGTGCGGGGTGAGCCTATTGTCTGTACGCCGGAAGATGCATACCGCTGCTTCATGCGCACAGAAATGGACTACCTCGTGCTGGAGAATTACATCCTGGATAAGAAAGCGCAGCCGGAGTGGTCTGAAAAAGGCGACTGGCGTGAAGATTTTGTTCTGGATTAAGCCAGCCCCTGCCCGCGGATATGACGAAATCCCGCTTGAGATAAGGTCCCCGGGAACTTATACTTCCCGCGGTCAATAAATTAATAACCCTGTGATTCGGAGAGCTCTGCGATGCGTGCCGCTCGATATATGGGTCGCCTGCTTGGCGAATTTTTTGAGTTTGCTTGGAAAAACAAGGCTTGGTGGATTGTGCCCATGGTGCTGATGTTCCTGCTTCTGGGACTCTTAATCACCACCGGTCAGACGGTTGCGCCGTTTATCTACACCCTGTTTTAAGACCTGACTCTGCGAAAAAAGCGATTACCCGGAACATTCCGCCTCTGAAAGGAATTACGGC
>JABAHO010002022.1_pt1 | contig 26822 bp, 28 predicted proteins | sample 7062071 | NCBI WGS metagenome assembly JABAHO01 (sample SAMN14534356, study PRJNA622989) | marine sediment metagenome | biome: marine biome [ENVO:00000428]; feature: marine pelagic biome [ENVO:01000023]; material: deep marine sediment [ENVO:00002113] | place: India: Gulf of Kutch | collected...
TTCTTCTTGGAAGCTCACATGAAGCTTCGTCCCGTCGACTTCGCAACCGATGGTGTGTTCCTGTGCGGATTGGCTCACTGGCCGAAATCTATCGAAGAGAGTATTTCCCAAGCGTGTGCGGCCGCCGCTCGGGCAACAACAATTTTGTCAAAGAAGGCCTTGGAAGCAGAGGGAGCCATTGCAAACGTCAATGACGATTTCTGTGGTGGATGCAGATTTTGCGAGCCTGTTTGTGAGTATGGCGCCATCGAGATGGAAGAAGCTGATGGAAAGTTGAAAGCCCATGTTATCGAAGCTCTGTGCAAAGGGTGCGGTGTTTGCGGTGCCACGTGTCCGACAGGAGCTATATCCATGCGTCACTTCACGAACGATCAGATTCTTGCTCAGGTTAGAGCTGTATTAAAGGAGGAAGCACGATATGACTGATCCTGAATTCACACCAAAGATTGTGGGTTTCCTTTGCAACTGGTGCTCCTATGCCGGTGCTGATCTCGCTGGTGTTAGCCGAATCCAGTATCCCCCAACCCTTCGAATCGTGCGAGTCATGTGCAGCGGAAGAATACACCCCATTTTCATCCTCGAAGCTTTCAAGAACGGAGCAGATGGAGTTCTTGTCGCCGGGTGTCACGATGGAGACTGCCACTATCTCTCAGGAAACTACAAGGCGCAAAACAGAGTTTCCTTATTGAAAAAAGTCTTGGAGCAGTTTGGTCTCGAACCTGAGCGGCTAAGATTGGAGTGGGTATCAGCTTCTGAGGGGGACCGATTCGCCACGGTCATTAAAGATATGACCGAGGAAATAAAGAAGCTCGGCCCAAGTCCATTGAAGGCCGGAGGTTAGCTGCATGTCTGAAAAAGATACTACCCAAGGACAAGAGAGCCACAAAGAGAGCATGCTCAAAACGAACGAGCTGAACCCACAATTCAAATACGAGATCAGCAAGCGTCCTGGGGCTGAAAACGCTCTGCTATGCTTCCAATGCGGCACATGCACTGCTGACTGTCCAATCGCACGATTCAGTGACTTCTACAGACCCAGAAAACTCATTCGCATGATTCAATTAGGCCTCAGCANNTCATAAGAGCCCTCAGGCATTTGACCGTAGAAGGAGGAACGATGCCTGACGTCTACAAGGAGCTAGCTTCTAACATCCTGAAAACAGGCTACACATACATAATCTCAGGACTGCGACTCAAAAAGAGAGAGGAACAAGGATTACCTTCCCTGTCAAGAGCCAACCTAGAAAACCTCGAGAAGCTGTTCGACATCACAGGTCTTTCCGGGATGCTTAAAAAGGTGTGAATCTGGCATGACAGAGTCCAAGTACCTGCTTTTCTTGGGATGTGTTATTCCTTACAGAATCGCCAGCTACGAGATTTCAGCGAGAAAAGTCCTTGACAAACTTGGAGTAAAATCAGTTGAGATGCCAGAGTTCAACTGCTGTGGATTCCCATTAGATCCCATAAATCACGACATGATGCTTACCTTAGCTGCGAGAAATCTCTGTTTGGCGGAGCGACAAGACTTAAACATTATGACGCTATGCAACGGCTGTTTCGGTATTCTGAACCATGTAAACAGAGAACTCAAAGAATCTAAGAACCTCAGAACGAAAGTTAACACATACTTGAAGGAAATTGACCTGGAATTCAAGGGAACCATAACGATCAAGCATCTCATCCACGTGCTTGCACAGGACATTGGACTTGCAAAAATCAAGGAGACCATTGAAAAACCACTGAACCCGCTCCGCGTGGCACAGCACATCGGATGCCACGTAGTTCGACCAGCCAAGTACATAGGCTTCGATGATCCAGAGAGCCCGTTGATCCTCAAAAGCTTGATTGAAGCAACTGGTGCAAGTTGCTTGAACTATCAGGATGAAATGGAATGTTGTGGCGCTCCAATTATAGGCATAGACGACAAGATCTCGCTCCAGTTGGCGAATGAAAAACTGGATCATGTTATGGCAGTCGGCGCTGAGGCTTTGATCACAGTCTGTCCTTTCTGTCACATGATGTATGACTTAAACCAGCCTAGAATAGAGCGAGCTTTCGATAGGAAATTTGGTATCCCCGTTCTTCACTATCCTCAACTGTTAGGCTTGGCTATGGGCATCAGTCCAGATGAACTAGGTTTTGAGCAACTCAGAGTGAACGCAGCTACGATTCTCGCCAACAACGTTTGAATCTGTGCTTCCAATCGAACCTCGTAGGGAACATTTGCACTGAGCAGGGTATATATGGCGGCCTTTAATGCAGGCTCGTTCGGTTGCCAGATAAAGCAATTCACATCAAACGATGCGCGGTTCTGATTCAAAGGACGTTCAAATCCTCAAAAGCGAGAGTGACAGCTGTAGACCTTCACAGTCCAGATGTGACCTTCACGTTTGTAACCAGTGGAGCATGGAGATATCCCCCGCAAACTCCCCTTTTTTGTTCCCGACATACGTGCGCGCGTAAAAGGTAATAAAATGCTCTTCAATATGCTAACCGCTGGTGGCGTCGTTGAGTTTGCATGCATGTATGCTTCAATGGAGGATTAAGAATGAGTCCGGAATATCCTTCAACTGACCGATTTATGAAAGGACTTGACCTTAGCCAGGTCTTCTACGAGGAAGCTGTTAAACCACTCCTAGAGTCAGAATTTCCGAATCTTGTATACTCAGCAGGTCATTTGGGTTCTGGATCGGATGTGCTAGGTTTTGACACAGAGCAGTCTATGGACCATGATTGGGGACCGAAGTTGTTGATCTTTCTTGGAGAAAAGAATTATGAGAAATACCACGAATCTCTAGACACTTTTCTGGGTCACAATTTGCCTACTGAGATTCGTGGCTTCCCGATAAACTTTGGCTACCATGATGATGGTACTATTGTTATGCAGCTCTCAGATGATAAACCGCTCAATCATCGAGTCGAGATAGTTACAATCAGGGATTTCTTTGAGAGATATCTTACTGTAAATCCACTTGAGAAGATGAATTCAATAGATTGGGTCACGCTTCCTGAACAACGATTACGAAGCATTGTAAGTGGCCGAATCTTCCATGATGGGCTTGGACAATTGCAGTCTATTCTTAAGAAACTGTCTTACTATCCTAACGATGTGTGGCTGTATCTCTTGTCAACCCAATGGCAGCGGATTGCTCAAGAAGAACCCTTCATGGGACGGTGCGGGCAGGTGGGAGATGAGTTAGGCTCTCGTGTTGTTGGTTCTAGACTGGTATACGACATCATGAAGCTATGTTTCTTGATGGAGAAGCAGTATGCCCCGTATATCAAATGGTTTGGAACGGCTTTTTCGCAGCTCAAGAGTGCAGGTATTTTGACACCAATCCTTGAGCGTGTGTTTGAAGCAACTTCATGGGAAGATCGACAAGAACACCTTGTAAGAGCATATGAGATAGTGGCCGGTATGCATAATGACCTCGGTATTACAGAACCCATGAAAGCCAAGGTGTCAAACTTTCACAACCGACCGTTCCTAGTCATTAGGGCTGATGATTTCGCAGATGCAATCTATGAAACAATCCAAGATGAGGAGGTCCTGTCGCTTCCGAAGTTTCTTGGGGGTGTAGATCAGTTTGTCAACTCCACTGATGTACTATCAAAACCGAAACGATATCCGAAACTTCGGTATATGTTTGAGAACGATAAAGTCACTTCTTGAGNNTGTGACCTTTACGTTTGTAAAGTTTTATATCTGAGACTCAATTCTACACTTAGAGGGACCAGCTTGGAAAGCAAAGCTCTCGAAGACGCCAAAGAACTCCAAGACCAAACGCTGGACATGGAAAAGCTGAAGTACTGCCTAGAATGCGGCATCTGCACTGCAAGTTGTCCGGTCATGGAAATAACTTCAAACCGCTATAATCCGCGAATCCTTCTCGAACAGATCATTTTAGAACCCGACCAAGCAACAAAGGAAGAGACGCTATGGCTGTGTGCGTGGTGTTATAAGTGCCACAAGAGATGCCCGCAAAGATTGAAAGTACCAGAAATATTTCTAGCAATCAGAAAAGTTGCAAGAGAGCAAGGGCATCAAGAAAAGTTTAACGACGCAATAAAGACTGTGGCCAAATATGTTCCATTTCCTGCTGCTTACTGTTGGGTGTGTCTTCACCCAGAACGAGCTATGCTTGATAGACAGTTTGTGGAAGACGCAATACGAAATGCCACAAGTTTTTATGCAAAGAAAAAGAAGAGAAAGGCTATTTCCACTCAAGAATCGGACAAGCACAAAGTAGCTGTAATTGGCTCAGGTCCAGCCGGGTTGACTGCGGCTCATGAACTATCTGAAAAAGGATTTCCAGTCACAGTTTTTGAGGCAATGCCCAAACTAGGTGGAATGTTACAGAAATGTTTGCCTACCTATCGTCTGCCAAAAGATGTGCTGCCCGCAGAGATTGAGCACATGAAGGATTCAGGAATAGAATTTAGAACAAACACACCAATCGGCAAGGATTTGACTATTGAAAAGCTACGACAAGGAGGTTTTGCGTCGATATTCATTGCTGCAGGAGCACATAGAAGCAGAGAACTAGATGTTGAAGGTTGCAACCTTGAAGGAGTTACGTACGCCTTGGAATTTTTAAAAGAAGCAAATTTCGGCAAAGCAAGGGTTGGACAAAAAGTGATTGTCATCGGTGGAGGCAATGTAGCTGTTGATGCTGCCAGAACGGCTCATCGAATAGGAGCCAGAGAAGTAGTCATTGTCTACCGAAGGTCAAGAGAAGAAATGCCCGCAGACCCGTGGGAAATTCTAGAAGCGGAAAATGATTGCGTGAAAACCCAGTTTCTAGTCTCACCTAAAAGAATCTTGGGCCAAAATGGAAGAGTGAAGGCTCTAGAATGTATCAAGATGACCTTGGGAGAACCAGATGATACCGGCAGAAGATCACCAGTTCCTGTTGAAAACTCCGAGTTCATAGTAGAGACTGACATGGTCCTACTTGCAGTTGGAGAGAAACCAGATCTTACATTTCTTCCAACCAACATTCAAATTACCAAAGCTGGCACAATCGCAGTTGACCCGTTCACGATGGAAACTTCTATGCCTGGTGTGTTTGCTGGAGGTGACGTTGTTTCAGGACCGGCAACCGTGGTTGAAGCCATAGTAGCAGGCAAGAGAGCTGCTTCTTCCATTGAACGTTACATAAAGGGTGAGAACTCATGACCGAAGCTGAACCGAAGGAACCCAAGAAGACAGGATCTGCCGAGGATATTCGAATCGGAGTCTACGTGTGTCATTGTGGACTAAACATAGCAGGATCCGTTGATTGCGAAGATGTAGCAAAATTCGCCGCAGATTTGCCACACGTAGTGGTCTCAAAAGACTACCGATACACATGCTCTGATCCCGGACAAGAGTTGATCAGGAATGACATTACAGAAAGCAAGCTTAACCGGGTTGTTGTGGCTTCGTGTTCGCCGAGGCTTCATGAACCAACATTCCGAAGAGTTTGTGAAGAAGCGGGATTGAACAAGTATCTTTTCGAAATGGCGAACATCCGTGAACATTGTAGTTGGGTACATCTACGTGACAGGAAGAGCGCTACAGAAAAGGCAAAGGATCTAGTTCGAATGGCTGTGGCAAGAGCGGAATTACTTGAACCGGAGAGGGAAAACACAGTTCCGATTACTAGGAAGGCCTTAGTTATCGGAGGTGGCGTTGCAGGTATCCAAGCCGCGCTAGATTTGGCTGACACTGGCTATCACGTGTATTTGGTTGAAAGAGAACCCAGCATAGGCGGAAGAATGGCTCAGATTGATAAGACCTTTCCAACAATGGACTGCTCAATCTGCATTCTTGCACCCAAAATGGCAGATGCTGGCAGACACCCAAACATCAAGCTGCTAACAAACAGCGAGGTTCTAGAAGTCAAGGGTTACATTGGAAACTTCAAGGTAAAAGTGCTAAAGAAGCCCCGGTATGTCACAGATGAATGCAGTGCTTGTGGTGAATGCTCTCCTGCATGTTCAGTAACTGTGCCAAACGAATTTGACGTTGGTCTCGCAACCCGACATGGAATCTACATCCCCTTTCCTCAAGCTGTGCCCTCTACGTATATCATTGACAGAGACCTATGCCTCAACAAGGAAAACATAATCGTATGCGACAAATGCGTCAAAGCATGTGAACGCCACGCGATAGATTTTGAAATGAAACCTGAGACCTTGGAGCTAGAAGTTGGCACAATTGTTGCTGCCACGGGAGCCGATGTGTTTGACCCCGCCTCACTGGTGGAGTATGGCTATACAAAGTTTCCCAACGTCATAACGTCTTTGGAGTTTGAACGGTTAATCAACGCGGGAGGTCCATCTGGAGGTCGTCTAATCAGACCAAGCGACATGAAAATTCCCAAGACAGTTGCCTTCATCCAATGTGTAGGCTCCCGCTCTGAAAAGGGAAACCTTTACTGTAGCAACGTGTGCTGCATGAACACAATCAAAGACAGCCTTCTGATCAAGGAACATTGGCCTGAAACCAAAATCTACGTGTTTTACTTGGACATCCGAGCCTACGGCAAAGGCTTCGAAGATCTCTACAAAAGAGCAAAAAAAGAAGGAGTAATATTCATCCGTGGTCTTCCAGCCGAAGTGATCGAGGACCAAAAAACCCGCAATCTATGGCTGATCGGCGAGAACACCTTGATGAAAGAGGTGTATCGCATGAACGTTGAAACCGTAGTTCTATCAATTGGCATAGAACCAAGAAAAGACAGCGAAGCCGTTCAGCGGCTCTTGACCCTATCTCGAACACAAGATGGATTCTTCATGGAGGCACATCCCAAACTGCGCCCGGTTGATGCACCAACGGGCGGAATCTTCCTTGCTGGTTGCGCTGAGTCGCCCAAAGACATCAAAGACAGTGTAACCCAAGCAAGTGCTGCTGCTGCAAGAGCAGGGATCCTGATGGCTAAAGGAAAAATCACGGTTGAGGCAATCACGCCAAGATTGATCACAGAGAACTGCACGGGTTGCGGAGTCTGCGCTACCATTTGTCCCTTTAACGCGGTCTTCGTAGACAAGGAGGGCAAAAAAGCAGAGTTCATAGAGGCAGCTTGCGGTGGATGTGGCACTTGTGCTGCGAGTTGCCCTTTTGACGCCATAGAGATGAGACATTTTACTGATGAACAGATCCTTGCCCAGCTCGACGCTGCAACCAAAGAAAATGCTGCCAAGAAGATCGTAGCGTTTTGCTGCAACTGGTGCTCGTATGCAGGCGCGGACTTCGCGGGCGTAAGCAGAATTCAATATCCGACGAACGTGCGGATAATTCGAACAATGTGCTCAGGAAGAGTTGCCCCAAAGTTTGTTGAGTATGCGTTCTCGAGAGGTGTAGCGGCGGTTTTGGTTTCGGGATGTCATCTCGGTGATTGCCATTACATCAACGCAAACCACCAGACTGCAAAAAGGGTTGAAAAACTTTGGAAGAAGATGGACAGGCTTGGACTCAACAAAGATAGGCTGCAGCTAGAATGGATAAACGCTTCGGAGGGGGAAAAGCTCGCAGCAAAAATCAGGGAAATGCAGGCAATTGTGAGCAGAGTAGGCGCCGAAGAGATAGAGAATTCGAAAAAGATGATGCGAAAANNATAGAATTCTGTCCGAAACAGGTTTTGGAAACCTCCAACGAACTCAACATTAAGGGATCGCGTCCGCCCAAGGTCGTAGATGAGAGTAGGTGCGCTCTTTGTGGCTTCTGCACGGCCGTTTGCCCAGATTTCGCGATTTTCACGATTGAGAAAGACTGCAAAGGAGGATGTTGAACAATGGTAACAAAGAATAAAGCTGTGCTCGCTGGTCAACACTTCATGAATGGAGACGTTGCTTGCGCTGAGGGAGCTATAGCTGTGGGATGTCGGTTTTTTGCTGGCTACCCGATTACTCCTGCAACGGAAATCGCTGAGCGTATGGCGCGACGTTTGCCTCAAGTTAGCGGAGTATACATACAAATGGAAGATGAACTCGCTTCTATAGCAGCTGTTCTCGGTGCAGCTAATGCTGGGACAAAAGCGATGACCGCGACATCTGGCCCTGGCTTCAGCCTGATGATGGAGAACATAGGTTTGGCCATCATGACTGAGACTCCGTGTGTCATTGTTGATATAATGCGGGGTGGACCTAGCACAGGTCAGCCAACTATGCCTGGACAGCAGGACGTGATGCAAGCAAGATGGGGTTCTCATGGTGACTATGAAATCATTGCTTTGACGCCGTCTTCAGTGCAGGAGATGTTTGACCTAACCATTGAAGCTTTTAATCTTTCAGAAACCTATCGCGTACCAACTTTTCTTCTCGCCGACGAAGTTATCGGTCATATGTGGGAACGCGTCAACATACCCTCGGCCAAATCTATCAAGGTTGTGAACCGAAAGAAACCAGTGGTTCCTCCCAACGAATATGGCCCGTTTAAACCGGATGAAGACCTGGTACCCCCGATGGCGTCCTTTGGAGAAGGCTATCGTTTTCATGCCACTGGGCTCACTCATGATGAATATGGACGTCCGAAAACCGATAGCGCTGAGGTTCAACAAGATCTTGTTCAGCGTCTCTGTGAGAAGATCAGACGAAACGCAGACAAGATTGTGAAAGTTGACACAGTACTCTTAGAGGACGCTGAAGTTGCCGTGGTTGCCTATGGGATCACATCTCGAGCCGCGTTAAGCGCCGTGCGCAAGGCGAGAGCTCAGGGCATCAAGGCTGGGCTTCTTCGGTTGGTTACTGTGTGGCCCTTTCCTGACAAACAAGTTGAAGAAGTAGCTCGAAAAGTGAAGGCGCTAGTCGTTCCTGAAATGAACTATGGTCAGATCGTCCGTGAAGTGCGCAGAGTAGCCAAAGAGACCCCTGTGACTTTTCTGTCGAAGCTGGGTGAGGAACCTCATAAACCATCGGAGATATTGGACGCTTTAGGAGAGTTGCGCAAATGACCAAGGAATCGTTAGAAATGAGACATCCCTACGAAAGATTTCTGAGAAAAGAGCGAATGCCACATATTTGGTGTGAAGGCTGCGGAAATGGAATAATTCTCAACTGCTTCGCTAGGGCCCTTGATGAATTGAACATTGACCTAAACAGTGTTGTAGTAGTCTCTGGAATTGGGTGTATAGGCCGCATATCTGGCTATGTCAACGCTGATTCTTTTCACACAACTCATGGGCGACCTATAGCCTTCGCAACTGGTGCCAAATTGGCAAGGCCGGAGTTGAAGGTTGTTGTGATCAGTGGAGACGGAGACCTCTTTGCTATTGGAGGAAACCATTTCATTCATGCAGCGCGCAGAAACGTGGATATCAAGGTGATTTGCGCCAACAATTTTGTGTATGGCATGACCGGCGGACAATATGGACCCACAACACCCCTTGAAGCTTGGACCACCACGACTCCGTATGGAAACATCGAGCAGGCGTTCAATCTTGTTCATCTAGCTGCTGCGTCTGGCGCCGTTTACGTGGCAAGGTGGACAGCGCTTCACGTTCGAAGGCTGACGGAGTCCATCAAGAAGGCTCTTCAGAAAGAAGGCTTCTCCTTTGTCGAAGTGATTTCACAGTGCCCAGAAATCTACGGACGACACAACAAGATGAAAACTGCAATCAATATGATGAAATGGTTTAAAGAAGCATCTGAGGTTCGGAATTTCTCGGATCCGGCCAAAGCTGACATTTCTCCCAACAGAATTATCTTAGGGGAATTTATAGACGCTGAAAAGCCCAGCTATGGAAGGCTACTCAGAGAAATGAAAACTAGAGTTCAAAGAGAGCAAAGAGGAGAAACATCATGAGGTTGGAGATCAGACTAGCTGGTTTCGGTGGACAGGGCATAATAAGAGCTGGATTGATGCTGGCAATGGCATCATCCATCTATGAAGGCAAGAACGCAGTGCAAACCCAATCGTATGGCCCTGAATCGAGAGGTGGCGCCTGCAAATCTGAAGTGGTCATTTCGGACGAGGATATCGATTATCCAAAGGTTGTTGAGCCTGACATACTCGTTGTCTTGTCTCAAGAGGCTTACAATGCATACGTTGAGACCGTGAAAAAAGGCGGACTTCTACTTCTAGATCCAGGTATGGTACCGGTACGCCTGTCTAAGAAGGTTGATGTCCGCGTGTTCAAGATACCTGCAGCCAAAATCGCTGAGCAGCTTGGAAAAACGATTGTTGCAAACGTGGTTATGCTCGGAGCTTTAGTGTCAATAACCAAGATTTTGGGAATTGAAGCTTTTCGGAAATCCCTTCTGAGTAATATTCCGAAGGGAACCGAAGATCTGAACTTGGCTGCTCTTGAAAGAGGTTATGAGTATGGAAAGAAGCTCTTGGAAAAAGCTGATACAAGTGCGAATAGTGTTTAGGTTTGTGGTGGAAAGAAGATGATTGTGGGAATTATGGCAGATACCCATGACCGCTTGCCCCTAGTGGACGTCGCTGTGAAAGTATTGAATGAAAAAAACGTGGGGTTAGTGTTGCATGCAGGAGATTATATTGCTCCCTTCGTTATTCCTCATTTCAAACCTTTAAAAGCTAGATTCATTGGAGTGTTCGGCAATAACGACGGTGAAAAAAACGGATTGAAAAAGAAGTTCGAAGGATTAAACGCGAATGTTCAAGAAGACATTGCGGATATAAAGGTGGACGGAGTAAAAATCGCCCTTCTCCACGGCTCAGAAGAAGAACTTCTACAGGAGCTCATCAATGCGCAAAGTCATGATGTAATAGTACGTGGGCATACACATGAAGCGAAAACCTATCACAAAGGAAAAACTCTCATAATAAATCCGGGTGAAGTCTGCGGCTATCTAACAGAGAAATCGACAATCGCTCTTTTGAATTCGCAAACCAAAGAAACAGAAATAATAGAGTTGTAAGACTACGCGCCTGTCGGCAGCAGAATGTTTAACCTAAGCTTGTTCTCTTCTCACCTTAGGTAATTTCCTAATTTCAGAATTCACGCATCGGAGATGAAGATATTGAAGATATCTATGCAAGTTTTCGGGATTAGCACCAAACTGATCAGACCTGGAGACAACTTAGTAGACGCAATTTTGGAAGCTCTACGCAGCCAAGGGCTAAAAGTTGAAGACAAAGACCTGCTTGCGATAACCAGTAAGGTCGTTGCGCTAGCTTGGAATCATCTTGTAAAATTGGATTCGATAGAACCGTCTGAAAAAGCGACGATGCTTGCTAGGAAGTACGAACTAGAACCCAGCTTTGTAGAGGTTGTGTTGGGAGAAGCTGAGAAGATGTATGGAGGTGTAGCTAAAGCCTTGCTCACTCTAAAGAATAGCATGCTTGTGGCGAATGCTGGTGTGGACCAGAAAAATGCTCCTGAAGGATACGCTGCATTGTGGCCACCAAATCCGCATGATAACGCCGAGAAAATTCGAAGAGAAATCCTAGCAAAGACTGGCAAACGTGTTGGTGTCCTTATAATTGACAGCAGAATTAGCCCGCTTCGCATGGGAACAACCGCTCTAGCTATAGGTATAGCTGGGTTTGAGTCGATAAAGGATTATAGAATTAAGAGAGATCTTTACGGTAGGCGAGTGTTCATCACAAGGCATGCGCTAGCCGATGATATAGCAAGTGCGGCGCACGTAATGATGGGAGAAACGAGTGCTCGAATCCCAGCAGTCCTGATAAGAAACGCGCCAGTAGTTCTAAGGGAAGAGATTGATTCCGGTTCTATGACTATTCCTGCAGAACAATGTCTTTTTATGCAGTCATTTTTGAGAGAAACTTCAGGTGTCTCTTGAAACTTCTCACAGCGTGCCTTTGAATAGATCTTCCTGCTTGGAAATGAAGAGATCTTTGGTGGCGTATTTTTCCGTAAGCTCTGCGCTGTCAAGGTTTTTTACGATGGCCACGGGTATGCCTTCGCTTCCTTGCCCCATAACCAGTTCAGCTGCAGCTGCGATTTCATCTGCAATTGCTATGTTCTTTACTTTCAGAATGTAATTGTACAAGTCTGGTTTGCCGCGATAGTCTCTGAAAGGGGCGATTCCAGCTAGTCCGATGGCGTATTCTACTTGTCCCTTTCGAAAAGGACGACTATATGTGTCGCTTATGATCACTGCTACGTTTTTCCCTGTGGTCTCCATGATGTTTCGGCGGATGTTTTTCGCGGAGTCATCTGGGTTGCTTGGCAGGAGGGCATAAGAGTCAACGCCCTTAACGTTGGACTTGTCAATGCCAGCGTTAATGCATACTATGCCGTTGTTGTCTTCCACGATAAGCGTATCTGAAGACGCCTTGATAATTCTCTGAGAAGCTCGTAGTACCAATTCAACAAACCTCGGGTCTTTCAGTGTAGTTCTTGCGATTTCCTTTGCTTTCTCGGATGGTTGGACACTCTTCAATCGGAAAATTCTTCCTTCAGCCTTGGAGACGATTTTCTGAGCAACCACTAGAATGTCTCCGTCTTCAATGAGAACTCCTTGCTTCTGTGCAGCTCCTTTTATTATCGCAGCCAAATCGTCTCCGGTATTTACGGTTGGAAAGCCCACGAGCCCAATAATGCTGATTGTTTTCGCACTTTTCATCGTACAGTCATCACTTCAACGATCTCAGGCTTCTCTTGGTAAAACAAGACCCGCTTATATAAATAGAACATAGAGTGTTCGCAATTCACGATGCAGGGTCGGCTGCGACTTCAAACAGGGAATGGCTACCATACGATTGATAGGCAGGTCAGGGCCCCGTCTCCCTTGCGAAATTCTGAAATCTCCAATTCTCTGACGGAAAAGCCTTCCTGTTTTATGAGTTTCCTAGTTCTTGGATAACCTTTCGCCATCAAGATAGTTCCATTTATGGCCAGACAATCTGCAGCGTATTCTTCCCCTCTAGGAACAAAGATCTTCGTGCAATCGCCTAGAATTTCTGTGTCAAAGTGTCCCCTTGAAAGGATGACATGGTTTTCCCCAAGATGAGTGCACGCAGACTTCAGATGAAGCACGTTTCGAATCTTTACTGGAACTATCTCCAAATTGGTGTCTTCCAAGATTCTCCTGAGCTGCTCTACGGCTTGTAAACTAGTTCGAGCTGAGAGCCCTATGAAGACCTTGTCTTTAACTCTGAGAACATCTCCGCCATCAATTATAGCAGGCGGCTTAATGTAATATGTCTCTTTTAGATCTTTCAATACTCTGGCGACTTCAACCACTTCTCTCGCTCGCGATTTTAGACTTAAGTTGCAGATCACTGCTCTTTCCCCTAACACGACAGCTGTGTCTTCAACAAAACAGCTGTCAGCCAGAGCGTTGTCCCCTTTAATCCAGATAAGCTTCAGTCCAAGCTCTTGTAGAGCCCCGCAGTATTCCGTATGCTGCCTTCTTGCACGAGCAACGTCAATCCTTTCGACACTCGTTCGCACGCATCGGTCATATGAATCAGGCACAGGTCGAACAATAGCGTGTTTCACTGCAGCCTTACTCATATAATTCATTACTCCATTTCAACACCGCGCACACACGTATGCTTCAAAGAGCCAACGGATAGCATGTTATTCCCCAGACCACCCATTCGTTGTGCTGCATGAACGCCAACTTCCTAACTGTCACTGCCTAAACGTCCGGTGGTCCTTCTCTGACCTTTTCTTTTATATGCTCTAGATTTCCTTTCCAGCTGTAAACCCGCTCTACCCACCATGTAATCTTTCCTGACTTGAGGATCGGGTCAAAGTATTCTTTTATCTTCCTCTTGCTCTGGGGAGCTTTGCCAAGTGTTGCAAAGTCGAAACCACTTAGATTTCCTCTGTATCGCGTAATATATTCTGCCACATTGTCGAAGTATTTCGCTACTTTTCCTCCGCTTCGATCTGTAAACTCAGGGAATGTTCCCTCAAACCTTGCTGCCCTTCGGAATGGTCTCATGCGCCAAGACCACTTGCCTCCGCCCACCCAAATGGGGACTCTGTTTTTGTCTCCGTAGGGTTTGGGAAGAAAGGTCGTTCCTTCGTCGATTGAATAATGTTTTCCGTTGAAGCTGTATGGTTCCCCTTTCCACAGTCCTTGTAAGATTTCCAGAGCTTCATCTAGTTTTTCTCCTCTTAGCCTGTTGTCTATTTCTTCTCCGAATCTTTGGAAATCCTGTTTCACCACTGAGCCTAATCCTACTCCAAGAATCAATCTTCCTTTCGAAAGATGATCCAGTGATACACTTTCTCTTGCCACCTTCCATGGTCGGCGTCTTGAAAGAGGAGTAACCATCGGTCCCAGCTTCATTCTTCTCGTGTTCACAGCAATTGCAGCCAGCATAATCCACGGATCAATAACCCGCAGATCTGCTCTTGGTTTATGCAAAATGTGATCCCAGAGAAATATTCCATCCCATCCAGCTTCTTCAGCGTCTCGTGCAAGAGCTATCACCTTGTCAAAATCGCTGTAGATACCCAAGTTGCTAACTGAGATTCCGAATTTCATACCGTAGATTTCGCGCTTGCGCATATTTAGTAGTTTTTCGCGTACGTCGTGTTTTCGCAGAGTCCCATTTCTGGTGAAAGGAGTACGAGGAGACGGCTTCTATGGTCACAAGAAATTGTTGAGAATCATCATGAATATGACACCAAGTAGAATCCCGATTGACACAGCATGTTTATGGCCGTGCTCGTGCGCGATCGGTATGAGCTCATCTGCTGTAATGTAGGTCATCACGCCAGCTGCGAAGGCAAGTGCTAAGCCAATCACCTCGTTCGAGGCGTTGATAAGCAACGTTCCCCCCAAGAGTGCTCCAAATGGTTCGGCTAAGCCTGAGACTAAAGTGGCGAGAATCACGCTTCGTTTCTTGCTACCGGCGGAAATCAAGGGAATAGCCGTAGCGATGCCTTCAGGTACATTATGAAAGAAGACTGCTACGGCGATCAGGACTCCTAGCTGCGGCAAGTGCGAGTAGCCTGCACTCACGATGACTCCTTCTGGGATGTTGTGGAGGGTGATGCCGATAAGGATCAGCAGACCGGAGTGGAGTAGTCTAGATTTGACGACGCCATTTTCCCTCTTTCCGAGTTCGAAATGGGGCAGTGAAGAGTCGATGGCTATCATGAACAGCGACCCAACGGCGAAGGCCGTGGAAACGTTGAGGTAGGAGGTTAGGTCTAAGGATTCCACGAACAAGTTCAGGAAGGAAACGAGCAACATCACACCAGAAGCGAATCCCATAGAACCGGCGACTGAGCGATCACTGATTTTGCCGAGAAGAACAACGATAATCCCACCGAGTCCTGTCGCTGAGCCGGCAAGCACGCTGAGTAGCAAGACTTCGCTTATCATTTTTACTATCGTCCACCAAATGTCCTCTAGAAGCAAACTAATGTCTTACTTTCTTCATAAGACTTCTTTTGTTCACTGGAAGAAGAGGATTTGCTAGCGATCAATCTGAAAGAACTCAGAACTAGGCATTTCTACTGAGAGGGTACTTGCGAACTCAGATTGATTGGGGGAAAAGGAATGAACTCCCTCTCTATCTTTCGGGTTACCTCCCTATGAATGCCTTTCAAATCCACGTCCACAGCTTGCTTTACTCTTCTGAGTATTTGCCTGAAAAAGGATGCAACGAATTCTGGGAGAATAGCCTGAAAGGCAAGGAAAGCCCGAAATGCTTCCATATAGTCCTCGGCTTCGTAGGTTACTGTTCTTTCATCTTTCTTCTCGTATCCAGGAAAAAGAGCCATGTTTTCTGCGAGTTTCGAGAGTTTGAAAAGGATGTCAACGGTAATCGGACCAGGGAAAACGTGAGGTTCGCGTTCTTCAGCCTTGCGAAGGCCGTTGAAAGCGGTTTCCTCGAGCTCAGTATGCACTTTTTCTAGCGGAAAACACTCGACACCTGAATCCGTTTTCCTCTTCACGACGACTGTTTCTATTCCCGGAAGCAATAGTTTTGCCTCATTGACACCAGCTTCATCACTTGAGACCATAATCGTCCGGACTCCAAAATGCCCAGCAAGCCAAGCAGCTAGTTCAATTTCTCCAACNNCCAGAGCGCGGGTATTGATAAGTTCTTCGAGGGTATCTTCCCATCCTCCCGCTAGATATTCTGCTGAAGGGTCCAAATCCTTGGCAATGAGATTCCCTCCAAAATCATGCCCATCAAATACACTGATTTCAGTGGCTCCACCTCTACTCAGACCGCGAATCACCGCGTTCACGTCCGCCGTACTCAGTTTTCGTCCTTCCGGTAGAAGGGGTGAACGGAAATCACACATTCGAGGATCACTTATCCCAGATACTCCTTCCATGTCGAACCAGATTAGAGCTTTCATTGACCGCCTTCCTGTCGACAAATGCGAATTGACCCTTGATCACCGAGTATTACTTTGTCCCAAGTTCGCCCCACAAAAGGGACATCTTGAAATGTCTTCGGGTAGATCTGACAGGTCTCTGCCACATTCCTGGCAAGTCTCCTTGTGGTGTTCAGTCTTCTCGGTGTCTTGTGACTCTGCAAGACCGATTTCTTCCTTCAGTTTCTGAACGTGCTCTTCGGCTTCTTTCCGTATTTTTCGGATCTCTTCCAATGCCGAAGAAACTTTATCGAATACGTCTTGCCGCGCCTTGATTCCTTCACTTACAAGGTAAGCAACGGCTTCTGAACGTGTGCCAAAGAGCTTTGCCTCAATCAACATGTCGACTAGCTTCAGCTCATCGTCGCCGATCCGTGAAGCTACGACATTGGTTCTGCTGGTTGACATGGAGTGTCTTGGAGGTATGGGAGGGATCGGTAGCGTCGATGGCGCATGAGGAATAGCATAGATCCCTTTGGCCCGTCTAGCTCTGACTTTTTCTCTCCATTCTTTGAGAGCTTTTCGGTATCGTTCTTTCCACTCTTTAATGGATTCTCGGTACCAGTCCTTCCATTCTTCCCATTCTTCGCTATTCAACTTCTCCACCCTTTCAAGTGTAAATCATTTACGGTTCAGCAACCTAATTGCGTAACTGAGTTACGCCTATATAAGTGTTACGATGCGTCGACAAACACTGCCTTCAACCTACAGATACGTATGTGCATCCTATGCTCCTATGATCGACACTATTCAAACGGATAACATGTTTGGACCAAGCATCCCGGTCAACATCCAGCAGGATTCTTGCAGATTAAATCGCAGTCCAATCTCACTTCAGAGAAGCCCAGTTTTGCTTCATCGTGAATCTTCTTTTGTTAGAATTTCGACTATTTTCTTTCCTGCCTTTCCGTCTCCATACGGTGATGTTTTCGGCAGTTTACCTTTCAGCTTCAGAGCATTTTCCATGGCAGCCAGAACGCTCTCTTTTTGTACGCCGATGACACTCGCAAATCCCGCTTCCACAGCTTCGGGTCTCTCGGTTGAAAGCCTAATCACCAGAACAGGCTTTCGAATTTGTGGAGCTGTAGCTTCCTCTTGGATTCCCCCAGAATCAGTGAGGAGCAATTCGCAGTTTCTCATGGCAACCAGGAAGTCGAAATAGCCCAGTGGGGGCAGCAGTTGCACGTTTGAGGATGAAGACAGCTTNNGGGGCTTCGATGAAAGTTTCAACAAAGTTCTGGAGCACGATTGGGTCATCCACATTTTCGGCTCGATGAGCAGTTACTAGTGCAAAATGCTTGAACCTCAATTCGTTGATGATGTTCGATTTTCGTTCTGCTATGGGCAGATGCTGAGTTACAGCGTCGATAACCGTGTTGCCAGTGACATGGATTTTGCCCCAGACGCTTTCACGTTCCAAGTTTTTCCTGGAGTTTTCAGTTGGGGCAAATAAGTGTGCGGATATGTGGTCAACCAATCGGCGATTGTGTTCTTCGGGCATGCGCAAGTCAAAGCTTCGGAGACCGGCTTCGACGTGGCCTACGGGAACGTTTAGCTTGACGGCGGCGAGTGCGGCGGCTAGAACACCATTTGTGTCACCTTCGACGAGCACAGTTTTGGGTCTGGTTTTCTTGATGACGCGTTCAGTTAACGCAAGGATTCTGCCGGTTTGCAGTCCTGGTGAGTATACTCTGACCTTGAAACCATAGGTTGGAGCAGGAAGTTCTAATTCTTCAATGAACTGCTGAGACATGTTGTAATCGTAGTGTTGACCACAGTGGACAAAAATGTAGGGTAATGACCTCTCTTCCAAGGCTCGCACGATTGGCGCCATCTTTACTATTTCTGGTCGGGTGCCGACAATAACCATGTATTCGTTGGGCAAGATGGTTCCCTCCAACTCTGATTATCTCAATTCTTGGACTGCGGTCGCCTTGAGCCACTATAGAACTTGTATGTGATGTTTAGGGCTTCGCGATATTTTTCTGCGTTTCCAATGTCGAGTCTTTTCTCTTCAGATTTAAGTTCAACGGCGTAGGCTGTTCCTCCTTTGTCGATGAGTGCTTGTATGGCTGGAATCAAACTGATCTCACCGCTTTCTTCAAGCGGATTCACATCTTGAATTTCGGCGTAAATATTCGGTCTAAGCATGTAAGCTGCAACGTCTGACAGGTTGGATGGCGGTTTCTTCGGTTGGTAGATGATTGTCTCGACTCTATGCAATCCTTTGGCAACTTGCTTTCCAACGATGACTCCATACATGGATGGGTTCTTCACCTTAGCTGCAAGGAAAGCCACATCGGCTTTGCGGTTCGTAAATACGTCGATGAGTCTTTTCAGATGAGTGTTTCCCCTGGATAAGATGACGTCATCTCCCATGTGAAGAAGAAACGGTTCATCCGCTGTGAAGGAACGCGCTTTCTGGACAGCGTCGCCAGTGCCCTTAAGTTCCGGCTGGTTGACAAAGCTCAATGTACATTCGTTGATTTGGAAATAGAAATTCTGCAATTCGCGAGCTTGCATCTCTTTGCCTCGTTCACGGAGAAAGGAGAGAAACGATTCGTCTGGGGTGAAGTAGTCTTCTATCGCGTGTTTTCCTTGCGAAACTACAAAACAGAATTCTCTGAAGCCGATATCGTGCAATTGTTCAAAAACAAGTTGGAGAAGAGGTTTCAAACACCGTTTTTTGTCCCTTCCAACGTTGAAAATTGGAAACATTTCCTTTGGCATCCCCTTTGTAACCGGCAACAATCGTGTGCCCAAACCAGCCGCAAGAATCACTGCCTTCAATCAATTCAACCTCTCAACCACGTAGTTGAACACAACAGGCAATTTAGATTTTCGTGATTTGCTGTGCCCAACCCATTTAGTCTTTCACACGGAAATTTCTTTTCCTCCATTTACTCAACCCCTCGCACGCACCATCCCTTTTCGTGGCGCGCTGATCGTTCTGTTTTATTTGCCACTGCACTCATTATATAACCACTGATGTTGACCGTGACAAGTGTCGTAGAAGGGTGATAGTGAAACATGGACGAGCGGAAATATTGCTGTTTTTGCGGAAAGAAGCTGGTTCTGAAAGCTCTCTCTGACGGAAGTGAAGAAAAGTTTTGCGCTAAATGTAACTATGTGTTCTTTGACGCTCCGTCTCCAGCCGTCATCGTCATGGTTACGAATAGAAATAGGGTGGTGCTGACGAGAGCTGCTGAGTGGAAACATCCCTATTGGGGTCTTGTGTCTGGTCACATCATGCTTGGTGAAACCGCGGAACAAACGGCTGTTCGAGAAGTTTATGAAGAAACGAGGCTGAGAATTCGAGATCTGAAGATTCTCAAGACCTATGTATCCAAATATCAGGATGATCTCTTGATGATTGCGTTCAAGGCAGAAACCAGAGATTCCACTATTGAGAAATCAGAAGAGCTAGAAGATGCGAAATGGTTTGAGTTGAACGAGCCTTTGCCAATGCGCTCTACATCCGTAGCGGGACAGGTTGTCCGGCTTGTTTCTCCAAGAATTCAACATTTAGACTTGAAAGAGCGAGAGAATAGGTGACTCTTGGAATCCTTCAGTTCTCATGAAAAAGTCCGCTTTTAGCTTTCTCGTTTTTCAGGTTCATGTACAAAGAACAGCAGTAATAGAAGTTGGGGGGGGACTAACGCGATCATGAGCAGAAAAGGGGACTGGGGAGACACCGTATCGTAAAGGATGCCTCCGCCGAGAGCGCCGAAAGCCACGAAGATATAGGTGAAGAAGTTCATTGACCCTATGGCCTTGCCCCGTTTTTCTTGGGGAACGAGATCGGCAAACAAGGCTTGAAAGGCTGAAAACGCTAGGAGCTGGGAAAGGCCCACGAGCGGCATGACGATGAAGAGCGTCGTGTAGTTTCCATAGATGAACAACAGTATAGATGGGATCATTAGAACCGTTGACAGTAAAATAGGGATCTTTCGGCCCACTTTGTCAATGAGCTTGCCACATGGAAAAGCCAAGATTATCATTGTGATGAATAAGGCGATCATGACTAGTCCCCATCTGATATAGGCCAATTCTATGACAGGGTCGGGTTCAAGACCGGGGGTAGGTACGCCTCCGATTTGGAGAACGTAGATTGCGTACACCAGGAAGTATAGGCCGGTCAGTGCGAACGAGAATCTTGCGAGTAGACTAGTGAACAGTAGGTAGAGCGTTGTGCGCGGCACATGCCTCCAGACGCTGATGCCTTCTTTCACGGCGTTGGGGTAGGATTTTACAACGTCACCCAGCCTGATCTTGTCGGGGTTCTTTATGCTCTCCTTCAGCCGGATTCGCAAGAGCGCGGCGCCAAGGAAGAACACGGTCACTACGGAGTAGGCGATCCGCATGCCTCCTTTGGGACCGAAACTGGTGACAAGAAATATGGCTACAGCTGGTGCGGGAGTGGTAGCGACGCTCATGATGAGGTTGATAATAGAGTACCCCATGCCCCGCCGTTCAGGTGAGAGAGAGTCCATCATTATCGCCAGCAAAGCGGGCTGGTAGAGAAGGCAGAAATTCGCGATAATGGCGCCGATTAGTATGAAGTGCCAGCTGGGCGCTATGGCGTACCAGATGTAGGAAAGTGCCACGCCAAAGGTCAACGTAGAGATGAGCCATCTTCGGCCGTACTTGTCTGCGAGGAAGCCTCCAGGAAACTGGACAGAAGCTAGAACCAGCTGGGAAACCAGCATGATGATTCCGAGGATGGTTGCAGTGCCGCCGAGTTGGATCACGTAGTCTGAATAGTAAACACCAGGAAGTTCGCCGGCGAAGTCCATGAGAATCCAGCTCATAATGAGGATTAGGTAGTTGCCTCGCATGAAGGAGAATTCCTGTCGAAGTTTATCGATAAATGTCAAGAATATGCCTCTGTCAGCCATGGTTCTCATAATTCGCCAGTGAGACTGCTACCTTTTCGTAAAGAGGTATTTAACCATTCACCGCGCGTTGTTCTCCTTTTACTAGCTCTTCGCGATTTGAGTGGTAACCAGACCGACAATGAAACCAGTGCACGCTCATTCTGAAAATTCACCCGTGATCTGTTGCGTTGAAACGCATGCATGCATGCGCTGTATCTCTCTTTTCCATGGAAGTTGCTGCAGTGTGATGATTCCAAATCGAAGTTGTCCATTCATACAATTCTCACGGTCGATCTGTGTCAACGGTGTGTGTTATGATCAAAGCGTTTTAAAGGTTAGCTCACATGCAGTACTCACAAAATGTGACTAGCTCAGAAGCACGTGTCATGCATGCTCATAGGCCTCATTTCGCCTTCAGAGCGCTCAGCAAAAGTAGCGCCCACGTGAGCCTGCCGAATTGGCTCGTCCGGAAGAAATCTAACCATGCTTTATAACACAGTACCCCTAAGAAGTAGACTTATGCGCAAATCCAAGCGAAAGTTCAGAGATCATGACTTTCTCCGTACAACGGAAGGCTTCTTTTTCTGCGTTGTCGGTCCATTTCACCCTCCGAACCGCGTTATCTCCTATGTTAAGTACGTCCCGGCGAGACGCGGCAAATGGGGCAGAGGAAAAAGACGATTCAAACGGGCCATGCAAGCTTACACGGTCTCTAACTTGCTGGAAACATTCAGCAGCTTGGAAAGAGATCATCCGCACTACATGTTCTACTCGCCGTTCTACAACATCTTGATGACCGCCGTGCCATCTCAATATATTGCTCGACACTACAAGCCCGAGGAAAAACTTGCGCGGATCTTCCAGATCTCTCGTTTAGATGCCCTGCAAAAAAAATTGAAACGATTCGTGTCCCTGCTAGGCAAAAAGAGCGGGGTCCCACGCAAACATTTCGGAGTCACCGGTTCCATCCTGCTCCACATTCATCAACCATTTTCCGATTTGGACGTAACCGTTTATGGACGNNCTGACTCTCAGCGAAACCATGCAGATCTATCATCGCAAGTGGAACATCGGAGTCTTCGAAGGCACACGATTCTCTGTGCATCCAGTGAAGCTGGAGGAAGAACTCACGGAGAACTACGCTGACAAAGCCTACGAACCCCTGGGACCGGTTGTAATGGGCGCAGCCGTCGAAGAAAACGTTGACAGCATATTCCTCCCCAGCGTCTACCAGGTCAGGAACGTGAAAATCATCAAGGGACCACAGGTGACAAATGTCAAAGAAATTGCTTCTTATGAAGGCTTGTACAGCGACATGGCAGAGATCGGGGAAACAATCCTTGTTAAAGGCAAACTCGAAGAGGTTCTTAACATGAAAACCAAGGAAAAGTATCACAGGGTTCTTGTAGGCTCACCCGAAGGAAAAGACAAAGAATACATCAAAGTTGTGTAAATGCTACTTCCACGAAATCACTCGTATTGCCAGCGGGCACACAGAAACTTCATGAAAACCAAGTTTCCACTTTGGCCAGAAAGCTCTTTCAATGAATCCGCAGGCAATACTATCATGTTATCTATCATGTTTTTCCCGCTAGAATGTGTCAAGCATCATTGCAACATCGAGGCGCGCGTAGATCCAGAGCAACGCGGGCCGCCTCTACGTATTCAGTGAACAACAGAACGTCTCTTTCTGGAAAATACTCGAAGGCATCGCCAACTTTTTCAAAGAGATGCTTCATAATGCGTATCTCAAGGATTTTAGCTCCGTGTCCGAAGATCTTCTCAATAGCTGCGGTGAATTCTTCAATCTTGTCGGGAATATCCCGCTTTTTGATGGCGAAAGTATTTTCCAAATAGAAATAGATTACCTTTTTCGGATGATCTCCCAGCGATGATAACCCCTCATCTACCGCTTCTAGCAGGAGCTTCTGGAAGTCACGATTATACTGCAATTGTAGGTGGGACATTTTCATCACGCCTTTATTGTAGTTTTGTAGAACTGACTGTGTGTTCTACCTACATACATATTGTATCGTGCGAGTTAATATAGTCGTTGCTTCCTGTTTGGATATATTCCGAAACTCGATATATCTGCTCGATGAAACTCATCTGCCGGAGCGGGATTACCAAGCGTATTGAACCACGCGCGCGTTGTTTACGGTTTGACATTCAACATAGACTGTGCGTGAGAATGTCTGAGTTATGAAGAAGCTATGTTTAAATAACTCTCGAACTCACAAATTTTTACGGTGCTGGAACTGAGTGCTCAGCGTGACCAAGCGTCNNTGCTAAGAAGGACCAAGAACCAAGTCGTCGCAGTGAAAGATGTGTCCTTTGAAGTAGGCTATGGAGAGCTTTTTGGACTAGTTGGTCCGAACGGCGCCGGTAAGACCACCACTATAAAGATGCTAACCACGATGCTCATTCCAACCTCAGGCACAGCTACCGTTCTAGGTCACGACATTGAAAAAGACGTGACACAGATCAGAGAGAAGATCGGCATCGTTCTAGGCGGAGAACGAGGGCTCTACACAAGAGTCAACGCCATAGATAACCTGAGATACTTTGCCGACCTCTACGGAGTGCCGACGAGCATTCGCGACAAACGAATCAAAGAACTCCTGCAATTCATGGGACTATGGGACCGAGCCCGAGACCGGGTCGAAACGTTCTCCAAAGGCATGAAACAACGACTCCACTTGGCCAGAGGCCTCATCAATGATCCCCAACTCATCTTCATGGACGAACCCACGATAGGACTGGATCCAGAGATCGCCAAAGAAACCCGAACCATGATCAAAGAGTTAATAGAGAAGGGCAAAACCGTTCTGTTAACTACTCACTACATGTTTGAAGCAGACGAACTCTGCAAACGAGTCGCCATCATCAGAAACGGCGAAATCGTAGCATTGGACACACCGTCCGGATTGAAAAAGTACGTGATGGACACCAGCGTCGTGGAAGTTGAAGGCTTCGGAATAACAGAGAAAGAAGTTGCCAAATTCAAAGAAGTCTCTGAGGTCCTAGCTGTGAGCGCAGACTTGAGCGAGAACAAGCAGGTTTTGAAACTTCAAACGGCGAAGGGCTCAGAGATAATATCAGAGGTCCAAGAAATATTGAAGAACAGCCGGATCTACGATCTCAAGATTAAAGAACCTACACTTGAAGATGCTTATCTCAGATTGGTTGAGGGGAGCGTGAAGTGATGCCGCAGACCCTGAGAGTTGTCTATAGCGCATTCAGAATGGCAATGCTGCATTGGATGGCTGATCCTCAATGGGTCATCCCGAACGTGATTGCTCCTTTCGTTTTCACGTTCATAGCTCTCACACTCTTCAAAGAAGCCAGCGGATCATTCGGATTATATGCCGTTTTGGGAGGAGGAATGATGGGAATGTGGGGCAACACGCTGTACTCGTCTGGTTTCGCTATAGAGTTTGAGAAATGGCAAGGCACACTGGAAGAGATTGTGGCAACTCCGTCAAATCTCCTGCATATAATTGCTGGAAGATCAGTGTCAAACGCTCTCTTTGGGCTCACAAACATGATCGCAATCCTTTTGATAGCAGCGCTCGTATTCAGGGTGCCGCTGGGCGTTGCCAGCCCTATTCTGTTTGCCTTCGCGATTGTTCTAACGCTCCTGTCGGTCTCAGCGTTGGGTTTGATCTTTGCTTCTGCTTTTGTGCTCACGCGGTACGCGCAAGTATTTACTAATGGGTTGGAGTTCCCCATCTACGTGATCTCAGGATCTATGTTCCCCATAGCGTTGTTGCCGTTCTGGGTGCATCCCGCGGCTTACGTTCTTGGTCCCACGTGGGGTATAGAAGCAATTAGAATGGCGGCTAGTCAACCGAATACTCCAGAGCAATTCTGGCTGTACATAGGCGTAATGCTCCTAATAACGTTCATTTACGTCGGTATGGCAGCTTTTCTGTTCAAAAAAGTTGAAACCAAATCCAGACGAGACGGGACGTTGGTTCAAGCATGAGCATACTAGGGTCCCTCCGAATATTCGTTAGTAGTGCGGTGTTCTCGTTCAGAGCCCAGTTTGGCTGGCTGTACCCTCCAATGTGGTTGACAATGAAGTTGATCATGTCACTCTCTCAGATGGCCTTCTTCGTATTCGTAGGTCAATTTCTAGTAACAACCGGCAACGCTTCAACCAACATCATTGCCTACATCGCCATAGGCAACGCCGTTCAGGCGCTGTCTTGGAACACGGTGTTCTCAGTCATCAACATAACGAGTCATGATAAATGGGATGGGACGCTGCCTCTCCTGCTAGCAACACCAGCTCATAGACTTCCGCTATTTATTGGTCGAGCAATGATGCATGTCTTTGATGGCATGGTCAGCGTCGCAATCTCTTTTGCTTACGCGGTCTTCCTCTTCGGAGTGAACCTTGGAAACGCAGATATATTAGCGCTAATCGCTGTGGTCTTTCTGACAGCTCTGACAATGTCTGGTTTTGGATTGCTCATCGGAGGATTCGCCTTCTATTTCAGAAACCCTCTCGTGTTCGCAAACATCTTCACGTTCATTCTTCTCATATTCTGCGGAGTGAATTTCCCGGTTCAAAGTCTACCTCAACCTCTGCAGTTAATTTCCTATATCTTTCCGCTGACCTACGGCGTTGATGCAGCGAGACAAGCCATTGCCGGAGCCACGCTGAGTGCGATTGCCCCACTGCTAAGTCAGATGGTAGTAGTCGGCTTCATCTCAATCATACTTGGATACAGCTTCTTCCGCTCATTTGAACATATAGCGAGAAAGACTGGGAACATAGAAGCAGTGTAGACGAAGTACGACCAGCAAGGCAGAAAATACTTTGCGCAAGCTGAAGAAGCTTCACTGTGCCCGCATCACTTGTCTCAAGTTGCTCTAATAGCCAGCAGCTGATGCCAGATTTCCATGAAGTGAAGTTCATAGGACGTTGTGCGCGAAGACTGAAGAGACCCAACTCTTCTTCATTGATTCGACTTCAGCCAGTCCATCGTTTGAAAAGCTTGTGTTCTATTCCCAACAAGTCTAACGCCTTGCCAACAACGAAATCCACAAGGTCTTCTATATTCCTAGGTCCATGATAATATCCTGGCATGGCCGGAAGAATGAACACGCCTTGATCTGCCAAGCTCAGCATATTCTTCAGATGGACCACGCTTAACGGAGTTTCACGTGGCACCAAAATCAATTTGCGTTTCTCCTTTAGCATTACGTCGGCCGCCCTCAAAATCAGGTTTTCAGAATAACCATGGGCTATGCCGCCCAGTGTTTTCATACTGCAGGGAATGACGATCAGACCATCAGTCGTGAAAGACCCGCTTGCAAGAGGTGCACTCAAGTCGTCCACATCAAAAACGTGATTGGCTAATTTTTCTAGTTCTTTTTTCGTTGTATTTAGTTCATGCTCAACTATGGCTTCTGCAGCTTTGCTGATAATTAGGTAGGTTTCGACTTTCTTTTGTCGTAGAACTTCAAGGAGACGCTTCCCGTAAACGGTTCCGCTTGCTCCAGTTATGGCCACGATCAGGCGCATATGCATCGCCGTCTAGGTTGGTTTCAAAACCTCTTTCAGATGAGCCTTGTAGGGTCCAAGTTTACCACCGTAGTTACCTGCCGAAATCTGCACTACGCCGGGAACTTTCACTGCTGCTTTTACCCCTTCCGCCAT
>JABAHO010005689.1_pt1 | contig 26438 bp, 24 predicted proteins | sample 7062071 | NCBI WGS metagenome assembly JABAHO01 (sample SAMN14534356, study PRJNA622989) | marine sediment metagenome | biome: marine biome [ENVO:00000428]; feature: marine pelagic biome [ENVO:01000023]; material: deep marine sediment [ENVO:00002113] | place: India: Gulf of Kutch | collected...
GCGGCCGTCGCCAACATGCGGCGCGCGCGTTGTGCGGCGCAGCCGCGTCGCGAATCGCCCGCGGCAAGCCGGGTCTCGACGATGACGGCAAGCTCGGCGACGCCTTGGCCGGTGGTCGCCGTCGTTTTGCAGATGCTTACGTCCCGGGCGTGCTCGGCGCGCAGCGCAAGCATGGACGCGAGCTGTGCTGCGGTCTGATCCGCGCCGGCGAGATCGGCTTTGTTGACCACGAGAACGTCGGCGATCTCCAGAATGCCCGCCTTGAGCGCCTGCACGTCGTCGCCGAGTCCGGGAGCGGACACCACGATGCGCACGTCGGCGGCGTCCGCGATGTCGACCTCGCCCTGTCCGGCGCCGACGGTCTCGACGATGATGCGGTCCCATCCGGCGGCATCCATGAGATCCACGACATGGGTCGCTGTCGGCGAAAGCCCGCCGGCGTGACCGCGCGAGGCGAGCGAGCGGACGAAGACTCCGGGGTCGGTCGCGTGCTCGGCCATGCGAATGCGATCGCCGAGCACCGCGCCGCCGGAGATCGGGCTGCTGGGGTCGACCGCGACGACGCCGACGCGCCGCCGGGCACGCCTGAGCTCGGTGACATAGCGCGATATCAGCGTCGACTTACCGGCACCGGGCACGCCCGTGACGCCAATGACCCGGGCACGGCCGAGATGGGGCTGGATGGCCTCGAGCGTGCTGCGCGCGGCCGGTCGCTGGCGTTCGACGTCGCTGATGGCGCGGGCCAGCGCGGCCGGGTCGCCGTTCATCAGCGCGGCGATGCGCTCGGTCCGGGAGAGGGCCTGGCTCACACCTGCACCAGGGGCTCGCCGAATCCCATCTCCTCGCGCAGCTTTGCGACGATCTCGCCGTGGGTAGCGCCGGCAATCGCCGCATCGACGACCTTTTCGAAGACGTTGTCGCCTTCGTCGGCGACGCTGCGGGCGAGCCTGTCGAGCGCGGCTCGCACCTCGCCCATGGATCGCCCGCGCTTGTAGCGGGCGAGGGCGTCGAGCTGCGCCTGCATGGCCTCGGCTCGCGGGCGCGCGAGCGGCGCGTGCGCGTCGGAGTTTTCTTCAACCCGGTAGGCATTCACGCCGACGATCGTCTGCTCGCCGCTCTCGACCTGCTCCTGAAAGGCGAGCGCGGAGGTGCCGATCATCGATTGCACGAGCCCGGATTCGGCCGCGTGGTACATGCCGCCCGCCTCCTCGATGCGCTGCATGACCGCGATGATCGCCTCCTCCATGTCGTCGGTGAGCCTCTCCACGTAGTACGAGCCACCGAGCGGATCGATGACATCGGTGAGGTGCGCCTCCTCGCGCAGAATGTTCTGGGTGCTGACGGCGATACGTGCGGCGTCTTCGGTGGGCACGCTCAGCACCTCGTCGTACGAGTCGGTGTGCAGCGACTGAAGTCCTGCGAAAATTCCGGCCATTGCCTGGGTCGTGACTCGCGCGATGTTGTTCAATGGCTGCTGGCGGGTCAGGTCGACGCCCGAGGTCTGGCCGTGAAACTTGAAACGCCAGGCACGCGGATCGCGCGCGCCGAAGCGCTCGCGCATGAGCCGGCACCAGATGCGCCGCGCGGCGCGCATCTTGGCGATCTCCTCGAAGAAGTCGTTGTGCGAGTTGAAGAAGAACGAGAGCCGCGGCGCGAAGGCNNATGCAATCCTCGGCGTACTGCACCGCGGTCGACAGCGTCAGGCCCATGGCCTCGGCGGGTGTGGCACCGGCCTGCTGCATGTGCTGACCGACCACCGAGAGCGGGTTCCAGCCCGGCAGGTTGCGTGCGGCAAAATCGATGTGATCGACGAGAATCCGGCGCGAGCCCGGCAGCGCGATGCGAAAAAACATGTGGTTGGNNGCGGAAGAACATGTGGTTGGCGACGAAGTGGGAGATGTAGTCGCTCTGGTTCGAGGTGCCGGTCACCTTGCACCAGGGCACGCCGCGCTGCTTCGCTACCGCGAGCAGCAGTGCCAGCAGCGTGAAGGGCAGGGGGTCGTTCATGGCTGTCGAGATCGATCCGATGTCGACGCCCTCGAAGCAGGCTTGCATGTCTTCGACGGTGTTGACCACCGCGCCGCAGGTGCCGAGCAGAACCGCGTCCACCTCGTCGGCGTCGTAGCCGCGGTAGACCGAGTTGCATGGAATCAGACTCAGCGCCGATCCGCCCGCCGCAAGGATTCGCTCGAGCCGCGCGTTGTAATCCTCGGGCGTCCCGAGCCCGATGAGCTGGCGCTGGCTCCAGGTCCGGCCGCGGTGCATGCTCGGGTAGATGCCGCGGGTCATCGGCACCTCGCCCGGGAAACCCAGTTGCTCGAGATAGCGTTCGCCGCGCCAGTCCTGCGGGGTGTACAGCGGCCGGATCTCGATGCCCGAGCGATTGCGCCGGGTTTTCTCTCCAGGCATCTGCTGGTTGTAGGCGTCCTGCCAACGCGCCCGGGCGGTGTCGAATCCCGGCAACGGCAACTGAATCGGTCGCTGACTCATGTGATCCTCCGCTGGCGTTCAATCGCCATCACGTTCTCGACGCGCGGCGCGTGCGAGTGCATCGACTTCCGCGACGATCTCTTCGCGGGTGCTTCCCGGGTGGAAGACGTGACTCACCCCCGATCTCTTCAACATGCTCTCGTCCTCGTCGGGCACGATGCCGCCGACCACGACGCGTATGTGTCCCAGTCCCGCTTGCGCGAGGGCCTCGGTGAGCTTCGGCACGAGCAGATGGTCGGTGGCGAGCGAGCTGACGCCGACGACGTCGACGTCCTCCTGGAGCGCGAGCTGCACGACCGCGGTGACGTCCTGCCAGGGGCTCGTGTAGATCACCTCCATGCCGGCATCGCGCAGAAAGGCCGCGACAACACGGCTGCCCCGGTCGTGTCCGTCGAGGCCGAGCTTGGTGACGAGCACGCGCACCGGCTCCGCGCGTCGCGATATCATCGCTTCGCGGCCTCGAGCGGCTCGCGCAGGCACGCGAGAATGCCCCGCGCGATGCGCGCCGGCGCGTCGCCGCCCGGCCGGTACCAGGACTGGGCAGCGTTCAAGGCACCGAGCAGGGTGAGGCGCGCGTAGCGCCGGCGGGCGCGCGGCAGCCCGAGCGCGGCAATGAGACGGCGGAAACGCGCCTCGTAGTCGTCGCGCAGCGCCGTGAGGCGTGCGCTCGCCGCCGGCACGTCCTGCGGCAGAACGCGCACGACGACCTGCGCGTAGTCGCTGTCGGCGAGCAGCATCTCCAGGTGCGCGACGCAGGCTGCCTCCAGACGCTTCAAGGGTGTCGTCTGTGCAGCCACGACGCGATCCACGCGCCCGGCGATGCGCTGCACGCCCTCGGCGTACACCGCCACCAGCAGCGCGTCCTTGGAAGCGAAGTGATAGTAGATGGACCCTGGCAGCATGCCGGTGGCGCGGGCAATGTCGCGCATGGAGGTGGCGTGATACCCGTGCCGGGAGATGAGACCGGCGGCGGCATCGAGAACGTCCCGACGCCGGTTGTCGTGCCGGGGTGTGCCTGCGGGTGCGGCGACTGGCATACGCTCAAATCAAAAAACAAACGGTTGTTTGGTATTACGCCACCACCGCCGGCGCCGGTCAAGCGCCAGGCAGGCGCCGCTGCGTCTAGGTGCCGCGGGATTTGAGCCGGGTCGCGTCGCGGCGCGCGTGTTTCGAGGGCTTGCCGAGGCGTTCGCGGCGCGCCCCCGCCTCGAGCCTGCGCCGTGCGGCTTCCTGCTCCCGGTGAGCGATGCTCTCCTCGGTCTCCGCGTAAAGACGCGCAGCCTCCTCGGCCGGGCGTCGCTGCGCGGCGACGGCGCGCACAACGATCAGCCATCGCACCGGTCCGCGACGGATCTCGAGGCGGGTCCCGGGGCCCACGCGGCGCGACGGCTTCACGCGCTCGCCGGCGACCTGCACTTTTCCGCCCGTGATGGCGGCGGCCGCCTGAGCACGGGTTTTGAAGAAGCGTGCGACCCACAGCCACTTGTCGAGGCGCTGGGTCTGCGCTTCGGTTGGTATTTCGGGTTCGGCCATAGAGTGCGCGTGATTTGCCGTCAGCTCGCCGGATGGCGCAGTATAAACGCCGAAGCGGGGAGAGATGTCATGGGTGATCAGTCAGCACGAGCGGTCGTCGATGAGCCGGTGCCGGCGGGCGCGCCCTGGGCGCGGGTCATCGAAAAAGGTCAATCCCTGCGCATAATCGACGTCCACGGCAATCAGGGTGTCGATTTTCTCTGCTACAACGCTCACGCGCCGGAGGAGCGCTACCACGCCCCCAACACGCTCAAGGCCGCGCGCACGCTGCGCCTGACGAAGGGGCACGTGCTTTATTCAGACGTTGCGCGGGCGATATTCACGATCACCGAGGACACCTGCGGCACCCACGACACCATCGCCGGCTGCTGCAGCGCACCGAGTAACGAGATGCTCTATGGCGTGCAGGACTGCCCGGGGTGCCGCGAGAACTTTCTGAGCGCGCTCGCCCGATTCGGCCTCGGCCGCAAGGACATCGTTCCCAACATCAACTTCTTCTGCAACGTGCCCGTCCACGACGAGGTGCGGCTGGCGGACACGGTATTCGTCGAAAGCCCTTCGAGGGCGGGCGGCTTCGTCGAGCTGCGCGCCGAGATGGACGCCCTCGCCGTTATCTCCAACTGTCCGCAGGTCAACAATCCCTGCAACGGCGGGACGCCGACGGAAATTCGCGTCCTGGTGCTCGCGTCGGGCTGAGCACCCCGGCGCCGGTTGCGGCGGCGGCGCCCGATCGCTCGGCTGGTCGCCCTTACCAGAAACTTACAAAGCGGCGAAATCGCTGGCCAAGCGCGTCCGGCGTCTTAAAATGGCCGTTGCGGAAAGGGGGAAAGTCCGTGGCGTCGAATCCGCGTCCAGCCTCGCGCGCGAAGATCACGCGACCGAGCCTCGCCGGCGTGCTTGGCCGCGAGCGCCTGTTCTCGGTCCTCGATCAGCGCGATCGCAGCGCCGTTGTATGGGTGACCGGCCCGCCGGGCTCGGGAAAGACGACACTCGTCGCGAGCTACCTCGAGCAGCGCGGCCCCGAGTCGTGTTGGTATCAGCTCGATTGCGGCGATTCCGATGTCGCGACGTTCTTCTACTACATGGCGCAGACTGCCGCCGCGGGCGCGCTGCCGTTGTTCACAACCGAGTATCACGCCGATCTGTCGGCCTTCGCCCGGCGCTATTTCCGAACTCTATACGCCCATCTGCACTCGCCATTCGTGATTGTCCTGGACAACTACCAGGACGTTTCCTCGCAATCGGCGTTTCATGCCGTCGTTCTCGATGCCCTCGCCGAGCTGCCGCCCGATGGCTGCATCGTCATCATCAGTCGGGGTGAGCCGCCTCCCGAAATGGTGCGGCTGCGCGCAAATCGGGCCTTGCAGGTGCTCGGCTGGCAGGATCTTCGGCTCACGCGCTGTGAATCCGATGCCCTCGTATCCCTTTGGGGACGAACACTCAGCGAGGCCGAGCTCGACGAGCTCTATCAAAAGACAGAGGGATGGGCCGCGGGCCTGGTGCTGTTGCTCGAGCACTCGCTCGCAAACGGGAATATCGACCTGATGCCGAACTCGCGGGCACCCCAGGTGGTGTTCGATTATCTGGCTGGAGAAATCTTTCAGAACTTCGACGAGCGCACGCGACGGCTTCTGCTCGAAACCGCATATGTCCCGGAGCTCACTGCCGAGATGGCGGTGCGCATCACCGGCGATCCGCAGGCCGGTGAGATTCTCCCGACGCTGCACCGCGAGCATCATTTCGTGTCCCTGAAGGCGGGTGGCAGGGAGGCCATCTACCAATACCATCCTCTGCTGCGCGAATTCCTGCGTGCCCGTGCCAAGCAATCGTGCTCTGCGAGCGACTACAGGCGCCTGCGGCGGCTGTCGGTCGAGGTGCTCGAGGCGGCAGGCGAGGCCGAGGAGGCCGCCGTGCTGCTGCGTGAGGACGGCGATTTTCACGGCTTGAAGCGCCTTGCCCTGGAGCACGCCGAGGACATGCTCGCCCACGGTCGGGCAGGAACACTCGAGACCTGGTTCGAGGAGATCCCCGACGAGATTCTGGAAGCGGATCCGTGGTGCTTTTACTGCAAAGCTGCCTGCCGATTCGCGTCCGCACCCCGCGAGAGTCGTCTGCTCTACGAGCGTGTTTTCCGCGGTTTCGAGCAGGGCGCTGGAGCAGAAGGAGGCGGGCGGCTGCTCGCCTGCGCAGGCGCCATCGATGCAATCATTCACGAGCTCGACGACCTGTCCTTGCTCGACCCGTGGATCGAGCGGACCGTGAATCTGCTATCCAACGTGCCGGACGGAAGCGACAGGGTAGCGGTTGCTCGCGCTTCGGTGAGCTTGTTCGTGGCGCTCGTATTCCGCCAACCTCAGCATCCCGACATGAAAGGATGGGCTGAGCAGGCTTTCGGTTGCGTGGCTGCGCTGAGCGATACCAATGCGCGCCTCTCGGCTCAGCTTCTCATGTCTATCACGCTCAACTATACGGGTCGTTTCGGGCGCGTGCGCGAGCTGATCGACGAGATGCGCGCCACCTGCCGCTCACCCGACGTCACACCACTGGCCCTGGCGGTGCTGAAAGACGTCGAGTCGATGTACTACATGCTGACGGCGAATCATGATCGGTGTCTCGAGGCAGTTTACGACGGTGTCGAGATCGGCCAGGCGAGCGGGGTCAATCTGTGGCGTTATCATCTGCTTTCAAACGGCGCTGCGGCGGCGCTCGGAGCAGGTGATCTGGAATCCGCGGAGGAGCTACTCGGTAAGATGCACCAGCATCGAGAGGGTGCGCGAAGGCTCGATCGTTGCAGCTACCATTATTATCGATCCTGGCTGGCGATGCTTCGCAGAGACATCGTCGATGCCTATCAGGAGCAGAAGACCGCTTTGCGGCTCGCTGTAGAGACGGGCTGTCCGTATTACGAGCTGCTGTGCCGGCTGGCGCAGGCGCAGATTTTTCACGAGCTCGGAGACGAGCGGCGGACAGTGACGAATCTGCGCCGCGTGCGCAGGCTCGCGCGCGGAATCGACAACCGATTGATGGAATTCACGGCGTTCTCGATCTACGCGCATATCGCGCTCTCGCACGGGCGTAGACGCGCGGGCTTGAATGCGCTCCGTTACGCGTTTGGTCTCGGCCGTGAATACGGCTTTACGCACTTTCTCTGGTGGCAGCCCCGCGTCATGTCCGAGCTCTGCGTGCACGCGCTCAAAGCGGGAATCGAGGTCGACTATGTAAGGAGCCTCATTCGATGCAGGCAATTGATACCCGACAAGGCGCCGCTCGGCGTTGAAGACTGGCCATGGCCGATCAGAATTCGCACTTTGGGGGAGTTCCAGATTCTCAAGAACGACGAAGCGCTGGAAACGGTTGTCAAGCCACAGCAGAAACCAATCGAATTGTTGAAGGCGCTCATTGCTTTCGGCGCTAACGACGTCAGGGAACGAGACTTGGCTGCCGATCTGTGGCCGCGCATCGATGCCGAGTGCGCCCATCGATCGCTGACGACGGCATTGCACCGTCTTCGCAAGGTTCTCGCGCATGACAAGGTCATCGTTCTCAAACACGGCCGATTGAGTCTCGACGCGAGCTGCTGCTGGCTGGACGTCACTGCGCTCGATTGCATCGTGGACGATATCCGCTCGTGTGTTTCGTTCATGCGGTCGCACCCGGCGCAATCCCGCGTGCATGAGCTCACCGACAGACTCTTCGACATCTATCGTGGGGCATTCATGTCGTACGAGGGCAAGACTCCGCGTTACGAGAACGCGCGCGAGGCATATCGCAACAAGTTCATACGCGCCGTCGGTGAGCTCGCCCGTTTCTGGGAGGGCGAGGAGCGCTGGGATGAGGCAGCGCGTCTTTACCGCCGTGGACTCGAGGCTGATGCTCTCGCTGAAGGATTCTACAGACGCCTGATGCTCTGTTGCGGTCAGCTCGGACGCCATGCCGAGGCGGTCGACGTGTACGACAGCTGCCGCCGCGCGCTGATGGCGCAGTGCGAGACGACACCCTCCCCGGAGACCACTGCTATCTATCGAAGCGTGGTCGAGGCATTGAGCGCGACCTCGAAAGTGCGACGCTATGGGTAAGCCTCCCCGGCGCATTCTTCCCGCGATTATCTTTTCTCAGTTCACCGCAACCTCGCTTTGGTTCGCGGGAAACGCCGTGCTCCCCGATCTGCAACGACTCTGGCAACTGTCAGCCGATGCACTGGGATACATGACGTCATCGGTGCAGATCGGCTTCATAAGCGGCACGCTGGTGTTTGCGGTGATGGCAATCTCGGACAGATTCTCACCGCGCAGAATCTTTCTGGCTTGCTCGCTCGCCGGCGCGCTGTGCAACGCGAGCGTTTATCTGCTCGCCGACGGTCTCGGTTCGCTGATGCTGTTTCGATTCCTGACAGGTTTCTTCCTTGCCGGAATCTATCCTATCGGAATGAAGATCGCCGCCGGATGGTACCAGCAGGGTCTCGGCAGAGCGCTCGGTTACCTGGTCGGCGCGCTGGTGCTCGGAACGGCTTTCCCGCACCTGCTCGCAAGTATCGGAAAGAGCCTGCCGTGGACCGGCGTGGTTGTCAGCGTTTCGGCCATCGCCGCCTTCGGCGGTCTGCTCATGTATGCGCTCGTGCCGGACGGACCCTATCTCAGGCACGGTGCGAAATTCGATCCGGGCGCACTCAGACTGATATTTCAATCAAGGAAGTTACGCTCCTCGGCTTTTGGTTATTTCGGGCACATGTGGGAGCTCTATGCTTTCTGGGCCTTCGTGCCGGTGATCCTCGCATCGCACGTGGGCACCGGCATGGTGGTCAGCATCAACATTCCACTGTGGGCTTTTATCATCATCGGCGTGGGCAGCATTGGCTGTGCGGCGGGAGGACTGCTCGCCGTGAGATTCGGGAGCGCGCGTATTGCATCAGCGCAGCTTGCTCTTTCCGGCATCTGCTGCCTGATCTCGCCGTTGCTGTTTGCCGCACCGACCGCTGCGTTTCTGGTTTTTCTCGTCATCTGGGGCATCACCGTCGCCGGCGACTCGCCGCAGTTCTCGGCGCTGAACGCCCTCAATGCCCCCGAGTCGCTGGTGGGCTCGGCGCTGACCATCGTGAACTGCATCGGCTTTTCCATCACCGTCGTCAGCATCCAGCTGCTCAGCTACGTAGCGCACTTCATCGACACCCGATGGCTTTTCGTGCTGCTGGCGCTAGGTCCGATCGCCGGGCTCAGCGCCATGCGGCCGCTGCTCGCCGAGGAGGCGCGCCGGGCCTGATGGCGACAATTGGCCTTCGTTAAATTCCTATTCTGCAAAGATGGATTGCGCCGCTCGATCGCGTTACATTGCCGGATAGCGATTACGCATACCTGGAGGGGCATGATGCACAGTCGTCAGAGTCTGAGGCAGCTGTCCATCGTATGGGCGGACGATGCCGCCGCCATCTCGACCAGCACCTCGGAGGCGGGCCGTCACTTTGCGCAGGGTTGCGCGCTCATCGACAGGCTTCTCGATGCCGTGAGAGAGCGCGACGAGGAGATTGACAGGCTGCACGCCGCGCTTCGCCGGCAGCAGGAGAAACTGGCCCGGACCGAAGGCAGTCCGGTTTTCTAGTCCGAGGCGTCGGCGAGAAAGTGCGGATCGAGTCCCGCGGCGCGTTCGGCCGCCGACTCGAACCATTCGAGCTTGTCGCGCAGCGTCACGACGCCGCCGATGATGATGAGCGTCGGCGCACGCACTTCCGCTTGCGCCACCGTCTCTGAGAGTTTTTCGAGCGTCGCGGTAAACACCCTCTGTTTCTCAGTCGTGCCGTGCTCGACCAGCGCTGCCGGCGTGTCCGGCGGCATGCCGTGGCCGATGAGCTCACGGCATATAATCGGCAGCCCGATGAGACCCATGTAGATGACGATGGTCTGGTAGGGCTGAACCAGACTTTGCCAGTCGAGGGTAACGGTGCCGTCCTTCAGGTGTCCGGTTACGAACACGCAGCTGTGCGCGTGGTCGCGATGGGTTAGAGGTATTCCCGCATAGGCGGCGCAGCCCGACGCGGCGGTAATGCCGGGAACGACCTGGAAGGGGATGCCCTCGGCCGCGAGGGTCTCGATCTCCTCGCCGCCGCGGCCGAAGATGAACGGATCGCCGCCCTTCAAGCGCAGCACCCGCTTGCCCTCGCGGGCAAGACGCACCAGCAGCGCGTTGATGGTCTCCTGGCTGAGCGTGTGACTGGCGCGTTCCTTTCCCGCGTAGATGCGCTCGGCGTCCCGGCGGGTGAGGTCGAGGACGCGTTGAGAAACGAGGCGGTCGTGAACGACGACATCCGCCTGCTGCATGAGCCGCAACGCGCGAAAGGTCAGCATGTCGGGATCCCCCGGGCCGGCGCCGACGAGATAAACCTCGCCCGTCTGCGCACCGGCTTTGCCCCCCGAATCGAGCGCCGCGTCGAGTGATGCGCGCGCGTCGGCGTCGCGTCCCGCGTAGATCAGCTCAGCGGTGGGGCCGGTCAGGACCCGCTCCCAGAATTTTCGCCGCTCATTCGCATCGACGATGCGATTCTTGACCCGGTCGCGATACTCACCGGCGAGCGCCGCAAGACGCCCGAAGGCGGCCGGGATGAGCGCTTCGAGGCGCCCGCGAATGAGCCGCGCCAGCACCGGCGACACGCCACCGGTGGAGATGGCCGCCACCACCGGAGACCGATCCACGATGGCGGGCATGATGAAGCGGCACAGGGCAGGGTCGTCAACGACGTTAACGGGCAAGCCGCGCGCATCGGCCAGCGCCGCGACGCGGGCATTCACGTCGCGATCGTCGGTGGCGGCGATGACCAGCTGTGCGCCGTCCAGGTCGGACTCCCGGAAGACGCCTTCGCGATACGCGATGCGCCCCTCGTCGAGCAGCGATTGCATGGCGCTCGCGAGCCGCGGCGCCACGGCGTGCACGTCGGCCCCGGCCTGCAGCAGCAGATCGGTCTTGCGTGCCGCCACCTCGCCACCGCCGACGATGAGGCAGCGTCTCGCGCGCAGGTCGAGGAAAATGGGCAGGTAATCCATGCTCGCTTCAGGGTACCCTGATGGCCCGCGCCGCGCGAGGCCGATCGCCGGCGCGGGTCGCAATGCACGGGGATGTCGGGTACGGTCGAGCGGTCAGCGGGGAGGAGCATCGATGGGCAGCGAGTCAGCAGAGCCGGGCGGGCGTACCGCTCTCGTTACGGGTGCCAGCAGCGGCATTGGCGAAGCCACCGCCGTCACCCTGGCGGAAAACGGTTACCGGGTCGTATGTGCCGCCCGCAGCGAAGACAGGCTGGCGGAGCTGTGCGAGCGCATCGGCGGCGCCGCCCGGCCGCTGGTGCTCGACGTCACCGATGCCTCATCGGTAGAGGGCCTGCTGTCACGGCTTCCCGAGGACTGGCGTGCGATCGACATCCTGGTCAACAACGCCGGACACGACGAGGGCGGGCGTCGGCGTTTCGACGAAGGCAGCGCGCAGACCTGGGCGCACATCATCGAGACGAACGTCATCGGCCTGATCCGCGCGACACGCGCCGTCATCCCGGGGATGATCGCGCGCGACCGGGGCCACGTCGTGAATATCGGCTCCATCGCCGGCATCTCCCCCTACGCCACCGGCACCATCTATTCGGCGAGCAAGCACGCCGTGCACGGCTTCAGCGAAGCCTTGCGGCTCGACTTCGCCGGCACCGGCATTCGGGTGACGGAGATTCTGCCCGGCATGGTTCGTACCAGCTTCGCGCTCAACCGCTGGCACGACGAGGCGCGCGCCGAGCGCTTTTACGACGACTTCGGCGAATGCCTGGTGCCGGAAGACATTGCCCGCAGCGTGCTGTTTGCGGTGCAGCAGCCTGCCAATGTGGTCGTCTCGCAGCTGGTCGTGGTTCCGAGCGCGCAGAGTTGAGAAACGCTGCAACGATGCTGCGCGCCGGATCCCGCGAAGAAGCTCACTCGATGTCACGGGCTGAATCGGATGGTTCCTCGATCGCGTGGCACCGCCGCGCCGTGACTTCGAGGCAGCGGTTGATCGGCAAGCTCGAGCGGGGCATTCGACGTCGATGATAGAGCCCGAGCGTATCAGGCAGCTCAACGACGCCAAGGCGAACGAACGTGGGCGATACGTGCTTTACTGGATGCAGCAGTCGCAGCGCGAAGCCCACAATCCGGCGCTCGAGTTCGCCGTCAGCGAAGCCAATCGTCACGCTCAGCCGGTGGTGGTGGTATTCGTGCTGATGGAAGACTATCCGGAGGCCAACGAGCGGCATTTTGCATTCATGCTGCAGGGCCTCGAGGAGGTCGCGGCGGCGCTGAAAAAGCGGGGCATCGCATTCGTCACCCGGCGTGGCGAGCCGGTCGACAGCGTTCTCGAGCTGGCGCGAGGGGCATCGACGCTCGTCTGTGACCGCGGATATCTCCGCCACCAGCGCGACTGGCGCGCCGCGCTTTCCCGCCAGGCGCGCTGTCCGGTGGTGCAGGTGGAGGGCGACGTGGTGGTTCCCGTCGATCTGGTTTCCGACCGTGCGGAGTTCGCTGCCCGCACCATTCGACCGAAGATTCTCAGAATTCGTGATCAATTCCTGCGCCCGCTTGCGAGGACCCGGCTCAAGCGGCCGGTGAAATCGATCGGAATCGCGAGCGAGTTCGATGCGCGCAAGCCTGCGGCGACGCTGGCGGCCCTGGGCGTCGACCGTGACGTTCCGATGGTGACGCGATTCAACGGCGGCACGGCCGAAGCGCGCAAGCATCTGGGACGATTTACGCGCCGCGGGCTGGTGGAGTACTCCGAGACGCGCAGCGACCCGGCCGAGCCGCGCTGCTCATGCCTGAGCCCCTACCTGCATTTCGGCCAGATCTCTGCGGTGGAGGCCGGCTTGAAGGTCGCCCGCACCGAGAGCTGCTCTCCTGCGGACCGTGAAGCGTTTCTCGAGCAGCTCATCGTTCGTCGTGAGCTGTCGATCAACTTCGTGCTGCACACGCCCCGCTACGACCGGTTCGCGGCGCTGCCCGACTGGGCGCGCCGCACGCTGCGCGCGCACGCCGACGACGAGCGTCCCTATCGTTACTCGCTTGCAAAGCTCGAGGCTGCCAACACCCACGATCCATACTGGAATGCGGCCATGAAGGAGATGGTCAAGACCGGCTACATGCACAACTACATGCGCATGTACTGGGGCAAGAAGATCATCGAGTGGTCACCGTCGCCCGAAGCCGCTTACCGGCGCATCCTGGGTCTCAACAACAAGTATTTCATCGACGGAAGGGATGCGAACTCCTACACGAGCGTCGCCTGGTTGTTTGGCCTGCACGATCGTCCGTGGACCGAGCGGGCTGTTTTCGGCACGATTCGCTACATGAATGCCGCGGGCCTCGAGCGGAAATTCGAGATTCAGCGCTACGTCGAATGGGTGGAAAGCCTCGAGCCTTGAGCGCGGTCCGCACGATGCGGGCCACACCGCTGCCGACCTCGGGCCAGGCACTCGCTTCGGGGAAGATGCGACGGCGCGGGCCGCGAATCGATTGGCGCTCCCTAGGGGAATCGAACCCCTGTCCCCGCCGTGAGAGGGCGGTATCCTGGACCGCTAGACGAAGGGAGCGCAGTGACCGATAGCTGTACGGTATCGAGTGCGGTGGTATTATACGCCGCCGATTAGCCCGCTCAACCGCACCAGGCGCGTTTGGTGCCGTAGGTTCAGACGCCATTTCCCAGGCCATCCGTATTCCCCGCTCCGAGCACTCCATCTCTCGCGCCAACATCAGCGGCGGCGCCTTGAAGGTCCTCTACACGCTTAAGAAGGCGGGCTTCGAGGCGTACCTGGTGGGCGGCGGCGTACGAGACCTCCTGCTCGGTCGCGAGCCCAAGGACTTCGACGTGGTCACCGACGCCGAGCCGGAGGAGGTCAAGCGACTGTTCCGCAGCGCTCGTCTCATCGGACGCCGCTTTCGACTCGCCCACGTGCGTTTCGGCCCCGAGGTAATCGAGGTCGCCACCTTTCGTGGCGCCATCGAGGACACCGAAGAGGAAGAGGACCACGTCAGCGTCAACGGCCGTATCGTGCGCGACAACGTCTACGGCACCACGGTGGAGGAGGACGTCTGGCGGCGCGACTTCTCCGTCAACAGCCTCTACTACGACATACGCGACTTCTCGGTGCTCGACTACACCGGCGGCATGGCGGATCTGGAAGCCGGCATTCTTCGCATCATTGGTGATCCCGTGCGCCGCTATCGCGAGGATCCGGTGAGAATGCTGCGCGCCGTGCGCTTCGCGGCCAAGCTCGGTTTCCGGCTGGGCGAGGAAACGGCGGCGGCGATCCCGGAATGCGCACCAATGCTGGCCGACATCCCGCCGGCACGCCTATACGAGGAAGTGCTGAAGCTGTTTCTCGGCGGAGCGGCGGTGCAGACCTTCGAGCTCCTCAACCACTTCGACCTGTTCAAGTATCTTTTCAGCCAGAGCGCCGAGCGCTTCGAGCAGGAGCCCATGGACCCGGCCGGTCGCCTCCTTGTGCAGGCGCTGGAGAATACCGACCGGCGACTCGAAGAGGAAAAGCCCGTCACGCCGTCTTTCCTGTTCGCGGCCTTGCTGTGGCCCGCAGTGCACGAGAAGGCCGCCGCCTATGCCGGTGACGGATTGACGAACGTTCAGGCGATGGATACCGCAGGTATGGACGTGCTTGCGCGTCAGATAGCTCAAGTCTCGGTGCCGCGACGGTTTTCGATGGCGGCGCGGGAAATCTGGAGTCTGCAGCCTCGACTCGAGCAGCGCCGCGGTAAACGTGCGATACAATTGCCGGCGCGACCCCGGTTTCGTGCCGCCTACGACTTCCTCGTGCTGCGCGCAGAGGCCGGTGAAGACGTCGCCGAGGTGGCCGACTGGTGGACCCAGTTTCAGGAGATGGACGATGCGGGCCGCAAGGCCTCGCTGGCGGGAGCCGGCACACGCCGACGGCGTCGCAGGCGGCGCGGGCGCCGGCGGCAACCGCAGGCGTCGACGTGACCGATTCGCCCGTGCGCGGCGACGCGAAGACCACGAATACGGCCTACATCGGTATCGGCAGCAACCTCGAGCAGCCGGTCGAGCAGGTCCTTCGTGCGCGGCGCGCGCTCGCCGGATTACCGCGCACCCGCTTGGTCGGTTTCTCAGCCCTTTACCGAAATCCCGCTGTGGGGCCGGGTGAACAGCCGGACTACGTCAATGCCGTGGCGGCCATCGAGACCAAGCTCGAGCCGCGGGCGTTGCTGGAGGCGCTGCAGGCCATCGAGGCCGCGCAGGGTCGTGTCCGCAACGGCGTGCGCTGGCAGCCGCGCACGCTCGATCTCGACGTGCTGCTGTACGCAGAGCGCGTCATCCGCGAGGAAGGCCTCACGGTCCCGCATCCGCATATTCAGGAGCGCGCTTTCGTGCTCAGACCGCTCGCCGATTTGGCGCCGGAGCTCGTCATACCCGGCCTCGGGCCCGTCACTCGGCTGCTCGCACACGTATCCCAAGCGGATCTGCTTCGCCTCGAGAGTCACGAGACGGCATCCTGATTCGATGGCTCTCAGTGATTTCAAATACATCGTCGTGGAAGGCCCTATCGGTGTCGGCAAGACCACGCTCGCGCGGCGGCTCGCCGAGCGCTTCACCGCCGAGCTGCTCCTCGAAGAGCCCGGGGAGAATCCTTTCCTGGCCCGCTACTACGAGAATCCGCGCGCGCACGCCTTGTCGACGCAGCTCTACTTTCTCCTTCAGCGTATCCGTCAGACCCATGGGCTGCGTCAGGCGGATCTTTTCAGCCGCGTGCGCGTTGCCGATTATCTGATGGACAAGGATCGGCTGTTCGCCGAGCTGACCCTCGAGCCCGACGAGCTTGCCCTCTACCAACAGGTGTACGCGCAGGTCGCGGGNNTTACAGGAGCGCATCGCCAGCCGGGGCATCGAATACGAGCAGAAGATCGATGCCCAGTACCTGCAGCGGCTGGTGAGCGCATACACGCGCTTCTTTTACCACTACGAGGCTTCTCCGCTGGTCATCATCAACGCGGCTTCCATCGACTTTGCCAACAGCGAGGAAGATTTTCAGCTGCTCGTGGACAAGCTGCGTGACGTCGGCAAGGGCCGCCATTACCTCAATCCGCTGCCGCTCTGAGAGCCGCGCCTGCGCTCACTCGTCGCCGGGCGGCTCGACGCAGACCTGCTCGTAGGGGTGGCGCTTGGTGATGTGGCCGCTGCGCGCGAAGACTTCGAGAGTCTTGGTGAACGCTTCCGGCGAGATGCGCACCTCGGGGCTCCAGCATCCGAGCGCCTGGTAGCCCTGCACGGACTCGATGAGCGCATCCCGATCGACCTCGTTGAAATAGCGCCCGACCACGGACGCGACTTCATCGGGGTCCATTTCGATGGCGAACTCGCGCGCGCGCCGGTAAGCGCGCATGAACGTTCCGGCATCCGGGCTCTGCAGCCATGCGCGCGAGGCCGCCAGGCTGCTGAACGCCACCGGTCCGATGGAATTCCCGCACCAGGCGACGACATGGCCGACGCCTTCGAGGGTGAGCTGCTGCGCCGCCGGGCCCTGCAGGTGGACGTAGTCGCCCTGGCCGGCGCGAAAGGCCTGCTCCATGGCCTGGGGGTTACCCGCGTCGATGGCCTCGAGGGTTTCGAAATCGACACCTTCCTTGTGGAGCGCGAATCTGAACATGGCAAGCGGTTGGCGGCCGTGGTCGACGATGATCTTTTTGCCCTTGAGCTTTTCCCAGGTGAATGCGTCGTCCGCCTCGCGGCCAACGAGCACGAATCCGTCGCGCTCATTGATCTGTGCGAAGTGCACGAGCGGCGAGCGCTTACCGCGCTCGAGCGCGCCGAAGTTCGCCGACACCGCGGACTGGGCCACCTGAACGCTGCCATCGTGCACACCGGCGAGAACATCGCGCGGGGTTTCGGCGATGGAAAACTTGGCCTCGAGGCCCTCGGCTGCCAGGAAACCGCCGCCGATGGTGACCAGTAGCGGGGTATAGAACGACGAATGGCGGGTAACCATCACGTGGCACTGGCCCACGGAGTATCTCCTCTACGGACATGTGGCCACCAGGGGGCGACCCTCATCGAGCATAGGGTCTGGTAGGGCCGCCCTCAAGGTGAGACGCGCCAGCTGGACGCATTCCAGACGACAAGAATTTGACGACCCGGCTTTCGAGCCTACCGTTTGTCGGTCCTCGAAGTCCGTTCGTCCCTCGATCCGTAGAATTCGAATTCCCAGCTGCTAAGCCTGACTAGGAGTCTGTGAGATTCTCAAAACGGGTGGCACCATGTTGAATTACATTCGTTGGACTGAAGACCGACTCAAGGAAGAAATCGATAAGCTAGGGGATCAGATCGCTCAGGTGGCGCAGAATCAAGACCGTCGCTCGCGCCACGCGGTCTCTTACATGCGCCAACTGCTCAAGGACAAGCAAGACCGATTGGCACTTCTGAGACTGAAAGAATCCACCTGAGCCGGGTATCCTTTCCTTTCAGGTACGCAAACCGAGCGCCTCTGGATGAGGCGCTCGGCGTTTCTGGGCAACGTTTATTTCCCACCCGCGTTCGCCGCGCGTTCAGGCCACCTCGACGACCGCCATCATGCCGGCCTCCTGATGCTCGGGAATGTGACAGTGCAGCATCCAACGCCCCGGATTGTCGGCGACCAGGGCCACCGTTGCCCGGGACCTGGAGGCCATCAGCAGGGTATCCCGCCAGGTGTCCCGTGAAGCCAGACTGCCGTTGACGGCGAGCAGCTTCATCGGGTGTCCGTGAAGGTGAATCGGATGCGGAAACGCCGTCTCGTTGACGAAGTCGATGATGTACGAGCGGCCGTAGTCGAGCCTGAGCACCGGTGGCTCGTCGTGCCGGGCGGCGACGACGCCGTTGACAGCCCAGACCTTACCGGCCCTGGCGAGCTCGCGGATGCCTGTTTCGCGGCCGTCAAACTGCGCGCTGCGAAGTCCGCCCATGGCACCTCCGGAGAAGGTGATCTCGTGGCGTTCGGCCGACGCCAGGCTCGGTTGCGGAAGATCGGGACGAGGCAGCGCGATGGCGTCCGAGAGGCTGGCCGTGCGAAGCGCTGCTCTCTCGTAGACGATGTCCATGAGCTTGAACGAGCGCCGCGGGTAGTAGCGGTCCACGACTTCGAAGCGCTCGCCGGGCGCACCGCCCATATCGAGAATGAGATCGACGCGCTGCGAGGGACCGACAACGACCAGCCCGTCCGCTGGCGGGTGGGGCTCGACGGCGTGCCCGTCGTATGCGACCACCATCGGCGTGTGTCCGGCGAAATCGAGACCGAAGATCCATGCGTTGGCGACATTGACCAATCGCAGCCGAATGCGCTCCCCGGAACGCACCGTGAAATCGCTCGGCACGCGACCGTTTACGGAGGCTGTGTTTCCGAAACGTCCCTGGTGACTCACATCGTGCAGATCGCCGAAGTCGTTGGCGATCTGTCCCTCCCCGTCCAGCCGCCAGTCGTCCAGCACCCAGACGAGATCGCGATCGACAGGCGGTGACTCGTCTTCCTCCACGATGATGACCCCGTGCAGGCCTCTGTCGAGCTGCTCGGCGCTCTGGAAATGCGGGTGGTACCAGAAAGTGCCCGGGTTCTTCAGCTCAAAAGCGTATCGAAACTGCTGACCGGGCATCACCGGGGCCTGGGTGAGCACCGGTACGCCGTCCATAGCGTTGGGGACCCGCAGGCCGTGCCAGTGCACCGTGCTCGGACGGTCGAGCTCGTTGTGGAACGCCAGATCGAAAACCTCGCCGGGGCGGAAGCGCAGGACCGGGCCCGGGACGCTGGCGTTGTAGGCCCACACTTTTGTCGCGGGGGCGCCGGAGCCGAGCAGTGGGATGGCTGCTGATGCGGCCGTCAGGCGCCGCTCGTTGGATTTTGCAAACGCGATGCTCTCGGTCAGCATCGGCGCGATTGCCAGCATGGCGCTGCTCGCAATGAACTGTCGTCGCTTGATCATCATATTCTGCTCATTTGCGGCGCAGGGAATAGCTTCGCTTCCATGCCTGCAGGGCCTGCTGGTGTTTGGCGAGCTCGGCTTTCTCGGCGCGCTCCCGACGCTGCTTTAAGAGTTGCTCCTGGCGCCCGAGCGCAAATTTGTAGGTGACGTAGTACTTGTTAACGCCTGAGACGTAGTCCACGGTTTCTCGACCGATCGACTCGGACGCCATGTGCTCGACGTGGCCAAACCAGCGGTTGGGATCGAAGCCGCGCTTCTCGGCCCGCTTTCGAAGCCTCTGGATTCGAGTCGGTCCCGCATTGTAGGCAGCCCACGAGAAATCCACCCGTGCCGCGGGGGCGATGTCCGGATCGTCGAAGTAATGACGGCGGAGGAAGCTCAAATACTTGACTCCGGCGTGGATATTGTTCTCGAGTGCTCTGACGTTTTTGATTTCGATGGGTTTATGGGCCGCCGTGCTCGGCAGCAGCTGCATGATGCCGACGGCTCCTGCCGGGCTGACTTTGCTGTTGTCGAGCTCTGACTCCTGGTAAGCCTGCGCGGCCACCGCAATCCAGTCCCATCCATAGCGTTCGCCATATTGCTTCATATGCTCCACGACGGTGTCGAGCTTTCTGAGCTCGTTCGGCTCGAGCGGATTCTTCAGCCAGCGACGGCTCTGGTAGTAGTTCTTGAAAGCGATGTTTCCTTCCAGCGTGCCTTTCTTGATCTTCCCGACATACTGGTTGACGCTGGCTTTGAACCTGGGCAGGCCCTTGCGAATGGCCCATGCGATGCGTCCACCGCGGTTCACTGCCACTTCCGGCTTCAAGACGAGATTTTCGAAAACCCGTGACCAGACCGTCGCGATATGCTTGTCCGCCACCGTCAATTCGGCGACTCCGGAATTGACGAGGTCGAATATGTCTGCGTGGTCCAGATCCGGATCGGCTTGCACGATTTCGATGGGCTTCCTGCCGTCAGCTGCGAGTTGCCTGTTCAAGGCCTCGAGATGCTCCACGTAGCTGCTTCCGGCCAGCACGTAGATGCTGCGACCGGCGAGATCGTCGACGGATTCGATGCTCGGCCCGTTCCGATGGGTGACGACGATCTCGTCGACATCTGGCAGGTAGGGCTCGGAGAAATCGACGCTGCGCTCACGATCCCCTGTGATGGTGAGGTTTGCCGCGGCCATGTGCCCGCGCCCGTCGGCAAGCGCAGGCAGAATGTCCTCGAACTGCATGGGAATGAAAACGAGAAAGTAGCGATCGGACGCTTTCTTGATTCCCTGGTTGATGAATTCCTCGTAACCTTTGACGATATCGTATTCGAAACCCCGGTAGTGGCCATTGTTGTCGATGAAGAAATTCGTCTTGTTGTAGACGGTCAAGACCAAGATAGCGCGCCGCTCGGGGTTCTCCAGCGGGTCGAGAATGTCGTAATTCTCTAAACGCCTGTCGAGCGCATCGAGCTCCTCGTCGCTGAGCTGGGCGGTCGCCGTGGCCGGAGTGAGCAAAAGGAGTGCGACGAGTGCGCCGGCGAGTCTCGCGATGGTCGAAGGGATCGTTGGTTTCGGGTGCATACGCGTCGTCTTTGGTCCAGGTGCAGTTGCCCGAGGCTCGTGGTGGTCACCGGTGGCGGCAGTATACATCGACCGGTTCCGCGAGCGGCGCGTCGTCGACGACGAGCGGTTCCGGCCCGGAGCCGTGTGGATTTATTCAGACAAAAAACAACCAGTAAATGAAAAAAGCCAGCAGCATGGCAAGCGATGCAAAGCGCTGCTCGTGAAGGGTGAGGCGGCGCACGGAACGTCGCTCGACCCCGAAGTCCCTCGGGTCCAGCTGGTTCACGGCCGCCAGAATCAGCACTCGCCTGCAATAGTGGCGAACCCAGGGCGGCACCGTCTCGCGAACGAGATACTCGCCGAACAGCCGATTGAGCCGTGTGTCATCGCATGATGACTCGTACCACCAGCGATGGGCGAGGCCGAACAGCTCGTATTCACCGATTGCGAGAACTTCGGCAGCTTCTGCGACATGGGCGACGCTCGGCGAACTGTGGTCTCGGAAATTGCTCAAAAGTGGCTGCATACGTGATGGCTCTCGAAACGAATGAATGGGGCTTGTTCAGATAAGTCAACCTGTTTGGAAAAATTCCGTCAAGAGCTGATGGGTGAGATCTTTCGCATAGCCGCCCTTTCCCGGCTCGTCTCTCAGCTCGAGCGTCATGCTCTTGCCGCTTCGGATGTCGAATAGATAGGCTACCATGTAGATCTCATTTTTGGTTCGCTTGGCGAAGTACGTCAACACCATGTCGACCCCGAGCTCGCGACCCGCTGCGAGCACCTCGTCAGACCTCGGTGTCATTGCGAGCGCTGGCCCCTCCCAGAATCGCGCAGCGTCGCCCAGCCGCGGGTCGTTGTCGCCGTCGTGATCATAAGCGTACTTGAGGCGGATTCGCGGTTCGTTCGAGAGGACGAACCTTATACCTTGTTCCATTTTGTTGAGCAGAGTGGCGAGATGTCCTCCGCCGTGCCAGCCGTTGAAAGGTAGCAGTGCCACATTCAATGTGCTGTCGAGCCTGCGCGGTGTGCTGGGCTCGTCGCGCCGTGTGGCCTTCTCGAGATCGGACAGGCGAATGAGCGCAAGGCCTGCGAACGTGCCCTGAGGGAACTGCTTCAGATAGGCGCGGAAGTCCGCCGAGTTGTCGCTGTCCTTGATAGTCTCCCAGAACAGCGCCTCGTGATTCGTGTCCCCCGAAGGTGCCGTCGTCGCCGCCGCAGCCGCGGGGGCCGCAGCGCCGCGCTGATTGAATACGAAGTCACCGGTGAGCGAGGAAGACTCCCACGGCACCTGGGCACCGTTGGTTCGACCGGTGACCGCGACACGTACCCGCTTGAACACCTCCTCTACCTTGAGGTTGGGCTCCTCGAGGGCGCTCAGCAGCTCGGATGTGTACAGGCCGTTGTTTCCGTCTCCGTCCGCCGCCACCGCCCCGGGCGCCGTGGCATAGGCGATGAGGACTCCGCGTGCCGCGTCGATGGCCGCGAGGCCCCTGGAGCCGCCGCGAAACCGCCTTTCGAAGGGGTTGTTTCGGCACGCGTCGAGTATGACGATGTTCATGCGGTTCCCGGCGAACTGCATCTCCTCGAGTATCGTCTGCACGTCCAGGGCCTCGAATCTCAGGGCGCGCTCGCTGTCGATATCGGCGTCAACGGGCAGCAGGTAGTTGCGTCCGCGTGACTGCATGCCGTGACCCGCGTAGTAGAAAAGCCCGGTTGTTTCCTCTTTGAGGCTGGTCGCGAACTCGAGGATGGCTTTCTGCATCGCATCCCGCCCGCCGTTCTCCAGGCTGATGACATGAAACCCGAGCTTGTCGAGACGCTGGCTCATCGCGCGGGCATCGTTGACGGGGTTGCGAAGCGGCGCATCCTGGTAGGCGCCGTTGCCGATCACCAGGGCAATGCGGGGCGCGTCCAGCCCCTGACCCGCTGCGCCCGTGGTCAGCAATGAGGTAAAAAGGATAGCCGCAAGAGCAGCAATTCGTGGCAACTGGGTTGCTCTCCGCCGGATGTCGCCATCGGCAATTCAACCCATGACGCGGCCCGCGTGACCGGGCCATGGGTCTGACAGGGCTGTATTTTACCAAGATCCGGGCTCGATGGTGATCACCCGCTCGGCTTGTGGTCCCGCGCGACAACGAAGACAATGTTTCGAGCCATGGCGATATTCGACGTTACCGCCGTTCTCGTCACCATCGCGGCTGTCTTCAGCTTCATCAATTATCGCTTCATCAAGCTGCCCGCGGCCATCGGGCTGATGCTCATCGCATTGCTCATATCCCTGGGGCTGATCGGGCTCGCCGCTCTCGGTTTTCCGGGTCTGGAGCAGGCAGTCGAGCGCCTGGTGCTTCGCATCGACTTCAACGAGACGTTGATGCACGGCATGCTGAGCTTTCTGCTCTTCGCGGGGGCCCTGCACGTCAATATCAACGACCTGGCCAAACAGAAATGGGTAATCGCAACGCTCGCAACTGTTGGCACGGTGTCGTCGACTTTCGTGGTCGGGCTGCTTTTCTGGATTCTCACGTCCACGCTGGGAATGGACATTCCTCTCGTCTACTGTCTGCTGTTCGGTGCACTGATCTCGCCAACCGATCCGATAGCCGTGCTCGGTATCCTCAAGTCGGCCGGCGCGCCCAAGTCGCTCGAGACGAAGATCACCGGCGAGTCGCTGTTCAACGACGGCGTCGGCGTGGTGGTCTTCATCGTCGTGCTGAAGCTCGCGACGGGCGGCGGAGAGCTCTCGGGCAGCGAGATCGCGCTGCTATTCGTGGAGGAAGCACTGGGCGGGGTCGTATTCGGCCTGATCCTCGGGGGCTTGGCGTACTGGATGCTCATCCGGGTCGACAATTACAGTGTCGAGGTGTTGATCACCCTTGCCCTGGTGATGGGCGGCTATTCTCTTGCCCTGGCCATCCATACGTCCGGACCCATCGCGATGGTCGTCGCGGGTCTGCTCATCGGCAATCACGGCCGCCGGCTCGCGATGTCAGAGCGTACCCGCGAGCACCTCGACACCTTCTGGGAGCTCGTCGACGAGATCCTGAACACGGTGCTCTTCGTGCTGATCGGCTTCGAAGTGCTGATACTCGCTTTCTCCGTAAAAACCGCGATTGCCGCCGCGTTGACCATTCCGATGGTGCTCTTCGCTCGATTTATCTGCGTCGGCACGCCTATCCGGCTGATGAGACTTCGCCGTGAATTCACCCCCGGCGTGATAAAAATCCTCACATGGGGTGGGTTGCGCGGTGGAATTTCCGTCGCGCTTGCGCTTTCGATACCGCCGGGTCCGGAACGCGACGTCATTCTGCCCGTCACCTACAGCGTGGTCGTATTCTCGATCCTCGTGCAAGGGTTGACGATAGGCGGAGTGATCCGAAAATCGATACAAAGCTCGCCTTTTCCGGGATCGTAGAGGGCAGAGTCGGTTGAGCGCAGTCGCGGAATTCAGATTCTACGAGGAACTCAACGATTTTCTTCCGCGTGAGCTGCGCAAACGGGCGTTTCAGTACCGATGCGCTCGGCGGGCGACCGTAAAGCAGGCAATCGAAGCGATAGGCGTTCCCCACACCGAGGTCGAGCTCATAGTAGTGAACGGCGAGTCGGTGGATTTCTCACACCTGGTGAGGCAAGGCGATCGGGTGAGCGTTTACCCGCAGTTCGAGTCCCTCGACATCTCGCCGATCCTGCGGGTGAGAGAGCGGCCGATGCGAAAGCCCCGATTCATCGCCGACGCCCATCTCGCCGCACTGGCGCGAAGCCTTCGCATGCTCGGCTTCGACGTGCTCTTCGATGCAACGCTCGACGACACGCAAGTCGCCGAGATCGGAGCCCGGGAGAAGCGTATCGTTTTGAGCAGAGATCGTGAGCTGCTCAAACACAAAATCATCACTCACGGCTGCTACGTGCATGAAACGAGGCCGCGAGGCCAGCTGCGGGAAATCGTCACGCGTCTCGATCTGCTCGCCGCCATGACGCCGTTCACCCGTTGCATGGAATGCAACGCCGAGCTTGTGGATGCCGAGAAAGCGGAAATCGCGCATCGGTTGCCGCCGGGGACCGCAAGGTACTACGAGCGATTCCGCCGCTGCCCGGGTTGCGGAAAGATCTACTGGCCCGGTTCCCACTATCAACGTATGCGCACGCTGATAGACGGCCTCATCACATCCCGGCACTCGTCCTGAGCGCGTCCATCTCGAGCGNNTCGTGCTGAGCGCGTTCATCTCGAGCGCTGTCTTGCCGGATTCGCGGTAAAAGACGGCTGCAGATTCAGAAAGCCGCACGGCGGCTTGCGGATGTGTGTCCTGCATGGATTGCGCGAGCTCCACGAGTTTGTCGGCAAGACGTTTTTTGGTGCGTGCTGAAAGATAGCGTTGGTTGCTCGGGTGCAGGGCATCCCTCAAGTAGGCTGCGACGAGCATTTCGGCCGACTCGCGTGGAATCTGCTCCGAGCGCATGGCGTGTGGCACGAGGCGGGTGACAACGCCATCTGTGAAGAGCTCGTGCTGCCCGGTGGCTCTATCAATCATCGCGAGATAGCACAGCCCCTGAATCAGCCGCGCGTCGCGGTCCTGCTCGATGATCCTGGTGGCTTCCTCGACGGCGAGACTAATCTGCCCCATGCTGAGCAAGGTTGACAGAAAAATTTGATCAATCGACAGCGCACGGAAGACAGCGGCGTCCCAGCCATCCGGGACTTGTAAATCCGGTGCGAGGATGTGCCCACGGAAGTATTCGAGGTCCTTGCGGGCAGCGACCGCTTCACCCGCTGCAAGCCGCGACATGCCGCGCCACAGGCGGATTCGAGCCACGAGGGTGCGGTCCTCGTCGCCGTCGGGCACGTGTGTCAGGGCGTCGGTGTAGAACTTCACTGCATCCGCGTACTCGCGATTCAGGAGGTAGTAGTTTCCCACCTGCGCGTACTCGGCAACGTCGGTCGGATACCAGCGTATTGCATCCTCATCATCGAGATCGAGCACCGCGGCTGGATCACCAGGGGGCAGGTGCGAGACCGTGGGCAGATGTGTGGCCCAGAAGGAGAGCTTCGTGGACTGATTGCCCCATCGCGCGGACGAGATATTCATCAAACCGAACCGTCGCGAGGGGAGCGTGCCGTTGGGTTGAGCGACCATCAGGTTATGCCGCTGTGCGGGTGCCCATCGGATGCGACCGTGAGGCACGATCGCAACCGTACGGTCGAATTCCTCCGCCAGGGTGAGATAAGCGAGGTTAGATCCCGGCTTTGACCAGCCCAGGAACTGCTCCACTTGCAAAGCCCCGGACAACTCGGTGAGGGTGCCGGATTCCGGATCTACGAGCAGCAGACGTTTCTCGCTCAGCATCCCCAGCAAGCGCTCACCGGGTGCCCAGTGAAGGTCGGTGGTCTGTCCTTCAGGCATGCTGAGGACCCGCTGCGGTCGATCGGTCGCGATCCGCGTCAGTACGAGCTCGCGGATCGGGTTTGAATCCGCCGGCTGGCTCGAGTCCGCCGGCTGCGCCGCTGCCGGTGCCCTGATGTGGGCGAGCCAGCGCGAGTCGGGCGACCAGCTTCCGAGGCGCGGACGCAGATCGTAGAGAAATTCGCTGTGTCCCCGATGCTGCGCGTCCTCCACTCTGTGCTCCGGCACGACAGGGGGCGCCGGACTCTTCTCGATTGACCGCCATTTCGTCTCGTCCGAACCAATGGGCCCGAGCCATAGGGCGCCCATGTCCGACTTACGGGTCGCAGAGGTGAGCCACTCGCCGTTCGGACTGATTGAAAACGCCAAGCTCGGTGCGCGAATCGGCGACGCCACGGTGCGCATGCCGTTGTCGGCGTTCAAGGACATGACGGACTGAAGGCCGGACGCGTCGGTATCGAGGAACAACACGTGATTGCCGTCCGGGTGCCAGGCGAAGAGCGCGTCGGC